>JGI994J12354_10002405_pt1 | contig 18314 bp, 14 predicted proteins | sample IntmicLarv3ML3BL_FD_12354 | JGI IMG/M metagenome (IMG submission 12354)
TTTTGTGGATTGTTGCTGAATGCGAACAGAGTTGACCCTGCAAGCAGTGCAATTATTATTGAATAGAATAACAAATTAAAGATAACATTCATTACCTTTGAAAATGCAGACCGAGACTGCGTAGATTCTTCATGCTCAAGTAATTCAGCTTCTTCTGATTTTTCAAAATCAGCCTCAGAATCTGTCACAAAATCTTCGCTCTCTTGCAATATTGAATTATTTGGCTCCGCCTGATTTTTCTCTTCAATTGATTCAGAAGATACTTCAACAGAACCATTGACATCCTTCATAAGTGCCAATAGCTCTGGATCATCAGCAAACAGCCTTTCCAGATCCCCGTTTTTCATATTTCCCCCTCTTTCCCGTCACAACAAATGCCGCAAATTCGGGAAAGTATAACGTTTTTCATTGGATTTAGTTCGCTAGAGTGTACTTAAAAGTACTTGACAAATGTTTCGATTTTCTGTATGATTTATGAGAAATAACAAGTTTTTCGTTTGATTTTTGCCAAAATTCAGGCAGAAAGGCATAGTAAATTACAGTTCGCAAAAGTACACTTTTGCGAACTTTTTATTTTACAACCAAGCGGCTCTTGACCATCCTGTGCATTGTCATCGCATAACACGACCCTAACATAGCTTTTTTATTTTTGCAATAAGTCTTTTATTTTCCCTTTATACTAAAGGCAATTCAAACCAGAATGTACTTCCCTTTCCGATTTCGCTTATAACACCATATTTATTTTTATGAAGATTGAATATTGATTTAACAATTGATAATCCCAGTCCAGTGCCTACCCGCGCACGCTTATGTTCTTTGTCCACTTTATAATATCTTTCCCAAATTTGCTTCATCTTCTCCTTAGGTATGCCATCACCTGAATCTGTTACACTAACTCTCACAACATTTTTCAAAAGAGTCTGTTCAATTATAACCCTCTTGTCCTCGCCTGTATGTGTAATCGCATTTCCCAACAAATTATAAAGCACTTGTGAAATTTTCATTTCATCTGCTCTCACATATACATCCTCTGAACTGAGAAATACAACTTCATATCCCTCACTTGTTGTCATTTTACCCACACGAGTTACAATCTGTCTTATATTCTGTGTAATATTATAACAACTTATATTAAGCTGCTGTTCATTTGCCTCAAGTCTTGATAAGTCAAGAACATCATTAACCAATGTAGTCAACCTATTGGATTCATCAATTATCGTCTGTATATTTTCAGATGTATTTTCTCCCGGAATATCACGCATTGCCTCTGAATACCCTGATATCAGTGTAAGCGGCGTTCTCAAATCATGTGAAACATTTGCCATCAATTCCCGCCTATAATCATCCACCCGCAAAAGTTCTCCTGTTACATGATTAAGCGTTTGAGAAAGCTCAGAAATTTCTCTATATCCGCCTGCCTTAAATACAATATTGTAATTACCTCTTGCCAGTTCCTTTGAAGTTTCTGTAATCTTCATAATGGGTCGCGAAATCAAAATGGATACCATAAGTGCAATGAGCAATACCACCGCAAGCAATATTACTGTGATTATAATAAGCTGAAATCTTATTGTTTGAATTGTCGAATCGACTGGGGTAATATTTGAATATATAATTACAACAATCTCTTTATCTCCGGAATAGGTCGCAATTGTTGCAAGCATTATATTTTCAGGTAACCTCTCCTGAACTCGTGGTTGCAAAGGACGTCTCGGTTCCTCAGGTGTTTCAGCAGGAGTTATTACAATGTATTCATTTTCATTTTCCAGTTTTTCCAAGAGGGTATTCATCTGTATATAAACATTTGTGTATTTTGCGGCAATAAAATTACCCTTGTTATATACAACTGTTCCATTTGTCTCAACCAACATAACTGCCATATTACCAGTTTGACATATATAATCTATCTTCTCCTCTAAGTCATCCTCCTCCATACTGCCGCGTATGACCGAAGCTGCCTCTCTTATTTCATTTATCTTTATGTATTTATAAAAGTCATCAAGAAATACTACTTGCATAACCCAAAGCAGAGCCGTTACAAATGCAACAAACCCTGCCAAAATCATAAATAATTTCCATTTTATACTCATATTGCTTAGTTTATACTTCAAATCTATATCCAACCCCTCTCAGAGTTACAATGTGCTCATTATACTTTCCCAAGCTCTTTCTCAAAAGCTTAACATGTGTATCAAGAGTACGGTCATCCCCGAAAAAATCATAGCCCCACACATCAGAAATGAGTTTTTCACGGCTAAGAGCAATTCCTCGGTTCTTAACAAAATAAAAGAGCAAATCATATTCTTTAGGTGTCATGGAAATTTTCTCATCATCTATATACACAATTCTTGCAGTAAAATCAACTTTAAGTCCCTCTGTTGAAAAACATCCTCCTTCTGTCTTTCGCCCGCCAAGTCTATGCATAATTGCATTTATTCTCATCATTAGTTCTTTACCAGAAAAAGGTTTTACCACATAATCATCAATCCCTATTTCAAAACCATGCAGACGGTCATATTCCTCACCCCTTGCAGAGAGAATGACAATAGGAATATCCTTTGTCTTTCTAATCTCTCTGCTAGCTGAAAAACCATCCAATTCAGGCATCATAACATCCATTACAATGATATCATATTCATGTTCTCGGCACATAAACACCGCTTGCATACCATTTTCTGCTTCGCTTGTCTGATATCCCTCAAAATCGGCGTATTTCTTTATAAGTTCTCTTATTTTAGGTTCATCATCAACAATTAAAATTTTGTACACCTGACCACCTGCTCTCCAAAATCAATTTGGTTTATATTCTTCTAAGGTTATTTCACAAACTATTTCCTGTTTATTTCGATAAACCTTTATTTCAATTTTATCTCCTATAGAATGTGAATCAATTATCTTTGTAAAATCTGAATATGTTTCTATCAAGGTTCCTTCAACTGACAGTATGCAGTCGCCACTTTGAAGTCCGGCTTCCTTTGCACTTCCATTCACCTCAACCTCAAGAATATAAACTCCCAAACGCGAAACTCTATATCTTATAGCCGTCTGATTGTCTGTAATATTTACAAGACTCATTCCAAGACCTATTCTGCCTCTCACATATCCATGATTAATTAAATCTTCTGAAACCGATTTTGCTGTATTTGAAGGTATTGCAAACCCAAGTCCCTCAATATCTGTACCTGACGATTTAGCATTTACCACTGCAACAAGCTCACCAGCAAGGTTAAACAGTCCGCCGCCTGAATTTCCAGGATTTATCGCCGCATTAGTCTGTAATAGAGTCATAGCCTCTCCATCAATTTCAATCTCCCTGTCAAGAGCACTTATAATACCATTTGTAACTGTTCCTCCAAGTGAACCAAGCGGATTTCCGACAGCAACTACATCCTGCCCAACTTTCAGACCCGAAGAATCCCCAAATACCACAGCTTTCAATCCTTTTGCCTCCATCTTAATAACCGCAATATCAGTTTTTACATCTGTTCCCACTAAAACAGCTTTGTATTCTGTTCCATCTTTTAGTTTTACATTTATTGTACTTGCACCCTCAATAACATGATTATTGGTAATCACATAACCATCTGCCGTAATTATAACGCCGCTTCCTGCCCCCTGTGCAACATATTGTCCAAAAATACTTCCATTCTGCACTGTTTCTGTCGTTATTTCAACTACCGATTCTGCGGTCATATCCGCAACCTCTGCAACACTGTACTCTGTTCCATCTACCTTAGGCACTGCCGCAGTATTCTGATAATTCTGATTTCCACTTGAATTTAATGCCACCGAATCTGTATTTTCCGCTTCTTTAGAACTTGCTGTCTCGGAACTGTCTGTTACCTCAGCTCCATTTTCTCTCTCGGAAATATAATTTCCAAAATATCCTCCTCCAAAACATAATGCAATCAAACATGTATATGTTACAGCTCTTTTGAAAAAATTATTTTTCTTCTTTGGCACTTCCTTTTGTATTGGTTGTATCACTTCTATTGGCTCAGCATATGTTCTCCCGCTCTCCCATGTATATGAAGTATATTCCCCATTAACTTCATTTGACACGTCCTCTTTAACTGTTGTATCAACTACATGCTCTTCTGCAACTTCTCTATTTTCATTATTTAAATTATCATCATACATTTTAATAACCTCCCAAATTATTTTTTTGTTAAGTTTATTTTACCTATCTATTATGTTCTTATTTTGAAGGCAATATGAAAACTGTATGAAAAATTCAGGAAATTTCTTGCATTTCTCTGTTTCTTTTGAACCAGGTTATCTGCCTTTTGGCATAATTTCTCGTTGCCTGTTTAAGTTTATCTGTACACTCCACGAGGGATTTATCCCCTAAAACATACGGTAAAAGTTCTTTATAACAAATTCCCATAGAAGCTGTTGGTCCCTCAAGCAAACCGTTTTTGTATAAATATTCTGTCTCTTCAATCAATCCGCTCTCTATCATTTTATCAACACGAAGATTGATTCTTTCATAAAGAACTGCTCTTTCTGGATTGAGAAAATAGCATTCAAACTCATATGGTGTTGGAGTTCCCAAGGATTCCTTTACACACTCTGAGAAAAGTTTACCTGTGTTCTCATATACCTCAAGCGCTCGTATAACCCTCTTCACATTATTGGGATGTATATTTTCGCAAGCATCTGGATCAACATTTTTCAATTTATCATAGAGAAATTCCGCCCCATGTTCCTCATATTCACACATCATCCTCTCTCTGAATCCACTATCTGATGTTGTCTCCGAATAGGAAATGTTATAGAGAAGCGAATTTATATATAACCCTGTTCCCCCGCATACAATAGGAACCTTTCCTCTTCTTAAAATATTTTCTATACATTCCCTTGCCATAGCTTGATATTTTACAACATTAAACTCTTCAAGAGGAGATATCACATCAATCATATAATGTGCAATTCCCTCTGTTTCTTCTACAGTCGGCTTTGCTGTGCCTATATCCATGTATTTATAAACCTGCATTGAATCAGCGGAAACCACTTCCCCGTTTAGCTTCTTGGCAAGTTCAATTGCATATGCTGTTTTTCCAGAAGCTGTTGGACCTGCAACTACATAAACTTTACTCATAGTACCCTTTTAAATTTCCTTTCAAGCTCACCCTTTGTCATAACCACTGTAATTGGTCTTCCATGAGGGCAGGTAAATGGATTTTCAAGCTTTGACATACCCTCTAAAAGAGCACTAACTTCGCGTTCCTCCATTTTATGATTTGCTTTAATTGCCGCCTTACAAGCCATAAGACTTATCGCGTCATTGCTTATGGAAATTTTTTTATCTGTACCCATCTCCGTTTTTATATCATTTATAATATCAGCAATCACTGAATTCACATCCGAAATATCCAAAAACACAGGGATTTCTCTCACTAAAAGTGACTCTTGTCCAAACTCTTCTATTAAGATTCCCAGATTTCCAAAGTATTCTCTATTATTTTGAAAAATATTATATTCACTCTTTGTCAGTTCCAAAACTACTGGAGTGAGCAAGGTTTGAATTGACAAATCTGCCTCTTCATATTGCTTTTTTATTTTTTCATAGAGCACTCGCTCATGTGCCGCATGTTGGTCAAGTAAAATAAGTTCCTCTTTATACTGTAAAATCAAGTATGTTCCAAAAGCCTGTCCAACAAATCGGGCATTCTCCAAAATCTCCTTTTCCTTCGAAAAGGTTTGTACATACTCAGGTTTAGTATTTGGTTTAATATTTGGCTCTGTCTTGGTTTCACCCTCTTCAATTTCTGGTTTATTATCCAGAACTGGTTCATCAATCGGTTCGGATATGTGTTCTGGTTTAATTACTGGGTTGATTTCAGGTTCAACCGATTTAGGCTTCTCTGGTTTTTCCGGCAAAGTCTGCTCCATCTTTTCATATTCAGCCCTGTCCTCCTTAACCTCTGCTTTTGTTTTAACATCAAAGGGCTTGGAATACATATTTTCTGCCATTCCCTGTCTTACATCCGCTCTAGGTTCTGTAAAGTCAACTTTTCTTTCAAACAAAGCCGATTTTACTGCTGTATTCACCCATCTAAATATTGCACCATCATCTGAAAAACGCACTTCCATCTTTGTAGGATGTACATTCACATCAACTGCCTTTGGTGATAATTCAATACTCAAAACCACTAAAGGATGTTTTCCCTTCATCATGAGCGTTTTATATGCCTCTTCAATAGCGGAATAAACTATTCTGCTCTTTACATATCTGCCATTAATATATAGTGACTGCCTGTTTCGAGAAGCTGTTGCTGAATTTATTCCTCCTGCAAAACCTGTAATCTTCACATTCTTATCAGTTAAACTAATTTCCTTTACCCCTTGAGCAACCTCTCTCCCATAAATATTATATATAACATTTTTCAGTGTGGAATCTCCTCTTGTACGAATAATCTCACTGTTATTATTTATAAGACGAAATGCTATTTCAGGATGTGCAAGAGACATTCTCTCAATTAAATCAATTACATGACTTGCCTCAGTTGCATCCTTTTTGAGAAATTTATATCTTGCTGGGGTATTATAAAACAAATCTTTCACAATAAAGGTGGTTCCATCAGGACAGGCACACTCTGTATTTTCAATGAGATTACCCCCGTGAATAGAAACTTTGACACCATGTTTTTCAGACCTGACCTTTGTTGTCAAATCAACCTTTGAAACAGCCGATATACTTGAAAGTGCTTCGCCTCTGAATCCCAAAGTTCTTATCTCATCCAAATCCTCACCGCAGGAAATTTTACTGGTAGCATGTTTCTCAAATGCGAGCAGAACATCATCATATGCAATCCCGCTTCCATTATCTGTAACACGTATGTATGTAATTCCGCCTCTGCGTATCTCCACCGTAATTTGATTTGCTCCTGCGTCAATGGAGTTTTCAACCATTTCCTTTATTACGGAGGCGGGGCGTTCAACCACCTCTCCTGCCGCTATTTTATTTACTGTAAGTTCATCAAGAACAACTATGTTTCCCATAAATATCCCCTCAATTCATCCTATCTCTTCTTCGCCTTTTGTGTAAGTTCATAAAGCCTGTTAAGTGCTTCAATAGGTGTCAATGTCTGCATATCAATATTTTTCAATTCCTCTATTATCTCATCTTGCATTACTGTGTTACTGACAAAGGATAATATATCAAGCTGTCCCTCTGCCTGTTTTTTCTTTAATATTTTGCTCTCTTTCTTTGCCAAATCAGAATTTTCAAGTTGCTTTAGTATATCGGTTGCTCTGTCCAAAACCGCCTGCGGCAATCCTGCAAGTCTTGCAACCTGTATTCCATAGCTGTCATCAGCTCCGCCCCTTATTATCTTTCTGAGGAATATTATATCCTCGCCCTTCTTCTTAACATCAATGCAATAGTTTTTAACTCCTGAAAGTTTCCCTTCGAGTTCAGTAAGCTCATGATAATGAGTTGCAAACATTGTTCTTGCCCCAAGCTGTTCACTCTCGCTTATATGCTCAGTTACTGCCCATGCTATTGAAAGTCCGTCAAATGTACTTGTACCCCTGCCGATTTCGTCCAAAATGAGCAGAGAACGTGAAGTCGCATTTTTCAAAATATTGGAAACCTCACTCATCTCAACCATAAATGTACTCTGACCAGAAGCTAAATCATCTGATGCTCCCACCCTTGTAAAAATTTTATCACATATTCCTATGTGTGCAGAGGACGCCGGAACATAACTTCCTATGTGTGCCATCAATACAATCAGCGCCGTCTGCCTCATGTATGTTGATTTACCTGCCATATTCGGCCCTGTTATTATGAGAAATCTATCCTCTGTTTCATCCAAAAATGTATCATTTGGTATGAAACTCACATCTATTAATACCTTTTCCACAACAGGGTGCCGACCATCCTTTATATCTATAGTCATACTATCATCAACTTCAGGCTTTGCATAATTTTCACGCTCTGCAACCTCTGCCAATGATGCCATTGCATCTATTTCAGCCACAGCATTTGCAGTTGCTTTTAATTCAAACAACTTCCCGTTTACATAGTCTTTAACCTCATTAAACAGTTTCAGCTCAAACGATTGCAAATTGTCCTCAGCATTGAGTATTTCATTCTCAAACTCTTTTAACTCCTGTGTTATGTATCGTTCATTACTTGCAAGCGTCTGCTTTCTTATGTAATCTTCTGGAACAAGTGACAAGTAAGACTTTGTAACCTCAAGGTAATATCCAAAGACTTTGTTATACCCTATTTTAAGATTCTTTATCCCTGTACGCTCACGCTCTTCTGCTTCAAGCTTTGCCAGCCAGCCTTTTCCTTCGGATTTTGCATGACGGTATTTATCCACATCTGCATTATATCCCTGTTTTATAAAGCCGCCATCCTTTGTACTCATAGGCGCGTCATCCTCAATTGCCTCTTCAAGCAGATTGTATACATCTTTAAGAGGATTTAAATCTGTCAAAACTCTTTCAACCGCTTTAGGAATCTCACCCTTTGATGACTTGATATTTTCAAGCAAATCTCTTACATATGGAATCTGTCCAAGCGATTTTTTCAGTGAAACAAGCTCTCTTGGAGTTATCGTTCCCAATGCAAGCTTTCCGCAAAGCCGCTCCAAATCATATACATTATCAAGCAATTCTCTAAGTTCTGCCCTTAGTATATAAGCTTCAAACAGTTCTCCCACTGCATTCAATCTGTCATTTATATCATCCGCCCTTATTAACGGCTGTTCGACCCATTTACGCAGCTTTCTTCCGCCCATAGAGGTTTTGGTTCTATCCAATACCCAAAGAAGTGAACCCTTTCTCCCCTTATCCCTCATAGTTTCTGTCAATTCAAGATTTCTTCTGGAATTAACATCTAGCATCATAAATTCTTCTATTTTGAAAAATTCAATTGTCTGAATATGCTTTATATTCATTTTTTGTGTATTCTCTATATAATTGAGTAATGCACCTGCGGCATTTACTGAAAGCTCATATTCTCTGCCTTTTAACATAGCCTCTCCGAAAAGTTCGGTTATATGTTTTTCCGCCTTATTTCTGTCATAATCAGCATTATCAATTCTAGTTACATATATATCAAAGCGATTTTTTATCTGTTTTGTAAGTTCCTCTGTACAACCATCCTCACTTATAATTATTTCTGAGGGTGAAAACTTGGCTATTTCATCCATTAGTTTATTTGCTGTATTTCCATAATTTATTGAGGTGCATAAAAATTCTCCGGTGGATACATCCGTTATCGCCAGTCCATATATCTGCCCGCAGATAAAAACCGACATGAGAAAATTATTCTTTCTCATGTCGAGCATATTATCCTCTGTCACAGTTCCCTTTGTATAAATCTTTACAATATCCCTCTTTACAATACCCTTCGCCATCGAAGCATCTTCAACCTGCTCACATACTGCAACTTTATATCCTTTATTTACAAGCTTTGCTATATAGTTTTGAGAAGAGTGAAATGGAATACCGCACATGGGAGCACGCTCCTCTTGCCCGCAATCCTTTCCTGTGAGAACAATCTCCAGTTCCTTTGATGCAATCTTTGCATCTTCAAAAAACATCTCATAGAAATCTCCCAGTCTGAAAAAGAGTATACAATCCTTACTCTGTTTCTTTATTTCCATATATTGTTTCATCATCGGTGTAAGTTCCGCCATATAAAGTAACCTTTCTGTATGTTTATTCTCTTTGTTCCTATTTTGATTCATTTAGTGGAATTTCTAATTCTTCACCTGGCTTGGCAGGTTCTCCCACTACTGGATAATTATCTTTATCCCATGTCACCTGCTGAGTTCTTGCACTGCGTCCGCCCCATCCCGAACCAGCTTCTTCATTTGCATGATATACAATCCAGGTTTGCTTACCATCTGGCGAAACTGTAAAGGAACAGTGTCCTGGTCCATAGCCTCCCTCGCCTTTTGACAAAATGGGTTTGTCTGATTTCTCCCAGTTTGCCGCCTCCAAAGGATTGTTTCCTTTTAATGTGAGAATTCCTATACAGTAATCATCACACCAGCTCCCGCTTGCCGAATAGGCTATATGCATTACACCATTATGCGCTATTGCCGCAGGTCCCTCATTTATTTTAGGATTTCCGCCGTTTAGCTCCCAGTCAAGTTCTGGTGTGGAAATCCTCACTCTTTCGCTTGAAATTGTACAAGGGTCACTCATCTCTGCAATATACAAATTCTGCTTTATATTTTCATTTCCTTCCCATCCGGACCAAATAAAATACAATTTCCCGTCATATTGCATCACAGTGCCGTCAATTGCCCATTTATCAGTCTTATCGCTTATCTTTCCAACAAATTCAAATTTATCAGTAGGGTTCTGAGTTGTACCCTTTAAAACATACATGCGATGATTCTCATTATTTCCGTCATCTGCCGCAACATAGATATACCATTCTCCATCTATATAGTGTAATTCCGGTGCCCACAATTCCTTTGAATAGAGAGTATTTTCAGGTGCACGCCATACCATTTTGCCATCTTTATCACCAATTTCAAAAATATTTTTCACAGAAGACACTCTTATACCGCCATCTGATGAATAACAATAATAGTAAGTACCCTCATGAAAAATCATCCATGGGTCATTTCCCGTTTTTGCTATAGGATTTGAAAAACTCACCATTTTCTCTGTTTCTCCTTCTTTCGGTATTGTCGAACATGCCGTTTGAAAAACACAAATCATTACCATAATATAAACCAATATTATCCTTATACTTTTTGCTCTTTGCATTTTTCTTCCGCCTTAGTCTATTTTTGTAATATTTTAATACATTTTTGCGAAAAAAGAAAGTAGCCGTCTTATTAGACAGCTGCTCTTTAGAATTACTGATATATTGAACACTTTAAAAGTAAATTTTTTGTTTACAGAGAATGTTATTTTTTTAACAATCATCTCTTTGACAATCATTCTACCTTATAGCTTATGCCTTTGTCAACACTTTTTACAAAAAATAATCAATTGCAATACTCTTTTCCACAACACTGTGCATATGTTTCTTCACCACATCAACATGATATGTGTCCTGTTGATATTCATCAAGCGCTTTTTCGTCCTCAAGTATAACTTCCAGTATTATATCATATGACCTTTCAGAGCGAAGAAAATCAATACCAACCTGTATATCTTTTACAAGACTTACATTCTCTTTCATTGACATCAAAACTTCTTTTGCCTTTTCACAATTTTCAATGCTGTTATCCATCAATTTAAAACAAACAATATGTTTAACCATTTTTCAAATCTCCTTAAAACGATATTTACCCATCATTTTACACTTATTTATGCATTGGTGCAATTGCCCCTTGTTTTGTTGTCATTTATACCTTGAAAAACAATTTACTTCATGTATAATATGCAATAAATACATCCATAAATTTTTAAGGAGATTTCCAAATGAACAATTTAATAAATTCTTTAAAGAATCCCGAAAACAAGTATAAGCCTACACCTTTTTGGTCGTGGAATGACAAACTTGAAATTGAGGATCTGAAATGGCAGATTAAAGAGATGCACAAGGTAGGTCTTGGCGGATATTTTATGCATGCCAGAGGCGGACTTCGTACAGAATATATGGGCGAAGACTGGTTCGACTGTGTAAAAACTTGTATTACAGAGGGACAACGCTTTGGCATGGATTCATGGTCATATGATGAAGAAGGCTGGCCCTCTGGCTTTGGCGGAGGAAAGGTTACCGCACTTGGAGATGAATACCACGTGAAATGGCTTGAGCATGGTATAGTTGGTAAGGATGAGTTGAATGAAAGAATACCTCTTGCTTACTATACAATAAATGATGAAACCTATGAATATTTCCCTGAAATACCTGAAACTAATGAAACTGTATATTTTGTATGCCGCAATAAAAATCTATTTTATATAGACATTCTAAATCCCAAGGTCGTGCAAGCTTTTATAGAGAGCACATATGACGAATACTACAACAGAATAGGCAATGATTTCGGTGACGGAAAGATGCCTGGCTTCTTCACAGATGAACCTCAATATTCAAATGGTCGTACTCCATGGTCATACACTCTTCCTCAGGAGTTTGAAAAACGCTATGGCTACAACATTTTTGCTCATCTTATATGCCTCTTTAAAGAGGTTAAAGGTGCAGAAGCTTTCAGATATGATTTCTGGAAGATGGTAAACGACCTCTATACTAAATCCTTTGGAAAACAAATCTTTGATTGGTGCAATGAGCATAACTGCCTCTGGACAGGCCATGTTATGAATGAGGATAATCTCTATGCGCAAATGAGATGTACCGCAGGTGTAATGCCTTTTTATGAACATATGCACAGACCTGGTATAGACTGGCTTTGCAGAGGTATTGCTTCTCCGATAATTCCAAAACAGGTAAGTTCCGTAGCAAGACAGCTTGGCAAGGAGATGGTTCTCACTGAAACCTTTGCACTGTGTGGATGGGATGTAAGCTTTGAAGAACTAAAATGGATTGCAGAATGGCAGTTTATCAATGGAGTGACTTCCATTTGCCAGCATCTTGAAAGTTATTCTATCGAGGGGCGCCGCAAGAGGGACTATCCGCCATCACTATTCTATCAGTCACCATGGTGGGATGACTATAAAGGTTTTAATGAGTATTTTACAAAACTGGGGAAACTTCTTGCAGAGGGAAAGGAGTCTCCTGATATACTTGTACTCCACCCGATTCACTCTGCATGGACTATATACACTGACTTTGAAAATGATAGAATCCGCCACTATGACAGAGATTTTGTATTTATTGCAGATAATTTTGCCGGACTTCATCTTCCATATCATTTTGGTGATGAAACAATCATTTCTTCTCACGGAAGCATTTCAGCAGATAAATTCATTGTTGGAAACTGTGCATACAAATCAGTTGTTCTTCCAAGCATGTATACAATAGATGAAACAACATATGAACTTTTAGACTCTTTCTTGAAAAATGGAGGTGATGTTGTGTCAATCGGTGATATGCCAAAATGTATAAACGGACGTCCCGATTCCAGAATGGATACACTCTCTGAAAAAATTACACACATATTAAAGGATGACGAAATGATAATAAAACATTTTTCATATAAGAATTTGAAAAATGTTTCTGTACTCAATGATGACGGAGAGGTTAAAGAAATACGGTTCTGTGAGAGAATGACGGAAGAGGGAAGAGTATTTTTCATACAAAACCAAAACAGATATAACAGATATGATGTAAAAATCAACTTAAAAGATGTTAAGGGCATTTCGCTCCTCTGTCTTGATGATTTATCTATAAATTCCGTAAAAACTACAAAAACTGCTGACGGATGTTCTGTATATCTAAGCTTTGCTCCTATGCAGTCATTTGTGTTACTTGAAACCGAAGGAACTCCTTCACAATCTGTTCAAACCATTCAAAAGCATGCTGGAACTCTTGAGCTTTCCACTGCCTGGACTGTTGAAAGTTCCGATTTAAATAATTTGACCATTGATTATGTCTGCTACTCAATTGACGGAGGAAAAACTTTCTCAGACCCTATCAACATTCTTGATTTAATGGATAAGCTTATCAACATGAGATATAACGATTCCATAATTATCAAGCATGAATTTGAAATATGCAAAGATATGAATCTTGATTTGTGCAAAAACTTTGCTATGGTACATGAGTATTCTTCAGAACATTTTAAAATTTATGTTAATGATAATGAAGTTAAGCATGATGGTGTTTCTTGGTGGCTTGATAAGGCATTTAAAAAGGTTGATATACGGCCACATATAAAGTATGGAAAGAACACAATTTTAATTTCTGGTAAATTCTATCAAAATCAAAAGGTTTATGATGTACTCTTTGGCGATAATGTAATGGAAACAGAACGAAACAGACTTACTTTTGATACTGAACTTGAAAGTATATATCTAGTTGGAGATTTTGGAGTATTTTCTCATTCACCGTTTTTGGATGGAACGGAACGCCGTGCCATTTATACTGATGGGGGCTTTTATATTTCCAATAGTGTTACAAAACTTACTCATGGCGAAATTACTTCACAGGGTTATCCATTCTTCCGCGGCCGCATGATTTTATCTCAGGATGTTATTCCTTCTGAGTTTGCAGGAGTGTTTTCAATGAAGAAACCTTTTGCTGTTATGTCTAAACTTTATGTTAATGATAAGTTTATAAAGGAATTTTTATGGGCAGATTATTCACTTGATATTTCACAGCACTTGGATTATGGAAAACCAAATAAAATTTCTTTGGAACTTATAACAGGAAACCGCAACCTACTTGGACCTCACCATAACTCCTTTGGAGAAAATTATGCTGTTGCTCCTCATAGCTTTAGTCCTAACGGAAATTATTCACTGCACAACTGGCGTGACAGATACTGCTTTGTAAAAACTGGGTTTAATGATTAATGCTATTCAAACCAATCTATCTCTATTTTGTTCTTGTTCATAGGATAGGTTACAAGATTGTTTTCTGAATCACAAGTGGCGAAATAAACATCTTCAGCTCTCTTTATACCCTGAGCTTTTAGTTGTTTGTTAAGCCACTTTTCATTATGCTTTACAAGCTCAAGGTTTTTCTGCATGATTTTACCATCCATTATCACACTTGTAATTATCTGCTCCTGTTTTGGAGAAATATTCATATCTGATGGCATTATAGGACGCTGATTGGATTTCCAGAGCAAACTCATATTTCCATTAAATTCAAGTATTGCCGTTTCAATCTGACTTATGTCAAAACAACCTTGTGTTCTGCACATCATCTGAAAATCACTGAGATCTATTCTCGCCTTTGCTAAATTTGCTCTAAATATTATACCTTTATCCATTAACACAATAGGCCGCCCAACAATCAGCTTTCTCGCCTTTATGGATTTCTCAGTAAAAACAGAAATCACTATTGCTAATATTGCATAAACTGTTATCGCCAATAAAAAATTCAAAGGATTTTCGGTCGTTTCTGTTGTCATTTCCGCCGCAATTGACCCTATTGTTATTCCTGTTACATAGTCAAACATNGATAATTGCGAAACCTGCTTATTTCCCATAAACTTTGTCATTAAAAAGAGGAAACCCAATGACACTATAGATAATACTATTATTTTCAAAAATTCCATAAAAAAGCCTCCCTGCATTAAATACAGTTTGGCTATTTTTCAGAAAAATTATACAAAGTTTTATATTAATTAAAGGTTATGTTCACCTTTCCCACTCCATTGCTTCCATATATTCTATATTGTGCATCTTGGCTATAATCAGCGGCTTTATATACTGAACCATTTACAAAGACACCTCCTATACCATTACTCATATCAATATAATAATCACTTTTACTTCCTTTTATATTCAGATTAACTTCACCAACACCATTTTCCATATGTGTGTTCCCTCTTAACTCACCTGATACAGTAAATTTACCGATACCTGTATTTATTATTGCATTGTTAAGTTTCACACCAGATAAGTACACCTCTCCAGCACCATTTTTTATATCACATTTTTCAGCTATTATATCTTCCCCCGTAACCTTTCCTGCTCCACAGTTCAAATAAAATTCTTTTGCTTTAATCTTTTCTATTTTTGTGCTTCCCGCCCCAATATCTATGTCGATATTGTCAAATTCTGAATTTTCAGGAATATACAAAGTTACTACAGGATGATAAATATTTGAAAAATCCCAATTAACCCATTTCCTCATGTGAACTTCTTTTATTACCAGTTTCTTGTTTGTAATATTATATTCAATACTTTCCTCTTTTACATTTTCAGCCACAATTTTAAACTCACTGCCCTTTATAATATTTAATTCTGATGCCAATACAGAAATCTCAAGACTCTCTATTTCTTCTGAAAAACTTTTTTCAAAGGATTGTGTATTCTCCTTTGTATATCTGCCGCCATTCAATTGATCTATTCCAAATCCCACTGCAAAAATGATTAATCCTATTATTAATATGCAAACTCCAATTATTGTAACTACTTTTATAAATTTTAAACTTTTCATAAAATCAACTCCTTTATTTATTTTTTTTAGAAACTCTTGTGAAAAGCTTACCTATTCCCCTTGTCATTGCTGGAATTGCACAAACTATTATTAAATAAAATAGTACCAGCAATAACATTCCTATTCCTGCAATCCCTAACGCCGCACCTATTCCCATCACCCCACTGATAGGTTCTGTAAATAAGGTTACTATACCAACTCCCAAAACTACTATGCCAACAAGTATTAGGACTGCTGCTGTCAATATAAAAGCAAATGCCACTGCAAACAGTGTTATAAGCAGAGAAAATGCCACTGCCACTATTGCTATTACCATAGGAATTGCTATTGGTGCAGCACATATTCCAAGTAAAATCATCCAAATGTATCTGAGCTGTTTTCTTCCTGACTGCGGTATTGGTTCTCTCTTTTCAGTTTGAGATACCGCATATTCTGCCATTATACGTTTGGCTATAACATCGGGATTTTCAAGTTGATTTAAAAGCTCCGCTTCTCTTTCTGGTCCTGCCTCATCAAAATATTCATTATAATATCTCAATGCTTCCAATCTATCTTCAAGCGGCATTTTATTTATTGCCCGTTCCAATTTCCACATGAATTCCTGTTTTGTATAATTTTGTTTCATTTCATTTCAACTCCTTCCAACATACTATCTATGGTTTTTTTATAATTACCCCATTCTTCTTTGTATAGCTGAAATTGTCTCTTACCTTCTTCTTTCAGACTATAATATCGTCTGTTCCTACCCATATATGGCTCATCCCTTACTGAGAGCATCCCATTTTGCTGAAGTCTTCTCAATACCGGATACAGAGTGGACTCTGATATATTTATCACTTTCATTATTTCCTGTGTTAATTTGTAACCATAGGTCTCTTCTCTATTCAAAATTGACAGGACACATGCTTCCAAAATTGATGAATTTATTTGAAATAACAATTCATTCACATCCTTTCCTTTAAAGTTATTTTATGTGTAATATAATTTTTATGTTCATATTATACGTCGTATAATATGAATTGTCAAATAATATATAGTTTTTGAATTTGCAAATTTTGAAAAATAATATAGTAGTTTTTTCTGGAATTATGTGATATTATCATTATAATTATAAAAAACTCTGCACTAAAGAGAAAGTCACTCTTACAATTGGCATAATGTCATACAATCCGATTGGCTAATGTTTATTCGGGGGGAATCCGAACATTGTTAACTTATGTGACATCGCTGCAAAAATATCTATTCTCTTTAGTTCAGAGTTTTTTATTTGCTTTTAACACAAATAAACTCTGCATCCGAGAGAATGGACACTTTCACAGTTCGCATAATATCATACAATCCGATTATACAATGTTTTCGGGGGGAAGCCGAACACTGTTAAATCATATGATATAGCTGCAAAAACATCCATTCACTCCAACGCAGAGTTTATGTTTATTTCTCTTATTCTGATATTTTCGATTCTTTATTCTTTGAAAAAACAGTTACTGTCTCTGTTCTTACATTTTCCAGTATTCCGTCTATTCTCTTTCTCGCTTCAAGTAACTGTGTTCTCATGTAGGTCATTGTCTTTTGCTGTCTTGCTACTTCTAAAGTAGCTTCTTTACCTATATCTTCTGCATCTCTCCTTGCTTCATATATGATTTCTTCTGCTTCCTTTTTAGCTTTGCTTAAGATGTATGAAGCCTCATACTTAGCTGTATCTTCAACTTCCTTTGCTGTCTTTTGTACCGCAATTAAAGTATCTGATATATCTTCTTTAAACTTGTTTGTTTGATCTTGGAGTTTTGTGTTCTCTTCCTTTAGTGTTGCAATTTCCTCTGTTAAAGGTGCAGTCTTTGCATTAACTACTTTTAACATTTCAGCGAATTTCGCAAGGCTTTCAATGTTCTTTTTATTTTCTTCTTCAAGTTTTGCAACATATTCTTCAACTTCTTTGCAATTGTAACCTATGAAACTCTTCTTTATTTTCATCTCTAACTCCCTTTTAATCTTCCAATTTTACCACCAACACTGTTCTTGCATTCTTTCGTTCATATGAACAGGTGGAAAGAATCAATATTTTGTCTTCACTACTGAGTACCTCATCTTCCTGCCAATGCAAGACTGTCTCTTTCATCATTTCAATATGCTCTGTTTTATCTGTTTCTGATGAAAAACCATATTTGTAATACTCACTGTCTGGCTGGGTAACTGCTACGGATACTACTTGTAGTTTCCACGTTTTACCTAGTGTGTAAAGACATCCAGTTTTATGGCTTTTAAAGTAATCCTCATCTTTGAACTTTATAAGTCCTCCAAACATCGTTCCAGC
>JGI994J12354_10002406_pt1 | contig 18303 bp, 21 predicted proteins | sample IntmicLarv3ML3BL_FD_12354 | JGI IMG/M metagenome (IMG submission 12354)
GATGTATATTATGAGCGCAATTATTGCGTTCAATATTCCTTTAGCATCCATCCTATCATTTCCTGCCTTCCACATTTAAAAAAGGCAATTATGTAACCTGAATATAAGTAATATAAAACTATCGGTAAAAATGGATGTTTTAGGGTATCCGAAAAATCATATTGCCAGAGTTAGAATAAATTAGAAAAATTTCTTTTCTTCAAATGTAACATGATAAGATGCTGTTGTTCATTGATGTTTTTGCACATTTAATCCGAAGGACCAACATACCATACTGTATTCTGCTACAACCTACAGGACCTCTATCTTGCTGGTTTTGTCTCTGGAGAAGTAATCAGCTTGGATTCTGACGTATTCTTCAACACACCAGCTTTTACCATCCACGTTCTGAATGATCTTCCAATTCAATACTCAAGCGATTTGGAATGGGAGAATGTAGATGCAAATTGGGTAATTATGCCCTAACTTTAAACGGCCGTAGATTTTGATCTACGGCCTTCATTTTCTTAGATCCACAATGATAAAATGCGGGCCGGCCGGGATTCGAATACCGTGCAATTTGACATAGGGGCGGTCGTATGATCTGCCCATTCAAACCCAAATTCGATTGCCGCGCATCAGATGTTCTGATTAGGGAAAGTCGCTGTATTGCATGCCCCAACATCAATCATCTTATGGGTTCTTATCCTGATGATTTCACGACCTGTGGGGGTATTGCGACTTCGGAGTTGATTTATAAAGAAATTTCGGATTATTCCGCGCCCATTCCGACTGCTGGCTACCGCGCCATAGATACTCATTCCGAAAATCCGTTACGAATCGGAATGCCCCAGGAGGTTTCCGATGTCCTCTAAACCTATTGAAGCAACGGAAAACATGCGTATCGTTTATGCCGCGCTAATCAACATGAACGACCGTCACCGACCGCGTACCCAGAAGCAAGTTTCCGGTATCACAGGCTTATCATCTTCTACCATTTCTGATCAAGTCCACAAACTCTTGAATTGCTACTTCATAAGAGCGAAAAAAGGCGCAAAGGCGGAAAGAGTAGACAAGACATATGTACCTGGAAAGAACAGCGGTTACATAGAGGAAATGATACGTCTGGATAGGGCATATCAGGGCGAATATTTCGGAATCAATGGCCAGGGTATTACACACTCGGAACACGACATGCATGTTCCGAAGGGTCGCGGCCATCTTAACGGCGGTCACATCTATTTCAGTGTGATTAACGAGGGCCTCATTGGATTCATACCAACTTTCGAGCAACCGCGCAACAAAGAATTATCAACAAAACTGTTTTCTGCTGAATGGAAAACGAAAGGTGATACTCCACACTACTCAAACACTTTGGTTTTGAACGGTGAACCTTTCAAAATTCACTTCGTACGTGGAAAAACTCCCGACAAAGTGAAATTTGGGGTTTGTCCGCCCGAACTCATTCTATCAAAGGGTGAAATTTCCGATGATCTGTTCCCATACGTTTCACAAGTCCAGCCGATTCTTGCACATCTTGAAAAATGGGCCGATTGGCAGTTTGAAAAGGATTTTGATGGGAACTACATAGTAAGTGATGGAAACGTTCTCCAAGAAATAGGACTAGACCGCGTGATCACCACGGCCCTCGATGCTGTCATGGAGGACATGCCGGGGGTTCCAGGGATTACACCAATTCACAGCGACAATTCTATTCCTGGAAGGGAATGGGAAGTAACGGGCGCAGGATCGGACTTCACCGCCGCTGAATACTTCCGTGCGATAGCAAATGCACCAGCAACGGAAAGGGATGTTGTCATTTTGAAGAAAACAACATCAGAATTGCAACTATCGGTTGATAACAAAATTAACACCATATGGGTGTGTTTCGATAGAATACTAGATTTGATGTCCTCACACTCAAAGATCACTGAACTCAACACTGTTGACAGAACGCCAGACTCCACAGGTAACACTGACGGGGTGATGTATCAATGAGGTCTGGCATGGAAACACTTGACCGCCTACATCGCGCTAAAGATGTCGCCAAGTCACTATACGATGAATTTGGTGAGATTGGCGCACGCAAATACGTTATGGAGATGAAACAAAAATCAGTAACTGCTGATGAAAAAGGTTTCTGGTGCATTGTCAACGATAATCTTAACACATTAGCGAATCCCGCCCACAAAAAGCCCAAGTCGTACCAAATTCACCCCGATCAAATGAATCTCCAAAAAAAAAGAGTGAGGTTTTAGAATGAAGGTAGCACTCTACGCCAGGGTATCCACCGAAGACAAAGGTCAGGATCCCACAACTCAATTGAACATTATCCGCGATCTTGCAGAACGCCGCGGATATGAGATTTACGCAGAATATGTGGACTATGCATCCGGCAAAGATGCGAACCGCCCTAAATGGAAGGAAATGATGGAACGTGCATCACACCATGACTTTGATGCCATTATGGCTTTGCGTCTCGATAGGGTGATGCGTTCTTTGGTTCACATGGATCAACTGATTCAACAACTCTTTGTCTATAGGATGTCCCTTATCTTTACTGACATGGAGTTTGATCCAACAACTCCAAACGGCAGACTGGTAATCAATTTCTTATCTGCAATGGCGCAATGGGAACGTGAGATGATTTCTGCGCGTACTCGCGAAGGTATTGCGGCAAGAAAAGCGAAAGGTCAGAAGTTCGGCCGCAAGAAACGCGACGATCTCCCTCTGTTGGAAATTGCCAAATTGAGAATGGAAGGAAAAGGATGGAAACAGGTATCGACTGATACCGGAATACCAAAATCAACCTTGATAGACCGCAAAGCCGAAATCGAAGAGGCAATGCGTTCATTGGGGTGGTCGGGAAATCCTACCTCAGTCGGTGTGGTGTCGAATAAGGAGGGGGCAGTTTGACAGCCTCGAACTTATATACTCCACAGGTAGACGAAGTACGGCCGTTTGCCGACTGCCTATCGGCTCATGCATCCGCGATCGAAAAGAAAGCGATGATTTCACAGATTCGAGTTGAACACGCCATCTACTCACACGGCGTAGAAAATTGTGCAATCGCGTGTTCCTTCGGCAAGGATTCAATGGTCGTTCTTCACATGGCGTTGAAAGTGGCGCCTGATATTCCTGTCGTATGGTGCGACACCAAATGTGAAAATAAATTCACATACGAGTTTCAAAAGGAAATTACCGAAAAGTGGAAACTTAACCTCAATATCGCACGAGCGCCTAAAGGCGTTGATTTTTGGACTATCGCCAAAGAGTACGGTATGCCTAAAGTCAGGGGGGAAGGAAAAGCAAGAGAACCTAAATGCTGTGAGTTGCTGAAAAATGCGCCATCGGAAGAAGTCTATACATCATTGGGTACGAAGTGCATCTTTACAGGTGTCACGGCAGACGAATCACGCCAGCGTTTTATGTTGATGGCCAGAAACGCCAACAAAGCACAAGCGGAAGGAATACCAGCGGATGATCCTGATGGTTATGGATGCGGTGCGAAATACTACGGCAAGATGGAAGGTCGATACAAGGTCATGCCTATTATTGACTGGACAGAGGCGGATGTGTGGGCTTACCATGACCTCATGGAAATACCACACTGCAAGGTTTATGATACCTGTAAGGGTGCAAGAGTAGGCTGTGATCCCTGTACGGCTTATAAATCGTGGATGTTAAGAATGCCCCTACAATCTCCAAAAACTTATGAAAAAGTAAGAAAAATGAAAGGAATATCAGTCCTATCAGATTTTGAGGAAGTGGTTTGATGACTTTATTGAAAAGTGTCTACAATCATTTTATCTGTAACTGTAATCATCGTGTCTTTTGCAGGATCGGTGGCATAAAGGATCTGTTTCTTTTCTCTATACGTGTTTTTGATAAAGTCAAAAACAAATTCATCAGAAAAGAGACTTGTAGAGATTCCAATAGTTTGACCTATATCCATCAGTGTCCCAGAGTGTATCCACATTCTCCATTGATTTTTTTCAGGAACAAATCTGTACAATACGGTCACGTCAGGATCCATCGAACAAATGATACGGTGACTTTTGACCATTTCCGAAAGTTTGTATTTTTCCGCCATAGTTTACGTATGAGTGTGATTCTAAATAAGGATTACAAAGGCAAGGTGGTCTAAATGGTCGACAACCGAACCTCTGAAGGTTGTGATCGCGTTTGCATTGAATGTAAATTCTTTTGCAATCGGGATATTAAACCAACTGAAAAGGAAATAAAATTCCTCCAAGAACACTGTTTCCGGTATTCTTGGGATATACTCAAAGGGAGTGTGCCTATCTTTCATGACTACACCGTATTCGAAATATACAGTGATGATGTACATCATGTGCAGAGCACCAGCCCGAAGAACGCTTGCAAATTATTAGGGTTCAATTGCCGCAGGGTCGCAAAGAAAAAGTCTGCCGACTTAATTGTATACAAACACACATGGAATTCCTCAAAAACCGTAAGAAAGATCATCACATCTTATTATGAGTTCAGGGGTGATTTTTGATGTCTGAAAAAATAACGTCCAACGAACAAGTTTACACATGTTATTCCTGCCCTGACGGTAGGTGTTTCTCACGTAGCCAGAAGTGTAAGATAGACATTGGTGGCCAATGGACAGCTTGTAACATGCCCTTTTATGAGGCGGTTGATCCCAATGACAAATGCTCTGTGGACATCACGAATTACCTTAACAGGGTGATCGAATGACAATAGAAATTCCTGCTGAATGGTTAGCAACACTGGTTATTGATGTTGTGTTGATACTTATTTTACTATTGATCATAGATTATTTGTATTGGAGGTATAACCTTCTTAATCCATTCCTTTGGTTGTTCATGTCGCCAGTTTTTGCAATATTCGTTATGGCCTTTTTAACAGCACATGGGGTGATAATTTGGATATAACATGTCCATACATAGGCGGCATCCAGGGTGTATGCCCTTACAGTTGCATCTGCCAACTAGAATGCCCTATCACAGCGGCGGTGAATGATGATGGAATGCGGATACAGTGACATCGGCATGCCGGGTGATGGACATGGTTGTCTGCATCCAGATAAAATCGATGGGAAATGTACACGCCAATGCCTTACTAGTGATTTATGCCCAATGGAAGGTATAGAAGGTTTTAATGAAGAAGAAATAACACACATTAAGTGCTGGAGTTGCTCTGGAACTGGAAAACAAATATGTGGCTGTGAGTGTTGGAACTGCAAAGGAAGTGGCGCGATACAGATTGGAGGGTTCGAGATTGAACAACGATGGAAAAACAAGTGACAAGCGATCCCGGAAAACATACTATATGGACGATGACACTTACAACATGTTGTTCAAAATGCACCTTCGCACCGGAAAGGACATGTCTGTTTTGTTGAACGATGCGATCCGTTCAACATATCAGAAAGTAAGCCAACTTTCAGAGGAAGAATCGAAGGAATTGGAACGTCTGGCTAGGGCGATTTCTTCTTTTTTCCCACTAAACCTTCTATAAAACACTTCACAAAAGTTGCATGCGTGCAACATTTGTGATTCTTTATTATCATCAATGTACATGATTGTACACCAAACCTCTCAACAAAAGATTGGGCGGTTGGACGTACAAAAAATGAACAGCATAGACTTTCTATGGACGACTGATCCCGGACTGGCCACCATTGGCATCCTCATAGTCGCGATCGTTTTCCTTCTCGTAGCATACTTCAGTAAATTCAATATCGCCGTGGTGATCATCGACATCGTTCTTTGGCTTGCGGTTGTTGCCACAGCTGGCGCGGTACTCGGAATATGGGAATTACCCTTCCTGGACTACTTCAACGTCATCGGCGGAGGCACCACACCGTAAGGTGATACCATGAACCAAACCAAAACTACACTGGCCCTAGTGGCCGTTATATTCTCCATCGTGGCCGCTGGTTGCATGATCACAGCCACACAATCCGATGCGGCAACATCAGGCCCCTGGACATACACCGTTTCAGATGGTAACGCCACGTTGACCGCTTACAACGGAACGGAAACAAATATAGTCATACCGACAGCACTCGAAGGAACACCAGTCACGTCTATCGGAGCTTCAATCTTCATGGGAAATATGACAATCCGTTCTGTAGTCATTCCTTCAAACATTACACACATAGGTAACGATGCTTTCCGTAATTCTTCGGTTGTTTCGGTCACCATTCAAGGCAACCCGACAATGGGAACTTACATCTTTCGCAATTGCCAGTCGCTCAATGACGTAGATTTCGGGGAATCAATACAGACACTCGGCACTGGAATGTTCAATTCTGTGGAATCTTTGCTTACTGTTGACCTTCCATCAAGTTTGACAACGATATTAGGTTCGTTCAATTTCTGTAAAAATCTGGCTGGCGTCACAATTCCATACGGTGTAACCACACTAAGCGGAAACGCATTCACCAACACAGGAATCAGTTCGGTTATCGTACCGCATAGCGTTACTTCCATCTCGGCTCAAGCGTTCAATCAATGCCGTAACCTTGTGGATGCATGGGTTCATTACGATCTAACTGTTCCCGCAGGAACGTTCTCCAGCAGTAACTCTTCGCTCATAATAACAGAATATGCTGTAGTCACCCTTAATGGCCAGTATCAGTATATCCCACTCGGCTCTTCGATTGATAATTACCTTGTGGGTTTCGACTGGTACGATTCAAATGGAGATTTGTGGGAAAATGCACTCATCAATGAGGATGTAACCCTGACTTCTGCACCGATCGTAGATCCTGAAGATCCAACAGATCCCGAGGATCCTGTAGAGCCTAGACCTGTTCCGATTTACCCCCAAGGCACGATTGTGTATTCTTTGGAAGATCTCTTTCAAACTAATGGTTCTGTGCCGCAGTTTCCGACATATTTCGCAATAGAGATTCCCGAAGGAAATGATATTGAGAATCTTCGTGCAACGATGTCATACACTACCGATTCTTCTACAATTTCCACAATTTGGTATTATCCAGATTACGGTGTGATATTGGCATATCTGTACGTTTCAGAATATGGCGTTCCTTCATACCACATCTTTTTTGATGTCATTGATGAGAATGGTGTTCGAGTTCCGTGGATTTGTTACATCACCCAGGTTTCATTTGAATCAGAATATGAAATAATAGGTGTAATGATAGATTCTCCTACGGTTGAACTAGAAACGAATAAACTCTATTACATCGAGTTCGAGGGAGATGAGACATTAGTGGCTTGGTCTCCTGGGATAAATTTCATTGGATCTCGTTGGATTATTTTCAATGAGTCCGGAACATTCACAGTGGATGCGGAGCTTGATGGTGTTGTAACAACCTACACAATCACCGTATCAGATTCTGCATTCGCCTCACAGCCTCTTCTTGTTCCTGTTGATCCAACTGATCCCGGAGACACATCGGATTCCAAAGATTCCACTATTCTGTGGATCCTGATCTCATTCACAGCGATATTCTTCGCTTTGATGGTCATCGTCAAACGCCCAATCTTTGTCGTGCTGACAATAGTTCTTGCTGGTGCAACGGTACTCTACTTTGTTTGGGGTTGAAAAAATGAAAAGAACGAATCTCAAAATTTTGTCCGCGTTGATCATAACAGTATTAGCAATCTCTGCATGCGCTATCTTTTTGGACAACGCGGACGAATCAGAGGCCATTAGTTATGACAGTAACGGTTCTGCAGGTCCGCAAGGTACAGTTAATCTCGTTCCAGGAGATTCCTTCAACTACTGGTTTCATGGAAACGGATTCACTCAAACGATATACCTGATTTCATTCACAGGTCCATCTTGGCTCACGGCATACGACACAAATATATCTGACGAAGGAACGATCTATGGGGTTGCTCCAAGCACATTAGGTACATTCAATTGCTCCGCAGTGATTAACGTTCATGGTGGTGGCGGAGCTCCCTCACCAACGAACGAGACTATCAACTGGACGATCCGAATCAATTCTACCGCACAGTACACAATAATCTATGACACATCTCATACGAAAGGAACGCCGTGGCCCTCCACAGTTCAAGTCAATGTTGGAAGTTCTATCACGCTCCCATCAACCGCACCAATCACGAATTATGTCGGAACAACATTTCTCGGATGGTTTCAGGTACCCAACAACGGGATAAGAGAAGGACTTCCAGGAGCATCATACACCCCAGATAGATCTAGAACACTCTATGCCTGTTACACGGTGGATGCACCAATTACTTACCACAACAATGGCGGTGCAGGTAATTCGGCGGCAGAGACGAGATTAGGAGATTTTTACCTTAATTCTTCGCAGTACACGTATTACACAGTCTCAAATTACACTCCAACCCGTGACAATCACACATTCTTAGGGTGGACCACAACACCGAAAACGCCAGGTTCAACAACAACGCCAGAATACGTTGCAGGTAATCAGTTCCGTTTGCCTGATGCATCTGGAATAACCTTCTACGCGTTGTGGGCTGAAAGCCCGTCTCCACGGTCGATCTCTTTCAATGCGAACGGAGGCACGGGGGAAATACCAACTCAAAACGTCATGACAGGTGTTTCTATTACTCTTCCAGTATCAGGATTCACGCGGTCAGGACAATACCTGTCAGGTTGGATTGATGATGGTGTCAGTCCATCTGTCAGATACAATTTGGGAGCATCATACACAACACCACCACGTAATGTCACATTGAAAGCAGAATGGACATCATACCCAAGCGGGTTCGACAATGCCGCACCATCTACAGGAACAGTCAATGTTCTCTACAAATACCAGCCAGACCTCAACAATTCATGGCCTCTTTACAAAGAGGTACTTTGGGGTGGATCATACTCATTGAATGTGGTTCAAAAACCATCATGGATGAATATAGATTCAACACAATTTCCAGTCTTGACGTTCTCCGGAATTCCGAATGCGCCAGGAGTGGTTGTTGTAGAGGTTAGATTAGCTGGCCCTAGCCAGTCTATTGTCAATCAATCGTTGCATTCATGGATCATCACTGTATCACCCGCGGGTGGTTCACAACCACAATTGTTCACGGTTTCATACAACAACAACGGCGGTTCGGGTTCCATACCGTCGGAGAATGCGGTACCTTACAACAACGTCATAAAATTGGCAAGCGAAGGATTCACACGTCCTGGATTCACTCACGTAGGCTGGCTTACGCAGATCAACGGTACGGATGTGGTCTATTTCCTCGGATCCTCTTACACCGTGAGCGGTGACGTTACAATGCGCGCGTATTGGGTTGCACAATCCAATATCGTAATCCTAAACGCGAATGGCGGTGTAGGGAACATTGAACCGTTCATCGTTCCGACAGATGGGTTGGTAACGTTGCCTGATTCGGGGTTCACACGGCCAGGATACACCCTACGCGGATGGTATCTTGGATCTGATCCTTCAACGATCTACGCAATGGGATATATCTACACCGTAACAAGCAACACAACATTCTATGCCTACTGGGTACTGAATGGCGCAACACTCAATACCGTCACATACAACGCGAACGGCGGTACTGGTGGTTTCAATCAACAGGTGGAATCTGGAAAGAAGGTAATCTTACCTATCCAGGGTTTTAACCTAATCGATAAAACGCTCGTGGGGTGGTCTCTGGGATCCATCAGAGACGAACCAACACATCAGAAGGGTGCCACATACACCGTGACAGGAAACACAACGTTCTACTGCGTCTGGGGGGATTCCTATGGGTTCGTCACTATCGTATTCGATTTAGCCGGTGGAACAGGTCAGATCCCAATCCAGACGATAACTCATGGATCTAAGGCTGTCAAGCCTACGGATCCTGTGCGCCCAGGACACATATTCAAAGGATGGACCAACTCGATATCCGATCCTAGTCACGGCCTCAATGCCGGACCGTTCGAGGATTGGAATCTGGCGTTGTACACATCAATTACGTTGGTGGCCCAATGGGAATTGCATTTCTCCATTGCGTATGACGGTACAAAGATCACTGTCACAATCAATGGACCGTACATAGGATCATCTGAAATTAACTGGGGTGACGGGAACAATCAATCGACATACGGTGTGACAGCAACACATGACTACAGAGGTTCCTCTTCCGGAATAATCACAGTCAGGTCTACGGTTTCAGGAGTGGACCATACATCTTCGATGCCGTTCACAATAGGTTCAAACCCAAATCCCAACCCTGACCCCGATCCTGACCCCGATCCTGACCCAGAACCAAATCCAAACTCTGGAAAGAAGATTTCTTGGCTACTTGTTATCCTTCTGATAATTGTGTTAATAGTAGGATGTATCATCACACTTTACATCTGCTGGCCCACTGTTTTCGTTTGGATTTTCATTTGGGCAATAATATTTTGGATAGTGATATTTTGAAAATTGACAATAAAAAACCAAAGGCTATTCTGGCCGTTGCTTTGCTGATGGCAGTGGCCATCGGAGGCGCGATCATTGTAGACGATGATATGACAGACGAATCGGACGCCGTCATTCCAGCATTCGTAATTCTCGGAGTTTTCATTCTGGGAGCTGTTATTGGCGGTGTCACCGTTTGGTTATGGCCAGACGAAGAAAGCGGACCGAACAATGATTACACGCGGAGCGTTGAGGCAGAGAAGGTAGCGGAATCCATCCTTGCAGGGTTGGCCTACTATCGTAATGCCCTAAATAACTATGACCAAGTATGGAAACTAACCGATGAACACTGGATACGTGCGGCCGAAATCACCGCGGCCGCTACTTGGTCCGATTCTAAGGATTATGACCCATCAGTCATTATGCTGGATTCTGGATTGTATACAAATTCGGCTAATATGATGGTCAATGCGTCCGCACAAGTGAGCGAACACTTCCATTCTATCTCTGATAGATTGAACTCATGGAATGGTTTGGAAACATATTCCAATAAAATGACGTTGGAATGGAGATACGGAAGTCAGAAGATCTCTTCGAAAACTTCCTTTGACGGATGGTTGAAAAGTGTGGTGGATGTCCAATCTGCAGACCGTGACAAGGCATTCCTTGTTGGTGGAGATTTCTGGAATTTCGGAAGTGGATCTGCAACCCTTACAGGATCAGATGGTCTCACAATAACGGTTCCATCCGGACACACTGATCTCGACAGCATTCCAGCATTCCAGGCTGGTGTTTATGAGTTGCAATCAGGCCATCAATACGCCGGAGACATGCTGTATGTCATTGATTCACAGGCTGTGCCTATCACATCCGGCATAGTGATGAAAGCTGGAGCAACTGAAAAACTTGCAATCTATCAGAACGGAAGGGTTGTTGTGGATAGTGCATCATACGATACATTGTCTATTGCGGTCGTTCCCGATGGTGGATCTCCGCAGGTCGTTGACATATCGAAAAATACGCCGACCGATCTTCCGAATTCCGCACTGAACAAATTCAACACACTTATGGGAACGGTCAATCATTCAATGGCGGCCGCGAACAGTGCCGCAGTCACGATGTGGAACATCTACGACCGTGCAGGTGAAGCATCAATCTATCTGACAACGTTGATGGTTCCGAACTTCTACGACAACGTTCAGATAACGCAGGCACAGCAGGAGATCATTACTACACTCGCAATGGAACAGCTCGCCAAGTATTGGCAAGCCAACGGCGGTAAGATCAAGACGGGAAATTATACCTTCACTGAAAAATCAATGAATCTGTACGTCCGTGGTGACATCATCGACCAGAAGGGAGACATCCTGTTCAGGAATGCGATCTTTTCACCGTTCTACTACGGCCAGGACCTTACCTTGACAACAGGATCCAACCCACAAACTCAACCCGCTATCATTGCGATTTGGGATCATGATAAGAATCTGTCCTCATGGAATCCTGGTGCGAACATCACCGAGGCACAACTAACGACGACATCAACTGGTCATTCCATTTTTGTACATGAGATAATGTACGACGGACAGATTGTTTCTTCTGTCAATCTCGACATAAAAAATATCGACATCATTGATCCAGAGCAGATCAAGCCGATTATAACGCCCGATCCACCAGGAAGTAGCGATTGGATTCAGATGCTCTGCATCATACTGATCATCTTAGGGCTTGCCAGTGTGTTGTTATATCCTTTGCACAAAAGGATATTTTTGTCTGGTGGTGGTGTGATTTGCATCATCATCGGCGGTGTGCTGTATGTGATAAAGGATTCTCTAATCGGAGGTTTCCTATGAATAATAAAACAAGCCGAAGAGGGGGCTGTAAACCCTCTAACATGGAGGTTGTGATATGTGGCCGTTAATATTGGCATACGTTGTAATTGCTTGTGCTACTGCTATGGCATGGGTCTTTGTTGTCGGTGGTTTTGCCATCGGTATTGGATTCGGTGCGGTAGGTCTTGTAAAGATCGCTCGGAAGAAATGGTGGACAGGTATTGTCTGTGCGTTGCTTTCGCTTGCATCAATACTGTTTGCATATGCGTATTACGCTGGAATGTTGGTGCTATGATGATGTTCGATTTAGGGCTTCTGTCCGTGTGTATCGTCCTGATCGTCTTTGCCGTGTCAATGGCAATAGGCAAAGGCGTTCAGGCGACAACACATTTCCTTTGGCCACATGATGTGATCTCGATACTGATAATCTCGGTATCTGCTGGCGACATTCTGTACAGACTTGTTGCTGGTGTCGAAGCGTTACCCTTCCATCCTTACATGTGGATGTTCGTCTGGATCGGGTACTTCGGGGGATTCATCACAGCATCCAGGCATGACTACGTTCACATCCTCAATATCCGCGCCGCTTTGAGCGATGCGATTTCACTAGAGGATATGGAGAAGAACTCTTGGATGCGCAAATTCATCAAGAAGAAGGGTGCAGGGATATTCATGCCCTACATCGTGCCATATCAGATCGGTACGACATGGTACATCAGACCGCAGACTAACCGCGATCTGCTGAAAGATTGGATCTGGGGTATCAAGTGCGATGTAGATACGAACGCCAGCCTTAAGCCGTCAATGGACTTTAATTCCGCGCATCCGTTCTTTCCGATGCCTAAGATTGCCTTCCTTCCTGTTGAGGTATTCAATACCGATGTGGAGATAATCCGGAAGAACAAGCGCATCCAATGTAAACATTGCACGGTTACGATTCTCGTATCGCCACTTGGCATGTCTAATTCGCTGGATGTCTTGTTCAATCACCTTCTGGCGCATCAACGTGACATTGTTGCCGTCCACAAGGCCCAGAAAGAGAAACTTAAGGCTGAACTCGATATTCCGCGCGTTGTGTCTGATCAACTCGTTAAAACAATCACTTCTGCGTGTCTTGACAGTGCGCCCGGAGTTATGCTTTACCAGAATGCGAAAGCTTTGGAGCGTGCGGAAAATAAGCCACAGGAACCGCCAGACCTTCAAAGAATCAGAAAGACATTGTTCCGTAACAGAGGTGGCCGATGAACAACGGTAAACTTCCTTTCGCGTGGCCAGCACCTGTCCGTGAAGCTGTGATCGTCCAGAACACAAAGGTTCTAACTTTGCGTGAACAGGCTCTAGACCACCTTCAGGACAGGGCTAATTACCTGGAGATTTACCATAAGGATATTGTTGATGCGTTCAAAGCATCACCGCTGAACGGTCAGGTCATAATCGGAAAACATGAGGACGGAACCGAGAATCCAAAACAATCGACTTACGTTCTCGGTTCATCATCGGTTCTAGTTGAATGCGATGATGATATGATGCCTAAATTGTGCTGTCATGCTTTCGATCTTCAAGCTGATCCTGTTGTCTCCACTTCGGAAGCCTCGGTGATCGCACAGGTCATAGAAGCGTTCATTTACGGCCATTGTCCGTCAAAGGCGGCTTTCATCCTCGGTATGGGTAAGAAATACCTAAGAAACGCTCACACGGTGAACGGAATAGAGGATTTAGCTGAAAGATTGAAAGCGGATCCATTCCTGATGAATAACGCTGTCAGTGGCGCAAATATCGAGAAGGAGGAAATAACAGATGTTCCTGTTAAATGATGGCCGCGAACATGGTCATCTACTCGGTGACCTCTACGATAAGACCTATGACATAATCGACTTCACAGAAAAGGTTCAGAAGCACATGTTAACGCCTGTCCGTGACCGTGAGGTAACTCTTTACTCTACGGCCATCCTCGGCCTCATGGGTTCAGGGAAAACCTCCGCATGTATGTATTTCGCACACATGATAGAGGAACATTATGGTTCGGAGAATGTCCAGATCATCTTTGCGGACGATCTTACCATTGTCTATGATAAGATCGGCAAGGAAGGAAAGAAGGTTGTTGTCTTCATCATTCCGGATGCTTCTTCTTACCTGTCCTCTTTGAAGGGCGACAATCGACAAGAAGTTGTCAACGAATATTTCAGGATCCGTCACATCTACGAAGAGAATAGCGGTTGTTTATCAGGTAAGATCTTCGGGTTCCTCGACTGGCAAAGAATGAAGAACGTTCTTCCACGTTTCCGGAACCCTGACCTGTGGTGTTTCCTTTCGTCTATGGCCGATCACTCGGACATTTATGAAGTCGAATCCAGAGTTGGGGAACGTGCGTACGATTTCCTTACCGATCATTGGGATAAGGTACAGTCGGGGCATTCTGAACTTAAGTCTGATTCCGTTGTCCGGATTTCCGCTAAAGAAATTTCGGTGGGTGTCGGTGTTTTTCATGGAGCCTATGTTCCTGAAAAATATCCGGAATGGCAGGAACCGCCATTCTTGAAGGCAAAAGCATACTTCGCAAAACCAGTGAAACCTGAAAAACCATCTTATGAAAATGTGATGGAAAAACTGTCTGCGATTCCGGAGTACAAGCGCGATTTGGATTGGTATGTTGCTAACCGTGATGGGAAATCAATAGCGGCGATTGCCGCCGAATGCACCAAGTCACCATCAACCGTCTGGGAAGGTATAGCCAGAACAAAGAAACTGATAGCCGCGGAAGGTGTCACGGAGGAACCGAATTAAATCCGAATATGCACCGAATATTCGCCGTCTTCCTGTATTACGCATATACGCGCATACGCGTTATATACTGGGCCGCCGAATTTTTTCGGAAAATCACACTCAAAACAGCATTGAGAGGAGGTGAGAAGAACGGCAACAAGGAAGAAAGCAAAAAGGAAGACCAAGAGCAAAAAGAAGAAATAAGAACCAAAAGGAATCATCCCCGGCTAGGCCGGGCCCCGGTGCGATCACTAGTGACATTCTGCCATCGCACCGGGTGAACAAATACGAAAACTGTATTACCTTAAACAGTAATACCAACTTATGCAAAAGGCGCCGGTCTTCTCCCCTTTACAGAATGCCAAGATATATCTGGTAGCCATCATAGGTCTACTCTTCTTATCGGTCTTGATTTTGCCGCCGCTACGCTTTATGGATTTGGCACCTATGGCCATCTTCATCGGGCCACTTATCATTTGTTCATGTGGAGCATATTATGAACTCCGTAGGATCAATGATTCAAAGTGAAGAGAATAATTCGGAAGTCCTTTCCGGATCATGCAACAAAATCAAAGCAAACACTGCAATGAACATCACGATGTACGCGATTATGCCGATTTTTCCAATCACTTTTTGACTTATTCTTACCCCGAGGTCAATCAAAAGAAAAAAACATCCGACTGCACCAGCTCCAAGTGCATACTCCAATGAAAAATCATAGTAGTAAACACCAATTATGGCGATAGCGAAAGCAAGAATCCCTACAATTCTAAATATAGTTAATGGGCCAATCATAAGTTTGTCAGTCATCCTTTCTCTATGTGCTCTTATCCATTCACTTGATCCCTTTCGTTCGAAGGTGTTTCGTAATTTATTGACGATTCATCGAACTTATCAATTTCCCCCTTTTTGATTCGCTCCGCATTATGTAAAGCTTTAGCGACTTCCCAACCCACTTTTGTCAACGAGATGTATGTTGTTTTATACGGAATTGTGACTTGTTTTTGTGTAATTAGTCCTTCTATCTCCATATCATCAATTAGATTCTCTATCGTATTGTAACTTCCAATCGCAGGAGTTAGATCACTCATTTTAGGGGTTTTTGTTTGTAATAATGTAATCATAACAGGTATAGCGTATCTTTCTGACAACACCCCCCATTGATTTTTACGTGCCACATTCAACATATAATATTGTTTCTTTTAATCAAATTCTATTCAACATTCAAAGTTGAATGTATTATATACTACAATGTACATTCTACATTCAAGGTTGTATGTAGATGACTTCAAACACCGAAACAAAATCAACCGTCAAATTCACCGAAATTATTAGCGGTGGACGTTTGACGATACCGAACGAACAAAGAACGAAAATGAACTTGTCGCCAGGAGACACAGTAAAAGTGTGGATCGAGGATGAACAGATTCGTATCGAAAAGGTGGCTGTATGAAAACAGCAACCATTCTGACTTTGACCCTTGTCGCAATGTTTTCATTAACATGCGGCATGGTCGCACTCTCGGACAATACCAACGCAACACCAATAGATGATAACTGGAAAGGGGTTAACTATTCCTATCAGTGGCATTACGAGAACGGAACAACCGCAATCTCAATGAACTCAACTTACAAGATTCCGCTCGGAACAGACTTCTCAATTGCTTCATGGGATAAAGACAACCAACGTTTCGATATGGGAAATGGTCAATTCTACACCATACCTGATTCAATCTGGACTTATGGGCCGCCCTATTACGACACACTTATCGAAAAACCTGTAACCAAACCCACCGACAACATGACCTTGAAAGGATGGGCGACAAACATGATGGATTTGACTGTCGTCTACTTGCCAGGAGAGACCGTCACAGCAGAAAACGCGCAGAATTTAATCTTATATTCTGTCTTTGAAACTGTGAATCCTGAACTGATCCCGGAATCTATACCGGAACCGAAACCCTACGTAAAACCCAACATCACGCTGAAGCAAAACATCATCGAGACGGTCACACTGAACTATTTCGCTGGGAATGATCTTGTTCATGTCGCAAACATCGACAAAGGCACTAAGGCCCTCGAACCAATGTTGCCAGTCGGATTTGCCGCTTGGGATTTTGACTTTGACACATTCGTTCAGGAAAACACAGAGGTCTACGCGATCCCATCTAGTAAAGAAAACACAGAAGGTGCGGACACGTCCAATGGTTTCCTATGGTGGATCCTCTTGATACTGATTCCGATTGTGATTTGGGTTTACTACAATTACAAAAAGGAGGAGAGGTCCAATGTCTGAAATCACTTTGTCTCACGCTGATCATGTGGCCATCGGTTCAGAGGTTGCTAATTTCCTCATGTTCCGGGAGTGGAACACACCACACGCTGACATTCCCAGACTTAAGATTGTGGTTCTGTCAGAGGAATCTATACAGGCAATCGCAGATGAAATATCTTGTAGGCTGGTGTGAACGTGAATCTGGATGATATTTTCAATTCACGCATGACCGAGTTCTTCACCGAATGGGGGAAGGTCTACGAAATGATCACAGTCGAAGAAAAAGCAAGAAAATACCGCAACATAGGAAAGATCATTTCATCCCTCCATGCGGGGGGCCTATCTTCAACTTCCGATCCTTCTTTGCTGACGGTCAACGACATTCAAGAGTTCGCCATCTGGATCCGCGACAACATGACGCACACGAAACTCAACTATCGTAATAGGATGGTCTCGAATCTGAACATCCTTTGCAAGTTCTACGGTAATCGGTGCGTGGACGATGCGAAATCACGCTGGCCATCTCTGTTCCCGAAGGAAAAGAAGGAAGCACCCACCGTCCTCACCGAAGCCGAGTACAATACGGTCATGCGCTACATCAATCGTCCGGAACAGGGATGGTATGAGTTGCGCGCATCGTTTGCCGTGTGCATCTCGCTCTGTTGCGGGATAAGGCCGCAGGAGAATCAGAACCTCCGTGACATCAACATAGATCTGGATGATATGATACTCAACCTCGCGCATGTGAAGGGGATACGCACGTATGCTGATTCCCGCATGTCACCGATCCATCCGGCCGCGCGGCCATTGATGGATAGATACCTCACCGAGTACAGGAAAAAAGGACTTTCAGGGTATCTGCTCGTGAACACCACCAACAGACCGGGTGAACTTGTGACCGATAAGACATTGAGGAAGATGTTCCGCGATGTATCGGAGGGTTGCGGCGTTCCTCTCTGCGCTACTGTATGCCGTGCTACGTGGATCGTCATGCAGATCAACAGATGCAAGAATATCGAAGCCGTATCGGTGTCGTGCGGTCATGGATCGGCCAAGACAACGGCCGACTATTACGGGAGGATGTGCAACAAGATC
>JGI994J12354_10002407_pt1 | contig 18302 bp, 17 predicted proteins | sample IntmicLarv3ML3BL_FD_12354 | JGI IMG/M metagenome (IMG submission 12354)
GTTTAGATAGCCGGGGTCGCCTTCTAAAGGTTTATTAACATAAAGGTGCGCGTAAAACTCCTTTGCCTGAATGGCAACCCCGTCCGACTTTATGCGACCGGTGTATATCTGTATAGTTTCTCCCGGAGTACGGGATAATATGCCAACAGAACCCTCTCCCTCCGCTATTATTTCGCCTCCATACATTGCAAAAAACGTATACGGTGAGACACACAGCACAGCTATTGAGTTTGTGCCATTTGTATGGATAGTGCCACCATACATTTCTACAGTTCCTAACTCGCACCCATAACTGTGACATTCCTCGCCCAGATAAATTGCGATGCTATCTTCCCCAAGCGCACGTATGCTTCCACCATACATTTTGAAATCATCTAAAAGGTATAGAGCAATATTGCTGGTAGAAATTATTTCGCCGCCCTCCATAATTATCTTTCCATCCATTGTAGTTATGAGAGCTTCTGGATAATCGAATTGACCGTTGTACTTTTCCGGGTCTGAATTTGTTATTGTTCCACTCTTTATATGCAAAAATTTGACTCCAATTTCTGCTACACTTAAAATTCCGCCGCCTTGGCTATCGCTAAGCGTCAAACCACTTCCATATGCGAAGAAGTCATTATAAATGGTCAAGGTGTGTCCGTTCAAATCAAGCTCTCTTGACCGATATGAGTACATTCTTTCGTCCCCTTCGATATCGCAGGCGAGGACAATCTTTAGGTCATTTTCACTTTCAAACTGATGTTTAAACTCTTCAAATGTAGACACATAGACGGTTTCAAATTCCACACCATCTTCGGCGTGGGCTGTAGCAAACAGCCCAAGGAGAAGCACAGTGCCAGCCACAAAAAATATTAGTTTTTTCACTCAAAATCCTCCTTCATTTTTTAATTGTTATCATGGTCCATCCACTGTCTTCCATACCTCAACCTCAATCAGCTCAGAGTTTTCATCGAAGCCCCAAAAAACCGTTACTGAAGTGACTAATAAATATTTATATTCGCCCACAAGAGCTCTTATTGATTTTTCGCCTATTATAGAGTAGCCTGAAAATGATACTGGTCTGTCTGGAACTAAAGGACCTCGGCTTAAATATCCACTTTCATAGTCTATGTACCGAGTTTCCCATGCTTCCTGCCCTTCGATAACCACAATAACATCCTCCATGCTCATTCCTATCGGCGTAAGCTTCAAGACATGATTCCTTACATAAGCATCCGACCAACGCAGAGGATTTGAGAATATTGCTATAAATACTACTAAAATAATGACCAGCACTGCACACAAAGTATATTTCATACTTTTTTTCATATTAACGCCTCTTTTAATATCCGAAATATTCTGATGGAACCGGCTTGTCCCAGCCTGGCACCTTATACGCTAACGCGCCTGGGTTAAGTCCAACAGCTTTTAGTAATCCGACTGTAAACGAATTGGAGTTATAGCCTTTGCCATAACCACTAGTTTTATCCGCATTGGGTAAGAAGTCGTAATTTAAGTTATTGTATTCTGTTCTATAATGCGCCTCTGCATAAAATAAAGCTTGGGTATACGCCGTACCGCTATAGAGCCATCGCATCTCAACTTTTGTGTGCAACTCTACATCTTTCTCACGATTAACATCGCTTTGTAATTTATTCGACGCCGAAGTCCCTGGTCCGGCGCCTATCGTTGCATACCTTACGTCGCCCCAAAGAGTTCCATTTTTTGCAAACTCTTCAGTGTCGTAATAATTACTCTTCTTAGACGCAAATATAATTGTGCTTGTATGGTAATTTCCGGTTCCTATGCCAATCACCACCTCATGCACGCCAAGAAAAATCATTTCAGTTGCCGCAGTTACAACTTTGCTATAAAAAGTGTCTGCTCTTACATACATTTTTGAATCGCTTTCAATTTTAACCCCAGTAGTACCCGCTTTGAAAAATACAGTTTTCCCATAAACTGCCACTTGTGCGGTAGCTGTGTTTCTGTCCCAGTTAACAACAAATCCACCAACAGACTCTATTTCATCTCTTAGCGCAAACCAATGGTCATTAGGCTCATTCCACATCGGCTTAAGTCCCCAAGGATCCACTCGCATGAGCGGCTCGTTCCCACAATAAACATACCAGTTAGTGCCATCCTTAATCGGGTCCTCCTGCGTAAACCTGTGCGTTTCCGCATCATAGAAACGGTTTTGCGCAAAGTACAGCCCCAGAACTTCGTCCCAAGTATACCCTGTGAAGTTCGTCAGATTCTCAATGCCCGAGAAGTTCGAATCTGTATACGTTTCCGTAATCGGAGCACCCCACGGGTCATAAATCGCATGGGCTATAACATCCCCAGCAGCATCCACCGCGAAGAGTGTTGACCCCAGCAAACTCGTTCTGTACCAGACCTTTTCCACGCGCTCCGCAGCAAAGTCGCTCTGGAAATTCTCGCCGTATTCGCCATCTGAATTGGTCGTTCCGCGCGCAGTGCCATCGGCATAATCAAACTCAGCCGAAATCCTTGTGCCGGAAGCATCATACACATATCTCTGTGTGAAGCTTCCTGCCTCTGTCACAAATATATCACGATTGGCGATAGAAAGATAGTCCACAACATAATTTTTCGTCACGGGCTCAAGAAACTTCCCCAGCTATATAATCTCGCTGAATTGAGTTTACAATTTCAGTTGAAACGGTTTATAAGAACACCCAATAAAACGGAGCTGCCAACATATATGCAGGGACACCGTATAAAAACGGTATCCCTGCAATTTCTTTTTATTGCACTGTTTGACTGATAGTAACAGTAAAATGCTTTGAGCCGAAAAAATGATAAGACCGAAGCTAAAGTGGGAGGATATTATGTTTGAATACTATTACAGTCACCAATCAGAACAATTCACTTTTTATCGCATTCCTAAATCTCTATTTACAGATGAACGCTTTTCAACATTATCAACAGACAGAAAGGTTTTATATGGTCTTATGCTTGACCGCATGGAGTTATCCAGAAAAAACAGTTGGGTTGATAAGCTGGACCGATGCTATATCTATTTCACGCTGGATGAGGTGATGTCCTCTCTTGACTGCGACAGAGAAAAGACCAATCGGCTGATGTCCGAATTAGATTCGCGCGGCATCGGCTTAATCGAAACGAAGCGGCAGGGGCTTGAAAAAGCAAATATTATCTATGTCAGAGATTTTTCGTCATAAATTCATCTCATCCAATCCCATCCGTTCTTGATAGGATTGGATAGATATAGCTAAAGTCAGTATTATTCTACTATTCTTATTTCAGTTCGATAATCGAACTTCTGGAGGTCGGTTTCCGTACTTCTTGACTTCCGCATATATAGGAAAATGGGCGCAAGAAAGTCTATCAACGGGGGCATATCGACACTTTTTCCATACAATTTCCACATGAAATTAAAACATTCTATGCTTGTATCATTCGTTCAAAAGAAGCACAATGACACGGAGTTGATTCACAATGGATTATGTAATGGCAAAAACAATCACAGAAAAATGGGGCATTACTGATAGGCGAGTTCTGCAATACTGCAATGCCGGGCGAATTGAAGGAGCTGTCAAAATGGGAAATACTTGGATTATTCCCAAAGATGCAAAAAAACCGGAAGATGGACGTTATAAAAAATAATTTTCAAAACAGGGCTGATTTTAACAATTCTCAAACAATTGCCTGATATGATACTTACGAATACAATCATGGGGGTCTTATTATGATAAATATATTAGTAGTGGAAGATGACGCAAAATTAAACCGGATTGTGTGCGATTCTCTTTCGGGTAGCGGCTATAACGCAAAAGGCTGCCTTAATCCCAATGAAGCCTATGACGCAATGTACAGCACATTGTATGACCTGATTATTTCCGATATTATGATGCCGGAAATTGATGGTTTTGAATTTGCGGAAACTGTACGCTCTTTGAATAAAACTATCCCCATTCTTTTCATGACTGCCCGTGATGATATTGCCTCAAAGCAAAAAGGCTTTCGGGCAGGCATTGACGATTATATGGTAAAACCTGTTGACTTAGATGAACTTGTGCTGCGTGTTGCGGCTCTGCTTCGGCGAGCTAACATTTTGGTTCAAAAAAGTATGAGCGTCGGCAATTTGACACTTGATGCCGATGCTGTATCAGCAACCATTGATGGAGCGGATATTCCGATTACGCTTCGGGAGTTTAATATCCTGTTCAAACTGCTCTCCTATCCGAAAAAAACATTTTCACGTGCCCAGCTCATGGATGAATTTTGGGGTATGGATACTGATTCAAGTCTCCGAGCCGTGGATGTATATATCAATAAACTTAGAGAAAAGTTTTCTGCCTGTGATGGATTTGAAATTGTTACAGTGCGTGGGCTTGGATATAAGGCGGTGTTATCTTGATGAACAGAGAAAAGCATGAGGCTGACCCACGCGTTAAAAAGAAAATAATGGGCTGGAAGGGCTTTGTCATTACCTATGCTGCGATGCTTCTGCTTGTGGGCATTCAAGTGGGGCTTATTGTTATGCCTTTTTTCTTTCAAATGCCGGCTTTCTTCCAAATTAACCTTATCATGCTTTATTGGGCAATTGTGGCAATAGTTTTTATGTCTATAACAAGATGGCAGATTAAGAATAAATACGATATACCTATGCGTAAACTCAGCAATGCAGCTAAAGATGTCGCTAATGGAGATTTTTCGGTATATGTCGAACCAACGCATACACCGGACAATTACGATTATATTGATGTCATGTTCACTGATTTTAATGTAATGGTACAAGAGCTTGGCAGTATTGAAACGCTGAAAAATGACTTTGTAGCCAATGTCTCGCACGAAATTAAAACACCGCTTGCAGTAATCAGGAACTACACGACCTCTCTTGATAACGAGAATCTATCCGCAGAAACACGGAAAGATTATATTGATACCATAGTGAAGGCAACCGATAACCTAACCAATCTTATAAGCAACATTCTTCGTTTGAACAAGCTGGAGAATCAGGAAATTGATATTCCTGCCGAACCATATAATCTTTGTGTTCAGCTCTATGATTGTGCTTTGCAGTTTGAGTCGCTTTGGAAAGAAAAAGATATTGAGTTCTCGGTTGTTGCCGAAGATAGGGCTATGATAACCGCGGATACGGAAATGCTTGAAATTGTTTGGAATAATCTGCTTTCCAACGCATTAAAACATACTGCACATGGTGGAAGTGTATCAATCGTGCAGACATCGGAAGCGGACAGCATCACTGTGTCGGTTTCTGATACAGGTTGTGGGATGAGCGAAGCAACTGTGAAACGAATTTTTGATAAATTCTATCAAGCTGACACTTCGCACTCAGGAGAAGGCAACGGTCTTGGTCTTGCTCTTGCATATAGAATAGTGGAAAAATCAAGAGGAACGCTGACCGTTTCGAGTGAACTTGGTAAAGGCAGCACATTCACCGTCACAATACCTATATCGGAGGATGATGCTGAATGAAAATAATCAGAAGTAGAGCGTATTACTTGCTGTGTGCTTTACCAGCAGTGGTTAGCCTTGTCTCCGGCTATATTAACGATTCGATTTTTGAAATGCTCTGCGCTGTAGGTGTGCTGCTGTTTCTGATAATCCAGTTTAGCTTGAGTTCCTTTCTGGAGAAAGATAAGCATACAAAAACGGAACATCAACGACCTGTCAGTTTTTTCTTGTTGATCCCACCGATCTTAATAATCACAGCAGGAATATTGCTGCCTTTCTCGCCGGATTTAAGTGCCGGAAACCAAAGCTATATTGCGATTACCATGTCAGCAGCTTTACTTGTGTGCCTGATATTTCGGCTGATTTCGTTCTGGAATGATACTTCGTTAGCTGGAAGATTGCTCCGCTTAACGATTATGGCAACGATGTCTGCACCGCTGTCACTTGGCATTACGCTTTTGTTGTATTTGACAACAGCGGAAGAAGCCGCCATATTAAGCTGTATGACCACAATTATTTTCGGCAGTATGGCTTTTCTTGTGATAGCAAACATCATCATGGTTTCATACTGCGGATATAAGGGAACTATCGAGAGCATAAAAATAATCTCGAAAGAGATTAGAAACAGAAAGCTCATATTTACTCGTGTGTCTATTCTGAAAGATGCATTTTTTGTTGCAGGGAAAGGCTTAATCAGCATTATATCGGTTTCATTCTTTATGTTTGTAAATGCTCTGTACAGTGCCGGAACCGGAATCGCCCGTTTCATTGCAGTTCGGATGCACACGCAGGAAGAAGACAAGCAAGTAACGAGCTACAGGTATGTTGGCATCATCATTTCCACTTCGAGTATCTGCTATGTGCTATATTCGGTCAGATTGTTTTTCGGCGGCAAAACTGGCGATTATGATATGTATGTCGCGCTTGTGATTGCCCTTTATACTTTTGTTGAGTTTGGAATAAACATTAAGGAAGCCATCAAGCTCCGAAAAAGTAAGGCATTGGAAGCAAAGGCGCTTCGGGCAGTCAGCTTTTCTTCAACACTCATCTGCTTTGTTCTAACGCAGACCGCTATTATGTCCTTTGCCAACGAGGGAGATAACAGCTTTGCAAACGCTCTTTCCGGCGTAGTATTCGGTGGATTAGCCGCGCTTGTCGGAATTTATGTGATACTTGATAGCATTGCAAACAGAAAAAGGCTCGAACTTCAATAGAATACTGAAAGAATTAGCCATACCGAGCAGTCCACATTCTTGTGGGCTGTTTTTTTCATTTTAATAATTCTCAAACAATTCTCAGATATTTCGCAAACAATCGGACGGTATAGTAAGAACATAAATTAGAACAGAGAGAGGTTATGGACATGAAAAAAAGCAGCTTTGTAGCAATGATAATGGGAACTATCGGAGGCATTTTCGCCTCGCTCGGTATGTGCATGTGCCTGTTGCCGGCATGGAACGCATTTAGGCCCGGTGTAATTATGGGATGCGTTGGCGTTGTGATACTACTTGCAACGGTAATCGTGTGGCGCAAGATGACAAACAAAGAGCCCATTCGTATGTCTGGGAAAACATTCCTCGCAATCATGCTCGGCGTTGTAGGCGCTCTTATGCTGGGAGCCGGGATGTGTTTCGCAATGGTATGGAATCAAATGGTATTGGGAATTATACTTGGTCTTGCCGGAATAATACTGTTAATTTTCCTTATTCCGCTGGTCAAGGGATTAAAATAACACGCAATTCAACAACAATAAAAAGGAGAATGATTATGAGCAATAAAGAAAACTTTGTGGCATATGAGTACAAAACCATCAATGCCACACGCAAGTCCGCCGGAATGTATATCGACTGTATGGAAAATTTCGGTTGGACTTTGGCAGAGAACGATGGATATGATATTCAGAGTTTGCTTACAAACCTAAACCCTGCCAATCTCGGCAAAAATCTCGCAAACGCTGCACAGTCATTTGGCGAAACGGCAGATGCAACCCCGGCAATAACTCTGAAATTCAAGCGTGACCGCCGTATCGAGAACAAGCAAGAACTCGAAAAACTGGAAAGGGGGTATGAAGCTGCGTTGAGTGCCATTAACAGAGCTGAACGAAAAAATGCCGCACAGACGATGGGCATATCGTTGGGAACAGGTATCATCGGAACAGTATTTATCAGTCTTGCCGCTTACAACTTCGTATTCTCCAACACCGTCTTGGGCGTTCTGTTCGCAGCAGTAGGCGCTATCGGATGGGCAATCGGATTCTTTTCCAATTTGAAGATTGGCAAAAAGAAATATAATCAAACAGAACCGTACATTCAGGAACAGCTTGACATCGTTTATAACACTTGTGAAAAAGCTCACGCGCTGTTGGCGTAACAGCGCAGAAAGGATATGAATATGAATGAATTTATGAAAAGCCAGAAAAAGATTGAAAAAACCGTGGTGTCTGGCTACCAAAAAATCGAGGATGCTGTTGTTTCGGGATATAAGAAAGTCGAGGATGGCTTTGTCGATGGATATAAGAAGATTGAAGATCGCTTTGTAAAAACATTTCTGACTCCAGATGAAGATACTTCCCAGCATGACGGTCAACCCTATGAAGCACAGCCCTCTGGAAACAAAGGAGACTAAGGATTCTATGAGTGCCACAATGCGAAATGAAAGTAATTATGTCGGCTATGAATACCGAGATATTTCAGTAAACGGCAATATGGAATCATTATATGTCGATTCTTACGAGTGCTTTGGTTGGCAGTTCGAGGGGCGGCAGCCGTCTTTGATGGGAATCACTTCCGGCGCAGTGAATTTGAAGTTTAAGCGTGACAGAAAAGTTTTGAACAAAGCCGAACTGACTCGCTTGCAACGGCATTTCGATTCCTGCGTATCTGAAATCACAAGGATGGAGCAATCAAAGACAAATTATGCCTCTGTTGTGGCATTTACCATCGGTATCATCGGAACAGCTTTCATGGCCGGAGCTGTATTCTCGTACTTAGCTAACCTGATTGTCCTGTGTATCGTGTTGGCAGTCCCGGCATTTATCGGGTGGGTTGTTCCGTATTTTGCCTACCTTTCGACTTTTGAAAAGAAAAAGGCAAAAGCAGCACCGCTGATTGAGAGCAAGTATGACGAAATATACGAGGTTTGCGAAAAGGCTAATGGTTTATTGTACAACAGCTAATAGTGCGCAAAAACATAGTAACATTGCTTTTACAGATATAGGATATAACACAATTCATATGAAAGGGGAAAAATTATGAACCCAGCAGTAATTATTGTTGCCGTAGTCGCGGTTGCCGCAGTTGGCATCGGCGCTGTAATCAAAAAGAAAAAAGGAAAGTAAGGTGGCATCATTGCCAGTGAAATACAATCGAAGAAAGGAGAACATGCCATGAATCCTGCTATTGTCGTTGTTGCCATCGTTGCAGTAGTTATTATCGCAGTCATTATCTTTAGGAAAAAAAGAAATAATTCAGTTGCCCCCACCAATGTACAAAATACAAAGATTAGACAACAGCCTGCATGAAATGTCGGGCTGTTGTTTTTATGTTTGAGATTTTCTAGAAAATCACATCTCGGCCTTAGTCATTTTAATATTTCTCAAACAATTCTCAGGCATTATACAAATATTTGAACGCTATTATTAAGACATGAACTGCAACAAAGTTCATACTACGGTAAAAACAACACATAAGGAGCATTAAGATGGGCACAAAAGGAAAAATCAGTAGTTTCGTATTGGATAAAGCAATAAATTATACCTGCCCGATAATCTCAGGAAAATAGAATGTCTTGATTTGTGTTTCTCCAGGTATTTGAGCCAGCTTGTAAAGCAGCCCAAATCAGCGGCTTGTCTTGCTGTTTAGTAAAAGTGTGTTTTCCATTTTAATTGCGCGAGGTGAAATCATGAAAAGCCAGATAATCGTGGATAGCTGCTATGACCTGACTGCTGAGATGAAATCCGAAATGGGCATTGTGTCTGTTCCTTAAGAGAAATCAAGCCACCACATGTTTTAAAAATGTCTATACCACGCATTTTCATCGCATCAGAGATTGCCTCAGATTCCTCTTTGACAGTTGGGAAAAAGCGAAACATAATGGAAAATGGGATAATTATTGTATGCGGCATATATACGCTCCAGTGCGACGACAAACTCGCTGACTGTTGTTGTCGAAAGCAGCAGATAGCCCATTATTATGCCCAGCATCATCCTGCATACGATGCCGGATAGAATTATGTTTGTAGCGCCTTGTGTGGCACTCAATAAATACACATCGACCAACAACGCCGCAGCATACAAAACGACCAAAACAAAGGAAATGTATCGGCGGTTTTCAAAATAAAGAAGGGTTAACGGAAGTGCTGCCGCTAATGCTCGCACAAACCATGTGTCCGCGGTGAACGCCGGCAGATTTACGGCGAGTAATACAATAATTTTCGTTCTCTGGTCAAGCAAAAGTCCTTCCTTTTGTTTGACGCTTCGCAAATATTCGGCATGCATATTTCCGATCTTTCTAAACTATGCCTGCTTTTTTGAAATGCTTTTTAAGAACTGCAAAACCGAAGAACGCGCCGATAATACCGCCAATAATACACATAAACGGGAACAGCAGCGCAATTTTATCAAATATACCTACCGCCGCCGTATACTCCGCCTCATGCTATCGAGCATCATTGTCTAAAACGTGTCACGCATAATCCAGAACGTCAGCATCATTCCCATTATCCACAGGCTGAACACGAAATAGCCGATTATTGGGCATTTTTTGCTCGTGTATTTCCCGACCATAAATATCCGCTCTAGCGAGAGCAACCCAAAGACGGTAGCCGAACCAACGGCAATATCGTATGTCCTGTCAGCACCATTAACCCACCGCAAAGCACGCTCATAATTGCCGCCATTCCAAAATATTTAACTTTTGTGAGAAACAGCATATACGGCACGCCGCAAGCGATAGGTATTATCAGCGTTAATAACGCATAAACCATTGGAATATACCCCAGCATTCCGAAAATAAAGAATACTGCGAAATATATCGCCGTGAAAATACCTGCCGTTATCAAATCTTTAGCTTCCATTTGTTTTTTCATAATAAAAGCTCCTTGGTTTAATTGATATTTTTATCAGACACTCCAGCCGAGGCTTTCCTGCTGGATATTCCACAGCTTTGCATAAAGTCCACCCTTTTCCAGCAATTCCTCGTGCGTGCCCTGTTCGGACAGTGTTCCTTCATTAAGCACCGCGATTTTGTTTGCGCTCGCTATTGTTTTCAAGCGGTGCGCTATAACAATAACCGTTCGGTCTTTTATCAACTCGGAAATTGCTTCCTGAATAAGCACCTCGTTTTCCGGGTCGAGAGATGCCGTCGCCTCATCTAAAAGAACTATAGGTGCGTCTTTAAGCATTGATCGAGCAATTGAGATGCGCTGGCGTTCACCGCCGGACAGGGTATTTCCGTTTTCGCCGATTAAGGTATTGTAGCCGTCCGGCATACGGGTAATAAATTCGTCACAGCGTGCCAGCTTTGCCGCGTTATAGACCTCCTCGTCGGTTGCGTCCTTTTTCCCTATGCGAATATTATTCATTACAGTGTCGTTAAACAGCACCACATCCTGAAACACAAAGGAGATATGTTGCATAAGAGCCTCCGGGTCAACGGTTTTCACATCCACTCCTCCCACCTTAACGCTCCCCTCGTTTACATCCCAGAAACGTGCTATAAGGCGAGAAACCGTGCTCTTTCCGCTGCCGGACGGACCGACAAGGGCGGTTATGGCGCTTTGGTCTGCCGTGAGGCTCATGTTGTGAATAACCGCATCTTGATTATATGCAAATGTAACGTTGCTAAGCTCGACATCGAAAGTGTTTATGACTGCATCTGTTTTCCCCGTCATAGTTGGCTCTTTCCTCAGGCGCTGCATTCGCTTTGTTGAAACAAGGAAATACATGATTGTGGGCAGCATAGTGAGTATAGTGGTGACAGGTGCGAAAATCTTCGTACTTATCATAACAAAAGTAAAGAATGGGATAACCCCAATCCGTCCCGCTGTCAACAAGTTTACTCCAACAAATATGACAATGCCGACTCCAACCTGCAAAACCATCGAAGCAAGAGTAGCAAAAGAGCCTGCGGTGGCTTCAAATACTATGGCCTCTTTCATCATCCGGCGCAGCGCGCGTTCCAGAGATTCGCTTTTCTCGCCCGAAAGACCGAAGGCTTTAACAACTTTAATGCCATCCAAATATTCCTGCACCTGATCCGATACACTAAGCTTTGCCTGCACATGGCGCTCACCAAGCTTGTTCTGAACTCTTTTGCTTACTGTCACAAGAGCAAGCGAAATCGGGAGTACGCAAAACAATGCGAGAGCCATTCTCCAGTCGTAAAATGCGAGCATAACACACACCAAAGTGATGGTGACAGAGTTTGCAATAAGCTGCGGAATAGTGTGACTGATCGTCTGCTCGATGGTATTGCAATCGCTCATTATATTGGTGGTAAGCTCCGACAAATCTTTGCGATTGAAAAATGAGAGCGGAAGCTTTCGCATATGTTCGGCAACTTCAACGCGTATATCGGTACACTCGCTGTAGGCGGTAGTATATGTTTTGTCGTATTCAATGCTGTAGCAGACAGCGTATGCAAGCGCTGCCAACACGCCAAATCCGCACAGAAACCAAAGCCTTGAAGTATCAATAGCGGCGCCCTTAACCAGAGGGTCAATAATGACCTGCATTACCTGCATAAGTATCATGAATGGGAAGAACTGTGTTAGGTTTGCTATGATGCAAAACACTATTGAATTTTTTAGGTTTTTAGTGCCCTTATCCGTTAATTGAAATACTCTTTTAAGCATTGGGTGCCACCTCCTTCTTAATAGCCCAGTTTGCTGCGCCGGTGTACTGTGCCCACATCCGGCTGTACCTTCCCTCAGCCGAAACAAGTTCATCGTGCTTGCCTTCTTCAGCAACCTTTCCGCTGTCTATTACAACAATCTTGTTTGCTCCGCGCACGGTGGACAGTCTATGCGCTATGATAATAACAGTTTTATCTTTCATAAGCCGCTCAAAGGCAAGCTGTATTTTCTGCTCGTTTTCAGGGTCTGCGAATGCCGTTGCTTCGTCCAACACGATTATAGGTGCATCTTTGAGTATTGCGCGAGCTATAACCAGCCTCTGGCGTTCACCACCGGACAGATGGACGTTTTTTGTGCCTATGACGGTATCATATCCATCAGGTAGTTTTTCGATAAACTCATGGCACTGCGCCGCTTTTGCCGCTGCTATTATTTCTTCACGGCTGGCGTTCTTGTTGCCGATTTTGATATTCTCCAAAACAGTTTGCTTAAAAAGAAACACATCTTGAAACACAAAACTTACAATGCTCATCAGGTAATCACTATTCATCTCCCGAATATCCACGGCGCCAATTTTGACACAGCCAGATGCAACATCATAAAATCTCGGTATAAGGTGGGCAATTGTGCTTTTTCCGCTGCCGGACGGTCCGACAAGGGCGGTTATCTCTCCTTGCTTTGCGGTAAAACTTACACCTGCAAGAGCTTCGCTATTGACAGATTCATCTTCAAGCGATAGTTCCTGATAGGAAAAAAAGACATTTTCGAAAGCGATAGAATAGTTTTCTGTTTTTTGGGGAAAAGCTGATTCTATAAGCGGAGATTCACTCAGAACCTTATCCATTCGATCAACTCCGTCTGCGATTTGTTTGCCCATCTGAGAAACATAGAGTATTTTCAGGAACGAACCGGGAAGCGCCAGTGAAAATATCAAGTAGAATATTGCGGAAAGGGCAAATCTTGTATAATCTGTCACATCTCCCGAAAGCCAGATTATTAACGGAATAAGAAAAATATAAATGTTGTGCAAAATCGCCATGAACAACACATATGGAGCTTTGAAGCTTTTGGTGTAAGCAAGCGCCCAATCTCCATAAAGTTTTATGGTTTCATAAAACTTACGAAAGGAAAAAATGGTCTGATTAAACGCTTTGACTACAGATACACCGCGCACATATTCCACAGCGGCGTTGTTCATATTTTCTAAAGCGTCCTGATATTGTTTGATGAAAAGCTGGCTTTTCTTTCCGCCCATGGCAATTCCCTGGATGATGAATAGCGCTATAAGCGGAACAAGGCACGCGAGCCCCATGCGCCACTCAAACAAAAACAGCATAGCAATCGCAACAATCGGAGTGGCAAACGAGCCAATCATGTCGGGGAACTGGTGGGCTATGAAGCCTTCTATTTTCTCTATGTTTTCATCCACAATTTTGCGCAGCTTGCCGGTGGAATTGGCGGTGTGAAACCCAAGCGGTAAGGATGCAATGTGGCGAGCAAACTCAAGCTTCAACAGATAAAGTGTTTTAAATGCCGCCAAATGCGAACACATCAGCGCCAAAAAATTCAAAAATACTGCGGCAATGGCTCCGCCACCGGCGAGCCAGCCAAGTTGAATCATATAACTGCTGTCCAGTGCTCCAAGCTCGTTCATATGAAGAACAAGCTCCTGAATAATATAGTAGATAGCTATAAAAGGTACAAAGGAAATAACTGTGCTAAAGATTGAACATACGGCGGAAAAAACAGCCAAAGCTTTTTTGGTAAAAGCAAGCTGCCACAGCCGAGCCATGCCGGATTTTTGTTTTTCGGTGTTCATATTGAGTAATCCTCCTCACGTTGCGCAAGTTGGCTATTGCTAACTTGTAGCTAAAAAATATATGCCTTTCGGCGAGTTTGCCGTAGCTAACCTTAATCAGCTTATATCTTTTTTACGGTATTGTCAACAGGTAAACGTATCTCCTGCATATCTTCAGCCGCGCAACCTATGATACGCTGCTTCAAAACCTGCGTCGAGATAAATGATATTGCAGTGCTTTGCTTATGCCGAGATATCGTTTATTTCGTACATTTAAACCAAGTCATAGATTTGTCGTTGAACAGTTCCACATTTGAATAGTATTTTTGCAGCGTAGCAAGAACCTCGTTTTTTGTTTGGAATGGCGGGGTAAACCAGCCTTTTTTTGAAAGTATGGCGTTTACAACGAAATCGCTTCGTTTGCGCTCGCCTCGAATATAGAAACAACCGAGGAAGATTCCGCCCGGCTTTAATATACGAGCAATTTCCGCATACGCCTTTTCTTTGTCGGGGAATACATGAAATCCGTTCATGGAAAGCACCGCGTCAAAGACTGCGCTTTCAAGCGGCATATTTCCCACGTCGCCCTGCATTAACGATATACAGGAAAGACCATGCTTTTCGATTTGAGTTTTTGCACCTTCCAGCATATCTTCCGAATAATCAAGACAGGTGATACGCGCGTTTTTCAGCTTTGCATATTTCCCGGCTGTAAGATTAATTGTGCCGCAGGGCACATCCAGCAGCGCACCTCCAAAATCGTCCGGAAGCAAATCAAATAATTTTTTCGTGATCTCAATATCATCTACTCCCCAAAAGAAACGGATATAAAGTCGCGACCACCATTTGCTCTGTGTCAAAACATCGTCATAGATATTTTTGGATTTCCTGTACGCGCTTTTGATTTTGTCTCCCATGCGAATTTCTCCTCCCTGCATATTGCTGGCGGCATGACTATAAATGCGACCGCCCCACTTTGCGCAAAATAGCCCCATTAGGCGTAGGAATATCGACCTGCTCTCGCAGGCTTTCAAATACAGCATCCGGCACAGCACCGGCGTTCTTGCAATGGTCGCTCGCGGCAAGGCGACCAATCTATGTTTTGCCATGACCCACAGCAAAGCCTGTATCTTATTCCGACTTTTTGTCAATGCACCATCACTCCCGGTGGGGCGAATTGAATAGCCTAACTTTTTCAGCACATCATACCCCTCTATTGCGGCATCTATCGCCGTATTTCGTTGTCGCCGCGTGGATTTTCGCAAATTAAAATCTGTGGCATAACAGATATACGCAACAGGTAAAATGAAGACCATGTGACATTTTAACCATGCGTCCATATTTTCTTCCCAATTTAAGTGAAAGCATATACCTGAAAAGGCTTCTTTGATGCGAATGCCGAGTGGAGCGGAAAGTGGAGAATGAAGCCCACCAATTGTCATACCAACGCCTGTATGCACACTGATTACTTTTTCCTCCTCGCGCCGTCCGCCGGTTGCTTGAAAACCAAAGGAAACTTCCTTTGTGGTCTCCGACGGCGATAAAGTATGAACGGATTCCTCCGCGCTCATATTGTTACCCACAAGTACAATGTATCCGCTGCGATTCGCGGCAATCTCCAGCAGGACCTTTTCAAGCTGGTCGAACCGCATCGCCACAAAGATTAAATCGCAAATATCATCTTGCTTTAATTTTTCAATAGTAACAATGCGGTCAATAGTCGTACACCTCTGAACATGATGGTGGATGATGAGTCCGTTTTTCTCAATTGTATCTCGCCATTTACCTCGTGCCTGCAAAGTTACATCATGATTTGCTTTGACCAGCATATGTGCCAATTCGCAGCCGATTATTCCGGCTCCATACACTAAAATTTTCATATTGTTGCTTCTAATCCTGCCATAATTTTATCCACTGCATTTGTCATGATACAATAACTGTTGCGCAGATTGCATAGTTATGGGATGATTTGCTTATACTGACAACCGTTTTATTATGCCACCAAGTTAGTCTTAACTAACTTACGTTTTTATTATACCACTAACCCAACAAATTACCATAGTAATCTTTGAGAAATATTTTAAATTCTTAATACGCGATTTTCTGTATCAAACTGGTGCTAAAATTGGAGTTTTTTCGCTCTGTAATGCGAACTGATCTACTCCATAGTGTATCTTCCTTGTGTAGCAATTATTGGCGAAATTGTATCGAAAGGGTAGCCGATATGACTAAATATTGAAAGGCTCTTTCGCTATCATTTTACCCATAAGCGGAAGTCAAGAAGTACGGAAATCGAACCGAAATAAGAACAATTGAATAATACTGACTTTAGCTATATCTATCCTATATAAAGAGGGAATGAGTGGAGATGTATACCTCATGCCACAGCAAAAAAGGGATACCGGAAATTCAGTGTCACTTTCGTTATGTATATATCGGGTTTGTATTAGGTATTATCACCACCCAAACCGCTTGTTGGCTGTATTTTTTCGTCCTATCTCAAAGTGCCGCTTTCATTAAAAAGATTTTTAAAAGGCGCAAAATCATTCAAGGTTTGTCAAGTCCTCTTTTTACAAGTCTATTGACTATCTCAGTATTGCGCGGAATGATATTGCTTATATGTACCCACCTCAACATTCATCGCCAATGCGAAAAAAGACCGCTTTTGTCAAGGTATATTTTCTCAGCGGCACATTTGAAAGTGGTCGCTATGCATTCAATATCATAATATAACGCAAAATCCCTCGCAGACAAGGAAACTTGTCTGCGAGGGATTTTAGTTTGTCTAAAGCCGCCGCGCGCGCGCAAAACCAATCAGGTTTACGGCTTGTCATTGTTGCGGAATGTCTATTGACACAAGCTATGGACGCTATTGCTGTCGTTGCTGTGACCTTTTATTTCACAGCTTCCACAAACCTTTTGAGCATTGTGGCAACCTCAGCGCGCGTCGCTGTGCTTTCCGGGTCAAACACATTGCCGGGCTTGCCGTTTATGATTCCGGCTTTCTGCAATACCGTGACCGCGGCTGATGCGTAGCCGGCAATGTTACCGCCATCGCCAAAGTCTGCCGCTGTTTCGGTTTCGGTCAGAGTGATGCCCATTTTCACGGCATAGTTATATAGAATTACCGCCAAGTCCTGACGTGAAATATCCGCGTCCGGCGCATAATTGTTGTTGCCCACACCGTTTACAATGCCCAGCTCCGCCGCCCACTTGACGTAGGGTGCGTACCACTGTGCCGTGTCAACATCGTCAAAGCTCTCGCCGCTGTAATCGGCAATGTCGATGCCCGCAAGTCTGCCGAGAACCGTGACGACCATGCCGCGCGTCATCGGCATCTGTGGGGAAAATGTTGTGGCACTTGTACCGCTGAACAAGCCGTGGGTATAGGCAAAAACTACACTGTCATAGTACCAGTCGCCTACGATGACATCATCAAAGGGGATGTCAAACGCCGTGATGTAGCCGAGCGGCGCAGCGTCATCCAGTATAATCACCGTATTTTCCGCAATGTGTAGCGTCATACCGCCGGAGATGACCGTTGCACCGCCGCCCACCGTCACTTTGCCGTCACTTTCGATGGTTGAGCCACCGTGGAGGGCGATTTGCTTGTCCGATGCAAGCTCGACCTGCGCCGTACCGCCGTCAGCGACAGTCACCGTTCCGCCGTTATCAACTGCGGCGCCGCCGGAGACGGTTAAGGATGTGCCGCCGGGGAGCGTAATTTCTGCTTCTTTTTCGGTCGGGATTGTGATGGTGCCGTTTTTATCTATCGTAGTGCCTTCCGGTGCATGAATCGTTGTGCCGGTCTCGGTTTCGATAGTGCCGCCGCCGGGTAGTGTGGTTGTACCGGTGTTATTCGTAATCGGCGGATGTTCCTTCGGTGTCGTTACAGTGCTGTCTCCGCCAATTTCAGCACCCGATGAACCGCCACCGCCGCCACCTGATGGTGGTACCGGAGCCGCCGCATTTACTGTAAAGCTGGCAGTATATGTTTCTGAAATGCTATTTGTGCCATTATCAGAAACCGCTATTTCAACGGTATATGTTCCTTCCACAAGGCCGGTTTGAGGTACAAGGGTAAAAGTTGCTGTACCGTCTGGGGCAATATTTCCGATAGCGGCCGAAACAACGGTAATTTCCGTGGGATTACCCTGTGTCATACTTGCATTCAACACGCCTGTATCTTGGTTGCCTGTGTTTGTC
>JGI994J12354_10002408_pt1 | contig 18301 bp, 15 predicted proteins | sample IntmicLarv3ML3BL_FD_12354 | JGI IMG/M metagenome (IMG submission 12354)
ATGCAAATGTCTCCGGAGGAAATGGGTGATTATCAATGAAAAAAATAAGACAAATTGAATCGCTCTATGAGCTTGTGCGCATCATCATTGCTCTCGCTATCGCCTATGGTCTGGCGCTTTTGTGCCTCGTACTTATCACCGATGATGCGGCCACAGCGGTCTACATGTTCGCCGTCGGTCCCTTCACCTCAGCTCGCCGCTTCGGGCAGATGATTGTAAAATTTATCCCATATATGCTCTGCGGCGTGGGCATGTGCTTCATGTACGCCAGCAACCGCTTTAGCATGTACGGCGAAGGTTCCTACCTGCTCTCCGGCTGTTTTGTCAGCGTGGTCATTTTTGCTTTCTCCGGTCTAAACCTTCCGTTTATCGTCATGTTCCCGATTTTGCTCCTCGCCGCCGCACTGGCCGGCGGAATTGTGGGCTTCGTCCCTGCAACGCTGGGCGCAAAATTCGGCCTCAACGAACTGGTGGTGTCCATCATGCTCAATTATGTGGTGCTTTTCTTCACCGTCTGGGTGTTAAAGGTTTATCTGGCCGACCCGAGCATCACCTTCTTCGCCTCAAAGGCTTTCCCCGCAAGTGTTAAGCTCACCCAGTTTGTAAAAGGCTCCAATATCCACACGGGCATCTTCATTGCGCCGCTGTTCGTGATTTTAGCGGCTGTGATTTTTTATCGCACCAGACTGGGACAAAAAATCCGCATCTGCGGCTCAAACCCCAATTTCGCTCGCTACTCGGGCATCAACCTCTCCCGCAGCATCATCGCCGCTCACACCATCGGCGGCGCACTGGTCGGCATCGGCGCCTGCATCGACGTGCTGGGCATTTATGACCGCTATCTCTGGGCAGAGTTTACCAACTACGGCTTCTACGGCCTCGTCTCCGCCGTGCTGGCGAGGAAAAACCCGATTTTTGTCCCACTGGGCGCACTGCTGCTGGCCTATATGCACACCGGCGCCAGCATTTTGAACTACACCACCGAAATTCCCATCGAATTTGTTCAGATTATGCAGGCACTGCTTATCTTGCTCATTGCCGCTCAGTCCTTCCTCAGCAGTTATAAAAACAAGCTGATTTTCAAGGAATCCCGCAACTCTCTGGAAAAGGAGGCGGAAAAATCATGACCTTTGATTTAGCCTTCATTCAGACCTTTCTCTTCACCGTTCTGCGCATCTCCACGCCGCTGGTTTACGCCACGCTGGCAGCAGTGATTACCAAACAGGCCGGCCTGCTGAATCTGGCCATCGAGAGCATGATGCTCTCTGCCGCATTGGTCGGCGTAATGGTCAGTGGCGCAACGCAAAGCGCCCTCATCGGCGTGCTGATTGGCCTTGCCGCCTCGGTCGGTATCGCTCTGCTTATCTGGTACGCCACTTTTATTATGAACTGCGACCTCTATTTGGTTTGCATCTCCATGAACACAGCTCTTGTCGGTGGTACTGTCTTTGTCATGTATCTGGCCACCCAGCAAAAGGCGAACACCATCGGCGTCATTGCCAGCAAAAGCATCGGCAAGTGGGATATTCCTCTCGTCGAACATATCCCCGTCATCGGGAAAATCATCTCCGGCCATAACATCATGACTTATGTGGCCGTGCTGGCTGTTATCTTCACATGGTTTCTCATTTACAAAACAAAAACCGGCCTGCGCATCCGTTCCGTCGGTGAAAACCCCGCCGCCGCCGAATCGGTGGGCATCTCGCCGGTCAAGCTCTATTTCACTTCCTTCGGCCTCTCCGGCTTTCTTGCCGGACTCGGCGGCCTGTACATGTCCATGGGCCTCATGTCTTATTTCGCACGGGATATGCTCGCCGGCCGTGGCATGATTGGTGTATCCGCCATGCGCGTAGCCAACGGTGCGCCGGTGGGTTCCGCCTTGTTCGCCATGCTCTTTGGCGTGTCCGATACCATTGCAAACTACCTGCAAATCACCGGCATGCCGCCTCAACTGGTCGCCATGTTCCCCTATGCTGCAACCATCTTACTCATGGTGGTGCTGGCTGTTTTGCAAAACTACCGCTATAAAAAGCACCTCAAGCTCCGAGCGCAGGCTCAATCCATGTAATTCCAAAACGGACAAGGAGAATTCTATGCCCATCCCTATCATTCTCGACGTTGACACCGGCTCAGACGATGCCGTGGCGCTCATGGCGGCCGTTCTCTCTCCGGAGATTGACTTGCTCGCTGTCTGCACCGTCGCAGGCAACCAGCCGATTGAGCGCACAACGGATAACACCCTACGAGTGCTTGATGCGATGGGTGCGTCCGTGCCGGTTTACGCAGGCTGCGCAACCCCGCTCATCAAGCACTTGGCGGACAATCGAATACCCTCAAGTGTCCCGCCTGTCGCCATCATCGACGGGCAGGAAGTCGCTATGCACAGCGCAACGCTCAACCTGCCGCCGCCAACCAGTCGGCCACAGGATGAACCTGCCGCCTGCTTTTACCTGCGTCACTTGCGCACAGCAGAAAAACCTGTTACCATAGTAGCGTTAGGGCCGCTGACAAATCTCGCAGTTGCACTGGCCATTGCGCCGGAGCTTGTAAACAACATCGCCCGCATTGTCGTCATGGGCGGCGGCTTTGCCGTGACGAATCGAACTCCAAGTGCAGAGTTCAATTTTTGGGCCGATCCGGAGGCCGCACAGCGGGTGCTTCACTGCGGAGCAGAGCTTCTCGTGGTGCCGCTTGATGCCACGCATCAGGCGTACCTCACAGCGGAGGACTGCAAAACCCTACGCAATCTGGGCACCTTTGCAGCAACCTTCACTGCGGAACTTGTGGAGCACCGTATACAGGTGCAGCGGGCACTGGAACCTCTCGCCCACACCGATTCCGCCGCCGTTCACGATGCCGTGGCACTGCTTGCGGCGCAGGACGAGGAGGTTTTGTCCGACGTGCGCTCCTGTCACTGTGACATTGGTCTGGGCGGCTATGCAGAGGGAGCGACCATCATCAGCCGCTCTCCCCGCTACGATACCGGCGCAGGCTGGAACAATGTCCGCTTCGCCTTCGGCGGAAACCGGACGCATTTTTCGATGCTGCTGATGAAGATTTTTAGCGAACAGAGTGAATGAAGATTTTTCGAAACAAATGGGAGGCGGGCAGGATGAAGCAGCAGCCGGAAGCTGCACCAAGTGAGGAAAAAGCCGGCATGCCTGTTGTGCCGCTGGCGCCACAGAGAAGTGTGCTGATTATGCGTGTGTTCACTGCACTTTTCTGGTTTACCAATGCGCTCACATTGCCCTATGCGTCAACTTTTGCGAAGGAACTGGGTGCTGATAACTTTGTTGCCGGTATCATCGTCAGTGCCTACAGTGTCGCTCCCATCTTCATCCGCTGGATGATTGGCATTGTTGCCGACAAGCTGCGCTTGCGGCGCACTTTTGCCATTGGCGGCGCTTTGCTCCTCTTCCTGTCCATGTCGCTCATTTTCTTCAGCGGGTCGATACCCGGCCTTTTCATCGGCCGGCTGGGGCAGGGCATCGCCGCCTCCACATGGGTTTGCACAACTGTACTCTACTCCTCCTATTTCCTGCCCAAGGACTCGGTGAGCGCCATGGGGCAGCTCAATGCCTGCAATTCTCTCGGAAATTTGACCGGTTATTTTCTTGGCGGACTTGTCTCCAACCACTTTGGCCTGCGCAGCATCTACCTGCTCGCACTCGTCGGCGGCTTGCTTGGCACACTGCTTAGCCTTCTCATCAAGGAAGTTTCTGTGGAACCTGTGCTGCCCAGCAAGCGGGAGATTCTTCTGGCTGTCAAGGCCAAATACCTGTTACTTATCGGCTTTTTCGCCCTCGTCGGCCAGTTTATTCAAGGCTCCACCAACTGGGGCTTCACCGCTCAGCTTGCAACCTCTCTCGGCGGAAACACCATGCAGATTGCATTCTGCTCCCTAAGCTATACCATTCCCGGATTGGTGGTCAGCGTGCTTGTGCTCCCCCGTCTCATCCGCTGCTTTGGGCAGAAGCGAACGGCAATTCTCACGTCAACCGCTGCCGCTATCTTTTGCATTCTGCTCCCTACGAGCCAGAGCTTGCCCATGCTCTATTTCCTCTGCTTTCTTCTGGGCACAGCGCATAACCTCAACTATGCGCTGCTCATGGGTCTTGCGATTATTTACTTTCCGGAGAAAATCCGGGCGGTGGCGATGGGGATTATGCAGTCGATCTACTCACTGGGACTGCTCCTCGGGCCACTTTTGGCCGGTTATGTCAGCGAGTATGTCTCGCTCAAGGCGGCTTTCGTTGTCATCGGTGCAGTCGCTCTTCTCTCGCCGCTGGCCGCCATTATTTTATACGGCCCCGCCGAACGGAACACGAGAGAGATGCTCCTCTGCGAAACCGACCGCTTTGCGCAGCAAAATGATAGGAAATGAGGCATGAATCTGTGAGAGCAACCATCAAGGACGTGGCACAAAAATCCGGCTACTCCATCACAACCGTTTCGTTGGTGCTAAACGGCAAGGCAACGAGCATCCCGCAGAGCACGCAGGATGCAATCTGGTTCTGCGCAGAAAGCCTCAATTATCGCCCGAATCAACTGGCGGTGAGCATTGTTACCAAGCGTTCACGGGTTCTGGGACTGATTATTCCGGACAATTCAAACCAGTTTTTTTCCACGCTCTCCCGNTTTATCGANGCCGCTGCCCGCAGGGCGGGCTATGCACTCATTTACGGAAACTCAGACAACAACGCAAAGCGGGATATCGCCTATATGCAGATGTTTGCGGACTATCAAGTGGATGGCATTATTTACACTAAGTCAGCTTCCGAGCCGGGAGACGATGATGCAAGTTTGCAAATCATGCGCAATTGCAGTGTGCCCCTTGTGGTGGTTGACCGGGAGGTCACCGGCAGCGAGGCCGTCTCCGTCACGCTTGACCACTGCCTGGGCGGCTATCTGGCCACCCGCCACCTACTTGAGCAGGGTCACACCCGCATCGGCTGCCTCACCGGCCCCGTTGGTTTGCTCAGCGGCCGCGAGCGCCTGCGAGGCTATCGCACAGCCTTGGAAGAGGCGGGCAATCTCTATACAGAAAACTTGATTTTTGAAGGTAACTATCAATTTCGAGACGAGCAAGCAGCAATGGATCACTTTCTCCTTGAGAAGGTGACCGCAATTTTTTCCTCCAACGACATGATGGCTTTTGGTCTCTATCGAGACATTCAGCGGCGAGGCTTATCCGTACCTGGTGACATCTCTGTTGTAGGGTTTGATGACACACCTTTTTGCGAATTTATGCAGCCACCCCTCACCTCCATTGCTCAGCCTATCGAGGAAATTGGTGACTGCGCAGTCAACGTACTGCTGAATTTGATTCACGGCAATCTGCCGCAAAATGGCGAAAAGTCATACCTATTTGAACCCAAGCTGGTGATAAGAGAAAGCACCGGACGTCTTGATAAAGGAGGCAGCGAGCCATGAGGGTATTAAATATTGGCTCACTAAACATTGACCGGGTCTATAGCGTAGACCATTTTGTTGCAGCGCAGGAAACACTGATGGCGAGCAAGCTGGAGTTTTTTTGCGGCGGGAAGGGCCTCAACCAGTCCATTGCTCTTGCCAGAGCCGGCAGTACCGTCTGCCATGCCGGTGCAATCGGCGAGGACGGCGATGCACTATACCAGCTTTTGCAGCAAAGCAATGTGAATCTAGATTATTTACAACGCCTAAGCGGCCCCAGCGGTCACGCCATCATCCAGCTTGTTCCTGCGGGGCAAAACTGCATTTTAGTTCATGGCGGCGCAAATTTGGAATTCACGCATGCACACATTGACCGCACGCTGGCCAACTTTGCAGCGGGCGATATTCTGTTGCTGCAAAACGAAGTGGCCAATGTAGACTATGCCATTGAGCAGGCACATAATAAAGGACTACGGGTTGCCTTAAACCCGTCGCCCATTACAAAGCAGCTTTTGTCCTATCCGCTGGACTTGGTGGATTATTTCATTCTCAACGAGGTGGAGGGACGGGCGCTCACCGGTAGCGATGACGAGGATTACGAAAAGATTCTCGCCGGACTTGCCATTCGCTTCCCCCGTGCCCACATTGTTCTAACGATTGGCCGCCAAGGCGTTTTATACCATCACGAGGGTTCGATTTTGCGACATACCGCTTATGACGTTCCTGTAGTGGACACAACGGCAGCGGGAGACACCTTCTGCGGCTATTTCCTCGCCTGTATCACCCAAGGCTGCGCCCCGGCGGAAGCGCTGGAATGGGCGAGCTTTGCCAGCAGTCTGACGGTCAGCTGTAAGGGCGCCGGTTCCAGCATTCCCACACGCAAAGCAGTAGAGGCCTTTCGCCGTCAGTGCAGCTGCGGCTGACCCTCCCTGCAAAAGTCAACTACTATTTTCAAAGATTCGGCAAATTATGAAGGAGGACGTATGGAAAAACGAAAGCTGATTATTGACTGTGATCCGGGCCATGACGATGCCATTGCACTGGTGCTGGCACTGGCCTGCGACCAATTTGACATTCGAGCCATCACCACCGTCGGCGGCAACCAAACCGTGGAAAAGGTCACCCGAAATACCCTGCAAATCCTGGAATTGTGCAAGCGCACCGACATTCCTGTTGCCATGGGCCGCACCGGCCCCTATTTCGAGAATCTGGTGTTGGGCGAAAAATTCCACGGCAAAAGCGGCATGGATGGCAACTCCCTGCCTCAGCCCATAACAAAACCAGTGGATATGCCGGCCGTCGAGCTCATCGCAAAAGTACTGGAAGAGAGCGATGAGCCGGTGACCCTTTTGGTCACTGGCCCGTTTTCTAACATTGCCACCTTCCTGCTGGCGTATCCGCACCTGCACCACAAAATTGACTGCCTCTCTCTCATGGGTGGCAGCTATTATCGCGGAAACTGGTCGCCCATTGCCGAGTTTAACGTCTGGATTGACCCGGAGGCGGCAGAAATCTTGCTGCGTTCCGGCATTCCCTTTTATCTCCATGGTCTGGACGTGACCCACCAAGCCTATATCCAGCGAGACGAGTATGCTGAGCTGCGGCGCATCAACAATCCGGTGTCAAACTTCATCGCCGATTTGCTGGACTTCTACTCAAAAAGCTGCATCGACGAGCGCAACCATCCGGGCTGTCTCATGCACGACGCCACGGCCAGCGGTTGCCTCATTGACCCGACGTTGTTTTCCTATTTGGACAGTTTTGTCCACATGGACATCGACGGCAAGCTCTCTCGCGGCGGCTGTCTCATTGATGTGAGGCCGGCGGCTTGGCGCAACAGCGAGATTCCCAACAATGGGAAGGTCGCTACATGGGTGGACAGAGAGCGGTTTGTGGACTTGGTCATCAATTCCTGCCGTTCTCTCGGCGATAGTCTGTAAGGGGGCGTAGTCTTATGAAAACTTTATTTGTGATTGACTGCCACGCAGACGGCAGAGATGCTTTAGGCTTACTTCTGGCCAGCCGCACACCAGCACTTGAGATTGCCGCAGTAACCAGCTGCTACTGCGAGGGCGCAGACCTTGACACCGCATCCTTAGAGCGCCTATGCCGTTCCCTCTCCATCGACGCAGAAATTGGTGCGGGCTCCGCTGTGCCCGTCGTATACAAGCGTAGCAGCGAGGATTCTGCGCCCTTTCCCACAGCACCGGCCAGAACAACGTCCCCAAAGCAAAGCTATGCATGGGATTTGCTCTATCGGCAGGCAAAGGCGAATCCTAAAGGCATTTCCATTCTCGCCTTTGGCCCGCTGACCAATATTGCCATCGCCATCTTCAAATATGAGGACTTCGCCGCATCCATAAATCAAATTATCATTGGCGGCGGTAGCTCCGCCTATGGCGATGTGACCCCCTTCGCTGAAAGCCACGCCTATCAGGATGCTTACGCATGGCGGGCTGTCGCTCAATCGGGCATCCCCGTTACTATGGTGGGACTCAACGCTGCTCAAAGCGTAGAGCCCTGCGCTGACGAGGTGGAGGCACTCCTTCCTTCCCTGTCAGGAAATTGCTGGGCATACCCGCTCAAACGTTGGCGAGAGAAAGGCCTCGGCCTGCCTCTCGACCTCGCCGCCGCCGCAGTTGCCGCCTCACCGGAGACCGCAACCCTTGAGCATTTCCATGTGGCCATCGAAACCGTCAGCACCGCCATGTATGGCCGCACGCTGGTAGATTGGCGGTTCTATCTGCCGGACGAAAAGGAGACGCTTGTGGCCACCGCAATGCACAAGGACAACGTTTTGAATCTTCTCTCTGCTCAATAAATTCTTTCATCATGTTTTCGCTGTTCATCTGCGTTTTAGGCTTTACAGGTTTGATTCTATTTGATGGCTCTGTCCCAGTACAGAGCCATCTTTTTTGTTTTCAGTANAAAATATCCACTACAGCAAGCATAATACCGTCAAAGAAGAGAGNAGAAATTGATGCAAAAAATGGAATAGACCACCACCCGTTTTCATCACAAAAACGGGCGGTGGTCTAATTTGTTTCGTGCGGGAAATACTGTTTGTGCAAATGCCTTTTTCAGAATGAGCTCTCTCCCTAACCACCACAAGCCCATAGGTATGACTATGTCTCTCCTTCGGTCTGTTTATATCTCCTCCGTAGACTCGAATCCTCTCTGTCCCCTCTTATGGCATAGGAAAAGAGGTTTAGTCGTGTTGCCACACAGTATGGCGTTGTGCTTCTTGCTGCTTGAACCTATCTCTGGCAAAACATATCGCTTTCTCTCTGCGAGTACACCGACGAGCAGACCGAGCTGCGAGAAAAACTTCCCAATACGGATTTTTTCTTCATTTCACCCTGCCGAAAGAAACCATTTTATTGAGCTTTTGTGTTGAAATTACTATTATAATTGCAAAAATCATAATAAATACAGAAAAAAAGTTCACGCTCATATGATTCGCAATCAGCCCAAACAGCGGCGGTATGAACGCCGCCCCGGTGTAGGCGCTCGCCATCTGCACGCCCACAATGGCCTGCGCATGCTCTGCCCCAAAAGTGCTCGGCGTTGCGTGAATGATGGACGGATACACGGGCGCACAGCCCAATCCAATCACCACGAGACCATACAGGCACACCCACTCCGCTTGAATCGGCAGCCCGACCGCTGCGATTCCGACCAGCATCACGGCGATGCCAATTTGAATCATCCGCCGGTCACCCAGCCTGTCTGCGACGAAGCCGCTCAAAAAGCGGCCGCCGGTGATACCCATATAAAAAAGCGAAGCGTACTGCGCCGCAGTCTCCGAGGCAACGCCTCTGCCCAGAGCGAGGTAGCTGCTCGCCCACAGCCCCACCGTTGTCTCCAGTGCGCAGTAGCTGAAAAAGGCAAGCAGGATATGCTTCACGCCTCTGATGCGAAAAATTTCCGAAAGCTTTGGTGCAGCGGCGTGAGCCTCCTCCTTCGGCAGTCCGTTTTCCCGCTTCTTCCAGAGAGGCAGACTGAAAAACAGAACGGCGGTGAGGGCGATTTGCAAAACGGCAATGCTCCTGTACCCGCTGTCCCAGCCGAAGCCGCGCAAGAGGCAGTAGCTCATGATGTAGGGGCTTATCGTTGCGCCCAGCCCCCAAAAGCAGTGCAGCCAGCTCATGTGGCGGGAGGCGTAATGCAGGGCGACGTAATGGTTGAGCGCCGCATCAATCGCTCCGGCGCCCAGGCCGTAGGGGATCGCCCATAGGCAGAGCATCCAGAAGGCGGCAGAGGTCGAAAAGCCAAAGAGCGCAACGGCTGTGACCAGAACGCTGCCTGCCGTGACCAGCCCGGTGCCCCACTTTTTCAGCACTTTTCCGGTGAGCAGGCTCGAGACGATAGTACCCGCTGTGATAATCATGGATATCACACCAGCGTAGGACAAGGGCACGCCCATCTGCGCCTGCATGGATGGCCAGCCGGAGCCCAGAAGGGAGTCGGGCAGCCCCAAGCTGACAAATGCCACATAGATTATGGCGAGTAAGAGTGAATACATAGTATCTCCTATTTTCTTCCAAGGAGGACGCTCGGAAGAGCGTCCTCTTTTTGCGTTTTTTGCACTGCTCCGCCCGGAGTAGTAGTTGTTCTTTTTTGCGCCGCAGCTCGAATTTTTCTCGAATGTTCCACGTGGAACATTCGTTCTTTTTGTTTTCCCGCTTTCCGTTTTTTGAATTGCTCCACGTGGAACAATTGTTCTTTTTCGAAAATCGCACTACTTTTTCTTTTCCGCAGCAGTGCGGCAGTGTGGTGAATTTTTTTGCTGATTAGAACAGGCCGGAGATGACACCGTTTTCATCGACGTCGATGCGCTCTGCGGCGGGGGATTTGGGGAGACCCGGCATGGTCATGATATCGCCCGTGAGCACCACCACGAAGCCCGCCCCTGCGCTGACCTTCACCTTGGAGACGTTGAGGGTGAAGCCCTCCGGCGCACCGAGCTTCGTCGCATCGTCGGAGAGAGAGTATTGCGTTTTCGCCATGCAGACGGGCAAGTTGCCGTAACCGAGATTCTCGAGCTTGGCAAGCTCTTTCTGCGCCGCCGGAGCGAAGGCCACATCCTTTGCATGATAAATTTTCTGTGCCACGGCGGTGATTTTCTCCGCAAGGCTCATGTCGTCCTCATAGGCGAAGCGGAAGCTGCTCTCCCCTGCCTCGGCCAGCGCAATTACTTCGCAGCCCAATGCCTCGCCGCCGGCACCGCCCTTGCCCCAGACCTCACTTAAAGCCACTTTCACGCCGTATGCAGCGCAGGCCTCGGCGATGTGCGCCAGCTCGGCTGCGCTGTCGCTCTCAAAGCGGTTGATGGCGACCACGGCGGGCAGGCCGTAAACCTGCGTCATGTTCTCCACGTGCCGCAGGAGGTTCGGCAGACCCCTGCCCAACGCATCGAGGTTCTCGCTGCCCAGCTCCGCTTTCGGGCAGCCGCCGTGGTGCTTGAGCGCCCGCACGGTGGCGACGATGACCGCCACGTCCGGCTTCATTCCGGCATAGCGGCACTTGATATCCAAGAACTTCTCTGCGCCCAAATCAGCGCCGAAGCCCGCCTCCGTGACGGTGTACTCACCCAAGCGCAGCGCTGCGTCCGTCGCCGCCACGGAGTTGCAGCCGTGGGCGATGTTGGCGAAGGGGCCGCCGTGGATGAGGGCAGGCGTGCCCTCGAGCGTCTGTACCAAATTGGGCTTGATGGCATCCTTGAGCAGCGCCGCCATCGCCCCCTCCGCCTTCAAATCCCCGGCGAACACGGGCCTGTCCTCCCGTGTATAGCCCACCACCATGCGGGCAAGGCGGGTTTTCAAATCCATGAGGTCGGAGGCGAGGCAGAGCACCGCCATAATCTCCGAGGCGACGGTGATGTCGAAGCCGTCCTCGCGGGGCACGCCGTTTGCCTTGCCGCCGAGGCCGCAGGTGATGCTGCGCAGCTGGCGGTCGTTCATGTCCACACAGCGCCGCCATGTGATGCGCCGCAGGTCGAGGTCGAGGCCGTTGCCCTGCTGAATATGGTTATCGAGCATGGCGGCGAGTAGGTTGTTCGCTGCACTGATGGCGTGAAAATCGCCGGTGAAGTGCAGATTGATGTCCTCCATAGGAATCACCTGCGCCCAGCCGCCGCCCGCTGCGCCGCCCTTGACGCCGAACACAGGGCCGAGAGAGGGCTCGCGCAGCGCCAGCACAGTTTTTTTGCCGAGGCGGCTCAGTGCGTCCGCAAGACCCACGCTGGTGGTCGTCTTGCCCTCACCCGCCGGGGTGGGGTTGATGGCGGTGACCAAAACGAGCTTGCCCCTGCGGGGGCTTTGGCGCAGAAATTCAGTGTTGATTTTCGCCTTGGTATAGCCATAAGGCTCCAGCATGTCGGCGGGAACGCCCAGTTTTTCGGCAATCTCTCCGATGGGGCGGGGAATCACGCTTTGTGCAATTTCGATATCGGTTTTCACGAGAGCGGCCTCCTCACATATAATACATCAATTTTATCTGGAAACCGATAAAAAAGCAATCATTAATCTTGACGGATGGAGAGAAAAAAGCTAAAATAGCAGATGAATGTATTTCATATTAATATGGGGGATTGTGTGGACATGAGCGTAAAATATATTTTTGTTACCGGCGGCGTGGTATCCGGTCTTGGCAAAGGCATCACAGCGGCAAGCCTGGGACGGCTTTTGAAACAGCGGGGGTTGAAGGTGACGCTTCAAAAGTTTGACCCCTATCTCAACGTAGACCCCGGCACGATGAGTCCGTATCAGCACGGCGAGGTGTTTGTCACCGACGACGGCGCAGAGACCGACTTGGATTTGGGGCACTACGAGCGTTTCACCGACGAGAGTCTCTCCATCAACTCCTCCGTCACCTCCGGTAAGATTTACTGGTCAATTTTGAACCGCGAGCGCTCCGGCGAATATCTGGGCGGCACGGTGCAGGTGATTCCCCATATCACCAACGAAATCAAAGAGCGGGTTTACCGGGTCGGCAAAAACGGCACCACCGACGTGGTGATTACCGAGATTGGCGGCACCGTGGGCGACATTGAGTCGCGCGCCTTTTTTGAGGCGATTCGCCAAGTGGCAAGCGAAGTGGGCCGCCACAATGTGATGTACATTCATGTGTCCCTCATTGTCTCCATTCCCGGCAGCAAGGAGCTCAAGAGCAAGCCCACGCAGAACAGCGTGAAGGATTTGCTCACGCTGGGGATTCAGCCCGACGTGATTGTATGCCGCTCTGACGAGGATATTCCAAAGAGCCTGCGGCAGAAGATTTCTCTGTTTTGCAACGTGCCGGTGGAAAACGTGATTCCCAATCTCACAGCGCCCATTCTCTACGAAATCCCGCTGATGCTGGAGGGCGACGGACTGGGCGACGTGGTGTGCAAGTATTTTGGTCTGACCGGCGATGCCCCCGACCTCATTGAGTGGCGCACCATGGTGGCGCGGGCGAAGGCTGCGCAGCAGACGGTGCGCATTGCGCTCGTGGGCAAATATGTGTCTCTGCGCGATGCGTATTTGAGCGTGGCGGAAGCGCTGACACACGGCGGCATCGAAAACGATGCGCAGATTGACATTGAGTGGGTGGATTCGGAGAAAACCGGCCCGGCGGAGATGGCGAAGGTGTTTGCCACCTGCCAGGGCATCATCGTGCCCGGCGGCTTCGGCGACCGCGGCGTGGAGGGTATGGTTTATGCGGCGCAGTACGCCCGGGAGAGTGGGATTCCGTATTTCGGAATTTGTCTGGGCATGCAGATGGCCGTGATTGAGTATGCCCGCCATGTGGCGGGGCTGGCGGATGCACACTCGAGCGAGCTGTCTGAGACGACGCGCAATCCGGTGATTGACTTGATGCCCGAACAGCGCGACGTGACCGACAAGGGCGGTACGATGCGGCTGGGCACTTATCCCTGCAAGCTGGTGGAGGGCACGAAGAGCTTTGCCGCTTACGGCGATGCGGTGATTTACGAGCGGCATCGGCATCGCTATGAGTTCAACAACGCCTATCGCGAGCAGTTGCAGGCCAAGGGCATGGTGCTCTCAGGCATTTCGCCGAGCGAGAAGCTGGTGGAGATTATCGAGCTGCCGGAGCACCCGTGGTTTGTGGGCGTGCAGTTCCACCCGGAGTTTAAGAGCCGCCCGAACCGGGCGCATCCGCTGTTTCGTGATTTTATCGCTGCGGCGAAGAATTTGTCAGAGTAAATTGGAGTCCCCCGCCTGCAAGAGCAGGCGGGGGATTTTTCGTTTGTTTGGGCATGATTGCCGTCCGTCGGTGCATAGACTGCTGGAAAAAGGAGGGGGCGTTATGCTGAAGAATGCGGCGAAGCTCTTTGTGTTGTTTGTGCTGGGCGGGTCGGCGTATATTCTGGTGGAAATCCTCTGGCGGCAGGGGTCGCACGAGTCGATGTTCGTGCTGGGCGGGCTGCTGTTTGTGCTGCTGGGGGCGCTCAACGAGGGGCGGTTTTCGGAGATGGGGTTTTTGGGGCAAAGCGTGCTGGGCTCGGTGGTGATTACGGCGTTTGAGCTGGCGGCGGGGTTGCTGCTCAATGTGCGGATGGGGATGGATATTTGGGATTATGCGGATCTGCCGTTTAATTTTATGGGGCAGATTTCGCTGCGGTATTCTTTGCTGTGGGTACCGCTGTCGGGGGTGGCAGTGGTGCTAGATGATTGGTTGCGGGAGCTGTTGTTCGGGCAGGAGCGGCGGTGAGGGGCGCACTTTCCACACAAAAAAATGTCATCCTGAACGAAGTGAAGGATCCTTAAGATTCTTCGCTTCGCTCAGAATGACAGAATTTGCAAAATGACAAAGCCGTTTTCCTAATCCGCCTTTTCGATGACGATATACGCCTGTCCGGAATTTACGCTGTTGTCCATGGCACAGGCGGAGATGTGCTTGACCGACCAGCCGTTTGCGAGGTAGTCATTCACGCTTGATAAACCGTCGTCGGCTTGTTTTCCGACACTGGTGACCCATAGTATTTTTTCCATCTGTGGTGCTCCTTCCCTGCGCCCTTGGCTATTGCTTTTCTATGCTGTATTCGTCATAAATTTTCAGCTCGTAGTTTTCCAGCGCAAGGCTTTTGCCGTCGAAGGTAACGTCCGCTTGCACATCTGCGAAATAAAGGGGCATGGCGCTGTTTCCAAAAAGCAAGCCAAGCGATATTTTTGTTTTTATCCTGTCGCCGTAAAATTCAAAGTAGATGATGTCGCCGAAGTCAATTTCTCGAAACGGCCCAAAGTCTGCTTCGCCCTCGCCCAAGTATATGGTGTAGTCGGCATGGTCAAAGGAGAGCTGTATCGTTTTCCTGTCGTCGGATTGTGCCGCCGTGATGGGCTTGGTGAACCAGTCATCTACCCCATAGCCCGGCAAAGCAAAATCAGCATATTCCCGCTCCCAGCTGTTCTGCCCCTCTATCTCTTTTACGATATGCAGCTCCATCAGCGCAACGCCTGTGCCGGAGCTGATGTAGAGCGCTACGGCCAATTCGTTCTCGCCGTCGCCGTCAAAATCGGCATAGTTCAGCTGCGGGAGAATTCTGCGGGGCGAGAGTCCCGGCCAATCAAAATACGTTCCGATTTCATCTTGATATAGAATATAGCCGGAGGGATTGATGCCGTAGAGATAGATATTTTCCGATTCAATTCTCGCCCAAAGCGGAAAATGCCCCCAGTGTTCGGATTGCGGCACCGTCAACGCCGGGTCGTGCAGCGGATAGTCCGGCTCTGTGTCCTCCACCGCCTGCGGTGACTGCGAGGCCGTCGCAGGTGTCGCAACAGGGGGTGGGGTTGCGGTGGTTTGCACTTCCTGCGGCTGCTGCGTGGGAGCAGGGGTGCTTTCCACCTGCGGCTTTTGTGCGCAGGCGGTCAGCATTGTCGCCGCCAGAAACAGAGCAAGGCATTTCATCGAACGGTTCACTAGAGCAGTTCCCATACCATGCTGTTGAATTCGGTCGGGTTTTCCAGCGGGAGGCCTGCGGCCAGCAGGGCTTGCTGGTAGAGCACGTTTGCGGCTTTTTCTGCCCTGGGGCGCTCCTTTATCCAACAGTCTTGTAGGAGAGCAAAGCTGCGGCTGTCCGGGTTGAGTTCGAGCACCCGCTCGGCCTTCATGGGCATGCCCATCATGTCCTGCTCGATTTTTGCAAAATACTTTTCCATCTCGATGGAGACGGGGCCTTCGTAGTTGAGGGCGGCGCTGTGGCTGCCCAAATTCGCAGACAGGCGCACGGCGCTCACACGGTCACCGAGGGTTTCTTTGATGAAGTCGAGCAGGTCCTTGTTCTCCTCGTTTTTGCTCTCAAGGGCTTTCTTCTCCTCTTCGTTCTCCGGCAAGGCGTCCTCGTCGAGCACGGATTTGAAGGTCTTTTCTTGATAGCTCACGAGCGCCTGCATGATGAATTCGTCCACCTCCTCAGTGAGATAGATGACCTCGAAGCCCGCCTTTTGCACCCGCTCGCACTGCGGCACGGCGGCCGCCATGGCGGCGTTCTCTCCGGCGGCGTAGTAAACCACGCTCTGCGCCTCGCCCATGCGGGAGACGTACTCGGCGAGGCTCACGGGCTTGCCGTCGGCATGACTCGAGGGGAAAAGCAGCAGGTCTTGCAGGAGCTCCTTGTTGGCGCCGTATTCCTCCACCACGCCATACTTGAGCTGGCGGCCAAAGCTGCGCCAGAAGGTTTCGTATTTTTCTCTGTCACTTTCCATGAGCTTTGCCAGTTCCGCCTTGATTTTCTTCTCGAGGTTCTGGCGAATGATTTTCAGCTCTCTCGTCTGCTGGAGCAGCTCGCGGGAGATGTTGAGCGAGAAGTCCTGCGAATCCACAATGCCGCGCACAAAGCGGAAGTGATCCGGCAGCAGGTCGGCGCATTTTTCCATAATCATTACGCCGGAGGAGTAGAGGGCAAGACCCTTTTCATACTCCCGCATGTAGAAATTCTGCGGGGCGATACCGGGCACGTAGAGTAATGCTTTGAAGCTCACAGTACCCTCGGCGGCGGCGTGCAGCATGGCGACGGGGTCGGAGAAGTCCATAAAGGTTTTTTTGTAGAATCCGAAGTAGTCCTCCTCGGTCAGCTCGCCCTTGGGGCGCTGCCAGAGGGGCACCATGGAGTTGAGCACAGCCAGCTCCTCGTAGGTCTCCCATTCGGGCGAGGCATCCTCGGGGGCATCGGCGGGCTTTTCCTTCATGCGGGTGCGCTCCATCAGCATCTCGATGGGGTAGCGGATGTAGTCGGAGTATTTGCGCACGAGGGCGGAGAGCTTGTGTTGGTCGAGGTAGGTGGCGTAGTCCTCGTCCTCGCCGTCCTCCTTGACGGTGATGACGATGGTGGTGCCCCAGCTGTCTTTTTCACAGGGTACGACGGTGTAGCCGTCTGCGCCGGTGGATGACCAGTGGTAGGCGGCGCTCTCCCCTGCCTTGCGGCTGTAAACGTCCAGCTTTTTCGCCACCATGAACGCAGAGTAGAAGCCCACGCCGAACTGGCCGATGACGTCCACCTCGGCGGCTTCTTCCAGCGACTCACGGAATTGAAGCGTGCCGCTTTTTGCGATGGTGCCAAGGTTTTGCTCGAGCTCCTCCTTCGTCATGCCGATGCCGTTGTCGCTGAGGATGATGGTGCCTGCGGCCTTGTCGAGGGTTAGGGAGATTTTCAAATCCTCACGCTTGACCTCAAGGCTGCTGTCGGTGAGGGAAGCATAATGGAGCTTGTCGAGTGCGTCGCTAGCGTTGGAAATCAACTCCCGAAGGAAAATATCACGGTTGGTGTAAATCGAGTGAATCATCAAATCCAGCATGCGTCTGGATTCGGCTTTGAACTGCTTTTTTGCCAAGGGAATCACCTCAAAAATATAGTCTTAGCACTCCCGCAACAGGAGTGCCAAGACTATATTAAAGGTTTTTGGGGGAAATTGCAAGGGGGTTCATGATTTTTTTACATTTTGAGGTTTTTTTGCGTTGCTGTGGTGGGAGTTGACCCGCAATCTGTGTGTGTTTCCATTTGTCATTCTGAGTGCAATGAAGAATCTTTTTCCTCTATAGTTTTTTCAACGTTCGCTTGAGGCGAGTTCATTTTTTGTGCTCAAAAAAACGAACCAAAAAAAGTTTTTTCGTCGGCTGGAAGTTGCAATTTCGCCCATTCTTGCGGGGGAATGGGCTCGTTCCAACAAAGCCGACGGGATACGGAGCGGAAAGTAGAAGTGTACATAGAAACGCCGGATACTGCGGGCGATGGCGGTGGGAATGTTGCATGTGCAGTGGAAGCGGGGCGCACTGTGTGCTTTTGCAGTGGGAATTTAGAGGTTCCTACGTTTTCGCATCGTCGGACATTTTCGCTGCAAGAGGGCATCCCCGTGAATGCTCAAAATTACAGCTTTCAGCCAATGGAAAAGGGCGCTTTTTGGTTACCTTTTGCCGCTCGTGGTAAAAAGTTACTCTCCTCGAGCGAAAGTGGAAAAAGGTATAGGAAAATAAAAAGAAAGCCGCCCCGTACGGGGCGGCTTTTACATTATAATATACACCAAAATGATTCGCAATCAAGATTGTGCGGAAACCATCAGCGTCTCAATGAACTGCTTTGCTGTGCGGGGCGTTTTGCCCGGGTGCAACGCCTCGAATTTGATGGCCTCGCCGTGGAGCAGGTTGCGCTCCATGTCGATGCCCGCAAAGTCGGCCAGATGCTCCACGGTGCGCAGGTAGTCCCGGCGGTTGAGGGTCATGTAGGCGATGCGCAGGCCGAAGCGCTCGGTGAGGGCGGTTTTTTCGGCGATGGTCTCTTGACGGTCAACATCGTCGCCGGTGCGCTCGGAGATGGTCTGCCGCACCAGATTGCGGCGGTTGGAGGTGGCGTAAATCGCCACGTTGTCCGGCCGCCGCTCCAAGCCGCCCT
>JGI994J12354_10002409_pt1 | contig 18301 bp, 9 predicted proteins | sample IntmicLarv3ML3BL_FD_12354 | JGI IMG/M metagenome (IMG submission 12354)
ACAGAAAAGAGTGATGTATCTGCCACAAATAATGCCTTTTTTGCTTCAAAAGCATTCTCTACTTTTACCCTGTATTCATTATCTGAAATAAAATGTTCGGGCTTGCTGCAACAGGATAGAATAATAATTGCAATAAAAAAGTACAGTATAATCTTTGTCGAGTACAATAAATATCTTTTCATATAAAAAATATAACAGGCTTATTATTAATTATTTTGATGTGATTTGTGAGATATGCAATGCAAAAGTAGTAATAATACTTGATAAAATGATGAATTATACGTCGTTTTTCATGTTGACTTCGTCCAAACACCTTATGTTCTGCATATACCAAGCAAGCTTGGTATATGCAGAACATAAGGTGTTTTAATTATTTTATCTCCGGTTTCATAACAACTCCGATATTTTTTTTGCCATCCATTTTTATCACTATGGGTTTTTCAAAATGTACAATCCGCAGGAATTGTGTTTCTTCAACAGCCGGTTGTTTATTCAGAAATTCTTCGTTAAAAAAGTCATTTCTTTTCGGGTCGACAGTAAAATATCCGGCTCCGATTGATGTCAGATTCTGAAAAAAATGTGTTCCCTGACTTGGGTCTATGCGATAATTTTCGAGGCTGTATTCAGCAATTGCCCGAGCATTTGATATATGAGGCCACTTGACGGGAATACCCAGCCACGTGTCGCTGCTCCCCCAGCGTCCCGGTCCAACGAGAACGTAACTCTGTCCGGTTTCGGTGTACTTGCGGTTGAAACGGTCAATTTCGTAAGCTATAAGTTGATTATTCGACGAATTGAACGCTTCCGATTTAACATATATAATGTCGTAAGTATCGTTTATGATGCCATGGCCAAGAACGCTTTCCGAAAATAATATTGTATCATCTTTGTCTATTTCCGATAATTTTTCTTCAATCATTTCCTTTTGGTCTACGATAGGCCTTATCTGAAGGATATAAAACGCGCCTTCGTCTCGACAATCAGGTTTGATATCTACTGCAAACTCAATTTCGACCGGTCGCCCCATCTCTTTCTGCCCTACCTGAAGAAGATTATTAAGCGTTTCGCACAATGGAAGCATATTGTGTTGAAGTATATTAGCAAATGAAAGTATTTTGCGACCTCCGGGATAATAACCGTCACGTATTATCTGGTCCTGAACGTCGTATGTCGATGTTATATATTTGAGTATGCCGTCTTTATCTGCGTCTTTGACAGATAACTTGATTAGGTTGAATGCATCATTTGAGGTAAAATCAGCCTGTCTCTCGCTCATATCAAGAGCAAGAAAATGAGTTTGTGTCTCGCGCAAAGCAAAATCCACAGAACTCATCTGAAGGATATTGTTAGGGTGCCGTGGTGAAAACCTTAGAGTAACACCGCCTTCAACAACATACTTTCCAAGTCCGAGAGCAATATTCGCTATGCCGTCTTCCGGTTTTTCGTTGCCTATAGGGTAGAAATTAAGAGATTTAGCAACACCGCTTATCGTCGGATAAAGATGATTCCCATACTGTCTGCCGACAACTTCCTGCAAGACAATAGCCATCTTCTCCCTTTCGATAAGATTGCTTGTGGCAGTCATATATGCTTTACTGTCTTTGTAGAATGCCGAGGCGTAGACCCCTTTGATTGCTTTACACACAGCCTCAAGCATATCGTCAATATCTCGAATATTGGGAACCATATATGTTGAATAAACGCCGGCGAAAGGCTGGTAATGTGCATCTTCAAGGAGGCTTGAAGAGCGAACGGCTATAGCACAATGCGTTACTTTCAGAAATGCTTTAAGGTCATCAATGAGAACTTCCGGTAATGTTGCATTTAAAAAACGATTCAGAATTTTGTCGTCCGCTTTATCACTTAAAGCTATTTGATACAGTTCGTTCTTTTCCATAAATTCATCGAAGATATCCGTACATAATACGACTGTTTTAGGAATATTTACGGAAAAATTGTCGAATCCGATAAGAGGGTTATGTTTTATCATTGTACCGATGAATGCGAGTCCGCGTCCTTTACCTCCGAGTGACCCTTCTCCGATACGTGCAAAATTACTGTATTCATCGAACCTTTCTTTTTGGTATATTGCAACTATTCCTGCATTTTTCATTTTTCGGTATTCAACAATTGTATCGAAAATAAGTTGCCGAGCTTGACTCATGTCTTTATATTGCTTAGCATCAATTTGTTTCAAGAATTCTGCCGGAGGGAACATCGCTCGTGAGTAAAAGAAACGAGAGAAATGATTTCGCTTCAAATGATATCTCAGCGAGTCATCAGGTATCATGAATATTTTATTTTGAAGATCTTTCAAATCCGTTATTCGCATAAGCTCTTCTTTAGTTTTGGGATTAACAATCACGAAATCGCCAAAACCGAAACGTTGCATTAACTTATCCTTTAAGTCTGATGAATATGATTTAGAATTTTTATTAATGAACGAAGTCTCTAATTCTTTAGCATATTTTTGATTTTCAGCTTCTGACGATTCAAGAATTATCGGCAAAGGGTCGCCTGTTTCGCGAACATGTTTACAGAAATAGTATCCTGCCTTTGAATCCTTAACATTATTCCGCATAAAAGAGACATCAGAAATTATACCCAAAATGTTATCTTTATAATCATTGTAAATACGAATTGCCTCTTCGTAATTGCGTGCCAATTTTATTTTGGGGCGTCCGCGCATACGAAGAGTTTTTTGATGTTCGTTAAGTGCTTCTTTTGCAAATTCACGACTTTGCTCAAGTACGAACTTGTAAAGATGCGGTAACGCTGCTGAATAGAAGCGGATGGAATCCTCGATCAGTAAAATAATCTGTACGCCAACGCTTTTTACATCATCAGGAGCATTCATTTTATCTTCAACAAGCTTTATAATGGCCAGCAGTAATTCTGCATTACCTAACCAGCTGAACACATAGTCTATGGCACTGAGGTCTTTATCGGCTATTATCTTTGATACCTCTTTCGAAAAAGGCGTTAGAACAACAATCGGAATTTTTTCATACTCTTTTTTAATAACTTCTGCTGTACCGAATATATCGCGGTCAACCATGTTCGGCATAAAAATTATAAGCTCAAAACTGCGTTCAGCAAGCTCACTTAACGCCTCTTCTTCCGTTGAGACCTGCGTGAATCGCGGCGGGTAACGAAGACTTAACGAAATATACTCATTAAGGATCTGTTCGTCGACACGCCCATCGTCTTCAAGCATAAATGCATCATATTTAGTAGCAATCAACAACACATTGATTATACGTTTTTGCATCAAATCAGCAAAGGATGTATCAATAAACGATTTTTTCTGAAATTCTTGTATCACACTCATAATTATTTTTTTTGCTTTTTTATAACAAAGTTAGTGCCGGTTGAGAGCAATACAAAATAAGCTTGCTAAATTTTATTGCCGAACGCAGCCTAACTTCGTTTTTTATAACAAAAGTAAAGTTTTTTTCTAATAAATGTTCCTTTTACCAAATTAAAATATTAAAAAGTCCATTTTTGTTTGGAGATATAAAAATGTTATTTATATTTGTAGCGAAAATCAGTTGATTTTGTATGATTGATATTTTTAAGATAAGAGAATTAGGTGTATATAGGGAAGAGCAGGTTGATACCAAAACTGCTTTTACATATTATGAGGTTAAGAAGGGTGATGAAATACGAAACCACGGCTTACCTCTAAACTTCATTATATTTGTGTTGGATGGTTCTTTGGAAGTAAACAGTAACGGTTTTGAAAATTGCTATTTTCAAACAGGCGAGATGTTTTTTATATTACGTTCGTCTTCTATTCATGTAAAGGTATTGAAAAAATCAAGTTTATACGTTTTTTATTTTGATTCATTTTTATCTTCGTCTGACCGTCAGCTGTTTAAAGCTTATCTGCCTGATGTGGAAAAAATTGAATATGAGTTTAAGCCTATATTGATTCCCGAGCCTGTTGAAAGTTTTTTAAAACAAATACATTACTTTCAAAACCTAAAAGTAGATAACATGCATTTCAACAGTATTAAGCACAATGAATTCTTTCTTTTATTACGGCATTTCTGTCCCAGAGAAGAGCTTATTATGTTTCTTTCGCCTTTAATAGCTCGCTCGTTAAGTTTCCGCACAAGAGTTTTGGAGAAATACATGCAACTTAAAAATGGTCGTGTTACAGAGTTAGCCGATATGATTGGGATGGGACGAAAGAATTTTGATAAGTGTTTTCGAGAAGAATTTGGCATTTCGCCGGCAAAGTGGATGCAGCAGGAGAAGTCTAAACATTTACGTTTATTCCTTACAGAACCCGGTGTTACTATTTCAGATGCAATGGATAAGTTCCATTTTAATTCTCCGAGCCATTTTAATCGTTTTTGTCATAAATATTTTAAGACATCTCCCGGTATGGTGATAAAAGACGCTGAAGGTGAAAGTGTAGATAAAGAGAAAAAGAAAAAGTCTTCTGATTAGAAATAATATATATATGTACACGTACATAATTATAGTTATTTCTCATCGAAGTATACTTTTTTTTAGAAATTATATCAATTGTTTATTTTTTGTTGAAATCCTCATTATTCGATTAAATCGTGAAGTTATCAACTATTATGCGATGAAAGCGTTTGACGCATATAAAAAAAGCTGTTTTAATAACAGAAATATTTTGAAGCAAGTGTAAAAAAGTTGCATAATTTGTATAATGATGATTTCTTAGTATGCAAATTATGGAAAAAATGACTTGGTCAAATGGCAAAATCCATCATTTTTATGATTATTTCGTCACTTTTTTCCACAAATAGCAAAAAAGGAAATACAATTGTCAAAAAAGGTAATATTTCCTCGTGAATTACGTGCATTTTTGTACTGGATAATTCGGATGGTTTGGAGAAACTGTTGCAGATAGTCCTGATAAAATCGCTTGTTTTGTTTTTTTATACAATATAAGTGGTGTTTTGTACAAAAATCATGAAGTTTTATACTAAAATATAAAATTTAAATACATTATAAAAGTTTTCTTAAATAAAAAACATTTATATTTGTATTATGATAATTGAAGTATTTTTTGAAACTATTGATAATATGGTTAACGAATCTACTTAAAAGGGTGTCTTGATGATGTGCAGAAAGATGTTTGTGAGGCTGAGATGGAGTTGGTGTTAATGAAAAACAGGGGTGAACGAATCCCCGATAAAATAAATATTTGTAATAATGACAAGTGAGACTTTGGTTTTGCGAAAGAATTTATTCTTTTCCGACCGAAGTATTTTCTTGTCATAAAACGAGAGGGTATGAAAAAAGATGCATTATTTTTAATGTTTTTGGTGGTGTTAGCAGTTGTAGCAGGATCATTTCAAAAGGTGTCGGGTCAAGATATGGCTTTAAAGACAAACCTTTTGTATGATGCTACAACGACAATAAACCTTGGATATGAGGTGGCCATAAATAAAAAAACAACCTTGGATATATGGGTTAATTACAATCCATGGACACTTGGACATAAATGGGTGGGATTATACGAAAGCGAATTGCCCGTAGCAAGCGCTTCTGCATCTGAACGTGAAACAAAAATCAAACATTTAATGATACAACCTGAAGTACGTTGGTGGTTATGCGAAAAATTCAACGGGCATTTTTTCGGCGCTCATTTGCATGGCGGATTGTTCAATGTCGGTGCATTGAAATTACCGTTTGATTGGGGTCGTTATAAAGACGCTTCAGGAAAATATTTAGGTACGTATCCCGTAAACATGCGACCCGTAGGTCATGATAATATTAATGTACAAGGTATCGGATATCATACATCAGGAAATCCATATCCCGGTCTTGGAGTTACTAAAGGAACAGTAGCTGAACCCAATGATGCATTTTGGGGTAATGCAGACAGGGACGGAATATACGTAAATAGTTTTGAAGGATGGTTCCTTGGAGCCGGCGTATCATACGGATACCATTGGATTCTTAGTCGCAGGTTAAGTATGGAATTTACGGTTGGAGTAGGTTACGCATATATAAACTACGAAAAAAATCGTTGTACAGATTGTAAAAAGAAATTAGGCGAAGAGACGGCACACTATTTTGGCCCGACCAGAGCAGGTATTTCATTAGTCTACATGCTAAAATAATAATGCAATAATTATAGTGTTGAGGATCTTAAAGAATAGCAGATATGAAAGGGATTAGATATATAATAGTATTGGCGTTGGGATTGCTCGTTTGTGTGTCAGTTGATGCACAACGCCAAAGAAGTAATGCAGGTAATAATAACTCGCAGCAAACATCTTCACGAGCTTCGGCATCCGGAGAGAATAAAGCTTCTCAGCGTAATCGCGTACAATATATTAAAAATTCTATGAAACAGGTAGGCGATTCACTTGTCGTAGATATGGATATTGATATGACGAAGATAAATCTGCAAACTAATCATGCACAGATACTAACTCCTGTAATCGGATCCGAAAGCGAAGAAATAGAACTTCCGAAAGTGATGATACAAGGTACGGCTCGCAATAAAGCTTTTGTTCGCGAACTTGAGCTAAATGACAGGGCCTATGAAGAATTTGAAAATAACCTTCCTTATGCTATAGTAAAACCTAACGGAAAGTTAAATTATCGCATGGCTGTTCCATTCGAACCTTGGATGTCGAACGCATATCTTGATGTTGAAGAAGATTTATGCGGATGCGGTGATGATGCCAAGATTGCACGTACAAGAATATTTGACGGGCTGACAAAAGATATTATTGCAGAGCCTCTTTACAATGTTCGCCCGTCTTTAGCATATATCCAACCTGAGGTAGAGGCGATAAAGAGGCGTCAGGAGATAGGTAATGCATATCTTGATTTCCCGCGCGGAAAAAATGACATATTACCAAACTTCGGTAATAACCCTGTCGAATTATCAAAGATCGATAAGATGGTAAGAACAATTACCACAAATACAGATATAACGGTACAAGGTATATACATTGTAGGATATGCTTCTCCTGAAAGTTCGTTGAAGTTTAATACCGACCTTTCGCGCGCACGTTCGGAATCTCTTATGAGATACCTTATGAACAACAGTTATCTTCCTGCAAGTTACTTTGAAACACGCACAGGAGGTGAAGATTGGGACGGATTCCGCAAGTTGCTTGAAGAATATCCGTTATCAAACAAAGATGAGATATTCTATATAATGAATACCGTCAATGATCTTGATGCTCGCGAAAAAGCTATCAGTAAAGTAGGCGGCGGTCGTCCTTACAAGATTATATATGAAGAAATCTATCCGAGATTACGCCGTGTAGTTTGCGAAGTTAATTATACCGTTAAAGACTTCTCTCTTGAAGAGGCAAAAGCAAACTTAGTTACAGCGCCTCAGTTATTAAGTCTTAATGAAATGTACATAGTAGCAAATACATACGATGCAGGAAGTACGGAATTTTTAAAGGTGTTTGAAATTGCAAGAGAAGAATTCCCTGATGATCCTGTCGCCAATCTTAATGGTGCTGCTGCAGCTCTTTCCAAAAATAACCTGCGTGATGCGGAAAGATTCCTGAAACTGTCTGATCCTTCGACACCGGAGTATGCAAATAACATGGGTGTGTTACAAATGTTGAGAGGAAATTATCGTGAGGCGGAAAATTTGTTGAAGCAGGCAGAGAGTGTAGGTCTACGTGAAGCAGGAAACAATGTCAGAGAGTTGAGGAAAAAATTAGCAAACGTAAACAATCGCCGGGAAGCCGGGGTTGATGAAAACAAAGATAATGAAAATGAAGACGGCCGTTCAACAGGGCGGCGCAGAACAAGGTAATGAATTATGAATAACGATTTAGCATTATTTTTTAAATGAATTAAATATCAAACAAATAGTGTGTATTAACAATTAAATTATTATGCGTATGAAAAAAACAAACAAGGAAAAATGAATGACAAAAAATGAATGAATGACTAAGCATTTTTTAGAGAAATTAAAAAAGAGAGATAAACAAATTATTAAACAAATTATTTTATTACTAATTTAAAATTTTAAAAATTATGAAATTAAAATTGTTATTTTTAGGAATGTTGGGCGCAGCTTTATTGGTAGGCTGTAACAACGATGTAATTGATCCAAATGGCGGTTCGGATGATCCAAACAATCCGAACTATAATGGACAGACTACTTATGCGTCATGGAGAGTTAATTTTGCTGGACCTCAAGCTGCAACTTATGCAGGTGATACTGATGTAGCATCAGCTAATGAAGAAAAAGCAATTAGTGATGCTGTTATGTTCATTTATAAGTGGGATGGTGCAAACATGGATGCTGAAGGGATAGCATATGTTAAAGGTACAAATTTGAATAATGGTACTGAAAAGAGTATTACAATGAAAGTTATTGCCGGTAGAAAGAAAATTTTTATGGCTGCTAACACAGGAGGTGCGTCACCTATTGTTGATAATGACGGGAATGTTGAAACTTATATCCTGTATCCTGATTCAGGTAAAGCGTATTCAACTCAGTTCACAGCGATGAACAAAATTCTTGAGGTTGCTTCTAACACAGCCGGTTTTAATGCGGTATCTGCTGTAACTTGGCCTAATGTTGAATCAAAAGCTAATCCTTTGATTCAGAGGTTGGCCGGCGGTGCTGATGCTCTTGCTAACGGAACTTTGTATTCTACAACAGCCTATACTGCTAATACAAGATTCTTTATGTCTAACTGGGATGGACCGACAGATGCAGGTGGAACTAATTTTACAAGCGATTGTATATTCTTGTTGATACCTAACATTACAGCCCAACAGTCAAAAATAGCACCGATAAATACGGATAACCATTTTAGAATTGGTGTACAACGTGGAACAGCAAAAATATCTTTACGTATTACAGCTGCAGGAAATACTCATAGTTCAACAGCTACGGCTCCTTACGAATCATCAGAAGCTGATGGATCGAAAGGTAAATTTACTCCTTGGACAATGGGAACTGATCATGTATGGGCTTTGGGTGGTATAGCTAAACGTACAACTCCTTTCCAGACTTTTTTGAATGGTGCTGTTAGTTCCCCAAACTATGCTCTGTCATGGGGTGATTCAGTTTATTTTACTGCTTTAAAGGCTTCTTTTGCTCCAAGTTATACATCCGATGCACATAGTATCAGGTGGTATGACAGCTATGATAATACACGTGTATATGGTACGGGAAAAAAATATGGAACTTCGGCTAATACTGTTACGAATGTTAAAAATTCAATGACAACAGTAGCCAATAACGCATCAATAAAGCTTTCTCCGGCTAATGGTAATAATCTGGTCTTTGCAATGGCTACAGAAAATGCCTCTGAATATCCTCAAATTCAAAGTAAAGGTACTTATGTGATTGTTGGTGGATTATATTTGCCTGAAAGATGGATAGGTGATATCTGTCGTGCTCCTGTATCATCAAATGCAGCGAATAGAGGTTGGAATGGTTCATCTGCTAACACAACGGTATTCGATGGTAGCCAACAAAATATATATGGAACTAATTATAATGAACCAACTTGGCCAAATACTAATACGGAAAGAGATACATTATATTACTATGCAGCGGATAAAGTATTTATATGGGGTACAACTAACTTGTTGGCATATTTTGCTTGGGTGAAGGGCTTTGGTCCTACTGTAGGAGAAACTCTTCTTCCGGCTGCGATTACTTCAACAGCTGCTGCTGCTCTTTTACGTGCAAATGTTGCTACTGTTGATGCAATGAACGCAGCTACTGCAGATGGACAACTTTTCGCATATTATCAGGGACAATGTTTCTATCGTATTTGGGTAATGGATAAAGATGCCACCGCAGAAGATATGGTATTAGTACGTCGTAATCATATTTATGATATTAATATAAACAAAATCAAAGGTCCGGGTATCGCAGATCCTAACAAAATAATTAATCCGGAAATCATACCGCCGATTGAAACGTACGTAACAGCTGATATTAGCGTTCTTGACTGGCATAAAGTTTCTCAGGATGCTACAGGTGATTTCGAATAAATTATTGATTAAATTTGAAATTATTATTAATTAAATAAAACCGGACACAGTATGTGTCTGTGTCCGGTTTTTTCTTTTGATTATATTAAAACACAAACAAAAATAAATTCTATATAAAAATTAACAGTATGGTACGCTATAAATTACTCATATTATCAATGCTCTGCTTAATGGTTATTTTTCAGAGTTGTGTCCATGGAGATCTTGATGATTGTCCTCCGATGGTGAGGTATGCAGTTGCCTTTGAATATACAGACCATACAGGAAGAGAAGATCGTTTTTATGACGATGTAAAAAAAATTAACTTATATGTATTTGACGAGAATAATCTTGTCTATACAACTACGACTGAATTAAGTCCTTATGATGAGAATTTTAATATCCCGTTGGATTTGCCGATGGGGGTATATCATATAATAGCTTGGGGTAATGTTTTGGATAATCAACCATTTTCAATTACCCCTAATGAATTTGTTAAAGGGAAAACAACTTTAAATGAAGCAAGGTTAATATTGGAAAAAACGGCCGGTGAACTCAATAATACTGAGTTGGAGAAGTTATTTTTCGGTGAATTAAGTAATGTGGAAATACCACTTTATACAAGTCGTATTGATACAGTTTCTCTAATGAATAATACTGAGCGTGTGCGTATAGTATTAAATTGGGATTTTTCTAAATTAGGAGCTGATGCTCAATATATTAATCATAATAATATATTAGTACGATTAGAAGGTTCTAATTCTGTGTTCAGGTTTGATAATAATCGGGTGCCAACTGTCGTGAAATATGCGCCGTATATAAAGTATTTATCAGACCCGTTAGTGGATTCTATAAAACAAACAGATAAAAGAGAATGGCTTAAAATAAATTATTATTCAGATGATTTTTCTAATATTTCAAAAACGACAATATACGATTTTACCATATTGCGTTTTTTCAAAGATGTTCCTTTAAATCTTATAGTTGAATATGCATCGCCAATGTCGGATGGCAGTTTTCTGATTACGCCTATTGCCAATGTTGATATAGTAAGCAGGAACACAGGGTTTGAATATTTATTTACAGACAGAGGTATTTTAGAGGCGCAATGGCAAAGGACTTTTGATATTAATGAACTGTTTGAAGTAGATATGTATATTATACAGAATAATGGTTTTTATGATTCATTTACAACAGGTAACATTAATGTTCTTGATTGGGTTAAAAAGGATCAGATAGGCGGTGGAGGCGCAGATTAATTTTTTATTGAGTAGGGTGGAAATAATTAAAAAAAATTATGAAAAACGTAATTAAAAATATAGGTTTTATTATTTTGAGCATGATGTTTGCGATGCAATCATGTTCAGATAAAATCATTGAGCCTTTTCAGGATGATGGTGTAGAGCAGGTGCCGGAAGGGAACCAAATGGTTCCTATAGCTCTTGCATTAAATGAAAAAAAATCCGCGAATACATACGGCGATACGGATTATGGAGGTGTTACGGATGTGCTGGGTACATCCGTAGAAGATTCAATCAATGATATAATTGTATATGTATTTGATAATACATTTACTTGTGAAAAGATTTTGCGTGGACCAAGAAGCCCGGTAGGTCCGGAAATGGTTCATGTAGGAACAAAGCATTTTATAGCAGTTATTAATGCGCAAAGTAATGTGTCCTCATTATATCCGATACCATCAGATCCTTCAACCGTAAACTATGTGACATTGCGAAGAACTCTGTCTGATGCAAGGACTCAGTTGCCTGCATCTCCGTTTTTAATGGTCGGAGAGAAAATGAATGTTCCGGTAACTCAAATGCCGCAGACTAACCCATATAGGATTAATATTGATGTTGAACGTGCTACTGCAAAAGTAACAATGAGTTTTACGAAAAGCGGAGACGCGGCTTTGCATAATATAACACTGCAACAAGTAATAATGTATAAAGGAGCCAATAAAGTATTTCTTCTTGACAGACCAAGCAGTGATGATATTATATATGGATTGTCTACTACGAAAAATTCATTTACTCCCACAGGCGTAGTAAGTCTTTCTCCGAGTTATGTTAATTTAAGCGATACAATATATACTTATGCAAGTGATTGTGGCCATGATACAACTAAAGCAGTACGTTTTGAAATAAAAGCTGCGATAAATTCGGCGTCAAATATTAGAACGGCAAAATTCTTTCTTGCAGAATATGAACAGTCTTCGGGTGATACAGTCTATGATATAAGACGAAACTATTGGTATGATGTGAGGGTAAATATTAAAGATCCCGGAATGGATTCTTTATATATAACTGTAACAGCTTCTCCTTGGAATGTTGCAGATGTGATACCGGATACTTTAGGCTCGGGGGGTGAGTTCAAAACTGCGACACCATTTAAATTGGTGAAAAGCTATACTTCTGCAGATCTTGATAATTTTGCTCCAAACTCAAATGCTAAATTTGCAGCTATTGATAAGCATACAAAAGGGGCTTCATGGGTTAAGGTAAAAGCAACAAATGGAACGCAATGGTCAATAGAATTAAAAGGCGGAACTGCTGATCCAAGGAATCAGGGAGTGATGGCAAGTACTGATGGTGGATTTAATTGGATTGCATTATCTAACACGACCCATATAACCGGCACCGGAAATAATAATGAACAAACTGTATACATATATCGTCCATACAGGGAAGATAATGAGCCGAAATTAGGACCTGCCTTAATTGCGAAAGTTGGTAATCCCGGTCAATACAAGCATGATCTTATTATACAACCTCGCGATACTACACCTATACCGACAAATTCTTATGTCTTGCGTCCACGGTTATCAGGAGGTGCCAAAGAAAATGAAACAAGGGCATATATACCTCTTGCAGGAGTATATAAATACTGGGAAGACTATTTGTTGAATAACGGAGACTCAATATTTAATGGGCCTATAACTGCAACGGTTTCGTGGAAAGATCGTTCAGGTGATGTTATAAAATCAGCGAGTGTTATTAATGATAATAAACGCGATTCGGCTTATTTATTAGTTGAAGCGGGTACTTTACAAGGGAATGCTGTTGTAAATATGATTGTTAACTCTCAAGTATATTGGAGCTTCCATATATGGGTGACAGAGTATAATCCGTATGAAGCAGCCGGTCAAAAGTTATATAATATGACAGTGTCGCCATATACAAAGACGGTGTTTATGGACAGGAATCTCGGGGCGCTAACAAATGTTAACGAAACTAATGGTGAGTCACGAGGGTTATATTATCAGTTTGGGCGAAAAGACCCGTTCCCAAGAGGAAATAACTGGACAAATACATTTATAATTTATAATCAGAGTAACGGAACTATGTCGTTTAGTTCATCGGGAACCTTGGCTGCTGTTTCAACATTGCGTCCTAAGTCTGCAATTAATACTTCGATAATTAACAATAGAGTTTTTTATACTACAGCAGGTACCTCATGGCCTTTATCTGTCGAAGATATTAATTTATGGAGTACCCCCGGCGGGCATAAGACAGCTTTTGATCCATGCCCGGAAGGATGGCGCATTCCTAAACAAGCGACTCCGGGAGCGTCATCTCCATGGAATGGACTTACTACGACGAATTTATCTGCTATAGGATATACAAACGGACGTTATTATTCCGAAACAGGTTATTACCCGTTCAGCGGATATATAAATGGTTCTTCCATAACCGGAGAAAAAACATCGGCATACTATTGGTCATCGTGGCCCGGAACAAATACGTCAATAAATGCAACAGGCTTGAATATTACAACCTCTGCAGTAAATTTTAATCCGGATATAAGAAAAGACAATGGTGCATCCGTGCGTTGTGTTGTTGACAGGGATTATCTATTTAAAAATAACGGAGGTTTATTTGGCAAAGAGACCGGTATTTTGATTAACAATACTCAATAGTAAGATTTTATGTTTGATTTTCAGTATAATAATGAATAATGAAAAATGAGGTGTATGAATAATGAATAACGTTTTTTTTAATGTATCTCTTTTCGCAAGAGTTTTTTCGCTCCGTTTGAATAGACTTCAATCGGAGCGAAGTTTTTTATCATAATAAAGTTTTTGCATTAATTATTAGGTTATTCGAAAAAAATATTCATATCTTTGCAGGAAAATAGTTGTTATTTACGATTAGAAAGGAGATAAGATATGAAAAAGATATTATTGTTTTTAAGCATCTTATTTGTTTTAGGTGCTGTAACAAATAGTTGTATATCGGGTGTAGTAGATGAAGGAACAATAATTCCTGATCCAAATCCAAATCCAAATCCAAACCCGCCTGTTCCTGGTCCTGACCCTGTAGTTACGACTAAGACTTTTAGTTTTAAAGGTTATGCTAATTTATCAGGAAGGGTAAATACTTATGCTGTAGTAGATTTGAGTAATCAGACTAATCCTATAATTAATTGGTCAACAACGGATTTGCATTATGGTTTATTTTTAAAAGGTGCATCAGCTAATTCTTTTCTCTTTAATAACAGAGATGTTCCTTTTTTCTCATTGGGTAATACGCAGAGTACAAATTCTGTTTCAGTTGAAACATCTGAAAACTCCGGTATTCTATATGGTTATTATCCTTATCAAAGTTCTGTTTCAGGAACGCAACTCTCATATAATCTGAGTGGTACTCAAGACCAGTCACTTACTGACACTACTATGGATGTAAGCTTGAATAGGAATATGTTAATGATTGCTGAGCCGACTTCGGAATTTTCGTTGACCGGCGGTGATCCGCTTTTTATTTTTAGAAATGTATTTTCTCTTCTGAGGTTTAAAGTTAATATGTCTGAAGATTTTTCTATTACAAATCCCATAAATAATATTAAACTTTATGTTGCCAAGAAGAATGATCCGTCTGTTCCCTTGACAAATTATATTCTTGCCGGGAATTATACAATTGATGCAACAATTGCTCCGGGTATGGCAAATTATTCAGGACCGGTATTTAGTTCCACCTACAATATTATTAATGCAAAACTGTCGAACAGCGATATGTTATCAAATAACTCTAACTATCCATCTGTTTGGCTGATTGTTAATCCGATAAAAATAAATTCCGGTGACTGTTTAGTTTCTGTAATAGAAGCCGGCGTGTATAAAATAATAACGCGGCATGAAGACATATCCGCTTTATCGGCAAATACTGTTTACGGTATTAATGTTTTGACTAAAAGGGATAATATTATTTCCGATAATGTTACAACATATATACCTGACGATAGAGCATCTAACAGCTATATAATATCAAGAGCCGGTGTCTGCCAAATTCCAATAAAGAGAATAAACGGAACGACACTGACAGGTACTTCTGTTGATTGGTTGTGGGCATCAAAAGAGGGTGGTTTAACTAATTTTGATATTAGCGAACTTATTGATCCTTCTTCAATCAAATTTGATAATCCGTCATCCCCGAGAGGAATTCAGTTTCGTGTCGGGACAAATTTTGGCAAGTTTACGAAAGGAAATGTTGTACTTGCTCTTAAAAATCAGAGTGGCGAGATTGTTTGGACTTGGCATATATGGATTACTGACGAGCCGAAAGATATAGTGTATGATGGCAGAACTTTTATTGATAGAAATCTTGGAGCATTTTCTACGAACTTGGTTGATACGGAGATTGACAATTATGGATTTTTATATCAGTGGGGACGTAAAGACCCGTTCGTAGGTGGTGATGGTTCCGAAAATGAAACTAATGCAAATGCACTGTATATTTCAAAGAAAAATACAATTGTAAACACTGCAACAACTTGGAGTCCGAGAGAAGCCGCAGGGTGGTCGGTTAATGCTACAACTGCAGGCGATTACAATAATTCGGTTAAAATGCCGATGCAGTTTATTGCTAATGGAACTTCACCAAATGACCAACCTTCAGATTGGCTTTCTTCGAGCAATCGGTCATTATGGTCGGCAACATCGAAGACTGATTTTGACCCATGCCCGTATGGATATAAAGTGCCGTCGAAGGATGACCTAAGGCCTTTATTTATAGACAATGCATCTTCAACGCAATATTTTTATAATATAGGAGCCAAGCATTGGACTTATTATTATTACTTGGGCGGCTCAACAATTTGGCCGTCGGCAGGTATGAGACAGGGGCGTAATAATTATGAAGGGAATAGCGGTGCTCAGTTATTGCATTCAGGTACAGACAATGGCTATTACGGACAGTGTTTTTATTGGACGAGTTCACCTGTTAATATAGGCTCGACAGAGCTGTTGGGAGTTTCACATCGTGTTTATACTGTAAGTGATATATTGTACAGTAACGATGAATATGGAGATAATGCTGACGCCTATTCAATCAGATGTGTCAGATATATCCCTGCCACCCCATAAAATATTGTATCTCGTAGGTGAAAGACTTAATAATGATTTTGAAACGATTTGTTGCGCCATATAAGAAATATGTGGTGCTCAATATCGTATTTAATATATTATCGGCAATATTTAATCTGTTTACATTTGTTCTCATTATGCCTATCCTGAAAATTCTTTTCAAGATAGACGATACGGTATATTCGTATATGGACTGGGAGTTTTATCCGGCATCGGCAGAGTTCTGGAAAACGCTTCCAAATATTATTGAGAATAATTTTTACTGGTTTGTAAGCGACCTTATCGAAAAATACGGAGGTTCTTATACATTGATAATACTCGGAGCAGGATTAGTATTAATGACTTTGATAAAAGTTCTGACCATGTACATGGCATTTTATACAATGATCCCTATCCGTACAGGGGTAGTGCGAGATGTTAGAAACCAAATAAACAAAAAGATCACCGATCTGCCATTGGGTTTTTTCTCTGAAGAACGTAAAGGTGATATTATTGCGCGTGTTTCCGGGGATGTTAATGAGATTGAGGCTTCGGTTATGAGTTCTCTTGATATGATCTTTAAAAATCCTATTCTTATTTCTATCTATCTGATAGCAATGCTTATCATAAGCTGGCAATTGACGGCGTTTGTCTTTATTTTATTGCCTGTTGCAGGATATGTTATGGGAAAAGTAGGGAAGACTCTTAAACGTAAATCACTTATCGGGCAGACACAGTTAGGCGTACTTATGAGCCAGATTGAAGAAACGCTTAGCGGACTTCGCATAATTAAAGCTTTCAATGCTGAAAAGAAAATCCAAAAGCGATTTGAAGAGTCAAATGATACATACAGGCGTACCCTGAACCGTATTTTTCGTCGTCAGCAGTTGGCGCATCCTATGAGTGAGTTTCTCGGAACGGCAACTATCGCCATAATTTTATGGTACGGAGGGTCGCTTATTCTTGGCGAAAACAGTCCTATCGATGCTCCGGTATTTATTTTTTACCTTGTGATATTTTACAGTATTATCAACCCGGCTAAAGATTTGAGTAAGGCAGGTTATGCTATACAGAAAGGATTGGCTTCGGTTGAGCGAGTGGATAAAATACTGAAAGCGGAATCTAATATAAAATCACCTGTTGATCCTAAATCTGTTACTTTTAATGAGGCTATCCGGTATAATGATGTATGGTTCCGCTATCAGAACGAATGGGTGCTCAAAGGAGTTGACCTTTGTATCGATAAAGGAAAGACAGTAGCTCTGGTAGGGCAGTCAGGCTCGGGAAAAAGTACTCTTGTGGATATGCTGCCTCGTTTTTATGATGTTGAGAAAGGTGGTATAGCTATTGACGGAACTGATGTTCGCGATGCTTCGTTGCATGATCTGCGTAGTTTGATGGGCAATGTAAATCAGGAGGCAATACTGTTTAATGATTCGTTTTTCAATAATATTTCATTCGGCGTCGAAACGGCTACGCTTGACGAAGTAAAAGAGGCTGCCCGCATAGCTAATGCGCATGAGTTTATCATGGCAACGGAAGAGGGATATGATACTAATATCGGCGATAGAGGATGTAAGCTGTCGGGCGGTCAGCGACAACGTATCAGTATTGCGCGGGCCATACTTAAAAATCCGCCTATTCTGATCCTCGATGAAGCGACATCTGCCCTTGATACGGAATCGGAACGTCTTGTACAGGAGGCACTTGAAAATCTTATGCGTAACAGGACAACTATTGTTATTGCCCACCGCCTTTCAACAATTCGTAATGCGGATGAGATATGTGTTATGCATGAAGGTGAGATTGTCGAACGCGGCAAACATGACGAATTGCTGGCTGTTGATGGTTATTACAGGCGGCTTTGCGAAATGCAGTCCTTTTAATAATTGACAATTAAAAATACAAGAAACATTTTCAATTTTCAATTTTGCTTCCTTTAGAAAGCGACACATTAGTTTAATTTTAACATCAAGGATAGTTCAACTTTCAATT
>JGI994J12354_10002410_pt1 | contig 18291 bp, 18 predicted proteins | sample IntmicLarv3ML3BL_FD_12354 | JGI IMG/M metagenome (IMG submission 12354)
AGAAGTTGACGATGGGAGCTCTAAACAGTATTAATACAATAGTTGCGACAACTGCACCGATTGTACTAGTCAATACATGGAACAAGGCAATTCGCTTACCATTGGCATTGGTTCCAATCGAAGCCATCAAACCGTCTGAACAAGTACCGATATTAGCACCCATGATTAAGAAGAATGATTGGTCGATAGTAGCAATGACACCAGTAGTTAAGAAAATCAAGAATAAACCAGTCGCGGCGGTTGATGATTGAATAATAGCGGTAAATAAAATTCCTAAGACGACTAGGCAAATAGGGTTGAACATAATATCGTATTGAAATACTTTTTGAAGTTCTACGCTAAGGATAGAGTCGGAGCCGCCAATAGCCATCTCCATCAATTCCATACCAGAGAAAAGCAAACCAAAGCCAGTCAAGAACATAGCTATTTTATTAAGCGATTCGTTACTAGAAGTGTAAATGATAATGACACCGATAAATCCTAATGAAGCAAATATGGCACTCATACTAAAGCCACCTTTGCTAATACCTGAAAGAGCGAAAATAAATGCCGTAAGAGTAGTACCTACTTTGGCACCTAAAATCATACCTGAACCGTTTCTTACGCCGACAATACCTGCGTTAGCAAGTCCAACAGTCATTATAGAAGTCGCTGATGAGGATTGGACAATTGCTGTTGCGCCAATACCTATACCATAATCTAGGAATTTGTTTTTGCTGATTTTTTTAAAAAGTTTATGGACTCCAGTACCTGCACTTTGTTCCATACTTCCACTCATTAGCTTCATACCGTACATAAAAACGGCAACGCCACCTAACATGAGTAATAGGGCCATTGTTAGTTCCATAAATCCACCTCATAGCTTTCGTTCAGTTGAATTAATTAAAGTTTAGGCGAGTACTTTGTCCCGCGAAGCATTTATTGTTTCATAAGATGTGATTTTTATGAAACAAAATAGAGAAGCATAATATGCTTCTCTTACAACCAATACTAACATATAGAAGGTACTAATGCAACCGAATTTTTAGTGTTCTAAAATAAGAGCAATATTGATTTTTGTTGTATTTATTTGAAGTTATGGGGTTGATTAATTAGTAATTTGATTAAGTCGATTAGTAATAAAAGGCCATACTTCATGTGACTCAATATTAAGCACATAAGAAAGTTCACCGTACAGTATCTTTTCGGCTTTTTTCATAAGGTTTTCATCAGTGACGCAAAGACGTTTGCCAATACTTTTGCGTTCTTCGCGCTTAGGATGCAAAATCTTAATCATCCAGAGCATACCATCTAGAGTGGCTTCTTCAAAAATACCATTGTAATCATTACGTGATGAAGTGTCTTCATTATGCCAACGAGGTTTCTCAGTGACGCTACGGTCGATTAGAGAGTATATGTCATCGCGGGATAGTAATGGTCTGAATTTATTGAGTAATTTGGGATTATCGACAGGAACAAAAACAGTTGCCTTATTATCATGTAAGGGCTTTAGTACATAATATTGCCGTTGTCTTCCAGCAACAACATTATTAGTCAAATCCATAATCTTGCATACGCCGTGTGAACCGTATGATATAACGTCATTAATTGTATATTTTCCCATATATAATTGTTCCCCCTAGATGTTGCGAAAGATTAACTGATTTCCTCATTTTCATTATACACCTTTTTATCAGACAAGTAAATGAATTCGTGCTTTTACAAGCGTTGTATTGATATTATGGCCGCGGTAGATTGGTTCGCCATCAGTATGAACTGGTAACGAGATTGTAGAGTTGACGCTAGCCTTTTTACAAGTGTAAATTTCGATGCCTGTTTTGCCCACGTGTTTGCCACTAAATGCTTGTGGTAAAATAGTCAAAATGCGAAGTTTAGAAAGATTGTGAGCGACGATTACATCAAGTAGTCCATCATCATATTTTGCATTAGGACAAAATTTAAAACCACCGCCTTCGTATTTGTGATTCATAAAGGCAATAAAGTAAGTGCGGTCGAAATGTCGTGGTTTCCCATCATCCAAGGTAAGGGTCATTGGTGATGGAGTACTGCCCAAAATGCGAGATAGGGCAATGCCAACGTAAGTAAGCTTGCCAAGGCCAATGCGATTCATTAGTGATTTCCATTTTGACTTGGCGGCTTGATGGCAAACAGCGGCGTCAAAGCCGATACCAGCACTAACCATAAAATTGCGTGTATTATTTTCATATGTTAAAACACCGATATCAAGCGATTGTGTGCTTGTGGCCGATAAAATATTGTCCAAAGCCTTAAGTGGGTCGGTCGTTAATTTTAGGCTTCTTGCAAAATCATTACTCGAACCAGTCGGGATATAGCCAATTTTGACTTTCTCAAAATCTGATATACCGTTTAGCACTTCATCAAGTGTGCCGTCACCGCCAAGAATAACAAAAGTATGCTCATCGCCAGCAGATGACAGTTTTGCAACTATCTTATCAGCATGATTAGGCATTTTGGTAAAATAAACTTTGTAATCAACACCCCTTTCATTAAGCACAGGCTCGATTTTATTCCAAATTTTCATACCACGCCCAGAACGTGAATATGGATTGACGATAAATGAATACATATGTGACTCCTTTTACTTCTTGTAATTATGTGGTTTGATGCAATTATGCAATAAGTTATACAGATTTTTATGTATGTATAAGTATAGTTAATATATGCTAGTATAGCAAGGGTAATGTGTATCTTTTCGCAAACCACAAGATAGTGGAATTAAAGATTATTTAGAAAATATTATTACCTATTCATTTATCAAAGACTTTGAATAATGGTGATGCTAGTAATGAACAAGACCAAGAATTTCACGACTTATTTATCAAAAGTTTGCAAGCTAAAGGTGGCTTTGAGTTTTTAGAACTAACCAAGATGGCTAGACCAGGCAAAGACCGTTATTATTATATGAGTGTTCGCAATGGTAATACGATTCCCCTAGGGCGAGGGGCCGATGGTGGAATTGATGACTTTCAGATATACAATGTCGATTTTGAGCGGGTTATGATGGTGCGCTCCAAGGATGGAAAAAGTGAAATTGCCAATCAGATATATGGAATATTCCAAGCACCCGTAATAAGGAAAGACCAGTTAAATAAAATTGATGGACGGGCTGATTCGCATTATCATAATCTTAAAGCAAATAAAAACGGGCAAATTATTTTTGCGGAAGAGCAAGCTAATATGGCGAATGCCTTCGTCAGAAAAAGATTGACCTATGATGTTACGGCTAGTTTTATTGAGGCTGATGAATTACTGATAAAAGCCTTTGATAAGCATCACGGTGATGTGGTCGAGATGGTTCGCAAGATTGGTTTTGAGTTTGTCGCTTTGACTATTAAACATGGTAAAATTATACTAGGGTCAACTCAAGCTTATAACTTAGACCAAGATGAAAAATTAGTTTTGTAGTGTATTTTATACGACCTTGGAAAAGAATCAAAACAACTTGACGGTTTGTACCAGTGTTCGTTACAATACCATTAACAGTATCCAACACGCCTCTCAACGATGCGAACCACGTTGGGTCGTTTAATTTCAATCATAGAGCTTAGGGTTCAATTACTTGAGATAATCCCAAAAGCCGAAAATGGAGGCAATAGTAATGTTTGATATAACCAAATTCAACCAATATAGAGAAGATAATTGCCTAGAGGTAAAGAAGGCCAAGGGCGGTTTGCCAAACAGCTTATGGGAAACATATTCTGCCTTTGCGAACTGTTATGGAGGGGTTATTATCCTTGGTGCGACAGAGAATAAAGATGGTAGTTTAAAAACTACTGGACTTGAAAATGAAGCTAAACTTCGTAAGGAGTTCTGGGATATAATCAACAATAAGCAGAAAGTAAGTGCCAATTTACTTTTGGATAAGGAGGTGGAAACATATTCTGTGGATGGTGATATTATTATGGTGATTCATATTCCTAAAGTAAAACGCGAAATGAAGCCAATATATATTAACAACGATATGTTTACAGGTTCTTTTCGTCGGAATTGGGAAGGGGATTACCATTGTTCTAAGAGTGAAGTGTTAGCAATGTTACGAGACCAACCAGAAGTGACATCAGACATGAAAGTTATAGAAAATTTAGAAGTAGATGTCTTAGATGAAGAAACGTTGCGTGGATATCGTAACAGACATGTGGCATTTAGACGTGGGCATGCGTGGGAAGATAGCGAGGATGTCGAATATATGCAAAATATTGGTGCAATAGGCAAGTCTGAATGTACTGGTGAATTGCATCCGACAGCAGCAGGACTGTTGATGTTCGGAAAAGAATATACGATTGTACGAGAATATCCAGAATATTTCTTAGATTACAGAGAAACATTAGACCCCACAATCCGCTGGACAGATCGCTTCCAATCAAGTTCGGGTGACTGGAGTGGAAATGTATTTGAATTTTATTTCCGAGTGTATAATAAAATAGCAAGAGATTTGAAGGTGCCTTTTAAGTTAGAAGGCGGTGACAGAATTGATGATACTCCAGTACATAAAGCGATTCGAGAGGCATTAGCAAATTGCTTAATTAATACCGATTATTATGGGCGATGTGGAGTCGTTATTAAAAAAGGAATGGACAACCTTATTCTTGAGAATCCAGGCGATGTTCGTACTGGTAAGAAACAGATGTTACATGGAGGGATTTCTGACCCTAGAAATAAAGCTTTGATGAAAATGTTTAATCTTATCGGGATTGGTGAACGTGCAGGAAGTGGAGTTCCAGATATTTTCCAAACATGGGAAAAGCAAGGATGGATTGAACCTGTGGTGGAGGAACAATATGCACCAGATAGGACTATACTCACCTTAGCATTGACTGAAAAAAGTGATAATAAAAAACCGCCGATAAAAACCGCCGATAAAAAACCGCCGATAAAAACCGCTGATAAAAAGATGACAAGAATACGAGAGGAGCAGTATGAACTGCTTTTAAAAGGTATGGTAGCTGAGAAGGAATATAGACTAGTAGAACTTTTAGATATTCTTGATTTGAGTGATAGAAGATTTAGAGAGATATTGAGTGGTCTTGCCGAGATAGGTAAAATAGAACTTATTGGCTCAAATCGAGATAGAAGATACAAACGCAAAGAAGATTAAGGGGAGTAAAATGTTGATATATGACATAGATTGGACGAAAAAGTGCCATTGACAAAGTTTTGCGTCAGTGGTACTCTATTTGTAAGTTTAAAACAAAAGGCAATGACAAGGAATAGTACATTTATTTTTGAATTCAGAAAGCTGTTGGTTGATGTGAAACAGTTGATAAGATAAGTCGAACTCGCCTTCGAGCTGCTGCCCGAAATTCATTTAATGGAAAGTAGGCGCAGACGGAAACCAACCGTTACCTAGGTAGAGGATATACGTAATCTGTATCCGCTGAGAGTATGAATTTATTCATAAAATAAGAGTGGTACCGCGTAGACAATAGTCTTTCGTCTCTTGCTAGCAATAGCAGTAGGCGAAGGGCTAAATTTTATTTTGGGAGGAATTTATTATGATGAAACATAAAAAGTACAAAAGACAGTATTACATGCCACCGGTGAAAAGTATGGATTGGACGAAGAAAGAATATATCAATCAGGCACCGATATGGTGTAGCGTTGACTTGCGCGATGGTAATCAATCATTGGTTATCCCGATGAGCCTGGATCAGAAAATAGCTTTTTTTAAGCTATTAGTTGATATTGGCTTCAAAGAAATTGAAGTTGGATTTCCCGCAGCTTCAGATACAGAATATATTTTCTTGCGAACTTTGATTGAAAAGAATTTAATTCCTGACGACGTGACAATTCAGGTGTTGACACAAGCTCGTGAACATATTATCAAAAAAACTTTTGATGCTCTTAAAGGTGCTAAATCGGCGGTCGTGCATGTGTATAATTCGACTTCATTCGCACAAAGGGAGCAGGTTTTTAGGAAGTCAAAAGAAGAGGTTAAGAAAATTGCGGTTGAAGGAGCCAAGTTACTGAAGAAAATGGCGGCCAAGACAGATGGCAATTTCCAATTTGAATATAGTCCAGAAAGTTTCACAGGAACAGAGATAGAGTATGCATTAGATGTCTGTAATGCAGTCTTAGATGTATGGGAGCCAACGGCTGATAATAAGGCAATCATCAATTTGCCAGTTACTGTTCAGCTTTCGTTGCCACACGTATATGCGAGTCAAATTGAATACATGTCGAAGAATATGAAATACCGTGAAAATACGATTATTTCATTACATCCACATAACGATAGAGGTTGTGGTGTTGCTGATGCTGAACTAGGACTATTAGCAGGTGCTGATAGAATTGAAGGAACGCTATTTGGCAATGGCGAACGCACAGGCAATGTTGACGTCGTTACAATGGCGATGAATATGTATATGCAAGGCATTGATCCGAAACTAGATTTTAGTGATATGCCAGATATTTGCGAAAAATACGAAAAGTACACGGGTATGACGGTAGCGGAACGTAGTCCATATAGTGGGGCGCTAGTATTTGCCGCCTTTTCAGGCTCGCACCAAGACGCTATTGCTAAGGGCATGAAGTGGATTGAGGAAAAAGACCCCAATCATTGGACGGTACCTTATTTACCAATTGACCCTACTGATATCGGTAGAAATTATGATGCTGATGTTATACGTATTAACAGCCAATCTGGTAAAGGCGGCGTTGGCTATATCCTAGAGACGAAGTTTGGTCTATGTTTGCCAGCTAAGATGCGCGAGGCGATGGGGTATGCCGCCAAGGAAGTATCGGATAAGAACCACAGTGAGTTAATGCCCGAAGAAATATTTGATATTTTCATTAATAAATTTGAAGATGTTACGACACCATATGAAATCCGCAAGGTTCATTTTGAAGAAAATGATGTGATGACGGCACAAGTGACCTCGGCTTGTAATGGGACGGAAACGGTAACCAAGGCAACTGGTAATGGTCGTCTTAATGCGGTCAGTAATGCCCTTAAGAAGGCCTATGGATTGGAATATAATCTAGTGACATATCAAGAACATGCGTTAGAGCAAAGTTCGAGTTCAAAAGCGATTGCCTATGTAGGCATTAGTGATTTAGCGGGTAAGAAGTTATCGTGGGGAGCGGCGGTTGACCCAGATATCTTACGAGCGTCAATTGATGCGTTGGTGTCAGCAATAAATAATTACCAATAGAAATGCTGTGCACATAGATGTGCATGAAACTGCCTATTAACCATTGGACATATAATTATTGCGGGGAAAGTCATTGCGGCTTGCTCCGCAATCTTTAATTTACTTTATAGAAAAGTGCTCTAAATTCTTGAAAAATCTTCAAATCTACTTGACCTGTCGTAGTAATCGTGATATATTATCAATAAATACTACGACAGACGTACTACATCTGATGGAATAAAAAACGGAAATAAATATGTACAGATTGCGGAACTGCTCCGCAATAACGAACATTATGACCGTCAGCATAATTATAGCGAAAATCTATCGGATAAGTAAGAAAGGAGCCAACATTGATAAGTAGCGATGTGATTAGAGGATATAGCGATACAATCATTTTGTATTTGTTATTAGAAAAAGACTCATACGGTTATGAGATTTCTAAGAATATCAAAGATATCTCGGAAGATACCTACAGTATGAAAGAAACCACGCTTTATTCAGCTTTTAACCGCTTAGCTAAGAATGGTCATATTACTTCATATTATGGCGATGAGACGCAGGGCAAGCGAAGAACTTATTATCGGATTACGGGGCAAGGGCGAGTATATTACGATGAGAAGTGCCAGGAATGGATAGCGACAAAGGATTTAATCAATAGATTTATAAGGGAGGAAGATAATGGAAACTATTAAGAATTATTTGGACAATATGTTTAGCGGATTACCAAAAACAGAAGAGATGACAAGGCTAAAAGATAATATTTACGAAAATATGCAAGACAAATACCAAGAATTAAAAGCATCGGGCAAATCAGAGAACGAAGCAATTGGCGTGGTTATATCTGAATTTGGTAATATTGAAGAATTGATGGAAGAATTTGATGTTTATCATGATAATAGTGAAAGCCAATCATCGAAAGCCTCTAAAAAGCCAAAAGAAGTATTACCAGAGGTCAATATGGATACGGCAAATGAATATATTAGACTTTTAAAGATGGCGGGAAAGTTTATTGGAATTGGAGTTTCTTTGTGTATCTTAGGAGTTGCAATTTTGATTGCAGGTACGATATTGACAGACTTTGAAGTGGCGAACGTTAGCATTGGCAATATTCCTATGGGAGTAGGTCTAGCAATAATGTTTTTATTTATAACAGGTGGAGTAGCTCTTTTTGTATACAGTGGATTTTTATTAGCTCCTTATGAGTATATGGAAAAACCAATTAATATCAGTGAATATGTCAAGCAACAAATAAGTGCTAGGTGGAATGCTGAGCGTCCAGCTAATATGGTAAAGTTAATCATCGGAATATGTATGTGCGTAATGAGTCCAATTCCGATTATCTTAGCATCATTTATGGGCGGGGACCAATTAATATTAGGAGGAGTAGTGCTATTATTGATAATAGTAGCGGTAGCGGTGAATTTTATTATTGCAGCGGGCTGTGAAATGGAAGGATACTCGCAAATACTGGAAATCGGTGACTACACGCCAAGCAAAAAGAGAAGCAATAAGGCAGTTGAAATAGTTGCATCAGTAATATGGCCTTTGGTGACGGCGGTATATTTGTTCATTGGATTTATACATGGTTTATGGCATCCAGGCTGGGTGATATTCCCAATTACAGGAATTTTATTTGGAGTATTTGCCGCGATTTGCGAGGCTTTAAGTAGAAAGTAAGGTTATTTGTTTTTCAGAGATTTTAATTTAATTGACAAGCTAGGAATGATTTATTATAATACTCTTAACAAGAGAGCCGTTGGCCAGCTATACCTGACCGCCGGTAGGATGTTACAAAAATAGCACCAGCCTGTCCAGCGAAAGTGCTATTTTTTGTGTCTAATAATCGTTACAACAAGAGTTATAACAGCACAAAGCATGATTACAAAAGAGAGTAAATCACTTAAGGTAACATACATAAGCCTCAGCTCCTTTCAAAATATCCAGCGGCTGGGCATAGCACTACAACGGTTCCCTAGGTAAAAGTATTACAAGCAGTTTGGGAGTATCATTATCCTAGAATTGGATAATGGTTTGGAAGCACAATTTATCGTATAGAATAAATTATAATGATATAATTATAAGAGTATTTCAAATAAAAGGCAAGAAGATAATGAAATGTAAGTTTGGAAACTATTCATATTGGTGCCAGTTGTTTACATGCAGTAGGAAATTATGATATACTATATTTCGTATTAAATTGTCTCTATATTAATAAAGAAGAAATGAGAAAATAACGATGAAAAGCATGACAGGGTATGGTCGAGCAGAAATCCAAGATGCCGATAAGAAGTTTACAGTTGAGATTAAATCGGTTAATCATCGATACTTAGATTTTAACTTTAGAATGCCGAAAAAGCTTAGTTTTTTTGAGTCCTCAATTCGTAACCTAATGAAAAAATATATGCAACGTGGCAAGGTTGATGTTTTCATTTTTTACGAGGACTACACAAAAGGTCAAGTGGCTATTCAGTATAACAAAGAAATGGCGGCCGGATATTTGGAATACTTAAAAGAAATGAGTAGTGATTTTGGCTTGGATAATAATATTCGAGTTGCGGAATTATCACGTTATCCAGAAGTCTTGACAACAGAAGAACAACCAGTTGATGAAAAAGAACTATGGGCGATGCTTGAAAAAGCATTGGACGAAGCGGCGAGTAACTTCGTAGCATCACGTGCACACGAGGGTGATGCACTAAAAGCAGATATGGTTGCCAAGCTAGATAGCATGAGTGCATTAACGGCTCAAGTTGAAGAACGAGCGCCAGAAATCATTACGGAATATCGTGCTAAGATAGAGGCTAAAGTCAAGGAATTATTAGAAGATGGACAAGTGGATGAAGGTCGCATCGCAGCTGAAGTAGTCTTTTTTGCCGATAAGATATGCACAGATGAAGAAACTGTTCGTCTTAAAAGTCATATTGACAATGTTAAAAAGGTATTAGAAGAAGGTGTAGGAATTGGTCGTAAGCTAGATTTTATTGCCCAAGAGATGAACCGTGAGGCCAACACTATTTTGTCAAAGGCAAATGATTTGGCAACTTCTAATGTGGCGATAGATTTAAAAACCGAGATAGAAAAACTTCGTGAGCAAATTCAAAACATCGAATAAAGGGGAACGATAAGATGAGCAAAAGAGGAACACTAGTAGTTGTATCTGGTTTTTCCGGTGCCGGCAAGGGAACCTTGATGAATAAGTTAATTGCGGAGCATGATAACTATGCCCTATCTATTTCGGCGACGACACGTAGTCCTCGAGATGGCGAAGTAGATGGACGTGAATATTTTTTCAAAACCGAAGAAGTATTCGAAAAACTAATCAAAGATGATGCCTTGATTGAATATGCCAAATACGTTTCGCACTATTATGGAACACCCCTTGAATATGTTGAACGAAAGCTAGACGAGGGCAAAGACGTTATTTTAGAAATAGAAATCCAAGGCGCAATTAAAATCAAAGAAAAATTCCCAGATACATTAATGTTATTCGTTGTACCACCAAGCATTAAGGAATTAGAAAAGCGCTTAGTGACACGTGGAACTGAAAGTGAAGAAGTTATTAATTCGCGAATAGAACGTGCGATAGAGGAGACCAAAGGGATGTCATCTTACGATTACATTTTAGTCAATGATGATATAGAAGTATGTGTCAAGGAAATGCATAGGATAATTCAAGGAGACAAAGACTCCGTGAAAGATAATAAAGAACTAATCAAAGGTATTCAAGAGGAACTGATAAGTCACATCGGCAAATAAAGGAGGAAAATATGATACATCCATCATATTCAGAATTGATTCAAGTAGTAAACGAAGGTACAGAGGTTAATGAAGCACCAGTAGTAAATAGTCGCTATTCAATTGTGCTAGCTACTAGTAAACGTGCAAAACAATTGATTAATAAAACACCATCAGAGCTAATGCAAGACGGCAAAAAACCACTTTCAGTAGCGCTAGAAGAAATCTACAAAGGTAAGGTCAAGATTTTACCAGAAGAAGAGATGGTAGAAATCGAGGCGGAATAAATAGATAACAAGGGCTGTTACTTCTTAGATGTAACAGCTTTTATGAGGTCATAGATGAAGATATTATTTATTTCCCTTGGTTGTGATAAAAATCTAGTAGACTCAGAAGAAATGCTAGGAATATTGCAAGAACAAGGGCATACCATTACCAATGAAGAAGATGAAGCGGAAGTGATTATTATCAATACTTGCTGCTTTATTCATGATGCCAAGGAAGAAAGTATTGAAACGATTTTAGAGATGGTACCTAGGCGCACCAATGGCAAATGTCGAGCATTAGTGGTAACAGGGTGTCTGGCACAACGTTATCGTGATGAGATTGGTATTGAAATTCCCGAGGTAGATGCGATTGTTGGCGTGAGCGCTATAGATGATATAGCAAATGTTGTCAATGAAGCCGTTGCGGGTATGACAGTTAGTAGTTTTGCCGATTTGAATGTCTTGCCACAAGGGGCTAAAAAACGAGTTGTTACGACAGGTGGACATTATGCGTATCTAAAGATAGCAGAGGGCTGCGATAAACATTGCACTTACTGTATTATTCCCAAGGTGCGAGGTAATTTTAGAAGCGTTCCGATGGAACGAGTGCTATCGCAAGCAAAGCAATTAGTTGCTGATGGCGTCAAGGAGATAATTCTCGTCGCCCAAGAGACAACGACTTATGGCAAGGACTTATATGGCAAGAAAACTTTGCATAAGCTATTGCAAGAATTATGCAAGATAAAAGATTTAAAGTGGATTAGATTAATGTATTGTTATCCTGAGGAAATATATGATGAACTAATCGAGACAATGAAGATGAATTCACAGATATGCCATTATCTAGATATGCCTATTCAACATATCGGCAATGGAATTTTAAAAAGAATGGGGCGAAAAACCAATCGAACATACCTAGTCTCAGTCATCAACAAGCTTCGCCGAGAAATCCCTGATATTGTGCTTAGAACTACGCTAATCACTGGTTTTCCCGGAGAGACAGATAAAGATTTTGCGAAAGTAATGAAATTCGTTGATGAGATGGAATTTGACCGTTTGGGTGTATTCACATATTCGCCAGAAGAAGGCACACCAGCAGCTAAGATGGAAGGGCAAATCGCCGAAGATATCAAAGAAGCACGTCAAGCACGGATTATGGAGTTACAACAAGAAATATCATTTGAACTTGGCGAACGCAAAATCGGGACAATAGTTCAGGTGTTTATTGAGGGCAAAGTAGCCGACGAAGATGCATATGTCGGCAGGACTTATATGGATGCACCCGGTGTTGATGGATATATCTTTGTTAATACCGATAAGCAATTAGTTTCAGGTGACTTTGTTGATGTTAAAGTCACTGGCGCATTAGAATATGATTTGATAGGAGAAATTATTGATGAAGATGAATACGCCAAATAAGTTAACAATATTAAGGGTTATTATGATTCCATTTTTTGTGGTAGCAATGATGATACCATTAGCTAATGGGACAAATAAATGGATAGCCTTGGCAATTTTTGTCATTGCTAGTGCAACGGATTGGCTTGATGGATATTTGGCAAGAAGAGATAATTTGGTGACGAATTTTGGGAAGTTCATGGACCCATTGGCTGATAAATTATTAGTTGGGGCAGCGATGATTTGTATGGTAGCCCTCAATACTTTGCCAGCTTGGATAGTGATTGTTATTATTTCGCGCGAATTTATTATCAGCGGATTAAGGCTGATAGCGGCGGATAATGGTATCGTTATTGCGGCTAGTTGGTGGGGCAAGATTAAGACAGCAACGCAGATGGTGATGATTATCATTGTAATTGCTAAATTAGGCGGTACATTTGATATCATTGAGCAGGTTTTAATCTACGCATCACTCATATTGACGGTCATATCACTAGTTGATTATATAGTCAAAAACAAAAAGGTGTTCATGTTACAAGATTAATGGAGGGTTTTATGATTGACACATTAGAGGAAAAAGCTGTTTCGTTGTTAATAGAAAAGGGACTTGAAATTGCGACGGCGGAGTCGTGTACAGGCGGAGCGGTAGCGGCGAGATTAATAAATGTTGCGGGAGCATCTGGTATTTTCAATGAAGGTTTTATCACTTATTCTAACGAAGCCAAGCATAAGCGCTTAGGCGTTAGAGTCAGGACAATAAATGAATACGGAGCAGTTAGCAATGCGACAGCCTTTGAGATGGCAAAGGGAGTTTGTCAAGCGACAAAAGCTAACGTTGGTATAGCGATAACAGGAATTGCCGGACCAGATGGTGGTACCGAAGAAAAGCCGGTAGGATTAGTTTATATCGGGTGCTGTGTTAATCGAGTGACTAAAGTGGCAGAGTATAATTTTAATGGTAATCGCAACGAAATTAGAGAAAAGTCCGTTGAGGCGGCACTTGAATTGTTAATTGAGTGCTTACACTAGAGTACTTAGTGAACACAAATGAAGTGAAGCTTGAGGTTAGCACGAAGACTGTTCAAGAGCGTTTAATGAAAACAAGATAGTGTCAAATGAGTCATGAAAACACTGTCATTCTGAGCGAAACAAAGAATGAAGTTAGAATATAAAAAGGGGGATGTATAATGAGTAAAACTATTATTGCAACTAAGAAAGCACCAGGAGCATTAGGACCATATTCACAAGGAATAATGACAGACGATTTAATTTTCACTTCGGGACAAATTCCGCTTAATCCAGCAGATGGCTCATTTGTAAATGATGATATTGCCTCGGCGACAAGGCAAGTACTAGAAAATGTTAAGGCCGTGCTAAATGAAGCAGGAGCCGACATGCAGGACGTTGTCAAGACAACGGTACTATTATCTGATATGGATAATTTTGTGGCAATGAATGAAGTTTACGGAACATTTTTTACGGCAAATCCACCAGCGCGCTCGTGTTTTCAAGTGGCTAAATTGCCGATGGGTGCGTTAGTTGAGATAGAAGCAATTGCAACAAGATAAATACGACAAAAAAGGAGATTATTATGGCGAAAATCAAAATGACAACCCCGTTAGTTGAAATGGATGGCGATGAAATGACAAGGATTTTGTGGCAGTTTATCAAAGACGAATTGTTAAATCCGTTCATTGACCTTAAGACGGAATATTATGATTTAGGACTTGAATACCGCAATGAAACTAATGATAAGGTAACCTTCGACTCGGCCAAAGCAACCAAAAAATATGGTGTAGCAGTCAAATGCGCCACGATTACTCCGAATGCGGCGAGAATGCCAGAATATAATCTCAAAGAAATGTATAAAAGTCCGAATGGTACGATTAGAGCCATTCTTGATGGGACCGTATTTAGAACGCCGATTGTTGTAAAAGGGATTGAACCATGTGTCAAAAACTGGAAAAAACCAATCGCGATTGCTCGTCATGCTTATGGTGATGTATATAAGAATGCAGAGATGATTATTGATGGACCGGGTAAGTTGGAATTGGTATATACCGCAGTTGATGGCAGTGTAACCAAGGAATTAGTCCATGAATATGATGGGCCTGGTATTGCGCAAGGAATGCATAATTTAAATTCGTCGATTGAAAGTTTTGCCAGAAGTTGTTTTAATTATGCCTTAGAAGTAAAACAAGATATTTGGTTTGCGACCAAGGACACCATTTCTAAAAAATACGACCATACCTTCAAAGATATTTTTCAAGATATCTTTGATACAGAATACAAAGAAAAATTTAGTGTGGCAGGAATTGAATATTTTTACACATTAATAGATGATGCGGTAGCGCGCGTGATGAAAGCTGAGGGTGGTTTTATCTGGGCTTGTAAAAATTATGACGGCGATGTTATGAGTGATATGATTTCATCAGCCTTTGGCTCATTAGCGATGATGACTTCAGTATTGGTATCACCAGAGGGGCACTTCGAATATGAGGCGGCTCACGGAACTGTACAACGTCATTATTATCGACACTTAGAAGGTAAAGAAACTTCGACTAATTCAGTAGCGACCATTTTCGCTTGGACTGGTGCGTTAAGAAAACGTGGTGAGTTAGATGGTATTCAAGAACTAATGGATTTCGCTGATAAGCTAGAAGCAGCAACGCTAAAGACAATTGAAGATGGCAAGATGACTAAAGATTTGGCGTTGATTACAAGCACTGCTAATCCAACAATTTTAAACAGCAAGGATTTCATCTTAGCCATTAGAAAAGAGTTAGAATAGGAATTTTTCCAATTTTTCTATAGCAATAAAAAACATTGTAGTTTTTGGCTAAATATAGTAAGATAACGTAAGCGGGGGGACTCCACTTGGAGTTGAGAAGGTAAAACCTGACCCTTTGAACCTGTTGGTTAATACCAGCGTAGGGAAGCGATTAGTGATTTTTAAATTGCGACCTAAAGGGCTTCCGCTAATGTAGGAGCTCTTTTTTGTTTTATCAGAAAGTGCATTACCAACACAGGAGGAAAATATGTCGTTTATTAAAGAAGCAATTGCACACTCACAAGACATTTGGGACGAATGCTTAGCATCACCATTTGTTCAAGAGATTAAAGATGCCACATTACCAATGGAGAAATTTAAGGAGTATATGATTCAAGATAGTATCTACCTAAAGCATTATGCCAAAGTATTTGGTGGGGCGATATATCATGCGACGACCCTTAAAGAAATTCAAATGTATTATTCAAGTCTTGCCTATGTCAATGATACGGAAAGTACAGTGCGAACTAATTATTTGAAACAATTCGGTATAACTGATGATGAAATTGAATTCATCAAACCGCAACCAGAGAATAAAAACTATATTGATTTTATGATGGCTTATGCAGCTAAAGGTGATACCGCAGAGATTTTAATGGCGACAATGCCATGCCTGTTAAGCTATATATACATTTTCAAAATCGTTGCCCAAGAAGAGGCTATTTGCGGTTCGCTTTTTGAAGAATTTGTCAGTGAATATTTGGGTGAAAGAATTGATAAAGTTTCCAAATGTTGGCGCGATTTTGTTGATGAAAAGTGTGACAATCTTCCTAAACAAGAGAAAGTAAGGTTATTGGGAATATTTAGAGAGGGAAGTCGTTTAGAACTAGAATTTTGGCAGATGGCATATAGAGGGAAGAAAGATGAGTAAACGTATTTGCTATATCGTTGGAGCAGGCGAATTTTACGGCTTTGATACTTTACCAAAAGAACAAGATTTTGTTATCGCTGCTGATGGTGGTTTGCGCTATCTTGAAGCGAAAAATATTAGTGCCAACCTCGTGATTGGTGATTTTGATTCGCTTGAAGATGTGCCAATTCATCCAAATGTAATCAAATTAGACTGCGAAAAAGATGATACCGATACCTTATCGGCGATAAAAGAAGGAATTAAAGCAGGGTATGATACATTTTATCTATATGGTGGTACAGGAGGTCGTACGGAACACACACTTGCTAATATTCAAACACTAAAGAAGTTATCAGGCCAAGGTAAAAGAGGTTTTTTATTTGGCGAGGACAGCATCATGACTACGATTACGAATGCGAAAGTGGATTTTTCGGCACACGATGGGGGTTATATTTCGGTTTTTTCGCTGACCGATAGGTCGCTAGGTGTAAATCTTAAAGGATTAAAATATGAATTAAATGAAGCAACACTGACTAACGATTTCCCGGTGGGGGTGAGTAATGAATTTGTGGGCAAACAAAGTAGTATTGCGGTTAAAGATGGAACTTTATTGATTGTTTTTCCAAAAGCATATAAGGAGGATATTTAAAATGAAAAAAGTACTAACTATTGCGGGGTCTGATTGTAGTGGCGGCGCCGGTATTCAAGCGGACCTAAAGACATTTAGCGCCCACGGAGTATTCGGAATGAGTGCGATTGTATCGGTGGTTGCGGAAAATACCAGCCGTGTTATTGATATTCAAGACGTTACGCCAGATATGATACAAAGTCAGATAGATGCTATTTTTGAAGATATTGAAGTTGACGCAGTTAAAATTGGTATGCTATCAACACCGGAATGTATGAAAGCAGTTGCTGATAAGTTAGCACAATATAAACCAAATAACGTCGTTATTGACCCTGTGATGTATGCTAAAAACGGCTGTCCGTTAATGGCGGAGACAGCGGTTGACTCGTTAATAGAATTAATTATTCCATTTGCTGATGTGTTAACGCCAAATATTCCCGAAGCAGAGAAGATTACCGGCGATAGCATTACCTCAATTGCAGAGATGGAAGCAGCGGCGCGTAAGCTATACGATATGGGCTGTAAGGGTGTTATTATCAAGGGCGGTCACCGTGAAGGAAGCGCCCTGGATGTATTATATGATGGCAACGAATTCACCCATTTTGAAACACCGCGAATTAATACAAAGAACACGCACGGTACTGGTTGTACTTTCTCATCAGCAGTCACCTCGCAATTAGCATTAGGACTATCAGTCAAAGAAGCGGTATCTAAAGCTAAAGAATATGTCACGACAGCGATTAAACATTCGCTTGAGATTGGCAAAGGCAATGGACCAACACATCATTTTTATGAATTATATAAAAAGGGAGGATTACTATGATGATTAATAAAGTAGGAGTAGCGCTTGCAAACGTCAGACAACAAAAACCACTTGTTCATCATATTACTAATTATGTAACCGTTAATGATTGTGCTAATATATGTTTGGCGATTGGTGGTTCACCGATTATGGCGGATGCCATTGAAGAAGCAGCGGATATTGTGTCTATTTCATCAAGCCTGATTATCAATATGGGAACGCTTAATGAACGAACAGTTATCTCAATGTTAAGCGCTGGTTGTAAGGCTAACGAATTAGGTATTCCAGTTGTTTTTGATCCTGTAGGAGCGGGTGCTTCAGCTTTTCGTAATGAAGTAGCACTTAAGATACTTGAGACAGTAAAATGTAGTATTATCCGTGGAAACTTATCGGAAATTCGCTTCCTTGTGGAAAATCATAGTAAAACAAAAGGGGTTGATGTAGCGGCAGAGGATTTAAACAGCGATGCGACAGCAATTGTTCAAAAGTGTGCTAAAAAGCTAAATTGCGTAATTGCTTGTACTGGCAAAATTGATGTTATCTCAGATGGCGGCAATACGGTTTTGATTGAAAATGGCAATGAAATGTTATCGGATGTGACAGGTACAGGTTGTATGTGTACAACATT
>JGI994J12354_10002411_pt1 | contig 18285 bp, 17 predicted proteins | sample IntmicLarv3ML3BL_FD_12354 | JGI IMG/M metagenome (IMG submission 12354)
GCCCGCCGTGATGCCCGTGAGCAGCACCACGAACGGAAACACCGCGACGCTGAGCTTTTTGCGCTGCGGAAAGAGCGTGAACAAAAACATCACAAAGCCGGTTGCTACCACGAACATGCCCCATTTTGCGCCGTAGCCGGAATCCCCGCGCATCCGCCAAAGCGAGCCCACCAAAAAGCCGCCGCAGATGACCGCCAGGATTTTGTATGCGATGGAAAGCTCTTGGACTTGGGGCTGCGCGGGGAGAATCTTTTTATTGCTCATTGACGTTGCCCTCCTCAATATCTTTGAGAGTTTTGCCTTGTGTGGTTTTCCAAGCGGTCAGTCCATTGGCGTGACCGCCGATAACAAAGGCGGCAGCATATGACGGGCTTTTGAAAAGCATATTTTCCTGCAAAATGCCGCTTTTATCCAGCTTGGCCTTTCTTCTCGCCGCTTTGATGGTTGGCGGAATGCTGTCGGAATCATGGACTTCTATGCGGCTGCCCGCCAAAACGACAATACCTTCCGTTGTTTGCTTGCAATCCGCTTCAATTGTTTGCCCGCTCTTGCGGCTCTTTCGCGTCAGATGCAGCAAAAGCCCGGAGTCTTCCTGCGCCGTGTCGTCTTCTGCCTTTGTCTGCGTTCTTCTTTCGGCCAGCGGCTCAAAAACCTTGTGCCCCAGCGTTCCCATCACGATTTTTGCGTAGTCGATGAACTCCGCCAATTCGCTTTCTTTTTCCTCCGTGATGTTACCCGGCGAGGGGTCGTTGCCGTTTTTGACACCGTAGCGCTTCGCGTCTGTGGACATATTCGTGAAACGATTTTCAAGATAGCTGATTTCGGTGGGTCCAAAGGAATTGTTGGATGTGATAAATGCAACGGCTTCTGTCCAATAATCTTTGTCCGGGTTGCGTTTGTGCTCTTGCAATCGGTAGAGAATTCCCTCTCCGTTTTTGCGCACTCCTGCTTGCCCGATGTAAACAACCGCATCTCCCGTTTCTTCATCTGTACCAAACAAAAAATACACGCCACTTTGCGCAAGATCGTCGCGACCTTTGCATTTTTCCAGCTCTGTACGGGGAATTTTGTAGGCTACCCCCGTCCAATTGGCAAGCGTACACTTGATGCGCTTGCCGGGGTCGCCGTCCATCAAAAACAAATTGATACTTTTTCCTCGGGTTGGCATAGCTATCAGCCCTCCTTGCAATTATTCAACATAATTCGCATACCCCGCCGCAATGTCCGTTTGTCTGCTGCTGACACCGTCGCCGCGCTTGAGGATGTCCACTGCGCTGGGCTGGGCATTCGGGCTGTTGAAGAGCTTTATTGGGATGAACAGCGCGCTCGGCCGCCCGGCGGAGCTCACGCGCAGGTTCAAATCATAGACTGCCTGCTGCAAATCGTGCGGGGTGACGGTGAAACTGAAATTCATCTGGCGCACGCCGTCAAAATTATCGAGATTCAGGCTGAAATCGCGCCCGGTGGAGACCTCCCAGCCCTCCGGCAAATCCCAATGGAACGCCAGCCATTGCTGCCGCCAGAGCGGATTGAGGACTTCAAAGGTGAAGCGCAGCGGCACGTCGTTCTGCACGTTCAGCCCATCACGGCAGATGAGCTTGGTTTTGAGGATGCGGTTTTCGCTGTAAATGCTCTTGTCATGGTGCAGGATGTAGTCCTTGAAGGTCGGCGCGTAGAAGCGCCCCTTTTGCAAGCGCAGGGCGTCATACAAATCCTTACCCTCGCGCAAATGCAATACCGCGCCCTCCTCGGCAATCAAATCGAAGCTGCGCTCCAGGAAGGTCGGCATCAGACGCACCACGCGGTCGGTCAAATCGGAGATGGTCGCCGGAATGTCCAGCCCCTCCACGGTGTTGAGCGCCACATTTTTGATGCCCTCGCCAATCGGATCCAGCCATTTTGCGGGCAGCGCGTCAAAGCCCAGCTGGATGCCCAGCAGCGCACCGAGCGTTGCGGCGGTGCAGTCCGCGTCCTCACAGCAGCCCGTGGCAATGCAAAGGCTCCTGCCGAAATCCCCCTCGCCATAGAGCCAGCCAAGCACTGTGATGGCAACATTGCTCGGCGCATCGTATCCGCTTTCGCCCACGGGAACATCGTCCTCTTTTTCGCCGTAGCAATAGCCGCGGTACATGCCGAAAATACCCGGCACCGCGTTCAGCACGGCCTTGCGCGCCGCCTGCCAGTCCAGACCGTTTTGCCGGCTCTCGCGCACCACGGCGATACCCTTGGCAATGCCGCAGTCCACCGGGATATAGCTCAGGCCAATGTCCAGCAGGGTGTTGGTATCCGTCTCAACAAATGCCGCGCTCTGGACGGCGGCGCAGAAAATCTCGCCGTATACGCCTTCGTCCGCATGGTCTACAATGGCATCCTCAAAGGCGTAGCGCACGGCAATTTCCGGGTGGCCGGGCGCAAGGCAGGCCCAAAGCTCGCTGCGGATGAACGCGCCGCAGCTGTTGCGGTTCACGTTGTTGCAGCTGCCCGAAAGCGGCGGAATCAATCCCTGACGCAGGTTGTTTTTGCCGCCGCCGTATTCCGACCAGTTCGCCACAATGTAGTCAATCCAATATTCGCCCAGAACCTGCGCGTTGACGCTGCGCCCATAGCGCTCCGCCGCGTTCAGCCACGCCAGCTGCAAATCCAAATCATCGTTCGGCCACGCGCCGCCGGACATATCCTGCGAATAGAAATCCAGCTCCACCACACCCCGCGCACATTCAAACGGTGCACCCAGGGTTCCGCCGATGTTTTTGCCCATCCAGCAGCCCTTCACGCGGTTTTGGTATTCTGCCAAGCTCATTCTCATAGTGTCCGCCTCCTTTTATACTTTCAGTATAATTCTACCGACTTCAGCTGCGTTTCCGCCTTGCTTTCGGTGATGGTGACATGGATTTTGCCGCCGCGCAGCCTGCCCAGCGGGATGATGCGCTTATTGCCGATCAGGCTGTTTTCGCAAAGGGTGCTGCGCTTGCCGCGCGAGACGCGCTCCACGCGGTAGGCGGTGACGCGCTCGCCCTCGGCGATGTCCTCCGCGAGGACAAGATAGCGCACCATCTGCCCTGCGGGGACATTCAATGCGATTTCCGTATCCCCGGCTTTGGGCGTAACGGAAACCACGCTTTGCCCAAAATGCTTCTCTCGCAGCGCGCCGAAATCGCGGAAGACCGCAGTGTCCTTTTCGGGGAAGCGGCCGTACGTGTCGATGACCATACCCAGCAGCAGATTGGTGCTGCGCCCCACGGAATGGATATAATCCTCCAGCAGCTGGCGCGGCGGGACAATCAGCTTCTCTTCCCCCTTGCGCCAGAACCAGCCGCCCTGGAACGACCAAAGCACATGGCGGTTGGGCGTATCCGTTTCGGCGGGCATCCACAAATCGCCGTTGGTGTCGCCCGCGTAGTTGTTATCCTCTGCGCCTTTTTCGCTGTTGACGATGTTGGAGCATTCCTCCGGCGCGATGCCGAATTCGTTGCCCACCCAGCGAATCAGGGATTTCGTGCCGGAGGGGCCTTGGAACACCAGTGCGTTCGGCTGCAGCTCATGCAGCAGCGCCGCAATGTCCGGGCCGCCCTCTTCCACCGGGATGACACCGCCGTCAAACCAGATTTCAAACAGCTCGCCGTAGTTCGTCCAAATCTCGCGCAGCTGGGTCATGAGGACGTTGAAGTATTCCGCACGTCCAGCTTCGTCCTTTTCGCGCAGGGTATCCGGGTTGATGCCCAAATAGCCGTTGGCGCTCGCGCTGTAATACAGCCCCGGGCGCACACCATATTTCTTGCAGGACGCGATGAAATCCGCCACAACGTCTCCCTTGCCGTTTTTCCACGAGGTGGATGCAACATTGTAATCATGCACCTTCGTCGGCCAGAGCGAAAAGCCGCTGCAATGCTTGGCGACCAGAACGGCATACTTTGCGCCCGCCGCCACGGCGGACTCCAGCCATTGGTCGGTGTCCAGCCCGTCCGGGCAGAAAACAGAAACGGGCGGCGCGGTCTCCTTATCCCAAATATACTCCGGCACGAAGGTAGGCATATCCAGATGAATAATGACTCCGATTTCCTGCTGTGCCCAGAGGCACTGTTCCATTGTAGGTAATACAAGCACCGCGCTCACCCTTTCTTCTTCATTATTGCAATAATGATGTTATCTGTCGCCCCGCACCTTATCGCGCAGAACGGTTTTGCCCTCGCTTGTTTCAATGTCAGAGATGAGGACGATGGTTTCCAGCTCTTCCTTGTCGTCCAGGGGGTTGATGTCCTGCACAAACTCGGCGCTGTCAGGGTCGCAGTCCAAGTCCGGCAGCTTGCGCCGTGCGCCGGTACGGAAGATGATGCGCTCCACCGTCTGGCAAGGATAGGCAAAGGTGAAGGTGTAGGGCAGCAGCTCTCCGTCCACATACACATGCGCACGCTGCTGTTCGCAGTCCACCTCAAAGACGAAATCATACCACTTGCCGATTTCAAACTCGCAGATGCGCTCCGGGAATGCGTTGTGGGAGACGCTCATCTGCTGCTTTTTGTCAAAATACAGGGCTGTGGCAATCTGGCCGCGCCCGTCCGTGATTTCCACGAAGAACTCGCCCTCGTCGCAGCGGTTCATTTGCAGGCGGGTGCGCAAACGCAGCTTGCGGCTCTCCTTGAACACGCGCATGGCGCGGGCGTAGTCCGTGGGGTCGCTGTCGCGCAGCTCCAGATACTTGTTCTCGCCGTATTGCTTGACCGTCACCGGGCAGCGGCGCGGGGAATAGACATTCCAGCCCTCCACAAAGGAGTTGACTGCCTGCGCTTTGAAATTCTCGTTCAGATGATTGGGATTCACGCCCGTGACTGTCACCGGCACGCGCGTAACCCACATATCCTCTTTGTTGATGGAGTAGGACATCCAGAACGCCTGCTCGTCCGGCAGCTCCTGACGCTCGGAGATGCCGCGCATATACTGCGCACCGTAGGATTTCCAAAAGCCCAGATAGCGCGGGGCGGGCATATCTCCGTGGATGCAGAGCATATCGTCAAAATTCAGACCGTCATCGCTCGTTGCCACCGCCAAGGGCCAGCGGCAGTTTTGGCTGTGCGTGGGATTCCACACCAGCGCATAGCGGCCGTCCGGGGTGCGCTGCCCCCAGATTTTGGAGCCGGGCTGCAGCAGGGACGGCTCGTACTCCGGGCCGTTCCAGCTTTCGCCGTTGTCGAAGCTGCGGCAGACCATGCTCCACTTGAACAGTCCCACCACGGATTCATCGTCCAGATGATAATAGCAGAACGCCTCATTTTCCCAGTTGTTCTTGATTTTCAGCAGCGGGTCGTCCTCACCGTGCTCGTCAATCCATTGCTGCACGGCAAGCGGGTCATGCAGCAGCGCCTCGCAGGCCGCCACAAAGCCCGCGTCGGGGCTTTCGCTGTACATCGGATAATTGAGCTTCTCCTGCGTCCAGCCCGCCCAGCTGTTGTAGCGGATGAAATAGATGGGCGAAAAGCTGCCGTCCGGGTATAGCTCGCGCACCACGCGGCCGATGCCGTTGTAGCGGAAGGGATTTTCCTCCGGGCAGGCGCTGTGGCCGTAGAAGCCCAGCACCAATAGATGTCCCTCATGCTGATAGAACGCCATGCGCTGGTGCATGACGGCATAAATATCGTCCGCAATGATGCTCGTGCGGCCCGAAGCGTCCGTGTACTCCCCCGCAGGAATCAGATAAGGCGGGAAGCTGATGACGGGCTTGTTCCAGTGAATGCCGTCCTTGGAGCTGACCAGATAGCTCTGACCGGGGCTGATGTGCTCATACGCGGGCACGCTGAGATAGTGGAGGTAGTAATTCCCCTTGAAAAACGTCAAATCCGCCGCATGGTTGTAGGTCCAGCCCACATCCTCGCAGTCGGACGGCTCATAGCGGTTGCAGCGCGTGACTTGATAGTTGGACGCGCCGATGGCGGGGCGCAGCTGCCCGTCGTGATAATCGGGGTTCGGGAAGCTCCCGCCGATGTAGCGCGGATAGAGTTGCTCAGACATAATTTGTTTCCTTCTCTCTTTATTATTTATAGGGCGACCTTTATCACCATTTTTCTGGAGGTGCACTTGCCCCCAACGGGGCAATCGGGGCAGTGCAGCTCACCGGGCAAAAAGATGGCGAAGTCCCCCGCGTTCAGGGTCACATCCGTGCCCGCGCCTTCAAATTGATAGAAGCCGATGTCCCCTTCTTCTGAAAACGGAACGGTTTCCGCCTCCCCGGAATAGGGTGCAAAGCCAATGCGCTCCGCGCCGGCAACAATCAGCTGAATGTCCGCGTATTTGCGGTGCGCCTCCCAGCGCAGGTTTTCCGTTTCCAGCTCCGTTTGCTTCACAAAGCCAAACAGCTCCTGGCCGTCCAGCTCAAAGCGCTCCAAGGGCAATGCGGAAGGGTCTGTCTTTTGCAGAAACGCAATTGCCTTCGCAAAATTTTTCCCCAGCCCCGCATAGGCGGCGATGTTTTCCAATCTGTCAATAACCAAAGTGATATTCCCCTTTCGATGTTTTTATATGCCACTATATATTGTAGGTGGAAAGCCCCGAGATGTCAAGGCTTCTTTTGTGATTTTCCATGAGAAAAACAGATCCATTTCAAAATATTTTTTATATTTTTTATGAAGCCTTTGTGGTGATGAAATGGTAAATAAACCGTAAATAAAGATAAATTTTTGGTAAAATGCTTGACTTTAGTTGTTTATCTCTCTATACTTTAAGAAAAGTATGAACTGCTCGCCCATCGGAAGGGTTGACGGTTTTATTTCTTGTTGTTTTTTTGCAGAATCTGATTTTCAGGAGAAAGGAATCGATAAATTTTGAACGGAATACCGACTTTTCAAAAAGAAAAAAACGGTTACAGCAGGGCGCAGGTCGATGCCTATATCCTGAAGATTTCGCACGCTTATGAGGATTTGCACGGCGAATATTTGAACACAAAAGAACGCGGCGAGCGGCTCACCCGTGAGAAGCGTGATTTGGAAGCCCTGCTGCATGAGGCGGAGCTGCAGAATGAAAAACTGCGCCGCTCCGGCGGCAATGCCTTTCCGTCTGCCTCGGCGGAACGGGAAGCGGATTCTTCTTGGACTGCACGGCGTGAAGCCATTGCAGATGCCTTGATTTCCGCCGAATTGGCGGCTCGTCAAATTCTGGCGAACGCCCTGTCCAACGCCTCAAAAATCGAACGTTTCGCGGCAGAAAACATCACTGCCGCGCCCAATGCCGCACCGACCCCAAACAAGAATCCACTGGCGGAAAACGACCGTGTTCTCGCGGAGCTTGACCGCTTGCTGGCCGTACTGCCGCAGCCGGATCAGCGTTCCGGCAATTCGGCTTTTCCACGAGAGAAACCGCCATGGTAAAGACACTGGATGAGCTGATCCGGGAGTTTCAAACGGAATATCCCACTGCGGCAAACACAGCGGAGCCAACAGAATTCCCGATGGTTTCACGCGATTCTTTTGCGTTCCCCAATGCCCTGTTCCCAGAGGTTTCCATACCCGCGCCGGATCGTACTTCCGCAGCGCGTACCGTGCTTCGGCGGGTATTGGACACCTTGTTCTGCGCTGTGATTTCACTTTTGCTGCTCTCACTCCTTGCGGGCGGAGTTTCCTCCGTTTTTGGGCATCTTTATTTTTCGGTTCGTACACAAGATATACCCGGAGACTTTTCGCGCGGGGCGTTGGCGGTCTTTAAAAAGGCCGACCCGTCACAGGTCAAAATCGGCGAAATCATTGCGGTACGCGATGGCGCGCAGGATTTTCTCATCCTGCAGATTCTCAGTATCGAAAACTACCAAAGCACCAGCGGTGAGCGCCGCTTTGAGGCGCGGAAGGCAGACAAGGACACTACCGAGCCCCTCCTCTTACAGGATTCCGACCTTGCGGGCTGCTATTGGTTCTCCATCCCAAAGCTCGGCGGGTTCTTTGATATGATTCAAAACCATCTTGGTATTTTCATTTTAATATTGTTTCTTCTCCTCCTCGCGCAGTTCTTTCTGCGCCTTGGCGGAAAGAAGCGAAGAAAAATCCAGTGATTTTCAAACAAATTGCGGTTTATACGATAAGCTCCCAAAAAAACTTCGGTAACGTACCGAATGTCCCGAAAGGACTGAGTCATCCCATGAAGAGAAAAGAATCCCGCTCGCGCAAGACGCGCAGCGAGCGTTCGATTCACCCCGGCAAGGCACTGTCCGTCTTACTGTCATTCATCGTTGTGTTTTCCCTGTTTTCGATGGATGCTTTTGCGGCATCCTGCAGCGTGAGCCGCGTGGGCAGCGGCAACAGCACAGTCTACCACTTTTATGATGACAGCCTGCCTGCCGGTCAGCGCGAATCCTCGTTTACCACAAATGAGACCCGCTTGCTGATTTCCGGCATTCCCGGCACCACCGGCGGCGGCGGTTATTATTTGTATGCCCCGCCCACTGCTGCGGCAGATGCCGCAGGCAGCTACAGTTACCCTGTTCGTCTGCAAACCCATCAAACAGCGAGCAATAACAACCCGGGTGAACTGCGTCACGTCATCATGCACAGCTTCCACCCCGCCGCCTATAATTTGAATAGCTACAAAAACACCTTGAAGGGAAATCGGCCAGGTGTTGCGGGTATTCTATACCCTTCCTCGCAAACCGCGCTGAATACGGCGCTGATCACTGCCATCAATGTCTTGACCGAGGCGCAGGCGCTGCAGGTTTCGCAGGCGGCTGTCTGGTATTTTTCGCTGAACAAAAAGCTCGACCCTGCCAAGACCAACGCCACAGTGATGACCGTATACAACGCGATGATTGCCTCCGCGAAGGCCAATCGAGGGAATCTGCCCCAGCTGCAGCTGCAGCTCAAGATGACCTCCAGTCCCGCAATCGTCAACGGCGCGGGCGGCGTGCGCTACTACGGACCCATCACGCTGAACGCCAATGTCATTGACCCGAGCGGCAACATCAACGGCCCCATCGGCAACGACGGTGCCAACGGCTACGACCGCATCTACCTCTCTGCCCTGGGTGTCACCGCCGGGGACAATCTCAGCTTTCTGAGCAGAACCTCGCCGGAAACATTGCTGCCCACCGCAGCGGACTACAACGGCACGAATGCCCCTTACATCAGCCGAAACGGTACCTTCTATGTGAAAGTTCCCAAGGATTCCACAGACATCAGCAAGCTGATTGTCAAGGGTGTGGGACGTGTGGAAATCGACAATCCCAGCAACACTGACGGGCTTGAGGTCATGATGGCGGAGAAAACCTCCGCCAACATCGCGTTGCTTACGGCCGCCTGCGCCTGCGGCGTGCCGCTGTACGGCGAAATTGAAATCGGCTGCCCGCTGGGCGATTTGGATTTGCGCAAAAAGGACAAGAACAGCCATGCCCTGCTGCGCGGCGCGGAGTTCATCCTTTATAAAGAGGACAGCGCAGGAAAACGGCTGTATTACTACAAGAGCGGCACAAATCCGATTATCTGGACACCCTATGAAGCCCTCGCCACCAAGCTTACCACCAACCAACAGGGGCGCATCAACGTCATAGGCGTGCCCGCGGGCGAATACTATTTCTATGAGACCAAGGCACCGGACGGCTACACCCTGCCCTCCTCGGAGAGTGCGCGCACCGTGAAATGCAGCACAAAAAAGGGCGAGACGGGCTATGTGGATTTTCTCAACGAATCGGATACCCCGCCGCCGCCCAGTCCTGTGGATTTGGCTCTCTATAAGGTGGATGCCAACAACAACCAAATCCCGCTGTCGGGCGCAGAATTTACGCTTTACGCCTGCGGCAGGTCGCACACAAACCCGGGTGATCACAGTGAAAGTGTGAATTCACCGAACAGCGGCTGGGTCGCTTCTCAATATGATACCAGCGACAGCATCGGCAGGATTGACTTCACCGGACTCCTGCGCGGGGCGGAATACCGCTTGAAGGAAACCAAGCCCCCCGAGGACTACGAGCTTCCGGACGGTGAATGGAAAATCACCGTTGCCCTTGACGGCAGCGTGACCATCATCGCCCTCAGCGGCGGCGAAAACGGACGCATCCGCGCGGTGGTGAAAAGCGGCAGCAAGCTGCAGCTTCTCAACGACGCTCTGCCGCCCGCCGAATTCGAGCTGATTCTCTATAAGGTGGACGCATCAGACAATAAAATCTATCTGCCCGGTGCGGAGTTCACGCTTTACAGCTGCAGTCTCACGCATCAGCACAGCGCAAGCACCGCGACAACCAACAGCTGCTGGAAGGTATTTCTCAAGAGCACCAGCGGCACGGACGGCAAACTATCCTTCAAAGGCTTAAAGAGCGGTGAATACCGCTTGAAGGAAACCAAGGCACCGGACGGCTATAACAAGCCGGACGGAGAATGGAAGCTCATCGTGGACGCGGAAAACGGTACCGTCAGCTGCGATATTGTCGGCACGGGCAAAATCTTTGAAATCAAGCACGACCCGGACGGCAAGCTTCTCTTATGCAACGATGCAACATATACGCTGCCACTGACAGGGGGAAAAGGGTTGAAGTGGTATCTGCTCGGCGGCGGCGGACTATGTTTAATCGGTCTTGCGCTGATATTCCTCGCAAGATATAAAAAAGGAAAACGGCAATGACCCAAACCAAAGTAAGGAAAGGACGAATCTCATGAAGAAGCGCATCAGAAAAGCCCTGCCCCTCGCAATCCTCACCCTCGTGATTGCCATGATGACAATCAGCATTCTCCCCTTTGCGGCCTCCGCAACCGTTACCACCACCAAGAAGGTCACCACCACCGCCAAGCCAACCACGACCAAGGCAACCACCACCAAGGCAACCACCACCCAGCCAACAACGGCTTCCTACGCCAACGAAGACGGCTCCATTACCGTACATAAATACGGCATTGGAAAAGACTTCGTGCCCAATGCGGACTTCATCCGCACCGGCGGCCTCATCGGCAACAACGTTGTCATCGGCACGAACGACGATGGCAATGTCACCCTGGCGGATCTTCCGCTGCTGGAGAACATTCCGTTCATGCTCGAGCGCGTCACCCCGCAGTTTGATGCCCAGGGCCGATTGACCGGCTATGCGCGCGACAACAGCTTCACCCCGATTGTGCGCAACACAAACATCAGCGGTGTTGTCTACTTCGGTGACTTGGAGCAGGGTCTGTACCGTGTTTCCGAGCAGCTGAACACCGTTACGAAAGAAATCGCGCCGCCCACCGTCGTTTCCGTTCCGTTGGACAACAAGGGCGAGTGGATTTATGACATCCACATCTACCCCAAGAATCTGATTGAAAGCCCCGAAATCCACAAGGATGTCAGCTATCTTGGCAACCAGCACGATACCTTTGATAAGAACGAGGATGTCAAATGGATCATCACCACCTCCATCCCTCTGGACGCTGCGACCTCCAAGAAGTACGTCATCACAGACGATTTGATGGAAGTGTTCCGCTATAAGACCGGTTCCCTTTCTGTCAGCTATATTTCCGCCGCGAACAGCAGCAAGGTCACGCTGACCCCCGGCACGCATTATACCCTTGCCGTGAACACCAACGGCAAGACGGCGTTCCCCTGGCAGGATTCTCTCACCATCACGCTGACCGCGGCGGGCAGAGCAGAAATCGCCAAGGCGCTCCCGGCAGGCAATACCACGGATACCTTCTGGCTGACCACGGAGTTTGTGACCAACCTGAGTGTCCCGGACAGCGCGCTGGGTCAATACCTCGGCACTGTGCTGCCCAATGATGCCACGCTGGAATACACCAACAGTGCCAATGTGGATTATGAAATTGATTCCGAGAAGCCCGAGGTGCATCTCGCGGGCATCACCCTGCGCAAGGTGGATGCCAAAACCGGCGCGCCGCTTGCCGGTGCCGAATTCAAAATCTACCGCAGCGAAGCGAACGCCAAGGCAGGTGTCAACGCCATTGCCGACCCGAACGATGCCTCGAAGGATTGGGTTGTTGTCACCGATTCAAACGGTTCCGCCATGTTCTTAGGGTTGAGCTACGGTAACGAAGCGACCGCAAGCACCCCCGGCGGCGCGCACAATGCGCCGAACGCCTCCACTGATTATTGGCTGGTGGAGACCAAGGCTCCCGCAAACTACAACCTGATTAAGGGTGTCTTTAAAGTAACGGCCAACACCGTCAGCCATCTGGCGGCCAACAGCCTCACCATCACCAACAGCAAGTTCGATCTGCCTCTGACTGGCGGCGAAGGCACGCTGTACTTTACCCTGGGCGGTCTGGTGCTGATTGCTGCCGGCTGTGTGCTCTTCTTCCAGAAGAAGAAAAAGGTTCAGGCGTAACCTTCCGCAAATCCATACTCTGTAACTTCTCGGCGCTGCGCCAGTTGTGGCGCAGCGCCGAATCCCATTCTAACTCAAAAGGAGGATGCGCCGCGTGAAAAGAATATACAAGCTCGGCATCGGCGTATTCCTGCTGGCCGGCGTTTCACTGCTGCTCTATCCCTTTGTGAGCCGCTGGCTCTCGCAGACCCAGCAATCCGGCATCATTCGGAATTATCAGGTCTCCATTGCGGAAATGAACCGCCGCGAGCTGGACACACAGTGGCAAAAGGCGTTTGACTACAACGAAGCGCTGCTGGGGCCGCTGGCAGCGAACGCGGACTTCAGCAATCTCAACACCAAAGGCTCTGCGGAATACGAGTCCGTTCTGAATGCAGCCCTTGAAATCGGCTATGTAGAAATCCCGGTCATTGATACCCGTCTCCCGATATACCACGGTGCCTCGGATGTCATCCTCAAAAAGGGTGTGGGGCACATGGCAAACACTGCCTACCCGCTCGGCACACAGGGCGCGCATTCCGTGCTCACCGGGCACAGCGGACTCCCCTCCTCCATGCTTTTCACGAAGCTGGATCAAGTGATAAAGGAAGATTATTTTTACATTTACATATTGGATGAAAAGTTGACCTACCGCGTGGACAGCATCGAAATCATCCTCCCCAGCGACACGGCGCTTTTGCAGCCTGTTCCGGAGAAGAGCTATGTCACGCTGCTCACCTGTACGCCTTACGGCATCAACAGTCACCGATTGCTGGTGCGCGGCGAGTTTGTTTCGCGCGAGCGGATTGGGGATGCCGCACCGCAGGCTTCCGCCGCGCTGAAGCTCATAGGCATACGGAATGCCGCCGCGCTCTTGCTGATTGCCGTTGCCGTGTGCACGCATCTGCTCATCCTGCTATTCTTTTACATCCGCAAAGGAAGGACCTTTACGCAATGAAACAAAAAATGATACCCAAAATTCTCGGCTTGCTGCTGGTTTTAACAGGGATTTCACTGCTGCTTTATCCTTTTGTCTCCCAGCAGCAATACAGACGTGAGGCCGACAATGTCATTTCCGCATATGACAAGCGCGTTCAGGCGCTGAAAGAAACTGCGCCTGCGGCAAACCCAAACGCCGCAAACCCGAACAAAACCGACAAACCGGACAAACCGGATGCGTTCGCACAGCTGTATGCCCTGGCGGAACGGCACAACAAGGATTTGTTCAAGAACCGGCAAAAGGATTTGGCCGATCCGTTTTCGTATGAACAGACCTCTTTCCGCCTTGCGCAGTTCGGCATGGACGAAGAGATATTCGGCTATGTCAGCATCCCAAAAATGAACATCCGCCTGCCGATTTATCTGGGCGCAAACAAAGAAAACATGAGCAAGGGCGCGGCGCACCTGACGCAGACCTCCCTGCCCATCGGCGGCAAAAACAGCAACGCTGTGCTCGCGGCACACCGGGGCTTCGCGCGCGCGGAAATGTTCCGCCGCATCGAAAAATTGGCGCTCGGCGACGAAATCACCATCAGCAACTTCTGGGGCACGCTGACCTACCGCGTGAAGGACATCGCCGTCATCGAGCCCTCGGACATCGACAAAATCCTCATTCAAGAGGGCGAGGATTTGGTAACGCTCATCACCTGCCATCCCTACCGCCAAAATACCCAGCGCTATGTGGTGTATTGCTCGAGAGCGTAAAAAAATTTTTTGAATATGACGCACTGTTGTCAGGTTTTTTGTGGTATGATGAAGTAAATTTTGATGCAGAGGAGATTGTATAAATGAATTATGCTGTTGAGATTGCGTATCTGCCGGAAAAAGAATTTCTCGTCCTGAAAGGATATGTTAAATTATATGACTCTGATTCCGCAGGAGAAAACGAGGATTTTTTGCGAAAAAGCCTCAGCGATGGTTCTGTGGAACGCTTGAAAATGGCGGCACGGTCAGAAACCGTTTTTATCCTTTTCTGCAATACTTGCGTTCGTGACGAAAATGAAAAATGTTATGTTTGCGGATGTGACATAGCCTGTGAAAATCTTAGCGGATCACAAGGCTGCAATGAGTTTGAAATTGTCAAACTGAACTCCTGTGAATATATCGTATATGACTGTGAATTTATTAATGAAACAACATTACAAAACGCTCATGAAAAGCCGGATAATCTTTTTTGGAACGGATGGTTAACGGAAAACCCATATTTATGTGCGATTGACAATCAAAACTGCAAGGGCAATGGGTTTGCTGCCATCGAATTGTATACGCCTTTAGACCCGGACGCAATTGACTTTCATGCGAAATTCTTTTACCCTATTTTGCGGAAGAGCACGACGTAAGAATAACAGCAATCAATCTTATTCTTTTCTCACTCTTTGGAGGTTTACACATGGGCGAAAAGAACAACGAAAATCCGCACAGCGAGCTCGAAGCCACACTCCCTGAAATCCTAAGCGGTGACACGCTAAAAAATGCGCTGGATTTCATGGCGTTTCTGAAGGAAAATGGTATGCTTGCGGGCGGCGCGCACGGTGAAGTCAGCTGCAAGGGAAAGTGTATGTGCTATATGCACTTTGGCACCTGGGCGCAAGCGCCCGACCCTTGGACAATTTGGACGGAAGGCGATTACAGCGAGGAACAAGCAGATACGCCAATCAGCACCGAACTCAAGGAAATTGCATGGGCGAATGTAAACCGCTGCACAAGCTGCGGCTGCGGCAGGCAGCCGGGAAAGCGCAAAATCATCTTCGGCAAAGCGTTTGAAAATGTTTGCAATGCGGATATGGCATTTTATCTGCCCGATGCCGGGGCGCTGACATGTGTAAAGCAGCTGCTGCTCATGCGGAAAAATCTTGTTGACGAAAACAATTTATAGCGCAGGAGGCCTTTCCATGCCGCCAACCGCAAAAGAAATATTCCGAAACCAAATGAACTTCAAGAGCTTTGAACGTTCCTTTTTCATGGAGGAAAATTATGCAGAGGGCTGCTTTCGCGAATGGCCGGTGTTTTTGGAAAACGGCATTCAAAATCGTTGGTCTGCCTTTCAGCATTTCGGCATGGATGCGATATACAATTACTGGGGCTATGAAATTGATTCGCCCACTTTTTTGATGCCGTATTTTGAAGAGAGCATCCTCCGCAAAACCGAAAATACGGTAATCAAACGAAACATTTTCGGCAGTCTGGAGGAAAAATTCAAGGACGGGCGCAACGGCGGACGCTTGCTCGGCCCGCTCATCGCAACGCCTGCGGATTGGGCTGCGGTGAAAGCCGAACGCTTCATCGTGGACGACCCTCGGCGGGACATGGACATCGCAAAAATCAAGGCGGACGCGCACCATGCCCAAGACCTGCCCTTCGGGCTTTACATCGGCTCTGTGCTGGGGCTTTCGCTGTATACGCTGACCTTGGAGGGCATGGTTTACGCCTGCTGGGATTACCCGGAAATGCTGGAGGACATTGCCGAGACAAGCTGTCAACTGACGGAACGCTATCTCGAGCAGATGCTGCCGCATTTTGACGTTGATATTGCCTTCATCTATGAATACATCAGCTGCAAAAACGGCCCGCTCCTGCCGATGTGGGTGCTGCGCGACATCATCGCCCCAAGGCTGAAGCGCATTTGCGGCAAGCTGAAAAAGCACGGTGTCGGCATCATTGCGGCCGCAAGTGACGGCGATGTGCGGCTCGTGCTGCCGCAGCTGCTGGACAGCGGCATCAACTGCCTTTCTCTGTGCGCAGTGGGCGGCGGCGGTGTGCATCCCGGCGTTTTGCTGGCGGAATACCCCGGCCATCTGCGCATCATCGGCGCGGTCGATAAGCTCCTCTTCCACCAGGGAAAGGACGCCATCGACAGCTTCATGGAATCCATCGTGCCCTACGTCAAGCGCGGCGGCTTCATACCGCATATCGACCACACGGTATATCCGCAAATGGGGCAGGAGAATTATTTGCACTATATCGGACGGTTTCGGCAATTGTTCGGATAAATCGGAGGGCTTCACAATGGACAAAAAAACCGCACTGTATTACATCGACAAATGGGCAAATTACTATCTGCGGATTTTGGGCGAAGCGGATGATTTGGAATTGCTGGAGCATGCGCTTTATACCGTGCTGCAGCCGAAGGACGGCGCTTGGGCTTCGGTTTTTGATGTCCGCCTGGCGCATTTGAGCGATGCCGCGCTGCAAAACGCCGTGAACGAAATCAAGGCGCTGCACTGCCATGTTTGGTGGAATCAGGATTCAGACCGTGTCAACGCCGTTGTTTTCCCCGAGGGCAGACGCGAGCCCACTCCGGAGGATGACGAGGTTTTCGCCGTGATGACTGCGGCGGAGCTGCCCGCCTACCCCGTCGCGGCCATCCCGGTCAAGCGCGCGGAAACTTTGGCGGACTGCCAAACCTTCCACAGCCTTTGCTTTGACAAGACACTCACAGCCGAGAACCTATACCGTCTGGCGCAAAAGGATGCGCTGTGCTGTTATATCGGCTATGCAAACGAAATCCCGGTTTCCGCAGCGGCGCTGTTAAAAAACGGTGAGGTGTACTCCCTGGAGCTGGCCTCCACCCCGCAAGCGCTGCGCGGAAACGGCTTTGCCCTTGCCGTATGCCAAGCCGCCATCCGGGATGCCTTTCGCGAGGGTGCCGAAGTCGTGACCATCCGCGCGGGCGGCGGCCCTGCGGCGGATGATGCGTCCAAAGCGCTTGGGAAGAAGCTGGGCTTTCAATACATCTGAATCCAATCAAAAAAAACGCCCCACAGCGAAATGAACCGCTGCGGGGCGCTGTTTTGAGATAAAAAGCCTAATTTTCGATTTTGTCAGCGCTTTCCAGCGCTTTTTCTGCGCGGCGGAAGCGTCTTTTTGCACACAGGAGATAGAGGAAAAAGTAGGCAAAGAAGTAGCCATCCCAGAATGCAAGCGCAACGCCGAGCAGCAACAGTACCATGGGCAGGAACATCGGGCTGCGGCTCTTGGTGAACTTGTCTTTGGTAAACAGCAAAAACGCGAAGCTCAACAGCGCCAGAACACAGAAGTTAACGCCAATCCAACCAATAACAGAAAGCTCACTCTCCAAAATGGGCAGTCTGTATTCCATATGCAGCAATACCGTGGGAAGAACACAGGCAACCGAATGGTATATGTAGAAAAAACCAAAGAGCAGCAGCCAGAAATCCTTCTTGCGCGGCTTGCCGAACAGCATGACCTTGGCATCCTTCTTTTTCACAATAAAAGCAAGCGCCAAAAACACGAGTACGGATGCAAGCGCGAGATAACCTTGAATCTTGTTTTCTATCATTTCCATTACCCCCAAGATTTTTTCTTTCCTCTATTCTATATCATTTGCCACCCATATTTCAACCTTTATTTCAAAATATTTTCAGTTTTTGAAAATTCTTTTATGAGGAGGCGGCTTTTTTCGGAAATTTGCAGGTATTCCGCAGGCGCGCGCAGGGTTTCGCGCAATAAAAAATCCATCGACCAGCGCTTGGCATAGTCCGCCGCGCTGTCGTCGCGGAAGGGATTCTGCGCGAGCAGCGTCAAAAGCTCCGCCAGCAGCGCCGTGTCATCCGCCCGAATCACGCGCCGCAGCAAAAAGCACAAGCTGTATTTATAGCTGTTCAGCTGCCCGAACAGCGCCCTGCGCAGCGTTTCATTTTCCCGCAGCGCTGCTACGATTCCCGTCTTCATGCGCCGATGCAGCAAAAAACGGCAGATACAGGCCGCCAGCGCCGCAGACGAAGCAGGCACATCTCTCGCCTGCTCGCTGCTTTGCCGCAGCAGCAGTGTTACGAAATCCTGCGCTGCCGTCACATCCACCGCAGTCAGTGCATCAATCGCCGCGAGCGTTTCGGCCTTGTATTTGGGCAGCTGTATCATACGTTTTCCATCCCGAGCTGTTTCACCAGCGCCTTAAAATGCCCGCCCTTTTGCGTAAAATCGCGGTAGACATTGTAGCTGGACGCGGCGGGCGAGAGCAAGCAGGCCTTGCCCGGCGCGGTCAGGCGGTAGGCCGCCGCAACAGCCGCTTCCAT
>JGI994J12354_10002412_pt1 | contig 18278 bp, 20 predicted proteins | sample IntmicLarv3ML3BL_FD_12354 | JGI IMG/M metagenome (IMG submission 12354)
AATAGCAGCCACCGCCATACGGGTCACCGGCGTTTCATCCCGTTCGTGGTATACTCGCTTTGGATTCTCACCGAAGGCAAATTTCATGGCAGACGGCGTTTTGAGCACCATGTCTTCGGTGCGACTGCCCATGGTTTTCATGGTCAGCGCCTGACCGGCAATGGGATTGGCGCTGCCGGGGCCAGTTAGAATCGTGGTCACCCCATTCTCTCGGGCCTCCTGAAAACAGCGGTCAAAGGGGTTTACTGCGTCCAGTGCCTGCAAATGAGGGGTGCAGGGGTCACTGCACTCGTTGGCATCGTCGTTTTCAAAGCCAATGGCATCACCAAACATGCCCACGTGGCAGTGACAGTCTACAAGCCCGGGCAGGACGCAGTGATTCGGCAAATCGTAAACCTGCCCGAAATCCTTATCAGGAAGCTGACTCATAGGGCCGATTTTCACAATCTTCCCTTCCTGCTCCACCAGATAGCCCAACTCAATCATCGGGCTGTCAATGGGATAAAGCTGCACATTTTTAATTATCATAAAGAAACCTCACAATAAAAAAATACCGCAGGGCATGCCCAGCGGTGAAAAGTCAAAGCTAGGGGGGATTCAATCCCCCCTAGAAAAAGCTGCAAAGCAACCCTGCCTATTTTTTGCGCCGCGTGCCGCGTTTTTCCTGCTGGCGAATTTCAGAGAGCTTATTATCTGAATTGGACATAAACTGCTTGAGTCTGTCCTCAAAATCCGTAGGCTCCTTCGGCGCCGGGCGTCCTTGGAATCCGGCGTTTCGCGGCGCACCACGAAATCCACCGCCGCCGCCATTGCCGCCACCGCCAAAACGTGGCGCAGGTCGCATGGGTCGCTCGGAGCGCTCAAAGCGCTCGGTACGCTCAGGACGGGGAGTGGGGGGTTCTGCCTTTTTGATGGACAGGTTAATTCTGCCCTGCTCATCAATGCTAATAATCTTTACCTTGACTGCCTGCCCCTCTGACAAATGATCGGACACGTCAGAGACGTATTGGTTTGCGATCTCTGAAATATGCACCAGACCGCTTTTACCTTCAGGAATGGAAACGAAGGCACCAAACTTGGTAATGCCCGTTACCTTTCCTTCTACAATTGAACCAACACCAATTTCCAATTTGCGTTTTCTCCCTTCAACTTCGCCCTTGTTTGCTAATTTGTAATGTCAATGAATACCTTTTCGCCAGGCATAACCAGCCCCAGCTTATCGCGAGCGATGCTTTCCTGATGCTCCGGATTGTCGCTGCTGGCAATGTCATGGCGCAATGCCTTGTTGCTCGCCTCGAGAGTGTTCACCTGAAGCTGCAGGTCGCTGCGCATGTCTCGATATGCGGCGATGTCGTTTTGCAGACTGAGCGTCGTGATGATCAGATAACAAAATACCGCTAGTACGACGATTTTTGTGATCATTGAGGCCCGCTTGAGCTTCAACCTGACTCCCCCTCTCTTCTTCCGAATCATGAAAGCGTTTGCGATGGTGAGCATCCATCTCTAAGATACCACTACACATTTTATACCATTTGCGCCGAGAAATAAAGTATTTTTTTGCATTTTCTTGAATTTTTTTCAAAATTGCTCTTGCCAGCCGGAAGGGCAGGAGGCAAATGCGGAAAATCTGCATGAAAATCCGGGCAAAAATTCGATAACTCCACAGTACAAACGGTGACAAACTGAAGAAATACAAGCTGATTCCGGCTATGGCACCACAGAACAAATCCCAGCGCAGCTCACCGCCGGCAAAGCGCAGGCAATAGACAACAAAAAACAGCAGGCACAGCACCCAGAACAGCAAGTCTAAACCGCCCGCCACCAGCGCCTTGCACCGCCAGCGCAGCAGCCGCAGCGCATCATACACGCAGCCCAACAAAGCGCCCAGCAGCAGAGCGCCTAACAGCGCAATTCCTTGCGCTAGCGGGTCTATGTCCATCAGCGCCGGGAGAAGAAGCCCCGCTTTTGCGGCGTATCCTCGTAAGAAATAGCATCCACCAGACCCTCAACAACCACGTCTCCCCCGTCCAGGCTCAACTTTTCAATATGCAACCCCTGCCCATCCACCACCAGCCCACCGTTCTCGGTGCGCAGCATAATACACTCCTCATTAAAGCTCTCTACTTCTCGCACGCCGGTGATGACCAGCCTTTTTCTCCCTTCCAGGTTAATCTGGTGGGGCTTGTCATAGCCCGTTTGCTCATAACCCATCTGACAACATCCTTTCTTCCTTGCGGGTTTGGAAACCCGTTGATGACAGAGTGTATGAAACGGGCGGCAAGGATATGCTCTCCAGGTGTGCATTCGTCCTTTTTTCCTATTCTTTCTGAGATAGGCGGAGAAAAAGCCTTCGAATTGGTCAAGTTTCCAATTTACTTTTTCTTACGACTGTACTATAATATCTATACAAAATAATGCCTTTTCTATGGAAAGGACTGCTCTCAAATGAATAAGAACAACCACATACTTCATCTCACTCTGACTGCCCTGCTGCTTGCATTGGCGGTCATGATTCCTATGCTGTTTCCGAAATTTCTGCTTCCACCTGCATCCTATACGCTGGCTTCCCATGTGCCGATTATCATCGCTATGTTTGTCTCCCCGATGGCTGCGGTGGCAGTTTCTGTGGGTGCTGCCCTCGGCTTTTCCATTACAGGGGCTCCAATCACCATCGTTGTCCGGGCGGCCTCCCATCTGGTTTTCGCCGTTCTGGGCGCATTCTGGCTGGACGGGAAGCCGAACCCGCCAAGCGGGAAACGTCTTGCTATTTTTTCCGTTTCCTTGTCTCTGGTCCACGTAATCTGTGAAATCCTTGTGCTGCTGCCCTTTTACTTCGGCGGGCAAATGGACGCAAATGTGTATGAGTCCGGCTTTTTCTACTTCATTGTGCTGCTCATTGGCGGTGGTGGTTTTATCCACAGTATGATGGACTTTGCCATTGCGGCTGCCATCTGGCAACCGCTGAGCAAAACCCCAGTGATTCGAAAGTTGAAGGGGTAACTCATGAACACTGCTTTGATTTGGGATTTAGACGGCACCCTCATCGACTCCTACCCAGTGATTGTGAAAAGCCTTTTGGCTCTTTGCAATGAGGTCGGGTTTTTCTGCACCCACACTAAGATAGAATATTTGGTGAAATCCAAGTCAGTTTCTGCTTTCCTGGTCCTTTTAAGTCAAGAATGCGGGCTTGACTTCGCAGCACTCAAGAAGCGCTACTCTGCAATCAGCCGCCAGAACGACAACCAAATCTCTCTGCTGCCTTATGCCGCAGAGGTGCTAGCAAAACTGAGCGTGCGTGGAGCTTCACACTTTATTTACACCCACCGAGGTTCCTCATCGCTACCCATTATGGAACGCTTGGGCATTGGCGGTTACTTTCGAGAGCTTGTCACCAGCGAGAACGGCTTCCCTCGCAAACCTGATCCAGCGGCACTTTTTTATCTCATGGAAAAATATAGTTTCTCCCCTGCCACAAGCTATTATATTGGTGATCGGGACCTGGACATCGCCTGCGGGAAGCGCGCAAATCTTCAGACAGTGCTGCTGGCCGGCATCCATACCACTGCGCAGGCGGATGTTATCATTGATGGCCTTGATGAGCTTTTGAGGCTTTTTTGACTGCAAAAAGCGCCTTACACCGGATGGTGTAAGGCGCTTTGTTGTGGATATTACTTAAACTTTTTGCGATTCTTGCGCGCCGCCTCAGACTTCTTACGGCGTTTGACACTGGGACTGTCATAAAACTCGCGCTTACGAACCTCGGCAAGCACGCCCGACTTAGCACAGCTGCGCTTAAAACGACGCAATGCGCTATCCAGTGTTTCATTATCCTTAATATGGATTTCTGCCATTCCTTAACCCTCCCCGCTTTTAGGGAATCTCAGCTACAAATTGCTCTGTCTGCAAATAGATAGAACATCCGTAACATCATTATTATATGCAATTTTGCGCTGCTTGTCAAGTGTTCTTCTCGCTTTCCCCATTGCCTGCATTTCTTCACAGGGAAATACGGCCTTGAAATCAGGCTTTCGGCTTGAGAATCAGATTGACCAACTTGTTGGGTACGTGGATGAGTTTTGCCAACTCCATGCCCTCCATAGCCTTGGCGATTTTTTCCACTGCCGTGACCAGAACGAGCACCTCGTCCTGACTTGCGCCGGTGGGCGCTTTCACAGTAGCCCGCAGTTTTCCGCCCACCTGAATAGCGATTTCAACTTCGCTATCCACAGTTTTGCTGGCATCATAGGTCGGGAAATCCTGCACGCAAGCCATGCCGTCAAAACCGAAGTTTTCCCAGAGCTCCTCCGCCATATGAGGCGCAAAGGGGGACAGCATAACCAGAAGCGCCTTCATGTCTCCCTTAGAGCAGCCCTTGGCATAAAAGTCGTTGACCAGCGCCATGAGAGCGGCAATCGCCGTGTTAAACTTCATCGCCTCAATGTCGTCAGCCACCTTCTTGATTGCCTTGTGGATGGCAGATTCGTTTTCGGCGGTATAGCTCAGGGTGCCGTCGGCAGCCATTTTTTCGCCCAGGCTCCAAATACGATCAAGAAAACGCTTGCAGCCCTTCACCGCCTGGGATGACCACGCCGCCGCCTTCTCAAAATCGCCGATAAACATGATGTACAGCCGCATAGTGTCCGCACCGTATTCATTGATAATATCGGTTGGGTTGACCACGTTGCCCCGAGACTTGCTCATCTTTTCGCCGCCCTCGCCGAGAATCATGCCATGAGAAGTGCGCTTGTTATAGGGCTCCGGCGTGGGCACCACGCCGATGTCGTAAAGGAACTTGTGCCAGAAGCGGGAGTAGAGCAAGTGCAAGGTGGTGTGCTCCATGCCGCCGTTGTACCAGTCGATTGGCGTCCAGTATTCCATGGCCTCCCGGGAGGCGAGAGTTTCGCTGTTTTTCGGGTCAGTGTACCGCAGGAAGTACCAACTGGAGCCCGCCCACTGGGGCATAGTGTCGGTTTCACGGTTCGCTGCGCCGCCGCACTTTGGGCAGCTGCAACGCACCCAATCGGTCATAGCCGCTAAGGGGGATGCGCCGTCGTCCGTGGGCTCGTAGCTCTCCACTTCAGGCAGCAGTAGGGGCAGTTCGCTCTCCGGCAGAGGTACCCAGCCGCAGGTCGGGCAGCTCACCATCGGGATTGGCTCGCCCCAGTACCGCTGGCGAGAGAACACCCAGTCCCGTAGTTTGAAGTTGACCTTGGGCGTACCGAGGCCTTTTTCTGCCAGCCATACAGTGATTTTTTCCTTGGCATCTTCAACCTCCAAACCGTTGAGGAAGTCGGAATTGACCATGATGCCCGTATCCGTGTTACAGTAGGCTTCGTTTTGCACGTCGCCGCCAGAAACTACCTCTACAATAGGCAGGTCGAATTTCTTGGCAAACTCCCAGTCACGCTCATCGTGGGCGGGAACTGCCATAATCGCACCGGTTCCATAGGTTACCAGCACGTAATCGGAGATGAAAATAGGGATTTCCTTCCCGGTGACCGGATTGATGCCGGAAACGCCGCTGAGGCGCACACCGGTTTTATCCTTAACAAGCTCGGCTCGCTCGAAGTCGGACTTTTTCGCCGCTTCATTGATGTAGGCGCTCACTTCGCCGGCGTTCGCCAGCTTAGGCAACCATGCCTGCACAAAGGGATGCTCCGGTGCAATGACCATGTAGGTCGCACCAAATAGCGTGTCGGCACGGGTGGTGAACACTCGCAAAACCTCACCGGCGGTGGTGGCGAAATCCACCTCTGCACCGGTGGAGCGACCAATCCAGTTTCTTTGTTGGGTTTTCACCCGATTATTAAAGTCCACCAAGTCTAAATCGTCAATGAGCTTTTGGGCATATTCAGTAATCTTTAGCATCCACTGGCTCTTTTCTTTGCGCACCACGGGCGAGCTACAACGCTCGCAACCGCCGTCTACCACTTCTTCGTTGGCCAGCACGCACTTGCAGCTGGTGCACCAGTTCACCGGCATGGATGCCTTGTAGGCAAGGCCATGTTCCCAGAGCTTAAGGAAAATCCACTGGGTCCATTTGTAGTATGCCGGGTCGGTGGTATCAACCTCCCGCTCCCAGTCGAAAGAGTACCCCAATGCTTGTAGCTGGCTGCGAAACACGCCAATATTCTGCTCAGTTACCTTGGCAGGGTGGATGTGGTTTTTGATGGCATAGTTTTCCGTGGGCAGGCCAAAGGCATCGTAGCCCATGGGAAAGAGCACGTTCTCCCCGTCCATGCGGTGCTTGCGGGCGAGAATGTCCATCGCCGTATAAGGGCGGCAGTGACCCACATGGAGTCCCTGCCCCGATGGGTAGGGGAACTCAATGAGGGCAAAAAACTTCTTTCCCGGCTTATCGGTGGTAGTCTGGAAGGTTTTTTCCTCCAGCCACCGCTTCTGCCATTTGGGCTCAATGGCGCTAAAGTCATACTTCATCTTTTCTTACACTTCCTCTGCATAAATGAAACGCTGATATTGTTATCAAAGCGCTTGCAAAAATCAGTTTTTCGTTAAAACATCGCTCAAGTCCACTTGTGTTGCATCGCCCCAGAGCCGTTCTAAGTCATAGAAGGCCCGGGTTTCCTCAGTCAGCACATGGACAATGACGCTGTAGAAATCCAGCAGCACCCATGTGTTGCCCCGGCGTCCCTCCACGTTTTTCGGCGCTTCGCCCAAACTTTTCATCTCTTCCTCGCAGGCCTCGCTCAGGCTCTTAATCTGAGTGGTAGAGTTTGCGGTGCAGATAACCAGATAGTCAGACAGGCTGGTGAGCTCCGTCGTGTGTAGCATGCGAATGTCTCCGCCTTTTTTGCTGTCGAGGATTTTTACCAGTTCCAATGCTAATTCTTTCGGTTCCATATCTTTCGTCCTTTCGGATTTTATTTAGTTTGTGGGAATGCCAATTTCAATGCCCCCCTGCGGCGTGGGTACGGCCGGAAGAACGGGAGGCTCCGGCGTGGGCGGGGGGGTAGGCGCAGGGGTTGCTGCCGGTGCAGCTGTGTTTGCCGGCGGCGCAGTCTCCGCCGGGATGCCCAGCTCACTGCCGCTGGACGGATTTTCCGGCGTGGGCACAGGTGCCGGCGAGGGATTGATAGCAGGCGTCGGTGTGGGTGCCGGTGTTGTGCTTGCGCTCGGTATCGGGTTGCCTGCGCGACTGTCTGCCAGCGTACCGTTGGTCACGAAGAAGGACCCGTTGCTGTTTTTCTGCATCAACTTCAAATCACCCTTGGTGAGTTCCCGGGTGTACGGGTTGAAAAACTCGTTGACTATCTCTAAAATCTCGTCGCCATAAGGCAGAACGACAGATTGATTGTTTCTCATAGCATAGCTGTACTGGAATCCGCTATAGTTGCCGGGCAGGGTGTGGAAGTTCACATTCTCCATGTCAATTACGAGCATCCGCTGGGCGAACCATAAAAGCTCGCCTATCTCCAAATCCGTGTCCACATACTCGGCGAAAATATCCACAAACTCACCGATTTTTGTTGCGTTCTGAATTTTGATGCTCTGCTTGATAATGGCAGCAATCAAATCCTGCTGCACCTGTGCCCGCTGAATATCTGCCTGCCCGTAGCCGCGAAAGCGGGCTACCTCCATCGCCTTCTGCCCATTGAGCATCTGCACGCCGGGCTGCACATCAATATAGAGGTTCTGGTATGGATCTGTATACTTCATGCGCACCGGCACGTCGAACTCCACGCCGCCGATGGCATCTACCAACGCCTTGAACGCCTCTAAGTCCACAAACACATGGTGCGTGGGGTAAATGCCGGTCAGGTCGGCAACATGCCCCTTAAATTTCTCCAGCCCAAGAATACTATAAACGGAATTGATCCGCTTGATATCCCACGGCACATTCACCATGGTATCTCTCGGAATGCTCATGAAAGCCAGCTCATTGTCCTTGGTGTTGTAACTCACCAACATAATCGTATCGGTAAGGGCATCACTTGCATCTGTGCCACAGACAAGGAAGGTATACCAGCCCTCCTCATGCCCTACCGCCGCTTCCATTCCCTCCGGCGGTTCCACCCAACCTTCCACATTTGCATTTGGGTTTTCCGGGTCAAAGGTTACGCTGGGCGCAAGGTGGCTGGGACCCCCGCTCTGCTCCGGCGGCTTAATGAAGTGCGATAGAAAGGCGCAGGCAGACAAAATCACTGCCAGCGCAATGGCAAGGCCGATAATCATCCGGCGTTTGCGCTGCTGCTTGTGCGCCGCAAGTTCTGCTGGAGTCATGTCCGCCGGTTTTTTCTTTGGCGGCTTCTCCTTTACAGACTTGTCGTTTACCACCGTTTTTTCTGCCGGTGCTAGCCGAGCTCCGCCCCGCTTTGGCAGCTTGGGAAACTTCATGTTTGACCTTCTTTCAATGACTGTATGGCCGCCACCGTGTCCCCATGCACGACGGCACCCTTTTCCTCTAGTTCTTGTACGGTCTGTTCCAGCCCCTTCAAAACCGCTGCGTCCAAACTCTCCTTTGCAAGAGTGCGCACGGCATCTACTCCGTCAAAATTACGGTTGGGCTCAATATAATCCGCCAGATAAATGATTTTTTCTAGTGCGGTCATGTTAGCATGTCCGGTTGTATGCCAAAAAATTGCGTCTACCACAGCCTGCTGTGCACTGTATTCCGCCGCCGCAATAGCCGCAGCAGTTTTGGCGTGGAGCAACTTCTCTGCGCCGAGGCTTTGCCCGTCAAGGATAATACCATATTTTTGTGCCAACTGCAACTGCCGCTCCCGGCTTTCATACTTGGTGATGTCGTGGAGGATTGCCGCCCAGCGAGCCTGTTCCTCGTCTGCGCCATATTGTCTTGCAAGCGCCGCTGCTGTCTCCTCTGTGCCCTGCACATGAGGGATGCGGCGGGCGTAAATCCGACTGTAAGAAGCCGCCCGCAATTCGTCAAGGCTCAAATCCTTCAGGTCTTTGTCTGTGCCGTAGAGTCGGTTGCGCAGGATATAACCATATACCTGAGGCAGTAAAAACATAGGCGCAAGCTTCTCCCGCAGCTCCGTGGAGGAAACCTCCACCAAATCAGGAATTTCTAGCAAAATCACCTGTGCGCCGAATTCCTGCTCCAGCCTCCCTCGCTGGTCGTCCAAGTCATCATCGGCGGCACTGCGCAAAAAGGCGCAAACCGTCACCATCGAGAGCAGCCGTTGCGCCTCCCGCCAGTCTTGCAGCGAGTGGAACATGTCTGCACCGGTCAGCAGATACAGCTCTGCCTGCGGATATTCCCGCCGCAGCATATCCACCGTATCCACCGTATAGCTCGCTCCGCCCTTCGCCACCTCGTAATCACTGCATAACACCTCGGTCTCGCAGTGACAATCTACCATATCGGCAAGCAAAGTCGCCATCGCCAGCCGGTGTGCGCTGTCGGTATCCGTGTGCTTGTGCGGCGGTGAAAACGTGGGCATGATAATCAATCGATCGAGCGCAAGCGCCGTGGCCGCCGTCCGGGCTGCTACCTCATGTCCCAGATGAGGCGGGTCAAAGGTGCCGCCGTAAAGGCCTAACTTCATGTGCTAACCCTCTTCGCTTTATATTTCATTTTTTCAAGCTCTGCTAGACTTTCGCTCCCTGGGCAGGACGATTTTGTCCTTCTTGTCCTTTAAATGAGTTGGACGATAGAGCACAAATTTTGTTCCGATTACCTGCACCACTTGGCTGCGGGTGGGTCCGGCCAATTCCGCTGCCGCCTCACGAGAGGAAAGCATACAGTTTTCCAGCACTTTGCATTTGATAAGCTCTCTGGCCTCCAGTGCGTCATTTGCCTGCTTGGTCAGGTTCTCGCCGATGCCGTCCTTGCCGATGTGAACAATGGTATCAATCGAGTTTGCCAGCCCACGCAAATAGGCTCGCTGCTTGCTTGTTAAATCCATGTAGTTTTTCCTTTCAAAAGCCGGAGTTCCGGCGCTTTCTTCCTTACTGCTTTGCCTGATAATTCTGCCAAACCTGCTGGAAATTGCGCAGGGCGTTGGCTCGGTGGGACACTTGGTTTTTCTCCTCTTCAGTCAGCTGGGCGAAGGTCTTTTTCAAAGTGGGCAGGAAGAAAATCGGATCGTATCCGAAACCGCCCTCGCCTCTCGGCGCATAAGCAAGCTTACCCTCGCAGCTCCCTTCGGCCTCCAGCAAATCGCCGTTTGGCAGAGCGCAGACAATAACGGAAACGAAGCGGGCCGCCCGCTGCGCTTGGCCTGCGGTTAGCTCCAGCAGTAACTCGTAGCGTTCCTTGTCCGTCAGTCCCTCGCCGCCGTAGCGGGCGGAATAGATGCCCGGTCCGCCGTTTAAACAGTTTACGCAGAGTCCCGAGTCATCAGCGATAGCCGGCAGACCGCTGGCCTGCATCACGGCAATGGCCTTTAGTCTGGCGTTTTCCAAAAAGGTCTCGCCAATCTCCTCTACCTCTAAATCAAGGCCAATATCAGATTGCAGCATCACTTCAATGCCCTGTGCGGACAAAATCTGCTGCATTTCCTCCAACTTATGCGCATTGCGGCTAGCTAAAACGAATTTCATTTTCGTTCCTCCTAAATCAACGCTTCAGCGTACTCCATGGCATCAAAAGCTTTGAGCTGATCCACCTGCTCACCTACGCCAATGAACTTCACTGGCACGCCCAACGTCTGCGCAATAGCCACCACAATGCCGCCCTTGGCAGTGCCATCGAGCTTGGTGAGAATAATGCCGGTGATGTCGGTAGTTTCCTTGAACACCTTGGCTTGGGTCAAGCCGTTTTGCCCCGTAGTTGCGTCAATAACCAGCAGGGTTTCCCGGTCGCAGTCCGGCAGCTCCCGCTCCAACACCCGACTGATTTTGCTTAGCTCGTTCATCAGGTTTTGCTTGTTGTGCAGCCGTCCGGCAGTGTCCACCAAAATAATATCGCTGCCCCTGGCCTTGGCCGCCTGCGCACCGTCAAAGACCACAGCGGCGGGGTCTGCGCCCTCGCCCTGTTTGATTATTTCTGCCTCGGCTCGTCCAGCCCAGATGGTCAGCTGCTCTGCAGCAGCAGCTCGAAAGGTGTCCCCCGCACAGAAAAGCACCCGCTTGCCCTGTGCGTGAAAACGAGCGCCCAGCTTGCCAATGCTGGTGGTTTTGCCCACGCCGTTGACTCCCACAAAAAGGCACACCGACGGCTTGGTATCAAGCTTCAGGCCGCCATCCCCCACACTGAGCATGTCTGCCAGAACACGACGCAGGCAAGCCCTCGCCTCCTCCGGCTGCTTAATCCGCTCGTCCTTGATGCGGCGACGAAGCTCTTCCACAGCCTGGAGGGTGGGCTCCACACCCATATCGGCCAGAATCATGGCCTCTTCCAATTCCTCGTAAAAGTCCTCATCGAGGGCTTTAAAACTATCAAAAAATGCGGCGAGTCCTGTTTTTTTGTTGCCAAATAATGCCATGGCGCAAAAGCTCCTTTAGTCAATTTGAGAAAAATATATCACCGTATAGTATGACAGAAAAAACTGTTTTTGTCTACCGTTCTGAAGGTTTTTTAATATGCAAAAAAGCCCTCTGCACAATGCAGTGAGCTTTTCATATGATTTCCATCAATCGAGCTAGCTTTTCCCGCTCGCTCATGTACTCATTATAACAAATATCCTGCACCTGCCGAAGCAACGTTCCTTCTTCCGTCTGCGCCGCCGCAACAAATTCCCCCACTGAAACCCCATCAATCTGAATCGTCACATTCCGTTTTGACATCAGATTATATAACACGCCATAAATGTTGAACATAAGAATTCTCCTTTTTCCTGTTACAAGTCAGTAACTATGATAGCAGTTTTTTTCTCTATAATCAAGTAAAATGTTACTAGCTCGTAACAATCGTGTGAGGTGCTACCATGAACGCAATTATCCAAAGCGAAAACTTAGGGGAAATCTTTAGGCGCTTGCGAAACAAGTGCGGCTTAACTCAAGCCGCATTGGCCACACAAATGCAGCTTCATGGCAGTATAATGTCAAGAGAAACTTACGCACAAATTGAGCATGGCGGTCGAAATATTAAAGTGAGCGACTTGAAAATTCTTAAGAAAATTTTCGGCGTAAGCTACGAGGAGCTACTGGGCGATGCTGCTGAACGCTAGCAAGTTTCCACAGCAAAAGGCCACAGGCCGCCCTGCCTCCACCGCACGGACAACATTTCTTCCGTCATTGTCCCCCATGCCCTGTGATACTATGTAACCTCCTAAACTTTGGCAAACGTTTCCCGCCGACGCTTAGCAAAGCGAGGCAACCGCTTGCGATTGTTCCGATGCTTTGCGTTAGCCGGTGGAAAGAGCTTTTTGGGGTTACTTTTTTGAGCACAAAAAGCAACTCGTCGAAGGCGAAATTCTCCCAGCACTGTGCGCAGAAAAGCCACTCATCGAAGACAAATCCCCCCCTTGCGCTGTGCACAGAAAACAAGAAAAAAGCCGCCCAACAAGGCGGCTTTTCACATAATTCCTTACTTATTCTCGTCTTTCCACAGCATCTTATCCCGCAAATCCTTGCCCACGACTTCCACCTGATGCTCCGCTTCCATGCGCTTGGTGGCATTGAAGTAGGGGCGGCCGGTTTGGTTTTCCAGAATCCAATTACGAGCAAAGGTGCCATCCTGAATGTCGGTGAGAATGCTCTTCATGGACTTCTTGGTTTCGTCGGTGATAATCTTGGGGCCGGTGATGTAGTCGCCATACTCGGCGGTGTCGGAAATGGAATAACGCATGAAGTTCATGCCGCCCTTGTTCACCAGATCAATGATGAGCTTCATCTCGTGCACGCACTCAAAATAAGCACTCTCGGGCTGATAACCAGCTTCCACCAGCGTCTCGAATCCGGCGCGCATGAGGGCGACAACGCCGCCGCAAAGGACGGCCTGCTCGCCGAAAAGGTCGGTTTCAGTCTCCTCCTGGAAGGTTGTCTCCAAAATACCGCCGCGAGCGCCGCCCACGCCTGCGCCGTAAGCCAGCGCAATACGCATACAGTTGCCAGTAGCGTTTTGGTGGATTGCTACGAGGCAGGGCACGCCTCTGCCCTCTTCAAACTGGGTGCGAACCGTATGGCCCGGGCCCTTGGGGGCAATCATGAACACGTCAACGTCAGCAGGGGGCACGATTTGGCCGAAATGAATGTTAAAGCCATGGGCAAAGGCCAGCGCCTTGCCTTCACTGAGGTTGGGGGCGATATCTTTCTCGTAGAGAGCCTTTTGCTTCTCGTCATTAATCAGAATCATAATCACATCAGCGGCCTTGGTGGCATCGGCGGCAGTCATGACGGTGAGACCGTCCTGCTCGGCGATTGGCCAGCTCTTGGAGCCGTTATACAGACCCACGATGACATCAACACCGGAATCGTGCAGGTTTTGCGCATGGGCGTGTCCCTGACTGCCGTAGCCAATGACGGCAACCTTCTTACCTTTTAGATAACCCAGGTCGCAGTCTTTCTCATAGTACATTTTTGCCATAATTAAACTCTCCTTTTTCCTTATTGTCGTCATCAAGGGTATACGTTCCCCGTTCCAGCGCAATCATGCCGGTGCGGGCCATTTCCAAAATACCAAAGTCCCGCAAAAGCCCCTGCAACGCATCGTCCTTGCCCTCGTCGCCAATGCTGGCAACCGTGAGGGATTGCTGAGATACGTCAATGATATTTGCGCGAAATACATTGGCAATCTGAATAATCTGGTTGCGAATGTCCGGCGTCTCGGCTCTTACCTTAATCATCAAAAGCTCCCGTCGGATGGATTTCTGGTGGATAAGCTCTTTCACCGAGTAAACCGGTATGAGCTTGCGCAACTGGTTCATCAGTTGGCGAACCATGCCGCCGTCTGCTAAAATTTCAATGGTAATGCGGCTTACCTCCGCATCGTCGGTCACACCCACCGCCAACGACTCGATGTTGTAGCCCTTGCGGGAGAACAGGCGGGTCACCTGAGACAGGACACCCGCCTCGTTGTTGACCAAAATGGCCAGGGTGCGCAATTTAATCTCGTTCATGTTCTCCTCCTCAGTCCAGCAAGAAGTCGGTGAGTGCCGCATTGCCGGGCACCATAGGATGCACCATTGCATCTTTGTCAATCACGCAGTCAATGACAAAAGCCTTGCCGCTCGCCTGCCCCTTTTGGAAGGCGGCTTCAAACTCAGCCTGCGTGGTCACCCGTGCGCCGTCAAGACCGTAAGCCTGCGCAAGTTTTACGAAATCCGGCCCCCGATCAAGGTCGGTCTGACTAAAGCGCTTGCCGTAAATTAGATTTTGCCACTGGCGCACCATGCCAAGGGTTCGGTTGTTGAACACGCAGATAATCACTGGCACATCGTAATGCTCCAGAGTACAAAGCTCATGGCAGTTCATGCGGAAGCAACCATCGCCGGTGGTGAGCACCACCGGTTCGTCGGGGTTACCCACCTTGGCACCCATCGCAGCACCGAGGCCGAAGCCCATGGTGCCGAAGCCGCCGGAGGTAATAAACTGACCCGGGCGGCTGAAGTGGTAATACTGAGCCGACCACATTTGGTGCTGCCCCACGTCAGTGGTGATGATGGCTTGTCCATTGGTGAGCTTTTGCACGCTCTCCAAAACCTCGTTGGGCGACAGCTCCTCCGGGTTGTGTATCAGCGGATTTTCCTTGCGGGAGAAAACGTGCTCACGCCACACGCTATAGTCCTTGCCGCCGGAAAATTTTGCGTTGAGCTGCTCCAGCACCTGACGGGCATCGCCGATAATATGATGATCCGTCACCACGTTTTTGTCGATTTCCGCACGGTCAATATCAATATGAACCACCTTTGCGTTGGGTGCAAAGTCCTTTACCGAACAGGTCACCCGGTCAGAGAAACGGCAGCCGATGGAAATGAGCAGGTCGCATTCAGTCGTAGCCATGTTAGAAGCGTGAGAGCCATGCATGCCCACCATGCCGGTGAAAAGCCGATGATCGCCGGGGCAAGCGCCGCCGCCCATGATGGTGGAGCCTACCGGCGCATTGAAGTTTTCAATAAACTTGCGGAATTCCGGTACGGCGCCCTTGGAGCGCACCACACCGCCGCCCACCAGAACGAAGGGTTTTTCCGAGCAAGCCAGCATGGACACCAGCGTGTCGATGTCCGTCTCGTCCGGCTCGGGGTGTTTGAGGTCTCTGGAGGCTCTGCGCAGCATGTTGGCCAGCTTGCCGTGGCGGGGATGCTCGCTGCGAGACATGGGTTCATACTCGGCCTCGTCGTAGGTCACGTTTTTTAAGATGTCAATCAACACCGGACCGGGACGGCCAGAGCGAGCCACAGCGAAGGCCTCCCGCAGGGTATCAGCCAGCTGATTGGCCGAACGGACAAGATAATTGCTCTTAGTGATGGGCATGGTGATGCCAGTGATGTCCACCTCCTGAAAGGAATCCTTGCCAATAAGCGACTCAGCTACGTTTACCGTGATAAATACAACGGGGGACGAGTCCATATAAGCCGTTGCAATACCAGTGGTTAGGTTGGTGGCTCCGGGGCCGGACGTGGCAAAGCATACGCCGACTTTTCCGGTAGAACGGGCATAGCCGTCCGCCGCATGAGAAGCGCCCTGTTCATGAGCGGTCAAAATGTGCCGGATTTTGGACTTATAGTCGTTTTTTTCCAGCTCGTCGTATAGATTCAAAATCGTTCCGCCGGGATAGCCGAAAACCGTGTCTACCCCTTGTTCTAGCAAGCATTCCATCAAGATTTGAGAACTGTTCAATTTCACGGTTAACCTCGCCCTCCTGTGATACAATATTATAATGTAACATCGGCAAGGCCGATATTAATACGCTTTATAATCCGTCTTTTCTTTTTCCGCACAAAGATACGAAAAGAATACCAAAATATACTACGAAATACTTCGTATTTTGTGATGTTAATATACGCTCGATAAACACGCATTTTCCACCTGCCAAAGTGGTATTCTTCATATCATATCTTATTCAAATGGTCGTGTCAATGGTGATGCGCACAAATTCTTGCGCCCCTAATCGTCCAAGAGGACAAAAGGTCGGAGTTGCCGCTCTCTTTTCTGCCGCATTTACTATTTATAAGGAAGGGATGAAAAAAAATGAGAAAGCCCTTGCAATTTCTAAAAAAACATGATAATATAGTGAAGCTTTTGAGAAGGGAGTGAACAGCTATGAAAGAAGGAATCCATCCCAACTACACACAGACCACCGTGTCTTGCGCTTGCGGAAATGTTATTGAGACAGGTTCTACCCGCCAGAATATTAAGGTGGAAGTGTGCTCCCAGTGTCACCCCTTTTACACCGGTAAGCAAAAGGTCGTTGACACCGGCGGTCGCGTGAGCCGCTTCAATAAGAAGTTCGGCCTCGAGAAGTAATTTAGTTTGGGTATTTTTAAGAAGTCCGCACCGGCTTGGTGCGGACTTTTTTCATAATCTTTCTCTGCGCACAATGCAGGAACTTGCGCCCGATTTCATCTGCAAGACTTGCAGGTGAATAAACCCGCCCGTCAGGGCGAACCCTAACAGAAAATATAAATCCCAAGAGAATGAGGAAATAATATGCTAGATAAACGTAGCCCCGATGATATCAATCGCACCGTGCTGGTGGGGCTATCCGCCCACCGCTTGCCCAAGGAAGACTGCGCCACCGAGTCCACGCTGGAGGAGCTGGCTGCTTTGCTGGAAACCGCTGGCGGCGTGTGCGTTGGCGTGGTTTTGCAGCAGCGAGACAGCCCCGATCCCCGCACCTTCATCGGCGAAGGAAAAGTGCAGGAAGTCAAGGAGCTGGCCACCGCCAACGAGGCGGATTTGGTCATCTTCGACAACGACCTCTCTCCCTCCCAGTTGCGGGCGCTAACCAAAGATATCGGCGTGCAGGTAATGGATCGTAGCGGCCTCATTCTGGATATTTTCGCCCAGCGAGCCAAGACCCGCGAGGGTCGTTTGCAGGTGGAACTGGCGCAATACAAGTACCTGCTGCCTCGCCTGACTGGTATGTGGGGGCACCTGGTGCGGCAAACTGCCTCCGGCGGAAAATCGCCCATTGGTACCCGCGGCCCTGGTGAAACCCAGCTGGAGAGCGACCGACGACACATTCGCCGAAAAATCACTAAGCTGGCAGAGGAACTTGAGGATGTGCGCCGTGTGCGTGCCACGCAGCGGGAGCGCCGCATTAAAAACGAGGTTCCTGTCGTCGCCATCGTTGGCTACACCAATGCTGGCAAGTCTACGCTGCTCAACAAGCTCACCGATGCGGGCATTCCCGCTGTGAACCGCCTGTTTGACACGCTGGACACCACCACCCGTACGCTGGAAATCTCTGAAACCTGCACCGTTTTGCTCTCCGACACCGTTGGTTTCATTCGTAAGCTCCCCCACCACCTAGTGGCGGCGTTCAAGGCAACGCTGGAGGAGCTGACCTTTGCTGACCTGATTTTGCACGTCGTCGACGGCTCAAACCCTGAATGGCGAGAGCAAGCCGACGTGGTGAACAAGCTCATCGCTGAACTGGGCGCAGAGCAAATCCCCTGCATTGAAGTGTTCAACAAGTGTGACCTTGTGGATGGAGAGATTCTGCCTCATGGCGCACATATTGCCGCCATTTCTGCATACACCGGCGCAGGGCTGGACAATCTGCTCGCCCTCATTGGTGCGCAGGTGGATGCAGGAAAAAAACAGGTGCTTCTAGCACTGCCTTACGACAAAGGCGGTGTGCTTGACATGCTCTATCGGGAGGCGAAAGTGGAAAGCGTGGTCTACGAGGAGGCTATCATAGTTACTGCTGTGGTCACGCCAAAGGTGTTTGGTCAAGTACAGGAATTTGTGCAAAATTGAGCAAAGAGAGCTATTGACATAATGCACTTACTTTAAACAGAACGATTATTTTTCACCCCCTCACTCCGAAGGATGCGCAAAACGTGTTTGACTACGCAAAGCATCCGGAAGTGGATCCCGCACTAATTTATTTATCCCCCAGGTTTACATTGGGCATTTCAAGGAAAACCACCAATCACAGCGTTTTATCGAAAAGCTGGGCTTTGCAAAGTTGGGCGAGGATGCATACTTTTCCCCGCTCATCAATCAGCGCCATCGCTGTCTGCTCTATTGCATGACGAAAGAATATTAGTTGACGGAGTTAACATAAAATGAGATTAATGACTGAACGTCTCCTCTTGCGTTCCTTCACCATGGACGATGCCGAGGATGTATTTGAATACGCTGTTGACCCTCGGGTCGGCCCTGCTGCGGGCTGGCCGGTGCACAAAGATATTTGGGAGACGCAGACGATTATTCATGATGTTTTTATGAAGACGGCGGACGAGGTG
>JGI994J12354_10002413_pt1 | contig 18276 bp, 21 predicted proteins | sample IntmicLarv3ML3BL_FD_12354 | JGI IMG/M metagenome (IMG submission 12354)
AAATTCCAAACGATAGTCTGTATAGAGGAAACAATGCCACTACTCTTGCACAAGTTGCGTGGGATTTTGTCCATTTGTCAAAATATGATGACTAAGAATTATTCTAATGGCAAAAGTAGAATATATAAAATGATACCCTTGACAAATAAAAACACTATCAACAAGGATTATACGAGGTAGCATTTATGATTGACAAAAAATGGATTTTGTGTCCTGCATGTAAAAATAGAACACGACTAAGAATGAGAGAAGATACAGAATTAAAAAACTTTCCACTTTATTGTCCTAAATGTAAACAAATAAATATGAAAAAGATTTTATTAAAAATGCTATGTTTAGCAATGACAATCGTGCTTGCCGCGTGTGGTGGCAGCAATATGCCGGAAACACCCACTTCGCCGGAACAAGCCACAGTAGCGCCAACCCCGGAAACACAACAAAATATAGAAGTTGTTGAAATAACAGTGCCGGCTACAGTATATGAAGGAGTTGATTTCTCTACGTTTGACACCGATAAATATGCCGAATTAAACGGTTTTATTAGCACAACAATAAACGATGATGGTTCAATGACATTAAAAATGACAAAAGCTTGCCAGAATGAATTCATTGAAGCAAGGGCTAACGAACTTAGAGATATGTTTGAAGACTATGTCGGCGGCGAAGACACACCATATACCATTACATACAACGCTAATTTCACCGAAGTCACAATAGAGGTTGATTCAGAAAAATATGATAATATATGGGATTTTTCCCCTATGGTGGTAGGAATGTCTGCCGCTTTTTATCCAGCTTTCACGGTTGACGGGTTTACAAAAGTTGATGTATATACTGTTGACAGCGAAAGTGGGGAAGTGTTAAACACATATTCGCTGCCGACTGAGTAATTCCTGTCTTGAACTTTTGATTTAAGGAGGTGTTACTGTGTCCAATATTGTTTTTCATAACTCGTACAAACTGAAAAAGGGAGTATCTGTTTCAGAGTTTTTAGTAAGCCCTAATGGGCTTTTCGGTTTTTATTTTAGGAAGTTTTGAGTTTTCTGAAAATACAATAAAATAACCGACATTCTGCCGTGGAAAAATGGCGGAATGTCGGATTTGCGTGGGAGAAGCTCAACGGAGTGTGCGATATTATCACGACTCAGGCTCTTTCACAACAGAACTCCGCAGGCTTTCATGCTGGAGATTAGTTTATCTGTGGCTGGCTTTGACATTTCGACAAGCGGAAGGCGCACAAAGCCCGAATCCAGCGAGAGAATTTCCATTGCTTTTTTTATTGGAATTGGGTTTGTTTCGATAAAGAGGTTTTCAAAAAGGGTTGAATATTTTGTGTAAACCTCCGTTGCGGCGGAAAAGCTTCCGCTGAGGCAAAGGTCACAAAGCGTTGATATTTCCCCGGGAATAACATTTGCGGCAACGGAAATGACACCAAGACCGCCAAGCGACATGATGGGAATTGTGTTGTCATCGTTTCCGCTCCAAATGTGAAGGCTGTCTTTGCACCGGGCGCGAAGCTTTGATATTAGCGAAAAATCGCCCGAGGCTTCCTTCACGCCGTTGATATTTGGGTGCTCTGAAAGGCGCATGTAGCTCTCAAGGCTTATGCCGATTGAGGTTCTGCTTGGAACATTGTAGAGAATTAGGGGGATGGGCGCGGCATTTGCGACGCAGGTGAAATGGGCAACCAGCCCCTCTTGTGTTGATTTGTTGTAATATGGCGCGGTCATAATTAGAGCGTCGGCGCCGAGCAGCGCCGATTTTTCGGCTTTTTTCAGGCACTCGGCTGTATTGTTTCCGCCGATGCCTGCGATTATTTTTATCTTGCCAGAGGCATATTTTACGCAAAAATCCACGAGTGCTTCGTACTCGTGGATTTCTAAGGTGGAGGCTTCGCCGCTTGTTCCGGCGACGAGGATAGCCTGAATTTTGTTTTCAATTTGAAAAACAAGCTGGTGAGCGAGGTTTATATAGTCGAGCCTGTTGTCCTTTGTGAGCGGCGTTATAATTGCCGTGCAGGAGCCTGTAAAAACAGGGATTTTCAAAAAAATGCACCTCCGGATAATAAATTTTTCGATTTATTTTTTGCAGAAGGGCTGCAATTTATCTGGAGAGTGTTTTGGGCTTGGCGTTTGCTAAGGTTATTTGATGGCGGTGATGTATCCTTCCGCGCAGAGAAGCTCGGCAAGCAGAACCGCGCCGCCGGCAGCGCCGCGCAGCGTGTTGTGGCTCAGGCAGACGAATTTGTATTGGTACTGGCTGTCCTCGCGCAGTCTGCCGATGGAAATTGCCATGCCGCCTTCAAGGTCGCGGTCGAGCTTTGTTTGGGGTCTGTTGTCTTCTTCAAAATAGTTTAGAAACTGCTTTGGCGCGGTGGGGAGGTTTAGCTCCTGCGCGCGGCCCTTGTAGCTTTTCCATATTTCGAGAATTTCCTGCTTTTCGGGCTTTTTGTCAAAGCACACGAAAACTGCTGCCATGTGACCGTTTGCCGCAGGAACGCGGATGCACTGGGCTGAAATGTATGGGCTTTTTGCTTTTTCGATGACATTGCCTTTGATTGTGCCCCAAATCTTCAGCGGCTCCTGCTCGCTTTTTTCCTCTTCGCCGCCGATGTAGGGGATTACATTGTCCACCATTTCGGGCCAGCTCTCGAAGGTTTTTCCGGCACCGGAAATTGCCTGATATGTGCAGACGAGCGTTGCCGTTAAGCCAAATTTTTCGCGAAGCGGATGCAGGGCAGGAACATAGCTTTGGATAGAGCAGTTTGATTTTACCGCGATGAAGCCGCGCTTGGTGCCAAGGCGCGATTTTTGAGACTTTATTATTTCGATATGCTCGGGGTTTATTTCGGGGATAACCATCGGAACATCGGGGGTCCAGCGGTGGGCGCTGTTGTTTGAAACAACGGGGCATTCGAGCTTTGCATAGGTTTCTTCAAGGGCTTTTATTTCGTCCTTGTTCATGTCAACAGCGGAAAAGACAAAATCAACAGCGCTTGCGATTTCCTCAGCGTCGGCAACGGCATCTTTTATAACAAGGCTTTTATAAGCCTCGGGAACATCGCCCTCGATTGCCCAGCGCCCTTTCATGGCTTCGCCATAGGTTTTGCCGCGGCTTCTCGCGCTTGCCGCGACGATTTCGAGCTTGAACCACGGATGGGCTGATATGAGCGCGATGAAACGCTGCCCAACCATTCCTGTTGCGCCGACTACGCCAACCTTAAATTTTTCCATAAAAGTTCCTTCCCAATTTTTTGCTCTATTATAAAGGTATGCCAATACATGCCAAAATATAGCATGTCGACAAAAACCTTGATATTGTGAGCAAAATAATATATAATTTTAATCAAGCTACATATGTTTTTTAGCAATGCGAAGTTTCTGTGTGTAGTGTATTAATTAAAGAATATTATAACATTTTTGCACCTTAAAGGTCAATTGTTTATTGGTGGTTTATTATGAAAAAATTTGTTTTTACAGTTGTTATAGTCGTTTTATTATGTGCGCTGCTTCTTATGAGTGCAGGGGCAGAGCCTGCCATTTTATATGTTAACAGCGGAGGCGAAACCTTGGCAGAGCCAATTTCGTCCTCTTATGCAATCGGAGATGGCACGGCGATGCAGCTTGGAACAGAGAATGTTTATGCGCTCACAGGCGACGGACTGAAAACGCTTTCCGGCGAGGCGGCTGAAAACCAAAGCCCGGAGCTTGAGCTTGGCAGCGTTGCGCTTCGCTCGGGGATTGTAAAGGTTGGTCTTAAATATTATTATTCGCCAAACCGAAACTCCACGGTTGAGGCGGCAAATCTTGAAAACTCGGTTGGTGCCGGATATCAGTTTGGATATTTTGACTCTGACAGGGTGTTTCATGCACAGAGCGCGACATCTGAGACCAAAATTACAATGCGCAGAATTGGCGCATCGGGAATTGGCATTTATATAACCGGAACGAACACCCTGCTTTATCAGGTTTCTAGCACGAACACGTCAAGTATGCTGGCTGTGCGACCTGTCAGCGGCAGCGGCGATGCTGTTACATGGTTTGCAGGATATAAATATTATGGCGATTTTGAATATGTGGTTTTGAGCGCCGGAAATATCAATGTTATAAATGTTGTGCCGATTGAAAAATATGTCATGGGCGTTTGTGCGATAGAGATGAACGAAGCGTGGCCGCTTGAAGCGCTGAAAGCGCAGGCTGTTGCCGCGAGAACCTATGCGGCGCGCTACATAAAAAACTCGATTTACTACTATAGCTGCGGCTTTGATGTGACAAACGACACATATTGTCAGGCGTATACCGGAAGCACCAACGTGGGCGAGCGGATTATACGCGCGGTGAGCGAAACTGCAAATCAGTTTCTTACATACAACGGGAGACTTTGCGATGCGCTTTATTATTCTTCAAACGGCGGTGGGACAGAGGACAGTTATAATGTATTCGGAAACGATGGACATCCTTATTTAAAAGGTGTAATCGACCCGTATGAAGCGAGCGTGAACCACATGAACTCATATAGTAGCTGGAGATACACGATGACCCCGGCGCAGCTTGGCGCAAGGGTGAACTTGGGCAGCATTTCTTACTGCACGGTTACATATTCCGAAACCGGAAACGCGATTGCCATAACCTTCACAGCGACAAATGGCAGCACGGCGAGAATTGTGCGCGGACAATGCCGCACAACTCTTGGAATGCCGAGCATAAGGTACACAATTTCAAGGGACGCTGCCGGAAACTTTGTCTTTAACGGCTCGGGCTGGGGGCACAATGTCGGCATGAGCCAGTTTGGCGCATACGCAATGGCTGAAAATTATGGCAAAACATATCAAGAGATTCTTAATTTTTACTACACCGATATTGAGCTGAGCTATGGCAGGCTCAGTTAGAAAATGCTTACGAATTTTGGCGCGCATGAAAGGATAAAACAAAGGATATATGAAAAAAAGCGATTTTTATTTTGACCTGCCGGAGGAACTTATCGCGCAAACGCCGATAGAGCGCCGCGACGGTTCAAGGCTTTTACATCTTGATAAAAAAACAGGCGATGTGTCGCATGACCATTTTTATAATCTGCCCTCGTATTTACGCGAGGGCGATTGCCTTGTATTAAACGATTCGCGCGTTTTACCGGCACGGCTTTTTGGAACAAGGTTGGGCGGCGGTGCGGTTGAGGTTGTTTTGCTTCGCGATTTGGGCGAGGGCGCTTGGGAGTGCCTAACACGCCCCGGGAAAAAGACAAAGCCGGGAACCATCCTGTCCTTTGGCGATGGCGAGCTTACGGCGACGGTTGAGGAAGCTGTGCAGGGCGGAAACCGTGTTTTGCGCTTTTGCTATGAGGGCATTTTTCTTGAAACGCTGGAGCGGCTTGGAAAAATGCCGCTTCCGCCATATATTAAAACCGAGCTTTCAGACAAGGAGCGCTATCAAACCGTTTATTCGCGCGAGGTTGGCTCTGCCGCGGCACCAACTGCCGGGCTGCATTTTACAAACGAGCTTTTGGAAGAGATTCGCGCAAGGGGAATTGAGATTTGCTTTGTCACGCTGCATGTAGGGCTTGGAACCTTTCGACCGGTTAAGGACGAGGATATCTTAAATCACGAGATGCACTCAGAATTTTGTATTGTGCCGCAAGAGGCGGCGGACAAGATTAACGAAACGAAAAGGCGCGGTGGGCGTGTTGTTTCTGTCGGAACGACAAGCTGCCGAACGCTTGAGAGTTTTGCAAACGATGATGGCACCATGTCGGTTAAAAGCGGCTTTACAGACATTTTTATCTATCCCGGATATAAATTTAAGTGTGTTGACGCGCTTATAACAAACTTTCACCTGCCAGAGAGCACGCTTATCATGCTGGTTTCGGCGCTTGCAGGCAAGGAGGAGGTGCTTGCGGCATATAAAACGGCGGTTTTAGAGCGGTACAGGTTCTTTTCCTTTGGTGATGCGATGCTTGTTGAATAGGAGGAAATGGCGATGAAGAAGGAAGCTGTGAAAAATATTATGCTGCTGGCTTTGGTGGTGCTTTGCGTTGTTTTGGTTTTTATTTGCCGAAGCCAAAGCCAGCAGCTTAAAGCGCAGGAGGGTTCAAAGCTGCAAAACGCAAATCTTGCACTTTACACTGTGGCAACGAGCCTTAGAGTGTATGAATATGACGAGCCTTTTGTGAGGGCGCTGTATAGTTTTGATGCGCATGCATGGACGCTACAGGATGATAACTATATGCAACTGGGAGAGCGTCTCGTGAATTTGACGAACCCCGAGGTTTTTGAAAAGCTCAGCTATGAAGATGCGATTTTTATTTCTGACGCTATTTTTGTGTTTTTCGGCGCGAGATATGATGAATATGACAGCTTCGCTGGACCAAATTTTGATGTGCGTGCCGGGTATGGAGATGTTTACCCTGTTTTGGAATATCTTATCGAAAATGATATTAGCTGAGGCTGATAATATGAACGCTTTCAGATTAGGAGAAATGAATGTTTAAGCTTATAAAGCAAGAGGGCAAGGCTCGCCGCGGCGAGCTTGAAACTCCGCATGGCACAATTCAAACGCCGGTTTTTATGAATGTTGGAACACAGGCGGCGATAAAGGGAGGGCTTTCTGCGCGCGACCTTGAGGAGATTGGCTGTCAGGTGGAGCTGTCGAACACCTATCATCTGCATGTTCGCCCGGGGGATGAGCTTATCCGCGACATGGGTGGGCTTCACAAATTTATGACATGGGAAAAGCCGATGCTGACTGACAGCGGTGGGTTTCAGGTTTTTTCTCTTGCGAAGCTTCGCAAGATAAAAGAGGAGGGGGTTTATTTCAGCTCCCACCTTGACGGACGGCGCATTTTCATGGGTCCAGAGGAGAGTATGCGCATTCAAAGTAACCTTGGTGCGGATATTGCGATGGCTTTTGATGAATGTGTTGAAATTCCATCGCCCTATGAGTATGTCAAGGCATCGACAGAGCGAACCTTCCGCTGGCTTGTGCGCTGCAAGGCGGCGAATGCGGAGTTTAACAGCCAGTCGGGGGCAATTAACCCGGGGCAGATGCTTTTTGGAATAAACCAGGGCACGACATTTCCGGACCTTCGTATAGAGCACATGAAGAAAATTGCCGAGCTTGACCTTCCGGGTTATGCTATAGGCGGTCTTGCCGTTGGTGAAACGCACAGGGAGATGTATGACACAATAGAGACTGTGGAGGAGCATATGCCGGCTGACAAGCCGCGCTATCTCATGGGCGTTGGAACACCCAGCAACATAATTGAATCGGTTTACAGAGGGGTGGACTTTTTCGACTGCGTGATGCCATCGAGAAACGGTCGGCACGGGCATTTGTTCACATGGAGCGGCGTTATAAACATCAACAACCAGAAATATGCACGAAGTGAGGAGCCGATTGAGCAGGGCTGCGGCTGTCCTGTCTGTGGACGCTATACAAAGGCTTACCTGCGCCATCTTTTGAAAGCGCAGGAGCCGCTTGCAATGCGGCTTCTCGTCATGCACAATTTATATTTTTACAATAAGCTCATGGCTGAAATAAGAGACGCGCTTTCAGAGGGCAGATTTACCGCATTTAGAAACGAATATTCCGAAAAACTGGCGCAGAGAATTTAATAAATTATAAAAAATCGAAAAATGCTTGCATTTAGGCGAAACAGAAACTATAATAAGCAAGCAGTGCAAATTTTTCCCTATGCGTTTTTATATTTATATGAAGAGCTAATTATTTTAGGAGGTTTTTTTACATGAAAAAAAATATCAAGAAGCTGCTTGTTGCGATAACGGTTATGGCATTTTCATGCCTTGGTCTCACCGGCTGCGCTGGCACAGGCGGAGAAGGTGGCGGCGGATCCTTGTACACTATGCTTATGCTGGTTGTCCTAATCGCAGTTTTCTATTTCTTCATCATCAGACCGGAAAACAAGAAGAAGAAAAAGCTTGAGGTTATGAGAAGCGAGCTTTCCGTTGGTGATAAAATCACAACAATCGGCGGCATTGTCGGAAAAATTGTCAGCATCAACGGCGATTTGATAACCTTTGAAACCGGCGAAGATAGAGTTCGCGTCCAGGTTACAAAATGGGCAGTTTCCACAAACAAAATAGAAAAAGCCGAGTAAAAATAATATTTGTAATTAAATTAAGCCCCCCGGAATAGTATTGAACAAGCTATTTCGGGAGGTTTTTTTATGGAAAAAAATACACAGCAAATGAAAATTGGCGCGAACGGTCGGCTGATAATCAAGGCGGCGATAACAGGTGGTGTGATAACTCTGGTTTTAATTTTGCTCTCATCCGCGCTTATGAGCTACGGAAAAATTCCGGAGGGGCACGAGGCTCTTTTGGTGAGCGCCTCGCTTTTCCTTGGGTCGCTGGCTGCCGGGATTATTTCCACAAAAAAGAAAGCTACCGGTAAGCTTGTGTGCGCTCTTGCAAGCGGAGCGATAATTTTGGCGATTATCATTTTGGCGGCGATGGCGATAAATGGCGCAAACCCCATAAGCGGCAGAATGGTTGCCAACGCGACAACTATTTTGGTTGGCGTTATATGCGGAGGCGTCATAACCTCAGCTAAAAAAGAGAGGAGGCGGCATTCTAAATAATACAGAAAGTAATCGAATTGGTAGGTTGACATAATTACAAGAAAATTACCAATATGTAGTGTGATAACAATGCGTAATTACTATATGTCGGCATATTTCAGCCTTTATTTGGGTGAAAACTTATACTTTTGATATCGGAGGTTGCTGTAGTTTACATAATATTGTTTACATAATGCATAGTCATAATTCACAAAAATCAACTTATTTTTGCAAAACACTTGATTACTGACGGAATTTGTATTATATTGTGCATACTCATTTATTATGTAAATTAAGCTATTATTTTTTATGAATTTATATTTTGATTGATGCCATGATGAGAAAAATTAAAGCTTCTTTTTCTCGCGCGCTTGCAGCCGGCAGCGAGCCGGTCATGCCGCTTCTTTATCTGGTTGCCACTGCTGGAATTGTGCTTGGTTCGATTTCGGGTTCGGTTTTTATCTCCGAGCTTCCCGAAGGGCTGGGCGTTTATAGTGACAATTCTCTTTTGCCACAGAGCTTGTGGGCTTCGGCTTTTGGAAATTTCAAGTTTCTCTTTTTGGCAATTTTGTTTTCCAGCTCTTTTTTGGGCGTGATTTTGATTCCGTCGCTCACCTTTGTAAAGGCGTACACATTTTCGTGTTCGGTTGCGGCGCTCTATTCGGCATATTCTTTCTCGGGGCTCTTGTGCTGCGTTTTTGCGATTGCCGTTCCAACTGCGTTTGCGTTGCCGTGTCTTTTGATTGCGTACAGGGACTTGTTTTATCATTCGCGCCAGCTTTATGAGTTTAAGCTTATGGGAAGCTTTACCTCTGCGAGGGCAGGCACGATTAAGCATTTGCTTGCTATAGCTTTGCTGCTTTTTGCGGTTTCATCTTATGATTATTTTTTGCTGCCGCGTATTCTAACGGCTATTTTGTAATTTTTACGAAAGGAGGAGAGAAATGCCTAATTCAGATTTGCTTTCACGCTTTGAAGATTACCTGACCCAGGTAAAAAAGGCATCTGTAAACACGCTGAGCTCATATCTTCGGGATATACGCCAGCTTGGTGACTATCTTCTTTCTTCCGGCACCGGAGAAACATACGCAACGGTTAGCGAGGACACGCTTATGCAATATGTTTCAAGCCTCAGAGGACGCGGAAAATCGGTTGCGACAGTTTCGCGCTCTATCGCATCTATAAAAAACTTCTATAGCTTTCTTATAGGTATCGGAGCTGTTGACAAAAACCCCACAGGAGGACTTGTGCCCGACAAAACCACGCATAAGCTCCCTCAAATTCTCACAAGCCGCGAGGTTGAGCTTCTTCTGGAGCAGCCGGAGTGTGTTGATGCAAAGGGATATCGCGACAGGGCGATGCTGGAGCTATTATATGCCACAGGAATCAGGGTTAGCGAGCTTATTGCGCTTAATGTGCACGATGTAAATCTGTCGGTGGGCATTGTTACCTGCCGCGGCAGGGACCGCGACAGGTCTATTCCTCTTTATACAACGGCTGTAAAAATTCTTACGGAATATATTGAATTTATCAGAACGCAGATGATTGCGAATGCGGACGAAGCGGCGCTTTTCGTCAACGTGAGCGGCGAGAGAATGTCGCGCCAGGGCTTTTGGAAGCTTATAAAAAGCTATCAGCACAAGGCGGGGATTGAAAAAACAATCACTCCACACATGCTGCGCCATTCGTTTGCCGCGCATCTTTTGGAAAATGGCGCGGATTTGCGTTCCATTCAAGAAATGCTTGGACATGCAGATATAAGCTCTACACAAATTTATTCTCAGCTTGTCAAAAAACAACTGAAGGACGTTTATAACAAGGCGCATCCGAGAGCATAGAAATAATTTTAGATATTGCATTGAAGCATTGTCCTCCGGCGGATTATTCTGCCGGAGGACAAGCTGTTTTGGGCAAATTTTGTTGCCCGATGTGTATTGTTGTGGTAAGATAATCAATATATAATTATTTGTCTGATTTAACCTTCACATTTCACAATGGTACAAATACCCTTGATGCAGGAAGGCGAATTATCGGTTGGAGGAGTAAATGCGCATTTTAGGTCTGGACCCGGGCATTGCCACGGTTGGTTTTGGTGTAATTGAAAATGAGAAAAACAAAATGCGGCTTATCTCGTGCGGCGCGATAACAACCCCGGCACACACATCGCTCTCCTCAAGGCTTGACCTTATTTATAATGACGTGAACGAGCTTTTGGAAGCCTTTAAGCCGGACGTTGTGGCGATTGAGGAGCTTTTTTTCAACACAAATATAACAACCGGAATTGCGGTTTCACATGGTCGAGGGGTGCTTTTGCTGGCGTGCTATCGGGCAGGGATTCCGACCTTTGAGTATACGCCGCTTCAGGTTAAGCAGGCGGTTGTCGGATATGGCAGAGCGGAAAAAAAGCAGGTTATTGACATGGTAAAGCGGATTTTGAATTTGAAAGCCGCGCCAAAGCCGGACGATGCTGCCGACGCTGTTGCAATTGCAATTTGCCATGCGCGAAGCAGCACCTCACTTTTATACAAAAACGGAGGCAATGACGTATGTTCCACTATATAAACGGCACGGTTGCACACCTTGAGCCAAATTTTGTTGTTATTGATTGCGGCGGTGTTGGATATGGGCTTTGTGTAAGCCCATATACAGTGTCACAGCTGAGGGCAGGAGAGATGCGCAAGCTTTTCGTCTATGAGGTGATTCGGGAGGACTGCTTTGACCTTTACGGCTTTGAAAGCATGGCAGAAAAGCGCAGCTTTGAAATGCTCCTTGGCGTTTCCGGCGTTGGTCCCCGGGCAGCGCTTTCCATTCTGTCTGCGACCACGCCGGAGTCTCTTGCCGTTGCGATTATTTCCGAGAACGAGAAAACCATAACAGCTGCGCAGGGCGTTGGAAAAAAGCTTGCACAGCGCGTGATATTGGAACTTAAAGACAAGATGGCAAAGCAGGCAGGCGAATTTTCGCAGTTTTCCGGAGCTGGTTCTGCCGCAAGTTCTGCCACTTCCAGCGCTCTTTCAGATGCAACCGCAGCGCTTACGGTTTTGGGCTATGGCGCAGCGGAAATAAGCGCCGCGCTTAAAGGCGCGGAGCTGTCCGGCTGCGATGCCGAGGAGATTATAAAAATGTGCTTAAAGCAATTGATGAAGTAAGGCAGGTGAAGGGCAGTTGAGCATTAATTTTTCAGAAGAGGCGTTTGATGAAGCGGTTACAACAAGCTCGCATTTGCCGGAGGACGCAGCCGAAGGCTCGCTTCGCCCACGAACGCTCGCAGACTACACCGGACAGGAGCAGGTTAAAGACAATTTAAGCGTTTTCATCCAAGCGGCGAAGATGAGAGAGGAGCCGCTTGACCATGTGCTGCTTCATGGTCCACCAGGGCTTGGAAAAACTACGCTTGCGGCTGTTATTGCCAACGAAATGGGCGTTAACATGCGCATCACCTCGGGTCCGACAATAGAAAAGGCAGGCGACCTTGCGGCGCTACTTACAAATTTGCAGGAAAACGACATTTTGTTTGTTGACGAAATACACCGCCTAAACCGCGCTGTGGAAGAGATTTTATACCCCGCGATGGAGGACTATGCGATAGACATTATCATCGGAAAAGGTCCGTCTGCAAACTCTATCCGCCTTGATTTGCCGAGGTTTACACTTGTCGGTGCGACGACGCGCGCAGGACAGCTCTCCGCGCCACTGCGCGACCGTTTTGGCGTTACGCTCCGCCTGGAGCTTTATTCAAAGGAAGAGCTTCAGCGCATTGTTGAGCGAAGCGCCGATATTCTTGCCATTGAAATTGAGCCAGATGGCGCAAAGGAAATTGCGGGACGTTGCCGGGGCACGCCGCGAATTGCAAACAGAATGCTTCGCCGGGTGCGAGATTTTGCGCAGGTTACAGCAGGCGGCATAATTACAAAACAGGTGGCAGATGAAGCGCTTACAAAGCTTGAAATTGATCACCTTGGGCTTGACGGCGTTGACAGGCGTATGCTAAAGGCGGTTATAGATTTCTACGGCGGCGGTCCCGTTGGTGTGGAAACTCTTGCGGCAACGATAAATGAGGAAGCCATCACGCTTGAGGATGTTTACGAGCCATATCTTTTGCAGCAGGGCTTTTTAACGCGAACACCACGCGGTCGCTGCGTTACGCGCCGGACATATGAGCATCTGGGGATTGAATTTTTGGGGCAAAGTGTGTTGGAATTGTAAAAAACAGTCATTAAATGATAAATCTGAATAAAAAAATTAAAAAAATCAAATAAAATGTTGTTCATTTCTTGACAAATTGAAATTTTGGGAATATAATTACTTTAACACTAGGAGAAGTTTTGTTTTGAAAGCATATTTTGACATGACAGACCCAGAGCTTCAGTCGCTTGCGCGCACCGGCGATGCCGCCGCGGAGAACGAGCTGACAATCAGGTATATGCGCCATGTCCGCATTTGCGCCCGACCTTACTATCTAGTTGGCGGCGATAGCGAAGACCTTTTACAGGAAGGCATGCTGGGGCTTCTCTCTGCCATCAGGCAGTTTAACCCCGAGGAAGGTGCCACTTTCAAAACATACGCGCAATTTTGCATTGAAAACAGGCTTAAAAGCGCTGTAAAATCAGATAAAAGACTAAAACATTCTCCGCTTAATGACAGAATTTCATTAGACGATATCCTCTCAGAAGAAACCAAGGCTAATCCGGCGTACATGTGCGAGTCAAACAGACGAATCCCCGAAGAGCAGGTTCTGGCCAGAGAGAGCAAGACTGATTTTTTACTAGTTTTTTCACAGTATTTATCAAGACTTGAAAACGAAATTTTATCTCATTATTTAAATGGACTTTCATATAAAGAGATATCTGCTGCAACCGCAAGGTCGGTTAAGTCTGTAGATAATGCTGTGCAACGCATCAAGCATAAGCTGGCACGGCACCTTAATCTTGGCGATTACAGCCTTAATGGCTGACGCAATATTTTAGCCCAAGGGCAAGTTTTTTCAAAAGAGAGGATTCAAAATGTTTGAAGACAAGTCATTAGCATGCAAGAATTGCGGAGAAGAATTTATCTTTACTGCAGGTGAGCAGGAGTTTTACGCAGAGCGCGGCTTCCAGAATGAGCCCCAGCGCTGCAAGCCCTGCCGTGATGAGCGCAAGAACTCTTCACGTGGTCCCCGTGAATTCTTCACAGCAACATGTGCATCATGCGGCGGAGACGCAAAGGTTCCGTTTGAGCCGAAGAGTGATCGTCCTGTATACTGCAGCGATTGCTTCGCAAAGATGAAGGCTGAGTAAGTATTACATCTATACAAAAAAACACCTTTTGGGGTGTTTTTTTGCTTTTAAAAATTCTATTGAAATTTGCGATAATTAGGATATAATATCTGTAAATAGATATTATAATTGATTTAAGCTCACGACACGAATGCGACGTTTGACAAATTATATTACGATCTGCGGTCAAGATATAATCCGTAGGTGGGTATTATAACTAATTTAAGACCACGGCGCAAAAGCGCCGCTTAGTCAATTACATCAAGACCTAGTGGTTGTGATATAATATCCGCAGGTGGATATTATAATTAATTTAAAACCAGCGGCACAAAAGTACCGGTTGGTCAATTATATCCTGACCTAATGGTCATGATATAATGATTAGCATGTAATTGGTTAATTTAATTTGTTTTGAAATTGGCATTTGCGCCAATTGTTGAAATGTCTGTGAATGAACATAAGAACCGCCCTGCAATCATCGTACAACACACAGACCGTGATATAATTTGCTAAATGGCACAGAGCGCCGGGGGGCTTAAAAGAACATGGTGCTTGTTTACAGGCAAATGTTAGTGTGTCCGGCTGCTGCAATGCCTTATGATGTGTGCTCAGGATATGACATCCGCAGGCGGATATTATAAGTTGTTTAAGGCTTCTGCGCAAAAGCGCCTTGCTAGGACAGTGTGGCAGCGAGCCATGATAGGTATTACTGCGCTGCGAGCATTGTGCTGCGCAATTGACCCAATTATATATAATAATGAAGGAACATTTTGTGGCAGGTTTCAAATGCTCCGAAAACTTCATTAATATAAAAAAACACGGAGGATAGAGCTATGTTTGAAGTTACCAAGGAAACAATAATTGCTGACATTTTGCAGAATGCACCCGAAGTTGTTCCGCTTTTCAACGAAATCGGGATGCACTGCATGGGCTGCGCAATGGCGTCCGGCGAAAATGTTGGACAGGCATGTGCGGCGCACGGCGTTGATGCAGATGCTTTTATTGCAAAGCTTAACGAGTTTATTGCGACGCTTAACTAAGTTAAAAAGACCAAAATGGCGGAGGGCGACCTCCGCCGGTTTTTTAAGCGCTAAAATTTACAAAGCTATCGGAGGGAAAGCCTTGAACATAACCTTATCAAAACGCCTTTTGGCGATTGCCCAGTGTGTTTTGCCCGGTGCGCGCGTTGCCGATGTCGGGACAGACCACGGATACATACCGGCATGGCTTATTCAAAACGAGGTTTGCCCCTTTGCGATTGCGTCAGATATAAACGAGGGACCGCTATCCTGTGCGAGGAAAACTGCGCAGGATGCCGGTGTTTTTGCACAGCTTGATTTTCGTCTTTGCGCCGGACTTGAGGCTTATGAAAAGGACGAGATGGACTGCATAATAATTGCCGGAATGGGCGGAGAGACCACCGTTAAAATTCTCAAGGATGCCCGGTGGACAAGGGAGAAGCGCCTTGTGCTACAGCCGCAGTCGAAGCATGAAGCGCTTCGCGCATGGCTGGGCGAGAATGGGTATAAGGTTTCGGACGCTCGCCTTGTTGACGATATGGGGCGAATTTATATAATTTATGTTGTTGAGGGCGAGGGAGAAAGTGAGACTTTGAGCTCGACCAATTTGCTGGCTGACAAAAAGCTTGTGGAGAGGAAGGACCCACTTTTGGAGGCGTTTTTGAATGTCCACATTAAAAAGCTACGCAAGAAGTTTTTTGGGCTTGAAAAGTCGCAGGTATGTGATGATGAGATTTTAAGTGAATTGAAAACACAAATATATGAACTTGAAAAAATAAAAAAGGAGGCGCAAGCATGGCAACAGTAGCTGAGATTAGAGATTATTTTGACAAAATCGCACCCTTTTACATGAAGCTCGATTTTGACAATGTGGGACTTCTCGTGGGCTTTTGCGACGCAGAGGTTACAAGGGTTCTAACCGCGCTTGACATTACGGACGAGGTTATCGAGGAGGCTGTGGAGTATGGCGCACAGCTTATAGTGTCGCACCATCCGCTCATATTTGATGCGATAAAGAAGGTTACGGATGACGACACAAAGGGCAAAAAGATTATCCGCATGATTGAAAACGGCATTTCGGCAATCTGTCTGCACACAAATTTGGACACGGCAGATGGCGGCGTGAACGACGCGCTTATGACCGCGCTTGGCGGCGAGGTGGTAGGACTTTTAGACCCACACGGGGCGCACCCAGACGGCACACCCTATGGAATAAGCCGCTTTGGAAAGCTTTCGGAGCCAACGGCGTTTTATGATTTTCTCCAGAGCATTAAAACACGGCTTTGCTCAAACGGACTTCGCTATCATTTTTCCGGGCGTCCTGTTTATAAGATTGCCTGCTGTGGCGGCGCGGGAGCCGGGGATATGCAAAAGGCATTTGAGATGGGCTGCGACACATATATAACAAGCGACATTAAATATGACCATTTTTTATGGGCGAAGGAATTTGGGCTTAATCTGATTGACGCGGACCATTTTTGCACGGAAAATGTTATTGTCCCGATTGTCGCGGAGATGCTTTGCAATGAATTTCCGGCGCTTGAGGTAAAGCTTGCGCAATGTCACGAGCAGACGGCACAGTTCTTTTAATTTAGGAGATGCTTTTTTAATGTATGAGCTTATAAAGGTTGCGAAGCGAACATATTATATAGACTGTCCCACGAAAATTGGCGTTTACATAGACGGCGAAAATGATGCCTATTTTATAGACGGCGGAAGCGACAAGGATGCCGGACGCCGGGCGCGGCAAATTTTAGAGCGCGAGGGCTGGCGGCTTCGCGCGATAATAAACACCCATTCCCATGCGGACCATGTCGGCGGAAACGCCTATCTCCAGCAACAGACGGGGTGCAAAATTTACGCAATGGGCGCCGAGAGCGCTATAGTGCGGCACACCGTGTTGGAGCCTTCTATGCTGGTTGGCGCATTTCCGCACAGTCAGCTAAAGCATAAGTTTTTGATGGCAGCATCCAGCAACTGTGAGGATTTGACGACGGCGCAGAATGTGTTGCCGCGCGGTATGGAGATTTTTTCGCTTCCCGGGCATTTTTTCCAGATGATTGGGGTTAGGACGCCTGACAATATCGCTTTTGTGGCTGACTGTGTGAATAGCGCGGCGATGCTTGAAAAATATAAAATTGGCTTTTTGTATGACATTGGTGCGCAGCTTGAAACGCTTGAAGGGCTTTTGCTCATGAAGGCGAAGTTTTTTATCCCCTCCCACGCCGAGCCGACGGAGGATTTGACGGCGCTTGTGCGCTTAAATATAAAAAGCATTCATGAAACAAGGGAGCTTATTCTGTCGCTTTTAGAAACGCCGAGCTGCTTTGATGAGATAATGCGCGGTGTGTTTGATGCCTGTGGGCTGCGGATGAATTTAATACAGCATGCGCTGGTTGGAAGCACCTTGAGGTCTTATCTCGCCTGGCTTAAAGACATGGGAGAGGTGGACATTGAAATTTGTGACAATATGCTTTTATGGAAAAAGGGAAGTGGTAATTAAATGTATAAGACAAAGGATTTGTATGACCTTGAAAAAACAATTGCCGAGCCGCTGCTTAGGGACTGCGAATATCCCTGGCAGGCGCTTTCGGAAATTGGCGATTTTATAGAAGAGTTTTCTAAATCATTTTCGGCAGATGAATACGATAGCCCGGCGCAGGGCGTTTTTATAGCCAAGAGTGCGACAGTTGCGCCGAGTGCGGCAATAGTTGGACCATGCATCATCTGCGACGGGGCGCAGGTTCGTCACTGCGCGTTTATACGGGGAAATGCCATTGTTGGAAAAAATGCTGTTGTCGGAAACTCGACAGAGCTAAAAAATGTCATTTTGTTTGATGGTGTTCAGGTTCCGCACTATAACTATGTCGGAGATTCGATTTTGGGACATGGGGCGCACATGGGTGCAGGCTCAATTACATCAAATGTTAAAAGCGACAAAACTCTGGTTTCTGTAAAATGCGGCGAGGAGAAGATTGACACCGGTCTTAAAAAGGTTGGCGCAATGCTGGGCGATGGTGTCGAGATTGGGTGCAACAGTGTGCTAAATCCCGGTTGCGTTGTCGGGTGCGGCAGCATGGTTTATCCGCTGTCCAGCGTGCGTGGCGTAGTGCCGGAGGGGTGCATTTATAAATCGGACAAGGAGCTTGTGAGGAAGGATAAAGGCAATAGATAGGGGTACGGTAGGTTACAGTATTTCTACAATTAAGTTTAATTAAAATGGAGAAAATGCTATGAGTGGCTATATTCTGGGCGTGATGGGACTCGGCGCAATAGGGTTTATAATAGCGTTGGCATTTAGAGTGCCTTTTAAGGTTAGCGCGAAGATTGCCGTGGTGATTATTTCGGTGTGTCTTGTCATTGTCATATCTATGACTTTACTGACCATCGGTGCGTTTAAGATAGGACGCGCTTCCACATCCGAGGCA
>JGI994J12354_10002414_pt1 | contig 18265 bp, 16 predicted proteins | sample IntmicLarv3ML3BL_FD_12354 | JGI IMG/M metagenome (IMG submission 12354)
GGCGCGGCCGCGAAGCTGGTTGTCGATGCGGCGGCTCTCGTGGCGCTCGGTACCGATGATGTGCAAGCCCCCGGCGTCCACGACTTTTTTCTTGTCTTCGCCAGCTTCCTTGCTGAATTTTTCAAATTCTGCGGCAAAGGCCTCGCGGGCGGCCAGAATGTCCGGGTCGTCGCTCTTGTTATGCGCGGTGGCGGCCTCCACCAGCGCCGGGGCCATGCCTTGCCCCAACAGCGCTTGACGCGCCAAACCCTCGGGGCTGCCGCCGAGCAAAATATCCGTGCCGCGTCCAGCCATGTTGGTGGATATGGTCACAGCGCCATACTTGCCCGCCTGTGCAATGATGGAGGCTTCCTGCGCATGGTTCTTGGCGTTGAGCACCCGGTGCGGAATGCCGCGTTTATTTAATAACCGGCCCAGATACTCGGATTTTTCCACACTGACGGTGCCCACCAGCACGGGGCGGCCCTGTCCGTGAATTTTGATAATTTCTTCCACAACGGCGTTGAATTTGCCGATTTCGGTGCGATAGATGACGTCCTGCTCGTCGTGGCGGATCATGGGGCGGTTGGTCGGCGTGCAACAGACGTCCATGCCATAGATGGATATGAACTCGCCTTCTTCGGTTTTGGCCGTGCCCGTCATGCCGGACAATTTTTCGTACATACGGAAGTAATTTTGATACGTGATGGTGGCCATGGTGCGGTTTTCGCGCTCGACAGTGACTTTTTCCTTGGCTTCCAACGCCTGATGCAAGCCATTGGAGAACCGCCGTCCCACCATGATGCGCCCCGTGAACTCGTCCACAATCAGCACTTGGCCTTCCTGCACCACGTAATCCACATCCAGCTTCATTAAATAGTTGGCGCGCAGGGCTTGGTTGACGTGGTGGGAAATTTCGGTGTTTTCGGCGTCCGTCCAGTTGGCCACGCCAAAATGCTTTTCCGCGCGCTCCACACCCGACTCGGTGAGGTTGATGGTCTTTTTCTTTTCATCCAACACAAAATCCGACTCTTCGCCCAACGTCAGTCGCCGTACAAAGGTATCGGCCTTGGCATAGAGCTCGGTGGATTTCTCTCCCTGCCCGGAAATGATCAAAGGCGTACGGGCCTCGTCGATTAAAATCGAATCCACCTCGTCGATGATGGCGTAATGCAACCCGCGCTGCGACACACGCGAAAGCGTGGGGGCCATGTTGTCGCGCAGATAGTCAAAGCCGAACTCGCTGTTGGTGCCGTAGGTGATGTCGGCGGCATAGGCGGCTTTGCGCCCGGCCGACTCCATGTGGGCCAAAATCAGTCCCACCTTGAGGCCCAAAAACCGATGCACCTTACCCATCCATTCGCTGTCACGCGCGGCCAGGTATTCGTTGACGGTAACCACGTGCACACCCTTGCCGGACAAGGCATTTAAGAAGGATGGCAGGGTGGAAACCAAGGTTTTGCCCTCACCCGTGCGCATTTCGGCGATGCGTCCCTGATGCAGCACCATGCCGCCGACCATCTGCACGGGATAGTGCCGCTGGCCCAACGTACGTACCGACGCCTCGCGCACCAGCGCAAAGGCCGGAACCAGCAGGCTGTCGGTCGTTTCTCCGTTCTCGGCGCGTTGGCGCAAATCGGCCGCGCGGCTGCGAAGCTCGTCATCCGTCAGCGCCTGAAGCTCGGGCTCCAGGGCGTCAATCAAGAGGGTTTTTTGCATCATTTTGCGCACTTCGGCGTCATTGTTTCCTTTAAACATGCGGGAAAAAATGTTGCTCATGGCTGGGGGTTCCTTTCGGTTGGGGCATACGGAAGCGGAATGCCGGGGGCGGCATCCCCTACGGTTACCTTTCGATTAGGGGTTGCGGAGGCGGGACGCCGAGGGCGCCGTCCCCTACGGTTGCCCTTCAATTGGGAGGTGCGGGTGCGGGACGCCGAGGACGGCGACCCCTACGGTTGGGGTGCGCGTTTGCCTTGGTTCATCACGAAAACACAGCAATTCACCGAACCCCGGCGTACCCTTGGAAGCCAAGCATTCGGAGCCTCGCCATCTATACGCACAAAGCGCGTCATGATATTCTACCATGTTGCGGTTGTTTTTACAATTGCACGCGCGGGCTACAAATCCCTTGATTTCTTGACGGAAGAAAGCTCCGCCATATCGTCAAGGCTAACGCGATAAAATTTTGCAAGCGCAATGCACATGGATATGAGGCTTTCCGGTGCGCCCTTCCCGCATTTGCCAAGCGCGTAATTGCTATTTCATCGACACGAAGGGTTCCCCCTCCACCTTTTTCAAATAATCCCCCAAAACACCACCACACCCAAAATGGCGCAGTAGGCGGCGAAGAACATCATTTTGTTTTTTTGCATCATTTTAAGCATCACCATAATGGCGAACACGCCCGAGGCCGCCGCTGTAACCATACCCACCAGCGCCGCCGCCCAGCCGATGCCCCCAAAGCCGTTTTTGGCCACGCCGGGCAGTTGCACCAGCGCGCCGCCCAAAATAGCAATGGCGCTGAGCAGAAAAGAAAATTTTGCGGCAAAGGATTGCGTAAAGCCCATGGTTTTGCCCGCTGTGATGGTCATGCCCGAGCGCGAAATCCCCGGCAGCAGGGCCAGCGCTTGGGCGCATCCCACAAACAGGGCATCCAGCGGCGTGGGCTCGCGCACCCGGCGGGCCCGGACATTGGCCGAGAGCAGTTCTCCCAAACACAACACCACCGCCGTCACCCAAAACCCAAAGGCCAGATAGCGGCCGGGCAAAAAATTCTTTAGCCGATTGCCCAAAATCAGCGCCATCACCAGCGCGGGCAGGGTGGCGATCACCAGCCCAAACAGCACGCGGTTGGGGCCGCCGGGCTCGATGCTGCGGCGCAGCGAAACCCGCCCGCTGAACACCTCTCCCATGCCCTTGAAAACTTTGATGATGTCCGGCAAAAAGACAAAAATCACCGCCACCAACGTGGCCACGTGCAGCAAGGTGTCGTAAAACAGCATGGCGCCGCTTTCCACATCGACGCCAAGCAGACGCCCGGCCAACTGCAGATGACCTGTGGAGGAAACGGGAAAAAACTCGGTTAACCCTTGAATTAATCCCAGAATAAACGCCTGAAAAATACCCATGGAAACCCCACCCTTCCTGCACAGTATACGCAAGCGGCGCGCCGCTTTATGTTCCCAACTATACAATACAGCAAAAGCCGCCTTTTTTCAAGAAGGCTTTTGCATTTGCGAAAATTTTAACTACATTTGCGTTTACGAAAGCTTTAGCCCACTTCGCTCCCCGGCGCAACCTCCGCGGGCACGGTCAGCACCCGCAGCGCGCCGGTGGCGGCGTCTTGGGCGGAAAGCAGCATGCCTTGCGACACAATGCCGCGAATTTTGGCAGGCTTGAGGTTGGCGAGCAGGATCAGATTTTGGCCGATCAGCGTCTCGGGCACGTAATGGGCGGCAATGCCCGAAACCACAGTGCGGGGCGTGTCTTCACCCACATCGAGAGAAAAAAGCAATAATTTGTCAGCGTTTTCCACTCGCTGACAGCTTAACACACGGGCCACCTTCATTTGACTTTGGAAGAAGGTGTCGATGGAAATGGGCTTTTGTGCAGAACCGTCGGGTTGCGCCGCCGCACCTGCCGTTGCATTTGGCGCATCTGCCGCCGCGCTTTTCGCATTTGCCCCCGCCGCGTTGGCTTCCACACCTGCCAACTTTTCTTGACCTTGCGCAGCTCCAATGCTCGGCGTGGCTTTTGCGGCATTTGCCGCCCGTTTGCCATCGCCGTTCGGCTTGGCATCATCGGCAACCGGGTTGTTTTCCCCGGTATTCGAAGCCTCATCGCCCGCCAGCGCGGCCAGCTCGGCCGGGATATCCAATCTCGGGAAGAGCGCAGGGCCTTTTTCCACGCGCAGGCCCGCGAGTGAGGCTCCAAACCCTACGTTTTGAAGCCCTTGCAAGCCCTTTGGAATGCCCAGCTGCGCAAAAATTCGCGGCGGTGTGTTTGGCATAAAGGCCGTAAGCAGCACGCCGACAATGCGCACGCACTCGGCCAAATGATACAGCACGGTGTCCAACTGACCCGCCAGCGCGGGGTCTTTTGCCAGCACCCAGGGCGCGGTTTGGTCGATGTACCGGTTGCACAGGCCGATGATGTTCCAAATTTCTTGCAGGGCCAAGGAGGGCTGCAAGCCTTCCATGTGCGCGTCCACCAGCCCCGGCAGGGCTTGGGCGCTTTGGCACAGGGGGAGGTCAAAATCCGTGGGCGAGCCGGGGGCGGGGATGCTCCCCTCGCGGTATTTTTCGATCATGGCCACGGTACGCGAGACCAAATTGCCCAGATCGTTGGCCAAATCCGTGTTGATGCGGCCAAGCAAGGCGGCGTCGGTGTAATGACCGTCGGCGCCAAAGGTGACGTCCCGCAGCAAAAAGTAGCGCACGGCATCGGCAGAATACCGCCCGCAGCGCAGGGCGGGGTCAATCACATTGCCGCGCGACTTGGACATCTTGAGGCCATCCATCACCAGCCAGCCGTGGCCAAACACGCGCTTGGGCAGCGGCAGGCCCAGCATTTTTAGCAAAATCGGCCAAACAATCACGTGAAAGCGAATGATCTCCTTGCCCACAATATGGACATCGGCGGGCCAAAACTGCTCAAAAAGCGAAGCATCCTCTTGCGTATAGCCCAGCGCGGATATGTAGTTGGAAAGCGCATCCACCCACACATACACCACATGGCCGGGGTCAAAGGTCACCGGCACGCCCCAGGTTAAGCTGGTGCGCGACACGCACAAATCTTCCAGCCCGGGACGCAAAAAGTTGTTGAGCATTTCGTTGGCGCGCGAGGCGGGCTGCACAAAATCCGGGTTGTTTTCGATATAGTCAATCAGCCAATCGGCGTGTTGAGACAACCGCAAAAAATAGCACTCCTCTTGCGATTGCTCCACCGGCCGGCCGCAATCCGGACACAACCCGTCCTTGGCTTGGGTGGTGGTCCAAAAGCTTTCGCAGGGAGTACAATACCAACCTTCATAATGCTTTTTATAGATATCACCCTGTTGGTGCAGGCGCTGAAAAATGCGCTGAACGGTTTCAATATGCCGGGCGTCTGTGGTGCGGATGAAGCCGTCGTAGTCCACATTCATGGTGCGCCAAAGCTCGCGGACGCTATCCACAATGGGATCGACATATTCTTTAGGCGAAACGCCGTGCTCGCGGGCCTTGCGCTGAATTTTTTGGCCATGCTCGTCGGTGCCGGTTAAAAAATAAACATTCTCGCCCTTTTGCCGATGATACCGCGCCAAAGCGTCAGTACAAACCGAAGCATACGCATGCCCGATGTGCAAACGCTCGGAGGGGTAATAGATGGGCGTGGTGATGTAAAAGTTTTTCATGAACGCCTTCCTCACAGGTGGCACATTGAGAATTTCGTGCCCGTTCTGCCATATCCTCCAATGGCTTCCGCCTAGCGGCGCAAAAAAGGATATGACGCAATTCGCTGAGGCTCATTATATCATAAATTATTGGAGGAAAAACGAAGTTTGTGAAATTTTTGTGAGGGGTTGGACAAATTGGGATGCAATCCACCCGCTGTGCGGTTACTTTTTGTCTTTCCGCCTTTTTTGACGGCGAAGCCTGCCTGCGGCGGTGTCGTTTTTACATATTTCGCAAAATATGGAATGGCATTCCACATTTTACGAAACTTCCCTCGCGCGCGCCCGCTTCTCTGCCTACGCCGTGGCGCTATTCTTCTACCGCGAGTCGGGAAATTGCAAATTCTATGCATTGCGTCAAAATTTTATTGAACGAAACGCCCGTTTCTTGGCTTATCTCCGTCAACTTATCGAAATGCTCCGGCTTGAACCGAACCGTTCTATTGATTGATGATATTTTATTTTCATCTTTTGTGATTATAAATTTATCCATAAAAGTCAACCCCTCCTGTAATCAACATTGTACGCCTTGAATCCGAGGCGGTTGCCCTCGTTTATTGAGGCGTGCGAATTCCCGGCAGATGCGAGGTTGGCTCCCCTGATGGCGGCGCACTGTGATGGGTGCGTCCAAAAATGTAGTCCGTGCTTGTGTGATAAAAATCAGCCAGCTTCACAACAAAACGCGAGGGAATTTCTCTTTTCCCCGTTTCGTAATTGCTGTACACACGTTGGTCAATTCCCAAAACCGCAGCGACTTCTTTTTGTTTCATTTCCCGATCCTCGCGAGAATCATAGCCTACTCTTAAAGCGCCATGTTGACTATACTACTAAACGGCAGTAGAGTGTGAGGACGGCGTTGCCGTAAATGCGCCACGTGCCTTTTGGAGCCAAAGGCACCGAAGATGGCGCGCCAGCCATGAATCAGTGGGTACCTGACGCTCGTTATATCATAACTTCTGGAGAAAAATCGGGTTTCGTGAATTTTTTGCGGGGATTTCTTTGCATAGCGGGCGCTTGACAAACACAATATTCGTATAATATGGAATTGTGCTCCATTTTATATGCAACCTTCTCTCCGCATCCCCGCGCCGCACTACCCCTCGGCCTCTTCCATCAACCATAAAAGGCTGACTTCCAGCACCTTGGCGATTGCTTTTAATTCTGTGTCCTTCACGTAACGGTCGCCCGTTTCAATTTTAGAAAGCGTCGATTGGGATATATCAATGCCCTCAGTTTGAAGTTTTGCAAGCAATTTTTGCTGACTCATCGGCGGGGTTTTCATTGCACGCGCAATCCGCATTCGGCGGCCAACGATGTTTGCACTCATTTCACCCTCCGCAATATTTATTACCATATTGATTTTATATTTTAATTTGGTATAATTTATTCCTGTGTGAAATAGTTATTTCTTTTTAGAATATCTCGAGCACAATGCACCCGCTTACTTCAACAACCTGGAGGAACACCCATGGATTGCGAGTTTAAACTTTGCCTTTATAATCAAAACGAGCAATGCCTCTTAACCCGCGTGCGCATCGACTACTTGGGGGCGTGCGAGTCCTACGAGATGGTTAACATTCCCGCAGAAATCCTCAACGAATACAAGCAGCGGCGTTTAAGGCAAACGGCAGAATCCTGGGCGCGGATGGACGACGAGCCGCCCGAATGATTTCGCCCAGGGGAGTCAAAAGCGCTTGTGTCAGAGCGCCACAACCGCAGGCAACCACGTAGTTTCTTTAATGATTGGCAAATAAGGAGGGCCACGGCCCTCCTTATTTGCCAATCACCGCGAGGCCTTACGCCTGCCAGCATCAATATGGATGGTGAAAATCACAGAGGCACTGCAAGCATTTTGTCTTCCCCCTACCGATTCTTCTCGGACCGCGCAAAGAAGAAAGTTCCGACAACCAAGCACACCACGGTCAGCCCAACGATGGCCGCCAGGTTGGCGGCGGGGTTAAACATCACCAACCCCGCGTATTCCGGCGTGCCCGCGTACACCGTCGCGCGCACCAGGTCCAGACAATACGTCATGGGCATCAGGCGGCTGAGCACCAGCAGAAAGCCGCTGTTTTGCGTGATGGGAATGATGGCGCCGGACAAGAACATCTGGGGCATCACCACCAGCATGACGGCGAGGTTGGCCACACGGTTATTTTTTATGCAGCCGATGACAATCATGGCCAGCGCGCCCGCCGACAGGCACATGAGGGGTGCCAGGGCAAGGATAATCAGCAGCTGCCCCACGCTAAGTGTAATGCCCATCACCAGCCCAACGACAATGGTGCCCACCAAGCTGAGAATGGCCCCAAACGACGAGCCCAAAATTTTGCCAATCACAATGGAATAGCGCGACACCGGCGACACCAGCATCTCTTGCGTAAAGTCGGTGCCGTGGTCGTCAATCAGCGAGGTCATGCCCGTGGTGGTGGTCATAAACAGCATGTTCACCAACATGCCAACCAACATAAATTGCTGATAATCAAATGGTAAATCGCCCGCCATATTTTGCGAAAGCGTACCGCCAAGCATGCCCATCATGACCACCGGCATGGCCAGGCTCATGATCATCATCATGGGGGATTTCACCGCCAGCGTCACGTCCCGCGCCATGATGGTCAGGGTGGCGTTGATCTCGCGCCACACCTTGGATTTCTTCTTGATTGCCACCTGGCTCATACAGCTGCACCCCCTGTTTGGTTGGAAAAATCAATGCGGCTCATGCCGCCGCACCCTCTGCTTGCGTTTGGAAAATCAATGCATCTCATGCTGTTGCACCTCCCCGGTTGAGAAAATCAATATAGGCGTCCTCCAAGGAAGGTTCGTGGATTTTTAGCATTGAAAGCGGGGTTTGAAGCCGCCCAATAATATCCTGCGCCGTTCGGCTTTGATAGGGGACGCGAATATGCGCCTCGGTTTGGTAGGGCAGGCCCATGGAGGCAAGCTCCCGCACCAGCGCCGCACGGTCGGTGGCGTCCACAATCAATTCTTGCCGCAAAAGGCTTTGTTTCATTTCCTCCGGCGAGGAGCACGCCGCGATTTCGCCATGGTTAATGATGCAAACCGTGTCCACGCTTTCGGCCTCGTCGATGTAATGCGTCGTGAGAAAAACCGTGGTGCCGTTTTGTTTTCGCATGTTGTTGATGTACTCCCACAGCCCGCGGCGGCTCATGGCGTCCAGCCCCTGGGTGGGTTCGTCCAAAAAAAGCACGCGCGGCGTGTGGATGAGGCTGCGGATAATTTCCAGCTTGCGCTGCATTCCGCCGGACAGCTTCTTAATGGGCCGAAACAGCGCGTTTCCGATATCCACAATTTCTGCCAGTTCCAGTACCCGCTTTTTGTATTCAGCCGGCATCAGCGAAAAGGTTGGGCGATACGTGTACATCCCATACAAACAGGCGTGAAACCGAATGTTTTGCTCGGCTGTTAGGTTCAGATCCAAGCTGGGTTGCTGAAAGATAATGCCCACCTTTTCGCGCACGCGCTTGGCATCCCGGCCCACGTCCAGCCCGGCGATGTGCACCTGCCCGGCGGTTTTGGAAAGCGTGGTGGTGAGAATCGAAATGGTGGTGGTTTTGCCCGCGCCGTTGGGGCCGAGAAAAGCAAAAAACTCGCCCTCCTCAACGGAAAAATCAATTCCCTTCACTGCCGGGGCTTTGGCCTTGTCGTATTGTTTCACCAGCTCTTTGACTTCGATAACAGACATTTCGTATCCTCCTACAATAAAATCGCTCGCGATTTTCGCCTTCGTCACGCGGAATTGCCCGTTGCAAGGCGGGCATGTCCGCTGCCGCGCGGAAGGGCTGTTTCCCTGCGAAAGCGCCCTTGCCACACAACGTTTCCGCCAGCGCGCAAGACTGTCGTTGTCGCGGCGAATTATTGATGCACTGACTAACCCAAGCCACAAGGTGGTGGTCTTTTGGCTTGGCTTAATTGCCGCATCAATATCCGCGTCCGCTCCGAAAAAAACGTCCGTTTTTGGAGCGACTATAGTGTACCGCGTCCAATTAAACGGAGGATAAATACCATGTAAACTCAATGTAAATTTGCTTTGTGGCGGCCGACGCATCGACGGCTGCAAAATGTCGATTAGCGCGCCATCGGCAAAAACACGCGAAACACCGTGCCCTGCCCGGGCGTGCTTTCCACCGTTACCCGTCCGCCGTGTAGCTCGACGATTTTTTTCACCAGCGACAGCCCCAGCCCGTTGCCGCCCAGCGCGCGGTCGCGGGACTTATCCGCTTTATAGAACCGCTCAAAAATGTGCATTTGGCTTTCCGCGTCGATGCCAATGCCCGTGTCGCGGATGTCGACGCGGCAAAAATCCCCTTCTTGCGTAAGGGTAACGACAATCTGTCCGGCCTCGGGCGTAAACTTGATGGCGTTGCCAATGAGGTTAATCCACACCTGCGAGAGCAGCGCCTCATCCCCGGTGTAAACCGCCCTGGTCAGCGCGGCCTCGGGCAGCAGATTCTTAGCCGACCACTGTGGCTCCAGGGTCAGGATGACCTGTTCCAACTGCTTATCCAGCCGAAACGCGTGACTGGCCAGCGTGTTGCCGCCCGATTCCAGCGTGGATAATTTTAGCAAATTCTCGCTCATGCGGGATAGCCGCTCGCTTTCGGACTTGATGATGGCGGCGTAGTGGCAGCGCTGCTCCTCGTTGAGGGTGTCGTCTTGCAGCAGCACGGCAAACCCGCCGATGGAGGTCAGCGGCGACTGAATTTCATGCGAAATATTCGAGATAAAATCCTGTCGCAGCGTCTCCAGGGTGCCCAAATTCTTGGCCATTTCATTGACCGCGCCGGCCAGCTCGTTGTACGGGCCGCGGTCATGCGGGGTGACCAGCACATTAAAGTTTCCGTGCGCAATCTGATCCAGCGCTGTCAGCAAACTGCCGTAAAAATCCTCGCGGTTGTCCTTTTCAAAGTGATTCCGCATAAAAACCGGCCGCAGCGCGCTAAAGACCGCCACCATCAGCAAAAAGCCCACCATGCCGGAAAGCACGTGCGCAAGCATTTCGGGCGGGCGCTGCAGCCAGTGGTACACGCAGGCGGTAACCCCGTAGCCCGCCGATAGAAAAGACAAATAAATGACAAAAAACGCCAGGGAACTGAACAAAAACCAATGCTTTTTGCGTGCCATTCTTTCACCTCCAGCCGATCGCCAATGCCCCGGATTGTGGTCATCACAAATTGATCACTAACATTGATCACTAACTGATGGCCAATATCCTGGGTTGCGGTCATCACACTTTCACCTCTAACCGATAGCCAATGCCCCGGATTGTGGTAATTTTAAAGCCAGAGCGTTCGGGCGGAAAGCGCTCGCGCAGGCGGCTGATGTGGACGTCCAGCGTGCGCTCGTTGCCGTCAAAATCGTAGCCCCACACGTCCTCAATCAGCTGATCGCGCGAGAAGGTTTTGCCCGGGAAGCCGGCCAGCTTAAAGAGCAGCTCAAACTCTTTCATGGGGATATCCTCGCCCACCCCCGCCACGGTTACGGCATAACTGTTTTTATCCACCACCACGCCGCCGATCTGCACCATCTGCGAGGCGGCGATCCTATACCGGCGCAGCAGCGCCTTGACGCGCAACAGCAGCTCGTCGGCCGCAAAGGGCTTGGTGAGGTAATCGTCCGCCCCGGCCTCAAAGCCCAACACCTTGGAGGGCAGCTCAGCCTTGGCGGTCAGCATCAAAATTGGTAAATTTTCATATCCCTGCCGCAGATGGCGGCACAGCGCATAGCCATCCATGTTGGGCATCATCAGATCAATAATGGCAAGCTCCACGCTCTCTCTCCCCAGCTTTTCCAGCGCGTCGCAACCATCCTTGGCATCGCAAACCTCAAACCCGCCATTGCGCAGCATAATGCACACCAGCTCGCGGATGTTGGGGTCATCGTCCACCATTAGGATCTTGCTCATGTGGTTTACCTCCCGAAAAGTGCCAGCCATGAATCAGCGGGTACCTTGAACCGCAGCTTGTACGGTTGGGCATCCAATCATATTCAACCACAGGACTGTAAATAGAGCGTAAACGCCTCGCAAACATTATACCAAAAAGCAAGCGGGGAGTAATCGTCGAACGCACATACCGCTCCCGGTAGAATTGTCAAACAGATTGGAAAGCACCCCCCTGCGCCATTGACATCCCCCGCCCATTGCCGCATACTGATAAGGGTGCGCTCGACAAAACGAAAAAACGTCCGATGGGGAAAGCGCAAGTCAACCGTGCCTACCTTGTGCTGATGCAAAAGGATGGAGAGTTCAGCTTTTTGATTGTTGTGGATTTTACACGCGACCGCAAAGAAACATTCGACGGCATCGCGGCTGTTGCCGTGCCGTTGCTAAAAAAAGGCGAATGCCTCGACATGCTTCCACTTGCGCCGGCATTGGCGAGGAAGTGGCAAATGGCCACGATCCCTTCTACCAACGCAAAACAGTTTAGGCAAGCGTAACCGCTAAATTTCCCCGTATCCCGACACAATCGAACCCGAAATGTCGGGCAGCGGCGGCCTCAATTTGCTATCCTTCTATCATCGCCGGCCAACCGCTTGTCCATCCTCGGCAAGCGGCTATCCTTCAGAAGGAGGCAAACCGTGGATTTATTGACCCAACTCAACCGCGCCATGACGTATATTGAGGCGCACATTTGTGATGACCTGGAATTGTCCGACGTTTCCAAGGTCACCACCTATTCGCCTTATCATTTTGGCCGATTGTTCTGTTACATTGCCGAAATGCCGCTTTCCGCGTATGTTCGCAAACGCAAGCTTTCACTTGCAGCCATGGAACTGCAAAGCAGCGACATCAGCGTCATCGCGCTGGCGATGAAATACGGCTATGAAAGTGCCGACAGCTTCACAAAAGCCTTTGCCAAGCAGCACGGCGCAACGCCCACCGCCACAAGGCAACATGCTGTGTTCTTAACGATTTTTCCCCCGCTCACCTTTCAAATTAAAATTCAAGGAGTGCAGAGCATGAACTGGCGAATTGAAGAAAAAGAAGCCTTTGAGGTTTTTGGCGTCGAACGCGTTTTCGGCAACGACGAAGTGACGCTGGTGCCGGATTTTTGGACAGAACTCCGCGAAAATGGCGAATATGAACGCCTGTGCCAAGCGGCAGGCGCAACCCCCAACGCACCGGGGATGCACGGTGTCAACGCCGTCTGTGGATACAGCGAAGTACCCGGCGATCGTTTCCCCTACATGATTTGCGTCGTAAAAAAACCAACCAGCAACACCGACGGTTTCAAAACGGCACAAATTCCCAAAGCAACCTGGGCGGTTTTTCGCAGCGAAAAACACGACCACATGGGCACCGCAATGAAAGAATTACTCGACCGCGCCTATCAAGAATGGCTACCCTCCTCCGGCTACGCGTGGGCCGCGGCACCGGATATGGAAATTTATTACACAACGGATGATGGAAAATATGTGGAGGAAGCATGGCTTCCGGTGGTGAAAAAGTAATGAACAGACAGCCAAAGTCAGTTGGCAATATCTCTCGCAAGGCTTATTTCATAAACGATCTCCGATTCTTTGAATGATGGAACCAGATAATCTGTAATCTCGACGTTGCCTGCCGCTGTCATCGCGTAGCCGTTTCGTCGGCAAAAGCAGCGAAAGGCGGATTGGCTGGCTTCGTTTTCTTCTGAAATCGTCACCCGCACCTTTGAGACGCCAATATCCCTTGCTCTTTTGAACACACATCCAAGAAGTTGATTCGAAACGCCTCGCCGTCGATAAGAGGAAACAACCCCGACCTGCCAAATGAATAGCATGTCCCCGCGGCACAAAGCGGTGATGAACGCAATCGGCACGGTCTCATCGTGTGCGATGAAACATAAATCGCCAAATAGATAGGTAATCAACCAGTAAGTGTATGGTGTGTGCAAATCAAGAGGACTGCAAATTGAAGCCATCTTTCGAATTGTTGCGGCGTCTTTGACCGTCAACGTGCGAATATCCATATTTTTCACCTCTTACCTTAGTGTCTTTCGCGTAAAAGCCATCACAAAATAGCCAAGAAAAAACCACTGGACAAGGCCTTCAACGAGGGCCAAGCACCGAATAGCCTCAACACACGCCAAGCCTTCTATGAATGTCTCGGGAAGCTGAAAGGTCATCATCGCAAGTCCCGTCGCGTGCAACACCGAAAACATCTCACAGACGCTACGGTGACAAACCAACAGATTGACCCCACAAAGAACGACATATAGGATGCCTATAACCGCGAGAATAGACCAGGGACTCGTGCCATATTTCCCAACATGGCGTAAAAAGAAGCTTCCGCTACGCCTGCAGATTGACCCGCTGCATGCTTTTTTATACGCAACATACGCGGCATCCTCGTGTTCGTAGCTCCCCATATTGTGAAAAACTTCCTTTACCACTTGCAGCTGCTGCGCCAGTGACTGCTTGTTGGATGCCGTACTGTGCGCGGTATTAATGGCCTCGACAAGCGCGCACTTCCCTTTTCGAACAGCAGGAGAAAGGATGGAGCACCCATTGTTGGTGCTCTGATCAAACGAAATAGTCTTGATTTTGAAGGCCCTCTCATCACCAAACTTTAACGCCTGCGTCAACTCACATGCCAAGAGCTCAAGGCGGTTGCAATGGCGAAACCGAAAATCAGCGCTTAGGAAGTTGTTGATGTTGAGAAAGCGCACGGTGTTAAACGTGCTATCCTCGAGACACAACTCACCCTCCGCAAGTTTGGTCAGGACAAACTCAAGCTGCGCCTGCGGCGCAACCGTTTGAAAAAAATTGACGCTTGTTTTAAGCAAAGACGCATAATTGAAGCTGATGATGCAGTTTTTTTGGGAACTCACGGGCCGAATGCTGGCATCCTCGAAGGAAAGGTTTGGTGGGCTTTCCCCAAGCATCTTCACCCCGTCAAACACCATTCGATCCGCGGCGATAAACGCGTTGCGAAAGGTTGGGGTGGGTTCTTCTGACGTCTGCAAAAACGTTGACCGCGCAAAGGATATGCATCTCGTTTCGTCATCGCAAACCAACACTGCCCCGTCAAAACACGCGGCGGTAAAAAGAATATCCTCCAGCACAAGACTGCCGCTAAATACGGCATTTTTCGCGGAAATTTCGAATTCCTTGTCGCGGTATTTATCCCCTGACAAGCACAAATTTTCCACCAGCGTATTGTCGAGGTTAAGTTTAATTGTTTTGTTTCTGCGCTGCGCATTGATTTTTTTCAGTACATCAATGCGATCAAGCCTGCGGGCAATGCGGACAATGTCTCCGTGCTGGTCAATGTCAAGCGTGTTGGTCATCACACGTCCTTCGGCGCACGCCCATTGTTCTTGCTTAGACCGAACCGCGGTTCTCGCAGATAATGTGAAAACGATGGTGTCCTCCAAAATGAGGACGGACGTTGCATATGAAGAAAACCGATCGTATTGAATCCAAACATCAATCAAGGGGCGCAGGGCGGGTGTGGTAGACAAAAAACCAAAGCTGTCATCGGAAACAAACTCACGAATGTCGGGTGGGCGGAGCCCCATGCCTCGGCTGATTTGTTCATTTAACCACGCAATCTTTTCAACAACGGGCAGGCGTTCCCTTCCTTGAAAGAACAAGGCAAAGCGCACATCGTTAGCATGAATTTTCAGCGGAGCCTGGCGAATGCATCGCAAAACTTCTTTGGCAAGAGCGTTTGTTTCATCTGCTGTTTCCATTCGTTATGGCATCCTTTCTCGGTGTGTTGTTGTATGTGCACGCCTTTCTGGGACCAGCTGCCAGCGCCAGCTTTGCGGCTTGCGAATGATCCGCGGAAAGACACTCACCCTAGCGTACCGAGATCCTTAACGCTGAGCGCCGCTCCAACATCGCTGCGGCCAAACACCGTTAGAACTCATTGCACGGGCCTCAGAACAGCGCCTCAGGCGGCGTAAAGCTCAGGCCCTGCGCCTGCGCGATGGGCTCGTAGGTCAGCGTGCCCTTGTAAACATTTAGCCCCTTCATCAGGGCCGGATCGGCTTTCATTGCGTCCTCGGCACCCGCGTTTGCAAGCTTTAGGACATACGGTAGGGTGGCGTTGGTTAGCGCAAAGGTGGAGGTTCGCGGCACGGCGCCCGGCATATTGGCCACCGAATAATGCACCACCCCATGCTTGATAAACGAAGGCTCCGCGTGCGTCGTGATGCGGTCGATGGTTTCCACGCTGCCCCCCTGATCGATGGCGACATCCACCAAAACAGCGCCCTTTTTCATTTGCTTCACCATGTCCTCCGTCACCAGCTTGGGCGTTCTGCCGCCGGGAATCAACACGGCACCGACAACCAAGTCGGACTCGCACACGGCGGCCGAAATGTTATATTGGTTGGAAATCAGCGTGTTGACCTGCCCGTTGAAAATGTCGTCAAGGTAGGCGAGTCGTGCGCTTGAGATGTCGATAATCGTCACCTGCGCGCCCATGCCATAGGCCATTTTGGCCGCGTTGAGCCCCACCACGCCGCCGCCAAGGACAGTGACCTTGGCCTTTCCAACGCCCGACACGCCGCCAAGCAAAATGCCCCGGCCGCCGCTGGTGTTTTCCAAAAGCCGCGCGCCGATTTGAATGGACATGCGCCCGGCCACCTCGCTCATGGGCGCGAGCAGGGGCAGCACGCCGCTCTTCAGCTGCACGGTTTCGTACGCAATGCCAATGACTTCTTTGTCAAGCAGCACGCGCGTCAGCTCCGGGTTCGGCGCAATATGAAGGTAGGTAAAGAGAACCTGTCCGCTTTTCATCAGATCATATTCGGACGGCACCGGCTCCTTGACCTTCAAAATCATATCGGCAACAGCAAAAATCTCTGGGGGCGTTTTGAGGATCTTGGCCCCGCTTTTAACGTACTCCTCATCCGCAAAGCCACTTCCGTCCCCGGCGCTTTCTTCAACAAACACCTCATGGCCCGCGCGAACCAACGCGTCAACCCCGGAGGGAATCACCGCAACCCGATTTTCCTGCGGCTTGACTTCTTTTGGAACACCAATTTTCATTTTCACACGCTCCTCACGAGTTTTTTACTCGGTGAATCAAACCCAAGCCCAACTGCGTCGCCGCAGGACACCGACATCCAAATCCTTATGCCACAACGCATAAGTTGAACTGCCCGCATCAAAATACTATCAATGGTTTGTTATCACCGACGCCATTTTATCACGATGGCAACAAAGAATCAACCGCAGCCCCGGCGAGGCACGCACCTCAACATCAACCGGTTTTGCAAAAAAACGTAATGCAAAAGCAACCGCAACGTCGATGCGCTGCGGCTGCTTTGTGTGGTTGTTCTTTGATTTAAAAGCGATGCGTCGCGGCCTTTGTGTGGCTTGGCGCTTGTTTCTTTGCGATGTTATTGCGCTGTACCCATTGCGGTAACGATTTGTTGCTGCAAGGCTTTGCAGTTGTCTTTGCCGATCAGGCCGACGTATTCATCCGAGGCCAGTCGCTTATACAGATCCCGTAGGGCGGCCTTATCGCTCTTGGGGATGCTTTGCTCGAGTGTCTGCACCACTTGATCAATTTGAATCTGAAGCAGCGCAGCCGCCGACTGCGCCGATGAGCCAGAAGCAGACTTTTGACTTTTGGCCGCAGCTTGTGCAGCGGCGGCAGTAGCGGTGGCGGCGGCTTTGGCGTCGAATTGCTGTTGATCCTGGCTTTGGCGGGCCTCGAACTGGGTTTGGTTTTGGGCCAGGGCGCGGGCCTCGGCTTCCAGCTTGGCGGTGAATTGGTCTTGAGATAGCGCCAACTTGGCGTCGAATTGGTTTTGCGAAAGCGCCTGAGTAGCATTAAACTGGTCTTGAGATAGCGCTTGCTTGGCCTCGAATTGGTTTTGATTTTGTGCCAGCGCCAGAGCATCGGCCTCCATCTTGGACTCAAATTGCCGCTGGGCCTGCTCCATGGTGCGGGCGTCCTGTTCTTGCTTGTAGGTAAACTGGCTTTGGGCAAACTCCTGTTCGGCGCGCTCGCCCACCAGCTTGTCAAACCGAGCGCGGGTGTCCAGCGCGCGTTGATAATCGTTGGAAAGCAACGCATTTTCCATCTCTGCCAAAAGGGAATTGGCCTCGCCGCTGAGCGCAGTGGTCTTGGCGTAGGTTGCATCCCACAGCTCGCGCAGGGCCTTTTGCTCGCGGGTTCCGGCGTTTTCCTGTACATTCATGGCGATGGACGAATGCGCCAAGCCCCGTTGCAGGCTTTGATTGGAAAGCCGCTGGCGTTCTTCGTTAAACAGGTTGCGCAGCTCGCTCTCGGCCTTTCGGGATTGGCTGTTGACCTCGGCCTTTTGCGTCTCGATGCGGTCGGTTTGCGCGCGGGCGTTTTTTTGAAGCGCGTCGGCCTTGGGCAGGTAGGTCAGTTGGGTTTCGGTGAGGGCGCGGTCCAAAAGGTCACGGTTTTTTTCAACGACAGCGCTGTCGGTATAGAGCTTTTCCAGTGCGGATTGCAGTTGTTCCTGTGTCATGAGATCCTCCTTGTGTCGTGGGAAATCTGGGGGGAGCGTTGCGGCAAACAAATCAGAAAGCGCGTTACGCCAAATGAATAATATCCATCTCGGCACTTATAAAAACGCGGTAATTTTGCGGGTCACCGGTGTACACGCACAGGGATCCGCATCCCGCGTCACAGCACAGCTTGCGCACCAGCTCGCGGGGCAGGTCGAAGGTGGCGGTGGTGGCGGAAGGACCCGACGCGATGCACCCCGGTACGGCAGTTTCGTCGGTGCCGTCATACCGCGTCGGGGGAGCGCCGTCCGGGGTGGTTTTGTCGCACAGGTACACCTGCACGGGGCGGGGCGGCCACAGGCCGGTTTGGGCCTTGGCCGTCAAACGCAGACGTCCGGCCATGATATCCCC
>JGI994J12354_10002415_pt1 | contig 18263 bp, 15 predicted proteins | sample IntmicLarv3ML3BL_FD_12354 | JGI IMG/M metagenome (IMG submission 12354)
GCCACCGTCATGTGGGCGATATTTTGCTCCACATGCCCGATGTAGCCGCTGGCGGCGAACTGGGCCGCCTTGCCGATGGCGCTGCAAACGGCCTTGGCATCACACGAGCCGTGGGCCTTGATGACCGGCTTTGAGATGCCCAGCATGGGCGCGCCGCCGATTTCCTTGTAGTCGAGCCGGGCCCCAAGACGCTTCATCCCCGGCTTCAAAACCGAGGCGGCCAGCTTGGTTTTGGTCGATTCCATCATGATGTTTTTAATCTCGCCCATGAGGAAGAGGGCGATGCCCTCGATGGTCTTGAGGACGATGTTGCCCGTGAAGCCGTCGCACACCAGCACATCGGCCACGCCGTCGGGGATGTCGCGGCCCTCGACATTGCCGACGAAGTTCAAAAGCCCCTTGTCGTGGGCATCCTTCAAGAGCGCGTAGGCCTCCAACTGAAGGGGCCCGCCCTTGCTGTCCTCGGCGCCGTTGTTGATGAGGCCGACCCGGGGCTTTGATACACCGATGGCCTTTTCCATGTAAAGCGAGCCCAGGAAGGCGAATTGCAGCAGGTACTCGGCGGTACACTCCACATTGGCCCCGCAGTCGATGAGCAGACTGCCCGCCCCCGATTTGGTGGGCAGAATGGGGGCCAGGGCGGCACGGCGCACCCCCTTGATGCGCTTGACCAGCAGCGTCGCGCCCGAGAGGGCGGCCCCCGTGCTGCCGGCGGTGACCAACGCGTCGCCCGAGCTTGCCACCAGCAGATTCATGGCCACGGTCAGGCTCGAATCCTTCTTGGCCCTAATCGCGTTGCTGGCCGAGTCGTGCATGTCGATGACCTCGCTGGCGTGGTGAACCGTCACGCGGCCATTGCCGCGGCCCGCCAGGATGGGCTCAATGCGCTCGCGCTGCCCCACCAGAACGATGTCGCAGCCGTGCAAATCGGCGGCCAGAATGGCCCCTTCGACCATGGCCTCGGGGGCGTGGTCGCCGCCCATGGCGTCGAGCAAAATCTTCATAGCACATCCTCCATCAGTGTGGGAATTGCGGCGTCCAGCTCGGTCAGCGCCCGGGCCGAGATGGCCTCATACCGGGTGCGTTTGTCCTTGACGCGGGTATCCAGAGGCTCTAAAAGCCCGAAATTGATGTTGCTGGGCTGAAAATTGCGGCCCGTGTAGCCGCTGACAAAGGCCGAGAGCGCCCCGTGGGCCGTGCGGGCACTCAGGGTGAAGTCGGGCCTTCCCGACAGCCTGCGGGCCATGTTGACAGCACACAGGATGCCGCTGGCCGCCGATTCGATGTACCCCTCCACCCCGGTAATCTGCCCGGCGAAGGCGATGCCCTCCCGGCCCATCAGGTGGAAGGCGGCATCGAGCCGCCCCGGCGCCTGAATATAGCTGTTGCGGTGCATGACGCCGTAGCGCAGGAACTCGGCGTTCTCTAAGCCGGGAATCATGGAGAAAACCCGCTTTTGCTCCCCGTGGCGCAGATGGGTTTGGAAGCCCACCAGGTTCCAGGCCGTGCCATTAGCGTTCTCGGCCCGCAGCTGGACGACAGCATAGGGCCGCTCCCCGGTGTGAGGGCTCACGAGCCCCACCGGCTTGAGGGGGCCGAAGCGCAGCGTGTCCTCGCCCCGGCGGGCCATGACCTCCACCGGCATGCAGCCCTCGAAGACGGCGCTGTCCTCAAAGCCGTGGATTTCGGCCTCCTCGGCGGTGCGCAGGGCGGCCACAAAGGCCTGATACTGGGCCTTGTTCATGGGACAGTTGATGTAATCGGGCGTGCCCTTGTCGTAGCGGGAGGCCCGGAAGGTGACGGCTTGGTCGATGCTCTCGTAGCTGACAATGGGGGCGGCGGCATCGTAGAAGTGGAGCGGTGTGCCGCCCAGCAGGGCCTCAATCTCGGTGGCCAGGGCCCCGTCGGTCAGCGGCCCGGTGGCGATGATACAGGGGCCGTCCGGGAGGGCATCCACCCGGCCTTCGATGACCGTGATGCCGGGGTGGCTGCGGATTTTCTCCGTGATGATGGCCGAGAAGACGTCTCGGTCCACCGCCAGTGCCCCGCCGGCGGGGAGGGCGGCGGCGTCCGCCGCCGCCATGAGGAGGCTGCCCATGCGGCGCATTTCCTCCTTGAGCAGCCCGGGGGCGGTGGAGAGCCCGGCGCCGCGCAGGGAGTTGCTGCACACCAGCTCGGCAAAATCACCGCTGTGGTGGGCCGGGGAGCGCTCGTGAGGCTTCATCTCGTAGAGCGCCACCGCAAAGCCCCGGCGGGCCAGCTGCCAGGCGGCTTCGCATCCGGCCAGGCCGGCCCCGAGGATGTGGACGCTACTGGGCATCGTCGGTCTTTTTGGCCGCTGTTTTCTTGGCGGCGGGCTTTTTGGCGGGGGTTTTGGCCGCTGTTTTCTTGGCGGCAGGCTTCTTGGCCGTCTTGGTCTCGGAGTCGGCCTTGGCGGCCTTGGTGGTTGTCTTCTTGGTCGCGGGCTTTTTAGCCGTTTTGGTGGCTGCTTCGGCCTTCTTTGCGGCGGCCCGGCGCGGCTTGGCCTCGCCCGCCTCGCCCTCGGCGTCGGCCTTCTTCTTACGGGTGGCCATGGGCTCGCTCCAGCCGCAGCCGGGCACGTGGCACAGCCAGCGCTTGTCCTCCTTGGTATAGTGCTTGTAGACCGTGCCGCCGCACTGGGGGCAGGGGCGCTTGGGCTGGGGGCTGTCCCAGGTCATGAAATCGCACTCGGGATTGCGCTCGCACCCGTAGTAGTAGTAGCCGCTCTTGGATTTCTTTTTGAGCAATTTGCTGCCGCATTTGGGGCAGGGGACGCCGGTATCCTGGGCCATGGGCTTGGTGTTTTTGCACTCGGGATACCCCGGGCAGGCCAAAAACTTGCCAAATCTGCCCACCTTGACCACCATGTTCTGGCCGCACTGGTCGCAGATGACGTCGGTGATTTCATCAGGCACCTTGATGCGCTGCTTGTCCAGATCAATCTCGGCCTGGCGCAGCTGGGCATCGAAGCCGCTGTAGAAGCCTTGCAGAATATCGTGATAGTCGGTCTCGCCCCGCTCGACGGCGTCGAGGCGCTCCTCCATCTGGGCGGTGAAGCCGATGTCGATGACATCGGTGAACTTATCGACGATCAAGTCATTGACGGCGACGCCCAGGTTGGTGGGCCGCAGGGCCTTGCCCTCCTTGACGATGTACTCACGGTCGAGCACCACCGAGATGGTGGGGGCGTAGGTGCTGGGGCGGCCGATGCCGCGCTCCTCCATGGCCTTGATGAGGCTGGCCTCGGTGTAGCGCGGGGGTGGCTGGGTGAAGTGCTGGCGCGGCTCGGTCTCCATGTGCTCGGGGGTGTCGCCCTCCTTGAGGGGGGGCAGCACGTCCTCGGCATCATCAATCTTGTCGTCGTCAACGCTCTCCTCATAGAGGGCGAGAAAGCCGGGGAAGTTGACCGTCTGGCCGGTGGCGCGGAAGATATACCCCTGACAGCCAATATCGGCCGACACGGTATCGAAGATGGCGTCGGCCATCTGGCAGGCGACGAAGCGCGACCAGATGAGCTTGTAGAGGCGGTATTGGTCGGGGGTCAGGAACTTTTTGATGGCGTCGGGCTCCAAGCTGGGCTCGGCGGGGCGGATGGCCTCGTGGGCGTCCTGAGCACCCTTCTTGGTCTTGAAGGTGCGGGGGCTTGCGGGCAGATAGTCCTTGCCGTACCGGCCCCCGATATAGTCACGCGCGCCGCTCAGGGCCTCGTCGGACAGCCGCAGCGAGTCGGTACGCATGTAGGTGATGAGGCCGGTGAGGCCTGCATCGCCCAGCTCGATGCCCTCGTAGAGCTCCTGAGCGACGCTCATGGCCCGGCGGGAGGCCATGCCCAGCTTGCGCGAGGCCTCCTGCTGCAGGGTGGAGGTAATGAAGGGAGGCGCCGGCTGGCGGCGCTTTTTGGCCTTCTTGACGCTCTTCACCGCATAGTCCCCGCCCTCGATGGCGGAGAGGACCGCGGCGGTTTCGGCCTCGGTCTTGAGCTCGAGCTTGCCCGAACTGTCGCCCCACAGGGCGGCGGTGAAGGCTTTAGTCTCCTGGCGGAGCTTCACGGTGATGCTCCAATATTCCACCGGGATGAAGGCCTGAATCTCGCGCTCGCGCTCGACCACCATGCGGGTGACGACGCTTTGCACCCGGCCCGCCGACAGGCCGGTGCGCACCTTGCGCCACAGGAATGGGGACAGCTTGTAGCCCACGATGCGATCCAAGATACGCCGGGCCTGCTGGGCGTCCACCAGATCCATATCAATGTCCCGGGGGTTTTCGACGGCCTCGGTGACGGCTTTTTTGGTGATTTCGTTGAAGGTGATGCGCCGGGCCTTGACCGAATCGAGCCCTAAAAGCTGTTGAAGATGCCACGAAATGGCCTCGCCCTCGCGGTCGGGGTCGGTTGCCAGAAAGACGCCTTCGGCCTTGTCGGCGGCGGCCTGAAGCTCGTTTATAACCTTGTCCTTCCCCTCGATGGGGATGTACTCGGCGGCGAAATTGTTGTCGGGGTCAACCCCGAGGTTTTTCCGGGGCAGGTCGCGCAGATGGCCCATGGAGGCCTTGACGCTGTAGCCGGGGCCCAGGTATTTGGTGATGGTTTTGGCCTTGGCCGGGGATTCCACAATGAGCAGCTTAGACATGTATTTCCTCCTTCGCCGGCAAGGATGCAAGCCGGCGATTCCGTTCGGATTATAATTCAGGCGTCGGTCTCATGGACGCCGCTGAAATATTCCCTGCAATATTGGTTCCATTGAATCTCGTAGTCCGCCCGGCTCAAGAGCGCCATATCGGCCACGGTACCCACGCCCCGGGCGGCGGCCTCCCGGGCGAAATGGACAAGGTATTTCTCCCACGGCTCGCGGTAGACCCAAACCCGGCTAAAGCCCATCTCAAGGCGGCCCGCAGCCGGGTGTGGCCGTCCTGTGCCACCAGCGCGCCGTCGATTTCAGCCACCGGGATGCAGACATCCCCGGCGCTCGCAATCCAGCTGCGGCACGCGGCCAGCTTGGGGCGGCTGATGAAAAACTGGCTGGGCTTTATATCAAGAATATCGTGCCATTCAAGGGTTGCAGCCTCGCGCACCCGCAGCAGGCGGCCATCGGCAGCACATACCCGACTGACAAAGCCCGAGTAGAACAAAAACGCGTCGATGGCCTCCTGTTCAAAAGCGCTGTCGCCGTCCAGCACAGCCTCACGGTCAGAAATGCAAAAACGGTATCGCGCCGTTCGATCTTCGGTGTAAAAGCAGCAGGCCCCATGGTCAAGCTCGCGCGGCGTAAACAGGTCGGTGTCCTCGGGGCGCGCTCGAAGGATGATCATACTGTGCCTCCTACAGCAATCGCTCGAAGAACTTGCCGGGCTTTTGGCGCACCTTGCCCTCCAGCTCGAGCATGGTGAGGGCGGCCATCAGGGTGTGCTCGGGCTGGCCGGTGCCGGATACCAGGTCGTCCACATGGAGGGGACACACGGCCAGGGCGTCGAGGATGGGGTCTCCTGTAGGGGGAAAGGCGGCGGGCGGCGGAGCCGCGAAGGCCGCGCGGATGCTCGGGGGCTTTGGGGCCTCCTCCTTTGGACGCGCCGCGCTGTGCGTCGGTTCCCGCCGGGGAGGCGGCAGGCTGCCGTAGATGGGCGCGTACTCGGCGATGACATCGTAGGCGTCCGAGATGAGCTTGGCACCCTTTTTGATGAGGTCGTTGGCCCCCTCCGATGAGGCCACGTTGATGGCCCCTGGCACGGCGAAGACATCGCGCCCCTGGTCGAGGGCCAGGTTGGCCGTGATGAGCGAACCGCTTTTTCGGGCGGCCTCGACCACCACCGTGCCCAGGGAGAGGCCGCTGATGATGCGGTTGCGCTGGGGGAAGAAGTAGGGGTGGCCCGGCTTGCCCGGCGGGTACTCCGAAACGACGGCCCCGTGGCCCAGAATCTCCTTAAAGAGCCAAGTGTTTTCGGCGGGATAGACCGAATCAATGGCCGTGCCGAAGACAGCCACGGTGGGCGTCGGGCCTTTTAGGGCCCCCTTGTGGGCCGCGCCGTCGATGCCCTTGGCCATACCCGAGACGACGATGTAGCCGGCCTGGGAGAGCTGGTAGCCCAGCTTTTCGGCGGCGGCCAGGCCGTAGGGCGTCGCCTTGCGATGCCCCACCACCGAAACGGCGGGCAGGCGCGACAAATCAGGTAAACCGCCCAATATATAAAGCACCATGGGCGGGTCGTAGATGTTCTTGAGCCGCTGGGGGTATGCATCGTCGAAGATGGTCATCACCCGGACGCCGCGCTCGCGGCATTTGCCCAAAATGGCCTCGGCGTGGGTCAGGCTCTTGTCCTCGAAGCGCTTTTGCTCCTCGGGGTGCAAGGCCACGAGGGTCAGGGCCTGCTTTGTGGTGAGGGCGTAGACGGCCTCGGCCGTCTCGCAGTGGTCGAGGAGGGCTCGGGCCCGCGCCGCCGAGACGCCGGCGGTCTCCATGAGCCAGATGAGGTGAAGGGCTGTTTGGCTCATGTCAGGGCCTCCCACAGCAGAATGGCGGCGGCGGCGGCGGCGTTGAGGGACTCGGCCCCGCGCATTGGAATTATAACTGATTTTTGACAGATGTCAAGCCCTTCTCGGCTGACACCGTGGGCCTCGTTGCCGATGAGAATACAGGCACCTTGCAGGGGCACCTGCCGGACATCCTCGGCGTCGGCCCTCAGGGCGGCGGCGTAGAGGGGGATGCCCTTCGCTTTGCAATGGGCCTCTAGAGCGGCGTAACCGCACACCCAGGGAAAGCACCTAAAGAGCGCGCCCATGGCGGCCCGTACCACCTTGGGGGCGGTGGGGTCGGCCCCGCCCGGCAGCAGCGCCACCGTGCCGCCCAGGGCATCGGCGGTGCGTAGGATGGTGCCCAGGTTGCCGGGGTCGGCGATGCCATCCAGGGCCAGAATGGGGCCCTGGTCGGGGGCCTTGGCCTCGGGGATGGGCACGGTGAAGAGCAGCGGCGCGCCGGTGACGGTATTCTGCATTTTGGCCATGACCGGGGCGGTGACCGTGTGAATATCGCAGGCAAGGCCATCGGGCAGCGCGCCGGTATGGCCCTCCAGCACGAACAGGCTACGGGGCGCGAGGCCGCTGCGCAAGGCCTCAAGCAGCAAAACCGGGCCCTCGCACACCAGCAGCCCCGCCTCGCGGCGGGCGGCGGCGCTTTTTTGCAGCAGGGCGATTTCTTTAATTTTGGGGTTGTCCCGGCTGGTGATATGCATATATGCCTCTCGGTTCGACAAAAATCTGCGGATTTTTGTCGATGAGTTTGTATAGTATATTGCTCACGGCCGAATGAATCGGCCTCCGCAACTGCGGTGTAGGACGCGCTGCGCGCGCAGGGTCAAGGGGGTCCCCTGTCCCAAAAATTAGGGGGGTTGGGGAGTGGACGTCCCTTAAAACGGGGTTCGGGGCCCCTACGAAGAGCCGAGGCCCGCACCAACACGGCGCAATCAAGCCTCGCGACGCCCCGCGGGCGGCCCAATAAGCCACTCCAGCTCCGCCCAAGCAGAAAGGCAACGGGCGCCTTTCTTGGTTTGGTCGGCACTTGCGCGTCTTATTGAGCCTGCGGGGCTGCTCGGACTCTTTATCTTTCAATTAACGGACAAGACCCGCGCGCTTGTGCGCTCGGGTCTTGCCCATCAAGGCTAATCGAGAGGCTTCATGGTGGGGAAGAGCAAAATATCCCGGATGGAGGCGCTGTCGGTGAAGAACATGACCATGCGGTCGATGCCGATGCCCATGCCGCCGGTGGGCGGCATGCCGTACTCCATGGCGGTGACAAAATCCTCATCAATCTCGAACTGGCCCTCGGGATTCTTGAGCTGGGCCTGCTGCACAAAGCGCTCGCGCTGGTCGATGGGGTCGTTGAGCTCGGTGTAGGCGTTGGCCAACTCGCGGCCATAGGCGAACAGCTCAAAGCGCTCGACCAGGCGGGGGTCATAGTCGGTCTTCTTGGTGAGGGGGGAAATCTCGATGGGATAATCGAGGAGGAAGGTGGGCTGAATAAGCTTGTCCTCGCAGCGCTCGTCAAAAACATAGGCCATGAGCTCGCCCCAGGTGGCGCCCTTTGTGGGCTCAAGGCCGATGGCCTTGACGGCCGCAAAGGCGGCTTCATCGGTGGCCAGCGCCATGAAATCAAGGCCGGTGTGCTCCTTGACGCAATCGGCCATGGTAATGCGCTTGAAGGGGGCCGCAAAGCTGAGCTCGGTGCCCTGATAGGTGACCGTGCTGCTGCCGCACACCTCCTGGGCCACCGTGGCAAAGAGATGCTCGGCGATTTCCATCATGACAGCCCGGTCGGCATAGGCCTCATAGAGCTCAATCATGGTAAACTCGGGGTTGTGCTTGATGGACATGCCCTCGTTGCGGAAGAGGCGGCCAATTTCGTACACTTTTTCGAGGCCGCCCACGATGAGGCGCTTGAGGGCCAGCTCGAGCTCAACCCGCAGGTACATGTCCAAATCCAGGGTGTTGTGATGGGTCTTAAAGGGCCGGGCCGCCGAGTTGGTCGGCTTGTTTTGCAACACCGGCGTCTCAACCTCCAAATACCCCCGCGCGTCCATCTCCCGGCGGATGATCTTGATAATTTGGCTGCGCTTCATAAAGGTGTCGCGCACCTCGGGGTTGATGATCAAATCGACATACCGCTGGCGATAGCGGGTGTCGGTGTCCTTGAGGCCGTGGAACTTCTCGGGCAGAGGCAACAGCGACTTGGAGAGCAAGGTATAACTGCGCACCTGCACTGAAATCTCGCCACGGCGCGTGCGGAAGACGGTGCCCTCGACACCGACGATGTCGCCGATGTCCAGCTTCATGAAGGCCTGGTAGGCGTCCTCGCCGAGCCCATCAATCTTGACATAGAGCTGCATCTTGCCGCTTTTATCCCGAAGGTCGGCAAAGCTGGCCTTGCCCATGTCACGCTTGGACATGATGCGGCCCGCGATGCGCACCGATTGATTTTCCAGGGTCTCGAAGTTGTCCACAATGTCCCGGGCGCAGCTGTCTCGCTCGTAGCGGATTTCCCGAAAGGGGTCGCGCCCCTGCTGCTGAAGGGCTGTGAGCTTGTCCCGCCGGATTTGAAGCAGCTCGCGCAGCTCTTCCTGTGTCTGCTCGGGCAGGGTGATGTCGTTGATGTTGTCCATATGATTATCTCCTCAATCTAAACGGTTTTTTGGATGCGGCCTCGCTATGCCCGTTTGGACTGGGGAGCCATAATGTGTGCTCCCATAATTACCTCTCTGTTTCGGCCAGCTTGGGGGGCGGCGCGGTGATTTCCAGAATCTTGCACTGGAAGGACTTGGTGGGGGCCTCGATGGTGACAACCTCGCCCACATGCCTGTTCATGAGGGCCTTGCCAAAGGGGGACTCATCGGAGACCCGCTTGTCCTTGGGGTCGGCCTCCTTGGCGCCCACGATGGTGTAGACCTCGGTTTTCCCGTTTTCGACAAATTCCACCGTCACCTGAAGGCCGAAATTGACCTTGTCGGCCGAGGAGGCATCGATGATCTCGACGTTTCCGAGAATGGCCTCCAGCTCGGCGATGCGAGAATAGAGCTTGCCCTGCTCGTTTTTGGCCTCGTCATATTCGCTGTTTTCCGAAAGGTCGCCAAAGCTCCGGGCCTCCTTGATTTGGTCGGCCACCTCTTTTTCACGCACCGTCTTGAGATGCTCCAGCTCTTGCTTGTAGGCGTCCAAGCGCTCTTGGGTCAGCTTGTATAGTTTTTGCATGGTAAACACTCTCCACATTCCCACGGCGGCTCTCCCGGATATCCGGGCACCCCGCTGGTAGTCTATCTATTATATGGGGTATGTCTCAAACCTGTCAATACGATATTTGTCGATGGGGTAGAAAGTTGGGCGCGGGCGGGGGTTGCGAACACCGGCGGGGCGATGTGGACATCGCCCCCTACGAGGGGTGGGGCGGGCGAAGCCCGTTTTCCTCAGCTGCCGATGAGGCGCTATCAAACCTGAAGCAGCTTCATTTTTGATGCGATAAGGTATTCAAAATCCTTCATTTCTGCTGCGCTTGCAAATGCTCTTTTGGGTATGAGTGTATATGTTCGAGAGGCTTGAATCAAGAAGTAAAAATCATGACATTCCCAAGCCTCCAGATATATATCCCACTTCAGCTCCGAACCAACAGTTGATGTCTTGAAGCTTATGCCATCAACAGAGAATGCCAAGCTATATTCTTCTTGAAACTTTGCATAACTTTTAAACTTTTGTGCCGGCGTGAGGAAGTACAGAACGCAGCCAATCATCCCGGCTATGACTGCGGCGGTGCAGGCAAAAATGCCAGCCCCGCTAAATGATGAAAGCAAGAGATACACAACCGAGAACACAAAAAAAGCGGCAACAAAAATGATATTCGCTTTACTGATTGTCTTGCTGGCAAGGAGATATTTCCTGTCCGCCTTTACATATTCGCTTTGCGTGTACTTAAATCTCAGGTTGATGGTATCCATTTACCCTCCGGCGGCGGCTGAGGTGGGCTCGCCGTCGGTATCGGCACCCTCTTCGCCGTCGCCCGCCGGCAGCTCGGGCAGTTCACCCAGAACATAGCTGAGGGCGGCCTGAAGCTGGGTGTCGTCCTCGTCGGCCAGAGAATAGAAGTTGATGAAGTCCTCATCGGTCAAATCGACTTCCACCTCGGGGAGGATGCCGGTGTCGATGAGACTGTTGCCCTTGGGGGTGTAATAGCGCAACACCGAGAGGTTGACACTTGAACCGTCGGAAAGGGTGAAGGTCTGCTGGGCGTAGCCCTTGCCGCCGGTGGGCATGCCCACCACCCGGGCGACGCCGTACTCCTGCAGGGCGGCGGCGAAGAACTCGGCGGCGCTGATGGAATACTCGTTGATGAGCACGGCCATGGGCATCTCTAAGGCTTCGCTGTCCGACATCGTCGGCCAGGTGTTGCCGCGATTGTCCACCAGGCTGATGATGATGCCCTCGGGCAGCAGCTTGTCGAGCATGTTGCTCATGACATCGACCTTGCCGCCACCGTTCATCCGCACATCGAAGATGAAGGCGCGGGCGCCCTCCTCCAGCAGCATGTCGAGCTTTTGTAGGAATTCTTTATCCACATGGGTTTCAAAGCCCGAGATGTAGATGTAGCCCACCTGTTCTGGCAGCATATAGGCCTCGACCCCCTCGTAGTAGACCGGGGCGCGCTTCATCTCGAAGGTCAGGCTTTCGCCCATACGGTCAACCGTCAGGTTGACCTTGGAGCCCTCGGCCCCGCGGACGGTGTTCACCAAATCCTCCTGGCTGCCGATTTCCTCAAGGGGGACGCCATCCACATGGGTGATGGTATCCAGAGGGAGCAGGCCGGCCTCCGAAGCCGGGCTGCTCTCGGCCACCTTGACGATGAGGAAGGGGGTCTCGGACTCGGTGGAGAGGGTGACGCCGATGCCCACGTAGGCGTTCTCGTTGGCCTCCTGGATGGCCTTGGTCTGCTCGGCGGTGTAATAGCCCGACCATTTGTCCCCAAGGCCGTCGATGAACCCGGCCATGGCGCCATCCATGGCATCCGCATAGTCGTACTCGGCGATGAAGTTTTTGTCCACCACGTCGCTGATCTCCTTGAGCTTGCTGTATTTGAGCTCGAGGGCGTGGAGGTCTCCGAAGCGCGCGTTATAATAATCCCGCGCCTGATAGAAGCAAAACACATAGGTGACGGCCACCGTCATGACGATGAGCATGAGGATGGCGCCCAGGTGGCCCAGCTTGATTTTTCCCTTGTTATCCATACTGCCCGGTCCTTCTACTTTAAGAATAAGTGAACTTGACGCCCTTGAACTCGGTAAGGGGATCGTAGGTCTTGCCGTCCTTGATGATTTCGAAGTGCAGGTGGGGGCCGGTGGAATAGCCGGTGGAGCCCACATAGCCGATGACATCGCCGCGGTTGACCACGGTGCCCTCCGCAACGCCCAGGCTCTTCATGTGGGCGTAGAGGGTCATGTATCCGCCGCCGTGGTCGATGATGACATAGTTGCCATAGGCCGAGTTGTAGACCGAGGTGACCACCTTGCCGCCGTTGCTGGCGTAGATTTTGGTGCCGCTGGCCGCGCGGATGTCGGTGCCGGTGTGCAGACTGTTCTTTTTGCCGGTAACCGGGTGTGTCCGATAGCCGTATTTGCAGGTGATGGTTGTATGGTCGCCCGACAGGGGCCACAGCCACGCGCCGCCGATGAAGGACTTGGCCTGGGCGGCTGCCAGCTCGGCCTGCTTTTTCTTTACCTCGGCAACGGCGGCCTCTTCCTCCTCGATCATCTTCTTGTAGGCCTCCTGGGTCTGGGCCTCGCTGCTGAGGATGCTCTGCATGGCCTTGTTCTTGTCACTCAGCTGGGCCTCCAGGGCCTGCTTGGCGGCGTCCATCTCGACCTTGGTGGCGGCCTCCAGCTTGTGGTTTTCCTCAAGCTCGCGTTTTTGGGTGGCCACTTGCTCGCGGATGGCCTTGAGGGCGTCAAAGACCTGGGCGTCGTAGCCGGAAATCTGCTTGACGACCTCGTAGCGGCTGAGAAAATCCCCGAAGGAATCGGCCGAGAGCAGAATGCTCAGGTAACTGGTGTTCCCCTGCTCGGCCATGAAGCGGATGCGCATGCGGGATTTTTCGTACTGGCTGTTCTCCTCCTGTTGGCTGTCCTCAAGCTCGATGGTCTTGGCGGAAATCATAAGCCGCAGCTGCTCGATGAGCTCCTCCTGGAGCACGATTTCCTCCTCGGCCTTGGCAATTTGATTGTCCAGGGCGGTGATTTGCTCGCGCACCTTGCTCTTGTCATTGGAGAGGGCGTTGAGCTCCTTTTGCAGGGCCTGTTTTTCGGCGGTGGCGGCGGCCAGCTTGGCCTTGGCCCTGTCCACATCGGCCTGGGTGATGGCCCCTATGGTGAGGGAGCCGACTAAAAAGGAGCCCAGCATCAAAAGGGCCAGCAGGCCCGCGATGATGCCGGCGATGATTCGGGTGGCCCCGCCCCGGCGGAAGCTTTTCGGTCTGCTCATGTATTGCCTCGCCTTCATATTCGTATGCCCTTTGTGCCGCGAAGCGGCATCCTAAGCTATCGCTGCGGAGCCGAATTCACTTCGGCGTGAGCCGATACAAAATGACCCCAAATCGCGAAAAATCCGCAGATTTTTTGCGAAGTGTTTACACCTTCAAAAACTTCCGGATACTCAAGCTGCTGCCCACCACGCCGATGAAGGCACCGACGGCCAGTAGGATGAAAATCAGGGGCCAGCTGAAATCGCTGAAGGGTACCATGGCGAAGATGCGGGTGCCCTCGCCCAAGGCCCGGGTGATGTAGCCATAGACCCCCCACTGGCACAGATAGGCCAGACCGGCGGCCAGGAGGCCCAACGCGACGCCCTCCACCACAAAGGGCGCCCGAATAAAGTGATTGGTGGCCCCCACCATGCGCATGATGGCGATCTCCTCCCGCCGGGAGAAGAGGGCCAGCTTGACCGTGTTGGAGATGATGAAGACCGAAACGGCCCCCAGCATGGCAATGAGGGTAAAGGAGATCAAATTGACCACCCGCCGAATCTGCACCAGCCGGTCGGAGACCTCCAAATCGCTGTTGCTGGAGGCGACGCCGTCGATTTTCATCAGAGCGGCCACCGTCTCCTTGTGCTGGCTGATGTCCTTCATGGAAACCTGATAGGCGTGGCGCAGGGGGTTGTCGGCCTCAATGCCCTCGAGCAGGTAGGCGTCCTCGCCGATGCTCTTGAGGAAGCTCTCGAGCAGCGCGTCCCGGCTGACGAAGAGGGCTTTTTCCACATTGGCCACGGCCGTCAGGCGGTTTTGCAGGTTTTTGGCGTCCCGCTCGGAGAGGTCTTCGTCCACGAAGAGCATGATGGTACTTAAATCTCCCAGGCTGCGCACCGTTAAATCGATGTTGTAGGCGACCAAGCCGAAGGTGCCCGTGATGAGCAGGCAGGCCGCGATGATGGTGACGCTGGCAAAGCTCATGAAGGTGTGCACCAGTACGCTGCGCAAGCCCTCATAGAGGAAGTACCCAAGGCCGGCCCGGCGATTTCTAAAGCTTCTGCGCATGGCCGTCCTCCTCCGGGGTGTCCAACTCGGCGTCCACCGCCCGCATAAGCTCCTGAGTATCGCCCAGCAGATGATTGAGGGCGCTCTCGTCCACGGCGGCCATGTCGATATCGGTCAAATCGATGTCCGAAAGGTCGATATCCAATAAACCATCATCCAATAGGCCATCATCCGGCAAATCTCCGGGGCCGTCCATGAGCGGGGCCACCGGCGCATCCTCCTCGGCGGGCAGCAGAGTCTGGATGCCACTCATGGTGATATAGCCGCCCTGACGATCTCCCACCACCATGCCGCCGTCCAGAGCGACGACGCGCTTGCCGAACTGATCGACCAGGCTCTTGGCGTGGGGCACCACCATGACGGTGGTGCCCAGGGTGTTGATTTTTTCAAAGAGCATCATGAGCTCGAGGGCCCGAGCCGGGTCGAGATTGCCCGTGGGCTCATCGGCGATGATGACATCGGGGTTGTTGACCAGGGCCCGGGCAATGGCGACACGCTGCTGCTCGCCCCCGGAGAGCTCGCCCGGCAGACGCCGCGCCTTGTGGAGCACGCCGACCAGATCAAGGACATAGGGCACCCGCTTTTTGATAATCCGCAGGGGCGCGCCCACCGCCCGCATGACGAAGGCGACATTTTCGTAAACCGTGCGGTCCTCAATGAGCCGGAAATCCTGAAAAACCACCCCCACCTTGCGGCGCAGGTAGGGGATGTCGCGACGTTTGAGCTTGTCCAGGCTGAAATCGCCCACGGTGATTTTACCCGAGGTGGGCGGGGCCTCGCAGATGAGCAGCTTGACAAGGGTCGACTTCCCGCTGCCCGAGGGACCCACCACAAAGAGAAACTCGCCGTCCTCAATGGTCAGGTTAATCCCCTTGAGGGCACGGGTGCCGTTATCGTAGGTTTTGACTACATCTTGGAGCTTTACCATCGACGATGCCTCCAACTTGGGGTTAAGGACGGAGCAACCGCGCAGCCGTTTGCCATGTGACCGTGAGCCATGTGGCTCAGCCTTTTATTATGACAGAGAGCTATGACAATTGGGCTGGGAAATTGTAAACATTCTGAAAACAATAGTTGCCATATACAACGATATTTGCGCCGGAGCTTAAAATCCGGCGCAAATACTCTTTATGATAGCGGCATTCAGTCTCAGTTGTAATTCTCGCGGGATTTGAGGTACTTCTTCACCATGAGGGCCACCTTGAGGACGATGGCGTTGTCAAACTCCCGCAAATCGAGGCCGGTGAGCTTTTTGATTTTCTCCAGGCGATAGACCAGCGTATTGCGGTGGACGAACAACTTGCGCGAGGTCTCGCTGACGTTGAGGTTGTTTTCGAAAAACTTCTGGATGGTGAAGAGTGTCTCCTCATCGAGGGATTCGATGGAGCCCTTCTTGAAAATCTCGGTCAGGAACATCTCACACAGCGTGGTGGGCAGCTGGTAGATGAGGCGCCCGATGCCCAGATTTTCGAAGTTCATGATGGTGATCTCTTCATCGAAGACATGGCCGATTTCGACGGCCACCTGGGCCTCCTTGAAGGAGCGGGCAATGTCCTTGAGCTGGGTGGCGATGGCCCCGATGCCGATGACGAAGGGGGCGCTCAGCTCGGCCTTGACGGCCTCGTCAATCTGCCGGGCCACCTTGTCGATGTCCCGGGAGTCGGCGCTCTTGAGCTCCTTAACCAGCACGACCTCGTTTTCGTTGATGGTGACGACGAAATCCTTCTTACGGTCGGGGAAGACCTTTTGCAGCAGGTCGACCAGGGCGACATCCTGCCGGTCGTCAATGCGGATGAGGTAGACGACCCGGCGCACGTCGTTTTGGAACTGCATCTCCCGGGATTTGATGTAGATGTCCCCGGGCAAAATGTTATCCAGGATGATGCGCTTGACAAAAGTCAGCTTGTCATGCTTTTCATCATAGAGCAGCTTGCTGTTGTTGATGGCCACCGCCGTGATGGTGCACACCACCGACGCCGTATCCCCGCCCTGGCTGGCAAAGACGGCGTACTCGACGCCGTTTTCATAGCCGCTCAGGCGCTTGAAGGTGTAGCCGCCGTGCTCGCCCTCCTCCTCGCCGGCGGCGAAAAAGGCCTCGGCCGATTCCACCGTCTCGCCAATAAAGCGCAGCTCGGTGCACGAGACAATATTGCCCGAGGCGTCAACGACGCCCAGGATGAAAGATATCTTGCTCTTGATTTCAAGAAGGATGCTTTGAAACAGTCTGGCTGCCATGATACTCACCCTTTGTTCATTTTTAATAAAACATACAAATATAGTATGTCTATTTTAACGCTTCCTTTCTCTTTTTTCAACAATTTTTTACGAATTATTTTCACATTTTTTCGTTATTCTGCCAACGGCGGCCTCTAAGGCCGCAATTTCAGCCTCGCTAAGCGGACGGAAATCCCCCCGGCCAAGGGCCGAATCGAGCCACAGGCCGGCCATGCTGAGGCGCTCCAAATGCACAACATGGAGGCCCCGGCTTCCGAACATCCGCTTTATCTGGTGGTACTTGCCCTCCCGCAGCGTGACGCGGCAACGTGTGCCGTCCCCGAGGATTTCGAGCCGTGCGGGGGCGCTGACAAAATCGCTGAGAACGATGCCATTTTGGAAGGCATCAACGGTATTTTGCCCCGCAGGGGCGTCTAAAATCACCTCGTAGAGCTTTTCTGCGTGGTGGCGGGGTGAGGTCAGGCGGTGGTTGAGGTCGCCATCGGTGGTGAGCAGCACCAGACCTTCACTGTCCTGATCGAGCCGTCCGCACACGCCCAGGCCGGCCCGTTTGAGCCCCTGGGGCAGCAAATCGAGGACCGTTTCGGCGCGGCTGTCCTCGGTGGCCGACAGCACCCCCGCCGGCTTGTTGAGCATCAGGTAGATGTGCCCGCCAAAGCCCGGGCGCTTGCCGTCCAGGCGCACCTCGGCCTCCGCCGCCGCATGGGCCGCGGGGTCACGTGCGGCGACGCCGTCCACTGTCACCCGGCCCTGACGGATGGCCGACTTGCTTTCACTGCGGGTGAGCAGAAAGCCCTGGCTTATGAGCTTGTCCAGCCGTCCGCCCGCGTTGTTGCGGCTCATGATGCTCACTCCTATCCGTAGATTTTCATGAAAACCTTGGGGTTTCACCCCAAACCCTACAAACTTTATAAAATCGTGTTTCACACGATTTTTGATTAATTATTTTCCAGCAATTGCAGAAACACCCCCGAGCCGCCGGAGGCGGTCTTAGCGTCAATTGACACCCTCCAGTGTGATGATGTTGATCTCGGGCACGACGCCGAAGCGGAAGGGCAGGGTTGACATCCCCAGGCCGGAGGAGACATAGACCTTGCCGCCGTCGGGCTTTTGATACAGGCCGCGTACGAAAATCCGTCCCTGGGGCGGCAACACCAGCGCCCCGACCAGCGGCAGGCGCACCTGGCCGCCGTGGGTGTGGCCCGACAGCTGCAAATCGATGCCGGTGAGGGAGGTGCCGATGTCGGGCTCGTGCACCAGCAGCAGATTGAAGCGCTCGGGGCCGCTGTCTATCAGCGGCTCGATGGCCGGGGTGCCGTAGAAGAGCTCGTCGCTGCCGATGAGGTTGAGGCCAAGGAGCTCGGCCCGCTGGTTGACCAGAATCGTCCACCCGGCCTCCTCAAGCACGGTGCGGAAGGCGTTCTTGCCCCGGCCTCCCAAATCATGATTGCCGTAGACGGCGTACTTGGGTACATCCGGAAGGGCCCCGAGGGCGAGAATACCCGCGATGGCGGCCTCGTTGCCCTCGGTATAGCGGCTGTAATCATCGAAGAGGTCACCCACGAAGACGACGGCATCGGGGGCCTCGGCCGCCACGGCGTCCATGATTTTTTGCAGGCGCTGCTCCCCCATACCGCCGGTGCCGATGTGGATATCGGCCACCAGGGCGAGGCGGACGGTGCCCGAAAGCTTGTCATTTTGAATAGAAATCCGGCGCACGGCAAGCCGGCCCGGCTCGATGAACCGGGCATAGACAAAAAGTGTGCAGAAAAGCACAATCCCCGCAATGAGGATGATAAATACCCCCTTAAAGGCTTTTTTCATGGTCTTTTGGGGCGATGATGGCCGCCCACAGCTCGAGCAACCGCTCCCGCTCCCCGGCGAGCCACAGCCAGCCGAACAGGGCCTCGAGGCCGGTGGCCAGGGCGTACTCCCGGGCGGTGGCGTGGCGGGGGA
>JGI994J12354_10002416_pt1 | contig 18262 bp, 18 predicted proteins | sample IntmicLarv3ML3BL_FD_12354 | JGI IMG/M metagenome (IMG submission 12354)
CGAACCATCAAACCAATAGTCGGGTACGTCAACGGCACGGATGTAAAAATTATCCCCGAGTTGTAGCGTAGCAACATTCGCAGCAACAGCAAGCCATGCGTCAAGATCTGCAATAGTATTAAACACCTTTGCTCTTGATTTCCCTCGTGCAATTGCTTCGACGTCGGATAGCTTTTCCCTAATGTCATTATGTGACACATTTGAATCGTTGTGAGCTTTTACCAAAACCTTCACTTCTGACAAAGATTGAAATGCCTTGTCATTCTCGAATGCACCCACTTTAGTAGGCACGGTTGGTATCGTCGGCGTGTCGGATAAATCGTTATAGCTACCTGAGAACGCAACGGCTTTTAAATCCGAAAACCATTTGCGAATAACCCCGAAAATAATCGGGAACTTTTGCCCCGATGCGATATTTTGCCGCTCGGTTGCTTCCTCAAAATCTACTGACTGAGTAGAAATGTCGACGGTTGCGGCGGCTTCGATACCGCTATCATCATAACCTTGTGTCGCTTCATTCCAATTACCGTAATTACCGTTAGGAAGCACAATAAGCGGCTTACCCGTGTCGCCACGTGGTATGGCTATATTTAGGTTATATTTTGGGTTGCCGTCTGTGTCTGTACCATTTGGAGAAAGAGAAAAGGCCATTGCTGTGCCCGGCACACTCGTTGTCGTTGTACCGGCAAAGATTTGAGGGGTTTTGCCTGTAAAACCGATAGCACCCGACATGTCGACAAGAAAGGCATAAGAGTAAGTGTCGCCCACTTTCTTTTTGACAAATATCTTTGCGTTGTCAGGGTCTTCTACGTTGCCTGTATTAATCAAAACAAACGCGCCTACCTTAATCTCCGGATTATTCGCATCCGCTTCCATTTCGGCAATACTGTCATAGGTTTCAACGATAGTAAAAGCTTCCCCTTTTACGTAGATGTTAGTTTTGTCGTAAGCCTTTGTTGCAAAATTCCAATTGTAAACATAATTATCTTCGCCTACAAATGTAGGGTGCTCTGTCACTTCTTTTGCGGCTTCAAACGCAGGGCGTTGCAACTCTTTTATTTGCTCGTCTGTAAGGTCGTCATAAGTAAAGCTATCGCCTTTTTTGGCAAATAACATTGTAACAATGTTATCGCCTGTTGGTTCAACGCCGACACTTTTCTTTAGGAAAAGATAGGAACTTCCTTTATGTTCGACCAGGTCTAAAGCTTCGTATGTTTTTTCAGGATCATACGCACCTCGCGAGGTGTATTGTACTTTTGCTAATGGTACTTTAATTAATGTCATATAATTAACCGTTTATTACTGAATATAAAATGCCATCTTCTACTGCGAATTTTGCGCCCTTGTATTCGGGGTCATAAATCATGTAGAGTATTCCCGTCATAGGGTCTAATTCAAGGGTGGCATAAAGCACATTTCCCTTTGCCGACTCGTGAGTATTTTCGTACTCCCTTGTGTTTTCATTCCAATGCCACCACTCGCCGTTTATTATCTTATCTCTATGGTCGGATAAATCGTTTAAGCGGTCGGTTGCGTCGTCTGCTTTTTTTGCAGCTTCGTTAGCCGGCTCCTGTAGCAATTCAATCCAATCATCATACGTTTTGCCAGGGTTTCTTTTTTGCCACTCAACGAAGGCTGTATTCCCCCGGAGTTGCTCCATGTCAACATGTACGCTTTCATTTGCTTTGTCGGAACTAAAGCCTAAAGCAACAAACTCGCCTATTCTATTATCCGGCAGACGTGTGGTGTCAGAACCTTTAATTTTAACTATGTCCATAATATTGCATATCTATAAATTTACTTCCTGTTTCTGTCTCAATCAAACGACCATCCTCGGAAGCAAGCAAGAATATTACTTGTCCTGAATCGACACATGTAAGAACTATATTGAAAGAGATTAGCGGCCGAATGGATAGCGGTCGTAACTTCTTGAAATTTTGCATTTGCGAGTAGAAGCAATATTCTTCACTCGAAAAAGTTGTAAGGGTCAATAGTCCGGGTACACGCAAAGCATTAAACAACGCTATATAATTAGTGTATAGTTGCTCCTTTGTGTCGGCCCGCATCGTACATGAAATAACGACCTTCTTTTCCTTGTAAACTAATTCTTTCGCCTTTGCGACCTCTATACCATGAGCATTAGCAAAAGAGCGTGTAAGGGGCGTTTTAACAGCCGGATATGCTAGCGTTGTATTGTAGCACTCATTTACAATAATACCATAGCGTGCAAGGTCTACGCCGCTAATCTTTATATGCGTTTCATTGTTGAAATTACCGATCGGGTTTACTATGTTTTCGGCGAAGAACTGCAACGGGTTATCCATTGAAAACACTACGGATAAATCGCCCTTCTTATCACCGACTTTCGCCAAGCCGCCACGATGCCGGTAACTACTGCATGACACATAACGAAGATTAAACATGCGGTCAAAATCACGCATATAAATAGAGTGTTCACCGGGCGATGCAATAAGAGAACGGAAGGAAGCCAGGGCGGACACCATTAGTACGCCTGTTGGTGCAGAAAAATGGAATTTAACCGTCACTTTCTTTTCCTTAAAATAGACTTCTGACAAATCATACTCTACTCCATTTTCTTCGTACCAATCATTCGAGTATGGCGGCTTACGCTCCGGGAATGATAGGAAATCAAAATCCCCGCCACGCATTATAAATGCTCCAAATCTATCAATGTCGATACCATCTATGTAACAGCTTCCTATCATCGTGTTTTAATTTTGACACCATCGTTTGATATTTCATTGAGGGTGTTTAGTATCTTTTTTAATTCCTTATTACAGTTCTCTGTGTTGACAACAAGGTTATCTAATAGCGTCAGATAGGCACTACGCAAATCGGCATCTTCTTTGTACATATTGAAGAAATCATTGAACGAAATACGAAGGGCGTACATCGTTCCCTCGATTGCATTTGCACTATCCTGTGATATGGTTTCAACACCGGCAGATGCACCTTTACGGTCGGCGGCAAATACATCCTTCATCCCCGGAAGCAACATCAATGATTCCATGAAGGCATTACCTTCCTCGCCTATCTGTTTTATCCATTGCTCGTAATGGTTCATTTTCTCAAATAGGGTGCCATTCATCGCATCCGTTTGAAAGGACTCCAAGAAGGGTGTAAGCGTTTTTTCCAACACCTTAGCTTCTAACGCCTGGAGCATTGCTTTCTTAAAGGCATTACGTGTGAAGTCTGCCGTTTCCTGAATATCCATACGACCATCAGAGAAAGCATCTTTAATTGAATCCCGAAGACTGTCGAATGTCATTCCGGAGATATATTCTTTTAATGCTTCGGACTGCTCGTGAATCATTGCGGTAACGTCGGCACCTTCTTCCTTTAGCTTCCTTAGTTGCTCGAATAAATCCTTTGCATCATCCTTAAGGTTGCCTTCCATGTAGAGCTTCTCCATGTCGTCGTATGACATGCCGCTAAGCGAAGACATTTCATCCCATGTTTTAGCCTTACGGAACAATGTGCCATGTTTGTAGCCTTTACCGGAGATATATTCTTCACCCATAAGTTTAGAATATATCTTGTCGTATTCTTTCTGAATATCACCTGACTGCCTTTCAAGCTCGGAAAGCATACTATCAAAAGAAGCGAGTGTATCACGGTCTGCCTGTTTGGATGTCCGGCTACGCTCGCGTATTAACGCCTGATATTCACGCTCGCCACGAATGGCAGCAGTATAATAGTCTTCGACCTCTTTCCTGGCAGCGGCATTCCTTTCTTTGATTTTATTAGCCATCGAAAAGACAGTACCAATTGATGATACAATGCTAGTTATGCCACCAAGTATATCACCACTCATTAATTGGGCGGCACCTTTGCCTAAGTCAGCTACGGCTCCGGTAAGCTCAGCAACCTGCGAGGCTGCATACCCGGCTTCGTCACCGAAAATATCACCAATGCTACCAGCCATTGTATTTAGCTGTCCCTGTATTTGGGTGGCAGCATCCGATATGCCGCCTAATGCTTCGGTGGCTTTATCTTTACTTTCATCATCGACCTTGCTGATATTGTCAAGAAGCGTCTTAAAATCTTCACCCATCGCCTTAAATGGCGAACGGGTACGAATAGTCTTCGTAAGGTTATTTACGGCATTCTCAAACTCCTTTACGTTTTGCGCCGACCACGTGTCCTTATTTGCATCTTTAACCTCGTTTAATCTAGCCTTTAACCCCTCTAATGTGCTTAATGAAAGATTATCCAGGTCGGTAAACATCTTTTGCCAGTCTGCTGACTTTTTGAATTGGTCAAAGTCAAGCGTCGATAGTGCCGCCTGCTTTTGGCGTTGCGCTTCGGCTATGGCCGCATCCGTTTCCGCCGCATTCGCTTCGGTGCGTTGCGCACGGAGTGCATCCAAATCGTCGTTAAACTTTTCTTCAATAGCAATGCGCTCAGTACTGTAATCTTGATATTTTTCTAACAGTTCCCGGTATAAATTCTCGGTACTCTTTCGTAAACGTTCATCATTTACACTAATGCGGGCATCAACAGCTTCTCTATCTTCTACGGATAAATCCTTTGTTGTTTTAGCGTCAGGAGTAAACACGTCTTTCGAGCCATTTTTTTCCCAATTTTTTCGTTCTCTTGCTTGTTGCGCTTCAAGGAGTTGTTGTTCATGTTGCTCAATGGCTAATGCCTCACGGCGATAGTCTAAGCCTAATTGGTCTAGTCGCTTTTTTGTGCTGTCTTTCTGTAAATCCAGAAGAGCCTGTTCGTTGCTCAATTTCGCATTAAGACGGTCAAATCCTAGACGCTTCTCATTGTTGACAATGTCCTGATTTATATCAATTAACCTTTGAGCCTCTTTGCGTTTTTTTTCTTCCTCGGCTTTAGCGTCTTTTTCAACTTTGTCCGAGAAATTATATATCTTTAGTTTATCCTGAGCGGCCTTTAGTTTTTTAAGGCTTTCAGACCATTTTGTTGTCCCTTTTTCGGCAACATCCATAGCCTTAAGTGCTTTCTCTGCGTCGGCCGCTTCTTTCTCCCAATACGCCTTGTTTTTGACTGCGGAAGAAACAAGACCTTTACCGGTAATACCGTTGACATGCCCTTCCATTTCGACCATCTTCTTATTGACGAAATCAAGCCGAGCAACATTCATAAGTGTTTGATAGGAGAATTTCGCCCACTCACCATTTATTGATTCTGTATGCAGAAGAATACTCTCCAGTTGTGCCTGCTCCTCCTTTAATACCTCTAGTTCTTTTTCATAAAACGCCAAACGTTCGGCTTCCGGCTTTGCATTAAATTCGGCTTCCGCTCTTATTTCGTTTATTTCGTCCAGGTTCTTTTTTGCCGCACGTGTTGACGCTTCGGCTTTTTCTAATTGCATTACCAAGTAGGCAACACTATTGGCACCGCTTGCCGACTTCATCGCCGCGTCCAAATTCGCCTTTATCCGTGCGGCGTTCTTTTCGGCTTCCGCTATTTTCTTTTTCGCTTCCTCTAAAACCCTATCATCCATTGCCACATTGATACGCATCTGCACATCATCAGGTGTAAGCCTCTTAAATTCTTCCCGTGACATAGAAGCGAATACTTCCGGTATGGTACGTTGTAATTCTTTCCAGGCTTGCGTTTGTTGGTAAACCGTTGCCGTTTCATCACGAAGCACAGCGATAAGTCCGTTTGCCTTGCCCTTAAGTTCTTCTTTATTACGCTTAGCGGCTTCCAGCTCCTCGTTTAGCTTCTTAAATGCTCTTTCGTCGGCTGTAAGACCATCATTTAACGCCCACGCTGCAGCGGCTAGTCCGACAACAACGGTGGCAAGAAGGACGTAAGGGTTTGCAAGCATCGTTTTGTTTAACAATGCGTGTGCCTTTTGAAGCCTATCCGTCCACACCCATTGGTAGGCAAGTTGTTTATTAAATACACCATTTGATGCGGCTACCATTGCATTAATAGCGGCCTGTTCTTTAAGTACCACATTCGTAACAACTACCGCTGCCTTGTACGCTCCATAGGTCATAATCAGCGCACCGACAGCCTTACCGATTGTTTCGTAATTCTGAACCAGGGCGGTGGTCATTTTGTAGCCGTCAACGATAATGTCTTCATTCTTTTTTCCCAGGTCGTCGTACATTTCCTGAAAGGCAGCAGTTAAAGAACTTTCTAAACCTTTGATACTTGAAGCCTGTTTAGCCGCCATATTATAGAAGCGACCACCCTCGGCGGTTGCAGAGGCAAAAGCATCAGCCACCATTTCGGTGGAGATTGCGCCGCCTTCCATTTCCTTTTTTAGCTCGGCAATACTTTTACCTGTCTTAGCGGACATTTCTTGCAAAGGGTTAAACCCTGCGTTTATCATTTGGTTAAGGTCTTGACCGACCAAACGACCGGTAGCGGACATTTGCGAGAACGCTAAAACTAAAGACGACAAACGCTCCTCGTTGCCTTTCGATACGTCACCTATTTGCTTAAGAGTTGACATAACCTTATCCGCTTCAACGTTAAAGCCTAGCATTGTTTCGGCGGCTTTTGATATACCCATCATCGAGTAAGGACTATTGGTAACATAGTCCATTACCTCGCTAACCATTTTGTCGCCTTTAGCCTTGCTGCCTAGAAGCGTCTCCATCGACACTTCCAACATCTGCATATCGCCACGAACCTTTAGTATGTTTTTACTGAATGCAGTAAAACCGGCTGTACTTGCCAAGCCGAACCCTAAGCGTGTCAATGTCCGATTGATACTCTCGCCGCCATCTGTGACGTTTTTTGTGAGAGAATCAAACGACCGTGACGCACGTTCTGATTCATCCGACACGTTTTGCCGCATCCTTATATCAATATCAACCGGTTCTAAAGACATTTTATATTGTTCTTTTTTTTATTCTGTTACCTAAAATTTGCGCCACTTCCTCGCTGCTTTCCACAACCGGAACCGGACGTTTTCCTTTCACATGTTTTATTGCGTCTGCCGCTTCTAGCAAGAATATTATCCAGGGTTGCCCCCATAGGATATAATCAAGTGTATAGCCGGTGCGCTCCCTTATTTGTCCTATCACACCGAAGGGGCTATGAAGACCATCTGTATAGCCTTTTAACTCCCCGTCGTCGCCTGCCCCGGTAACCTCGGATTCATCATCATTTGAGTCTGCCTCACGAAGTATTTGGTAATAGTCGTAAAATCCGACACCTTATTAATTGAAGAAAGAATAAGGTATATTTTAACGAGTGTGACGGCATCAACTTTCCAAAGCAGCATGTCGGCTAAATGCTTTTTTAATAGTCGTATGGCAATGCGGTTGTTTAGTATCGCAATGGCGATTATCTCGGCGATGCTATCCATCCGACCGTTAGCGTCTGCGTGTGTTAGCACATCTTCCAATTTATCCCGAACAATCACGCGGGAATACTCTAAGATGGTACCACCTTTCAGGCGACGGATTTTTATGCGGTTTAGCCGAAAAAGCCTTAAAAGAAAAGGGGCATCCGTGAAATTAAAACGTATGCCCCTGTCTAGTAGTAAGTCAGCCGCTGCCAGTCTTACGTTTCCTTTGTCCAACATGACCGCTTTTACATAATAAGGTCACAGTCAAAGTCAGGTTGCGCCAATGATCGGAAGCGGAAGGGATATTTAACAAGTCCGTCGGCTCCGTTGTTAGAGTTCAACTGTACACTACCTTTTGCATAAGGAATAATAAGTTCGCCGCCATTCTTCAAGCGTAGGCGAATAGCCTTTTCAAGCATCAACTTTTTTGTCGAGTGCAAATATTTTTGAGCGGCACCTGTTCCAAATGTCTTGCCACCCATCAGGGCAACTAATTGTTCACGGTTACACTTAATAAATGAACCTACCATTGAAAGACCACTACCTTGTAGGTCGTAATCTTCCGGAGCGTCGTTCTCATGTGAAAAAACTTCGCTTTCCGTCGGCTCGCCTTCAGTGATAGAAACTTCATCATCACGCAATGTTACCGGTTGCGGCTTCCATACAGCCGTGGCAATCTCCTCTGCCTTTGTGATAGGGTCTGCAAAGTCAATACCTACAACACGTGCTTTTAATAGAATTTTTTCTGCCATTTTTTATATCTTTATTTTAAACCTAAACCTTAGTATCAAGTAACCGATAAGGAGAATTGCGAGTGTGCGCCCCGTGTAAATCTGAAACCATTGAAAGCCGGTAGGCTCTCGTTTAATCACCTCTTTACGTTCGTTTAATTGCGCTTTAAATGTCGTATTATCGCTTGATAAGTGATACACCTCTATTTTTAATTCATCAACAAGAAGCAATATGCTGTCACACGTTGACACAAACTCCAATTCTTCCCAATCAATCTTAGTAACCGTTTGATGCACCCTTCCCGAATCAGATCGGAAAGAGGCACCTATCGGCAACTCTTTTAAATCAATAATCTTTAATTTCAAAGCCGTCGTAATCTCTGGCACCCGGAGTGGCTTTGTCGTTCGCTCCACCAGACGGCTCACGCTGTCGGTTCGTTCGCTCCGAATGTCCGTATATCTTTCGACCACCTCTTTCGAGCCGCTGCAACTCCAACATAATAGGGCAAGTGTCAAGATGGCGACAACTGAACCTTTTGTTAACTGCTTGTTTGAAATCATCAAATTCTTTACTTATGTTATCGTATTTGTCCTGGAGCAAGTTGTATCGTTTTCCTAAAGGCTCCACTACTTTTTTATTTAGAGTATCAAGAGCCTTTTCCAAAATCTCAACCTCTATCCTTTTAATGTCTGCCTTTTGGCGGCGTAGTGAAAGAATCCACGTAACAACGGAACCAATCAACCCCGCTAAGGCAGGCCATAGATATTGCTCCCAACCCATATTTTATAATTTTTCCCAACCGGCATAAACGTCAGACATGACCGCCGGTACTCCGTTTTCCATTCTAGAGATAGCGGCGGCAAATGCCGTCATAATCTCCCTATCATTCACATCGGGGACATAATCCCTTGCAACATTCAGGCTTCGACAAACCATGCCTATATAGGCTTCCGTGTCATTCTCATGCGGTGGTGCCCAGCGAGCAATAAACTCTGCAATCGTTTGCAAGCCATGAATGGAGCGATAGTTGCGAAGAAGTTTAAGCAATGCCCTGTATCCCGAAGCCATATCCTTAAATTCTTCAAACGCAAAATCTCGCTTTGCCGTCGGGCAAACTTCGCCTTGCCATCCTATACGGTCGTCATTGCGAATGTTACCCGGATTGTTATTGCGTAACCCTCTAGTAGGCACGTTAAGCGGCAGCATCCTGAACGATTGCACATAACCCTGCTACATCATCACGCATTGGGCGACCACCACAACGAAGTAGGAAGGAAAGTATATCACTGTAATACGTCGCATCACCAGGATTATCGAATACAACCACTTCACCCAATGCACGACACACAGAATCTTCGTGCCAAGCTAGAGCGGCAGCGTTATCGGCTGCGGCGCCGGCTGTTGTTGATTCTTTTGCTTTTCCGGCACTTGTATAGCGAAGAGCGGAAGAACGCATCATAATATTAAATGAATACAGTTTTCCGATTGTGCCATTTTTAACATCAGCTAGTGCGTGGAAAGCGTTTGCTTCGTTTTCCGTTAACGACTCAAGGAGTTGAGCGTGCATGTCAGCATCAATCAAAAGGTAACGGCCACTTTGTGGTATATTCTGCCTATTGAATTTAAGCATTACCGCATTTACGTCATGTTTTGTAAACGCCTTACGTTTGCCGGTTGCAGCGACTGTATGTGCGTCAACAGCAGCACCGGTTGTCTTAATCGTATTAGCGGCTTCCGGAGCCCAAGAGAACAAAATAGCTTCGCTTACCTTTTCGATTAACGTTGAGCGGTCACCACGTATTACAGATTCACGCTTACTGTAAGATAACTCTACTGTGTCAGCATGTGGAATACGGATAGGGTCGGTTGTAAACTCGTCCAAGTTGAAAACTAAATCCTTGTCGGTACGTACCTTAACCGCTGCCGGTAAATCGGTTCTGTTTTTCTTTACACCTGAAGGCGCACCGGCGTTCGGTACGTGAACCGTCCTACCTTGATTTACGAAAGCATCAGCATTAACCGCCTTGCTTAAAAAAGAGTTGTCGGCGAACAAACCCTCTACGATGGTGCTCATCCATATCTCCCTTTGGATAGCCATGTTCAAAGAACCTTGGTTACCACCCATGACCGCACTTAAAGCCGTGCCGCCCCCGATAACGCTCCATGCGGGCAAACCTGTGGCGGAAGCAATAAAGCCGCCCGTAACTACATTAAATAAGATTGCGCATAACGCAATCACTGTCTTTTTTCCCATTGTTGTTTTTCTTTCTTTTTTTAGTGAAACATTCTTTTTTAGTTAGGCTCTACTCCGAACTTCGCCTTATACTTTTCCTTATACACGTCCGGGTATTTGTCCTTAAGGGTGATAAGTGTGCCTAATTTGTCGTGTTCATCCCATGACTTCTTTTGAAAGTCGCCTAACTCGGTAGCACTTGCACCTTCTGCCTGTGCGGCTGCAATTTGAGTTGTTACGCTTGCTTTCTGCGTAATGCCTGAAAGTGCCTTCTTTGTGCCTTCCTGATCAGCATCATAAAGTTTTAACCAATTTTCACGGCTTTCTGCGCTGATACGTCCATCCTTGATGGCAGCATCGACAAGCGATATACCTTCCGCTTTAATTGCGGTGTTTTTTTCCGCTTCAAAGGCGGCTACCTTATCGGACAAATCTTTATTGTCTGACAATACTTTTTTTACGGCAGCGGCTATGACATCATTCGATGCACCATCTGCTAAATTCAATAGTCTAATTAATTCGTTCATATTTGTTTTATGAATTGTTGCCGGACGGATTGCGTCTGACAGTGAAACATTGTCTTTCAAGTCTATTTCCTTGCCTGCTTCGTCGTACAAGCGTACGGCGTTGTGACATGCACCGATAGGTACTATCGACGCTTCACGCATACGGCATTGAATAAGTGTAGGTAATTCTTGCCCTTCTGCCTTTAGGGCAACTTCATCCGAAAATTGAAGCTCTACTAACCCCGCAGACGCCATCTTTATAAAACCTCTCTCGACCTTACCGATTATTCGTTTTACATCTGCATCCGTGTCGTCATAATCAAATTCGGCGTCTGCCAATATCTTACCATCTTCCTTACGGATATTCGCCCAACGCCCGATAGGCATTGAATAATCATTATGCACGTAAAGCATTACCGGGTTTACTTCCATTTGGGACAAGTCCACTCCGGAGGTCAACACACGGAAACCATAGGATAGCACACTATCATCAAGAAGAATAAATGTCTTCGGCTTGTTTTCGTTTTTCTTTGCCATTTCGCATTAACTTTTCAGCGAAATAACAGCCGTTTTTTTTTCAAAGCAAAAATATCTACAACCCTTATATACAACCTTTTAAGCATTGGAAAAAGTCTTTTTCAAATCGCTGTATAAGCCTAGTTTCGCACACAAAAAAGAGATGTCGACAGAATTGACAATGACACAAAAAAAGGCGTTTGCAAAAAACCTTTTTGTACACGAGAACCTAACACAGCAGGAAATTGCCGAGCGTGTAGGGGTGAGCCGCAAGACGGTAAGTAAATGGATTACCGCCGAGCAATGGGAGAGCCTAAAGGTATCTATCACACTCACACGCGAAGAACAATTAAAGAACCTTTACCGCCAATTGGCAGAAATGAACAAGGCTATTTCCGAAAAAGAAGAAGGACGCTATGCGTCGCCATCGGAAGCCGACACTATCTCCAAACTTTCCAACGCTATTGCAAAGTTGGAAACTGACATTGGTGTAGCCGACATTATCGCCGTGCTTAAGAAGCTGACCGCATTTATCCGCAAAATAAGCCTGGATAAGGCAAAAGAACTCACACCCATATTCGACGCATTTGTTAAAGATAACCTACGATAATGGCGAAAATAAAGAAGCTGACAACCGTCGATAAGGACGCACTAAAAGAATGGGAAGCACTCGTCAAAAGCATTAACGAGGAAACAACCGTAGAGGAAGATTTGTCGTTTGTTGAGCGGGAAAAACTACGCATAAAGCTAGAGGCGAATCCTGTTGAATGGATTTATTACATGTTTCCAGGCACGGCAAAATATAAGTTTGCGCCCTTCCATATCGCATTTATAATACGTTTAATTGAAAACGCAGAATGGTACGAAGTGTTATCGTGGGCGAGAGAACTTGCAAAATCTTCGACCGTCCGCATGGTCATTTTATACCTTATCCTAACCGGACGACTTAAAAATATTCTGCTTGTGTCCGCAACATGGGATAGTGCGGTCCGTCTATTTCGGCCGCTTCGTGCGCACTTGGAAACAAACAACCGCATAAAGCAATTATACGGTGACCAGGTTGGCGTAACGTGGAAAGAGGACGAGATACTAACAAAGGGTGGTTGTGCCGTGCGTGCGCTTGGTGCCGGCAACAAACCACGTGGTACATCAAATAATGATGTTCGTCCGGACTGCCTTTGGATTGATGATTACGACACCGACGAAGAATGTCGTAACCCTGAGATAATAAAGAATAAATGGGAGTGGTTCGAACAAGCACTTTATTTTACACGGTCGTGGTCTGAGCCATTACGCACTATTTGGTGTGGCAATATCATTGCCGAGGATTGCTGTATTACACGTGCCGGCGCAAAAGCCAGGGAGTTGTCAAAACGTGATGTACCGTTAGGCAATTGGGATGTTATTAACATCCGAATGGTCAACATAAAGAAGCCCGATCCGATTAATGATTTCCTATATGGTAAGTCGGTTTGGGCGAACAAAAACACCGAGGAAAAGATAGAGATAGTCCTAGCGCAAATATCTAGTTCGTCGGCGCAAAAGGAGTGCTTTAATAATCCTATTCAGGAAGGCACCATCTTTGAAAGTATGACTTGGGGAAAGATACCACCATTGAATAAGTTTCCTTTTCTTATCGGTTACGGCGACCCCTCGCCATCGAACAACACAAAGGCAAAGGCTAATTCATTCAAAGGCTTAGGACTTATCGGCATTTTGGAAGGCAAAGTGTATGTTATAACATGCTTCCTTGATAGGGTGGTAAATGCCGAATTCGTGCGGTGGTTCTATAAGATGGATGCCTACGTAGAAGGACGCACGACCGTCTATTTCTTTGTCGAAAATAACAAGCTGCAAGACGCTTTCTATCAACAAGTATATATACCTGAATTTGCAAAGGCAAGAGAGGAATATGGCAAGATAGTTAACATATCGCCCGACGAAAGGAAAAAGCCTGAAAAGGCGGCACGTATAGAAGGTGCGCTAGAACCGCTCAACCGTGAAGGTCGTCTTATCCTTAACGAGAAGGAGAAAGACAATCCACACATGAAGCGATTGGAAGACCAGTTTAAGAAATTCAATTTACGACTGTCATTTCCTGCCGATGGTCCGGACTTCGTAGAAGGTGGATTCTTTATCGCTAACATAAAGCTAAGTCAATTTACGCCAGGAGCCTACACCGTTGGCAAAGGGCGTAGTAATTCAAATAAATATTAAGATATGATTAAGAAATTACTAAACGTATTAAATGGGTGGTATATCAGATTTTGCGGCCGCCCCGGTGCATTAAAGAGAGCAGTCAAAAAGGCAAACAAACTACACAAGAAAACGGGGCAAAGGTACCGTGTGTTCTTTTTTGGTAATAAGTATTACGCTTGGAACCGACAGGATATAAAGGAGCGCAAAAGGAGCGGTCTATTTTATAAATACCTTAAGGTAGGTGCCGACTTTGATGCTATTTGTTTTTATGACACAAATTATCCGGAAGGCTATGTTCCTAAGTATTGACGAAATGAAAACGCACCTCTACGCTGAGAATATAGATATTATCAGCCGTGGAGACGACGCAATAATGACGGCGGCTATTGATGCCGCCGTAGCTGAAGCAAAAGGCTATTTGGGAGCCTACGATAGAGGTAAGGTATTTACTGCCGAGAATAACGATAGAAATGCCCTTGTACTCATGTTTGTTAAAGACCTGGCAACATGGCATTTTCTTGTACTATGCAATGCTGGCAGCGCAATGGAGTTGCGCCAGGATAGGTATGATAGGGCAATAGGTTGGTTTAAGGCGGTGCAAAAGGGTGATGTTACACCCGACTTACCGGTAGCAGAAAACGAAGGCACCGGTGGCACCGGCATTATCAAGTTTGGAAGTAACAAACAAAAAGGACAACACTTTTAATTATGGTAAAGAAACAAAACGGTAAGGGAAGCAAACCGACCCTTATAACACAAGACATCATCATACGCCAGCCACAACGTACAACCTCTGACGTTGCACGTTGGCGGTCGGCACTCATAGCCGCCGATGCCGGAAGACCTAAGATGATGTTTGATTTGTACGAAGACTTGCTTATAGATGGCGTGCTGTACGATGCCGTCGATAAACGCATAAAGGCCGTGCTTAATTCGGAGTTAATATTTCAGGGCAAGGACGGCAAGATAGTACAGCAGATTGCAGATATTATGGATACGCTCGAATGGGAAGACCTGTTGCGTGAGATAATGAACTGTGTGTTTTACGGCCGCTCAGGTGTTGAGTTTGATTTTAGGCAGGAATTTAAGGTAGCGGCGATACCGTCTAAACATATTAGCCTGGAAACAAAGAGCATCTTAATAAATGACACCGATGCCGTCGGCATAGCCTACGAGGGCGATAGCAATTTACTTATTCTGGGAAAACCTCGGAATTGGGGTTTATTCCTTAAAACCGCACCTTTTGCCATTTGGAAGCGTGGCGGGTTTGGCGATTATGCGCAATGGCTTGAAATATTCGGGATGCCCCAAAGGGTAGGAAAGTATTCATCATACGACCCGCAAAGCAGGGCATTGCTTGAAGAAGCACTGCAAAAAGCGGGCTCCGCACCCTGGTGTGTTATCCCTAAAGAAAGTGAGGTCGAAACGGTAAATAATACCGGTAGTGGTTCTAGCGGCACATCATATAATGACTTCCGAAAGGCGTGCAACGAAGAACTACTAATAACCATTCAGGGGCAAACGTTGACCACCGTGCAGGGCGACAAGGGCGCACGAAGTCTAGGCGATATACATAAGGATGTAGCCGAAGCATTAAACAAGGCGGATATGCGCTTTGTGGAAAAGGTTCTAAACTCCTACGTGTTCAAGATACTTGAAATGCGAGGTTATCCGGTAGCCGGTGGTAAGTTTGTCTTTCCCGACATTGCCGAAACGCTAACCGTGGCGGATATTGTATCATTAGTCGACATTGTGCCGATCACGCACAACTTCATTTACAACAAATTCGGCATTCCCGCACCCGAAGAAGGCGAAAAGATTGCCGGACGTGCGCAGAGTGCAAACGAACCACCAAAGGGCAACAAGAAAAAGCCGGACAAAGAACCGGACGACGACGAACTAAACAACAGCGACCAACAAGGCATTATTAAACTGTTTGACCACTTTCTCAGTTTTTTCGTAGCCGCCCCGACGCTTCGGAGCGGGGCAAATCGAAACTTCACGACGAGGTTAACAGATTATACGACCGGCACAATAACGCTGGCGGATGATTATGCGGTAGATGTTGACAGTCTTGTAAATGAAGCTATAAAGGAGATATACAAGGGAGAAGGAAACCCCGTTGTAAATCGCCATTTGTTTAACATTACAAACGATGCCTTGCAACATGGCATTGATGCTTCGCTGTCGGAAGTGGCTAAGGAGAATGCCGAGTATGTACGTCGTTTCAAAGAAAATGCCGCCGTTTTTTCGGCATTTAAGAACCACCAACAAACGGCGGAAATAATCGCTTTACTCCGTGATGATAAAGGAAAGATAAAGCCTTTTTACAAGTTCAAAAAAGAAGCATTAATGCTATCGCAGGATTATAATGTAAATTGGTTGCAGACCGAATATAATACGGCGGTGCAATCGTGCCGTACGGTTAGCAATGTAACTAAATTTAAGCAGACGGCGCACCTGTACCCAAACCTCGAATATATTCAAAGTTCGGCGGCACACCCTAGAGGTTCGCACCTTCATTATGTCGGCACCATTCTGCCGATTGAGCATCCCTGGTGGGCGACACATTTGCCGCCGTCTGATTGGAATTGTCAATGTAGTGTTCGACAAACGGACGAAGAACCGACCGATGCTCCGGACGAAGAATACGCAGACCCACTATTTGCGCACGACATTATGAATGATGCCGAATTTGTTGCAATAAAGGAAACGCCGTATTATAAAGCCACAGATAAGGCCATACACGACGAAATAGAGGAAAGAGCGTTGCAATACCTACGTGTGGCTGAAGAACAACGTACGGACGTTTATATAGGCAACAATGGCGGTTATCTTGATATTGTACACCAGGCAAGTATTGAGCGGGAGAAAAACCTTATAACATATAAGATTATGGCAGATTATGGCGGACGTTACACGCTACTATCCACGACGAATGTTCCGGGTGTAAAGAATCCCGATGCGTTCAATTACATACGTGGTGTGTTTTCAGATGCAAAGCATCCGGTTACAGATAGCGGAAAGAAGGCGATACAAAACTCCATCAAGAAAGCATCTGAACAAAATGTATCAGAAGTGATAATAAGGCTAGAGAGCGATTTAACTTCGAAAGATTTGCATAAAGGATTTGTGGCGGCATTACAACCGGGAAGGGCACAGGTTATCAAAACTATTATTTTAATAAGAAAAGACGGAAAGCCGTTGACTTTTGATACGCAGAAACTAAGGGAGCGTTTCTCTAAGAAAAAATAAAACGGGAGAAAACATCTGTTTCTCCCGTTGGGGGGACGTGCTCCGATTTTACGAAGTCACTTCCCAAGCGTAACAAAGGTAAGGGTTTTATCTAAAATAACAAGTGAATGAACATTAAAGATGCAAATAATCAACTGAATAGGCGTTTGGCAGATGTAAAACAGTTCATCGAAGGTAACGACGTAAAGGATATTATGGGTGTTGAAGCTGTAAACCATTTTAAGCAATCGTTCGACAATGAAGGATTTACGGACAAACACCTGGTTAAGTGGACGGACGTAAAACGTCGTAACCCTGCGAGCAAGTGGTACGGGCATTCGGGGCAAACGGGCAAATCTTCCGACGCCAGGAAAAAGGCTAAGATTTTAAGTGGCGAAACAAGGGAGTTAAAGGAATCCATTTCGTACGACCGCACGCCGATCGGCGCACGTATCACGAATGGCACGCCTTATGCGTCGGTGCATCAATTCGGACAAAAGGCTAAGATATACGGCAAAAAGGAGTTCACAATGACCGCACGCCCGTTTATGGGTAAATCACTTGTTTTAAAGCGTGCCATCGAACGAAAGATAGAAAAAAGACTAAAAGATATTTTAAAATGAAGACATTATACAATGCCGTAACGAAGCGGCTTAAAACAGAAGTGCCGGAACTCCGCCTTATTGATATGGATTATGGACAATTAGATCAGGCGCAACCCTCGGTAGCTTACCCTTGTGCGCTTATTACGTTGAATTTCCCAAACTGCAAAAATCTAACCGATGACATACAAGATTGCACTTGCGAGATAATTGTACGCTTAGGGTTCAATCCTTTGAACAATGGAAGCACCGCCACCCATGCACCGGAAGAGGTAAGGGAACAATCGTTGAAGCCGTACGACACGATTGCTAGTGTGTATAAAGCGTTACAAGGATTTTATGATATGGAAAGAAAGTCACAAGGGAAAGAGGCTAAAGACAGTTTATTTGTATATAAAATGGCGTTTAAATGCGATTTTGAGGATGAAACAGCATCATAGAAATAAAGATAGTTGTCTTTTCTTTTCAGCGGCAATTCTGGCCGTTTTTTCGTCAAGTTCACGAAGCTCACGCTTTGCGTTACGCGCAAGGTAATTGTTAAATGTAGCTTCTGAAATGTGATATTGATTCTTTACCAGGTTCTCAAATATCCACCGTTGCGTAGAGCCTTTACGGCGATATTCGGACACAATCGCCTTTATTTCAATGATTTTTACTAATAAGTTTCGTTGGTTGTATGCCATGTAGGGAACTTTTTATATTTTTGTGATACCACTTCAACAAAAATATAAGCCGTCTTACAAATGTACTATTTTAAGGCGAAAGTAGAAAACAAAAAAAAGGGAGACCGTAAAATGTCTCCCTTTTTGTTTTTTAGATTAGTTCACTATTTATCCGAAAGTGAGCTATTACCAATCTTCAAAGTAGCCCAACTCTTGATCGCAAAATTCATCGAGATTGGATAAATACTCGCCCATTTGCACGGATTCACGCC
>JGI994J12354_10002417_pt1 | contig 18258 bp, 12 predicted proteins | sample IntmicLarv3ML3BL_FD_12354 | JGI IMG/M metagenome (IMG submission 12354)
ATTCGTTATAAACTACAAACACCCAGTCATTTTCGCTGCCATAATTGTATCCGATTTCCAATACTTTGGCTCCTTCTGGAATAATGGTAATAACATCATGCTCAGCAGCAGGTCCTTTTCGAAGCTTTAGACCACTATCGCTTGTACCTGCCACTTTCACAAGGTTATGTTGGCCAAAAGCATCCGGCAAAACGAGGTCCGATTCTTCAACCAAACCATCAATTCTTAAACCTTCATATGTATCTTTAATGGCAAAAGTAATGGTGCCCAGTTTGCTTTCATCAACACCATAATGGGCAACCGCTTCATCAAAACTTTTACCAGTATAAACTTTTTTATTTAGCCAGCTTGATTCATAGGTATGATCACGGAACTTCGAACCATCAACTGCTCCAGAATAAGGCGTACACAATAAAACCTTCATGGTAACATAATATAAACCCTTCACTTCTTTAACATCTGTAATCTTATACAACTGATTTTGTTCGGTGCTTCTGCCCTTGGGCTTTATCCCGACAATTATATATTGATAACTCTCAATGACATATCGATACTCGAACGTATGAGTCCATTTGTAAACATCAAGTCTCTTAGAGCCATATATATCTGAAAAAACAGCATTAAGCTTATCTTTATTGTAAGCATAATTATACTTGAAACCTAAACCCCAATCTTCGAGTATTTCTGCTATTTCGGCAGTTTCCTCCTCAGTAAGAGTCTTTTTGTATGAATTACCTATATAATCAACCATTGAAGCCCAATAAAAAGTAGAAACACTAGGTCCATAATCTGCCAGCCGACCAAGCGCATCTTTTGAAGTAAATAGTATCCGATAGTCAATATAATCAAAGGCATAATCAAGCAAAGGAATAAAATCTTCTGCTTTTTTGGTAGTTATTGGGTCAGTCGTATTAGTTCGAATGTTAGGGGCATTGGAATTGCACCCTGCCAAAGTAGTTATAATAATTGCCGAAACTAGTAAAAACTTAGGAATTTTTATCATAGTTTCACTCCTTTGATACATAAAAGATACTACAAACTACCCTAATAATGCAATGGTAATTGAACTGGGATAGTAACTTATGTTGTTGCCTTAAGTAACCCTGCCTGGCTAATAAGTTCTTATTATTTTGATTGAAGTTATAACTAACTGCAAGTTCAATTCGCTCATTTTGCATCAAAAAAGGCAGTTAAGAATTTGGATGGAAAGAATACAGAAACGAAATCCTCCTTCTCAACTACCTATTTCATCACCGCCTATAAAACAAAGATCACCAATCCAACATTGCTCCACCCCATTCAACAACTGTAAAACCTTTACGTGTGAATGGCTCTAGTTTTTGTTCGGGGATACTAATTGGTTTTTCCAATGGTTTATACACCATATACACCCGAAGCATGCTATCTGGTTTTGGGTTAATCTGTAGTTCAACCGCTTCTGTATAGCAGGTAGTTTGGAATGTAATTAGGTTATAATCACTTTCTTGTAAATATGGTAACCAGAATACGATGAATTCATTGTATTCTTTTGGTGTTAAGCCTAAGTATGCCAACTTTTCTTGCAAGAAATCAATTGTTTCTTCTTTCTTAACAACAAACCCTTTACTTAAGTCATACTTAGTATCACCTATCCCCTCCCAGTATAGATAGGAATACTCACGGTTATCAGCATAGTTGATTAGTTTTCCATCTGGATGTGCTAGTACTTTCCAGCCATTATTGTATTGTGGATAAGTTACGGTCAAAGCAGCATTATCATGGAAGACTAACTTAACATCAACATCAATGGTTTTTTCTGGATATAAGTAAATTACTGGCTTAGCATAACCACCCTGAAACTCTAGAAATTCCGCTGCTACCCAGCCCGAGTGCTCTTTATAAGTAACAAATAGCCAGTCTGTGTTACCAAAATTGTAACCAATTTCCACTACCTCAGCGCCTTCTGGGATGACAGTAATAATCTCATAGCTAGTCGCTGGCCCTTGGCGAAGTCTTAAGCCACCTTTGCCAGTTCCAGTGACATTGCCATGGAAAAAGTAACCAAAAGTATCAGGTAAAACATGTTCTGATTCCTCAATCAAACCATCAATTCTAAAACCACTTTCTGTGTCTTTGATAGCAAAAGTCATAGTTCCTAGTTTGCTTTCATCAACACCATAATAGGTAATTGCATCATCAAAACTAGACCCAGTGTAGACTTTATTTTTCAACCAACCTGATTCATAGGTATGATCACGGAATTTCGAACCATCAAGCGCTCCATAATCAGGTTCACACAATAGTACTTTCATCGAAATGTAGTATAAACCATCAACTTCTTTAACATCAGTGATTTTGTAAAGTTGATTTCTGAAAGTTTGACGTGACTGCTGAGGTATATCAACTATTATGTATTGAGAACTCTCCGTGATTCCTCCCATTACAAAACCATGAGTCCATCTATGGACATCGATTTTCTTCGCGCCATACACTTTTTCAAAAACTGAATTAATTTCATCTTTATTGTACGCAAATTCAAAATCCATACCCCAAAAATCAACAAGTTCCTCCAATTCTGCAAATTCCTCAGCAGTAAGCGAATTGCGATAGGCACCATTTACTTGGTCAACCATTCCAGCCCAATAATGTGTCACCACATCAGGGCCATAAGTAACTAAGCGACCAAGCGCTTCTTTTGAAGTAAACAGTATCCGATAATCAATATAATCAAAAGCATAGTCCAGCAAAGGCATAAAGTCTTCTGCTGTTTTTGTACCTACTGGATCGGTTGGGTCAGTAGGGTCAGTGGGACCAGTAGGTTCCTTGGATCCACAACCAAATAAAGTAGTCAAAATAACAATAAAAATTAGTAAAAGCTTGGAAATTTTCTTCATAATCTCCCCCCTTTGTTAACTAAAAGATACTACAACTTACCCTAATAATGCAATTAATATTAAAAGTGGCAGGTTTTTTTGCATAATTTTAACATAATTATAGTCACTATTATTCCGAGTAGTGTTTTCTTAAGAAAGCAAGAAGCTAAGTTCCTACAAGCTTCTAGAAATAATAAAAAAGGCTATAGCAATAGCTACAACCCTTTATCTCACTAACATTACTTCATCTGTTTAATCAACGAGTCAATCCGATTTCCTTTTTCCAATGAATTATCAAGCAGGAAAACTAAATCGGGGCACTTTTTTACAGTCAATCTTCTACCTAATTCAGTTCTGATGAAACCTTTTGCTTTCATTAGATTACCAAGAGCTTCTTCAGAATTAAATTTCTTATCCAAAATCGTTACATAGAGTTTCGCGATTGAGAAATCACCGCTTACCACTACATCAGTAATAGTCACAAAACCAACATTAGGGTCTTTCAGTGAAAATTGAATAATGTCAGAAACTTCCCTAGCAATAATTCCTGCTAGTCTTTCTTGTTTAATTGACATTAGTCTTCTTTGACCTCCTGAGAGTAGAAGCCTTCAATGATGTCTCCTTCTTTAATATCATTAAATTTCTCTATTGTAATGCCGCATTCATAGCCTTGATGTACTTCTTTCGCATCATCTTGGAATCGTTTTAACGAACCTAGTTTTCCTTCATAAACAACAACACCATCTCTAATCAGCCTTACACCGGAATCCCGTTTAATGCTACCATCAGTAACCATACAACCGGCGATAGTACCTACCTTTGACACTTTGAAGGTTGTCCTAACAGTAGCTTGACCACTTATCACTTCTTCAAATACTGGTGCCAACATACCCTTCATAGCTAATTCCATTTCTTCTAATGCTTTATAAATGATGTTATGTAGCCTAATAGAAATCTTCGCTTCCTCTGCTTTTCTTCTAACATTAGCATCTGGGCGTACATTGAAGCCATAAATCATTGCATTTGAAGCACTAGCCAACATAATATCCGATTCGCTAATTGCGCCTGCAGTAGCCCTAATAACATTTACTCGAACTCCAGAAACATCAAGTCTTTCCATTGAACTCTTAACTGCCTCAGCCGAACCTTGAACATCAGCTTTGACAATTATATTAATTTCTTGCAAGTTTCCTTCTGAAATCTGTTGTGCTAAATCATCCAGATTCATAGCACTAGATGCCTTGCGGTCTTGCTCAATCTTGTCCTGGGAACGTTTGCCTGCGACGCTGCGGGCTTCTTTTTCGTTTGCAAAGGCCTTGAAATTATCACCTGCAATTGGTACATCGTTAAGACCGATAATTTCAACTGGTTTACTAGGGCCCGCTTTCTTAATTTCGCGCCCTTTATCATCAACCATTTTACGTACTCTTCCAAAACAAGCACCTACAACTACTGCATCGGAAGTTTTTAGAGTTCCTTTTTGTACCAACAAAGTGGTAACTGGGCCACGGCCTTTGTCAAGTTTGGCCTCGATTACAGTTCCCATCGCCATCCTATTAGGGTTAGCTCTTAATTCTTGAACTTCACATACTACCAAAATAGTTTCAAGCATTTCCTTGATGCCCTCGCCAGTCTTAGCAGAAACAGGACAATAAATCGTCGTTCCACCCCACTCTTCGGACATCAGACCCAAATCACTTAGTTCATACTTAATTTTGTCCAAGTTTGATCCTGGCTTATCAATCTTATTAATCGCAATGATAATAGGAACTTCAGCTGCCTTAGCATGGTCAATTGCTTCTTTAGTTTGAGGCATTACCCCATCATCAGCAGCAACAACAATAATGACTACATCAGTAATACTTGCTCCACGCGCCCTCATAGCAGTGAAAGCCTCATGGCCTGGAGTATCTAAAAAAGTAACTTTCTTTCCTTGAACATCCACTTGGTAAGCACCAATATGTTGCGTAATACCTCCAAATTCATCAGCCACCACATTTGTTTTCCTAATAGCGTCTAGCAATGTAGTTTTACCATGGTCAACATGACCCATAATAGTCACAATTGGGGGGCGATCCTCTAATAAAGATTCATCTTCTTCTTCAGTATCTTCCAAACTATTCGCATCAACAACCTCTTCTTTAATCAGTTCTACATCATATTCCATAGCAATCAGTTGCAACGTTTCTTCATCTAAAACACTATTAATTGTCACCATATTTCCTAACATGAACAATAATTTAATGATGTCAGAGGCATTGCGGTTCAACTTTTGTGCCAACACACCCACAGTAATACCATCGGTGTAAGTTGCGCTCTTTACTACTTCCCTTGTGGCATTGGTAGAATTCGGAGTGAATGGTCTCTTTCCACTTCCTTTTTTATTCTTATTCACTGGTTTTGCCATATCTTCACCTTCTTTCTATCAATTTCTTAACAAAACACTACTCTTCTATTAATGCTAATAACTCTTCAAAGATATCAACAGGGATCTCAGTTTCAAGTACTTGTGATAATGCTCTAGACTTTTGTGCTAACTTAATAGCTTCAATAGTGAGTTTTAAGTAAGCCCCTCTACCATTTAGTCTCCCAGTTTTATCAACTTTAACTTCTCCATCTGGAGTTCTCACAACCCTAATTAACTCTTTTTTTGGTAATCTTTCTTGAGTTACTACACATTTTCTCATAGGAACCTTACGCATGTTAACCTATTGCTCCTCGTAGTAATCTTCAAATTCTTCGAAATCCACTTCTTCATCATACCAACCCTGTTGTTCGATTTCTTCTTGAAGTTTGATTTCTTCCAACTCTTCATCAGAATACTCAGGGCGAATTTCATAGTCCTTGTCTTTTAGCAAATCCTTCAAACGCACTTTACGTTCTTCTTCAACAGGTTTACCCTTCTCAGCATCTTTATAACGTCCACGGACTGGTTTAGTAGTTTTTTCTTTTTCAGCCTTGCTAGCATCAGCAAGTGCTTCAAATTTAGACACATATTCTGTTGCCTTAACAAGCCTAGGTTTGCGTTTTTTCTCTACCACTTGTTCTGGAGCAGCTTCTTCAAATAAAGGAACTTCTTCAACGATAACCTCTTCAATTTCCTCAGGTTGTTGTGCCAATAATTCCAGTTCGCGTTGTTGCTCAAGCTCAGCTTGACGTTTTGCTTCTTCAAGCGCTTTCTCGCGACGAACAGCCTCTTCTTTCATCTGAACTTCAAGTTGTAAAGCCTGCCAATCAATACCCTGTTGTTCCATATCAACAGTAGTCTTAATGTCAATTTTCTTACCAGTCAAGGTAACTGCTAACCTAACATTCTTGCCTTTTTTTCCAATCGCTAATGATAGTTGGTTTTCATCAACGATAACTAATAACCCTCTACCATCTTCAGCAGGAATAACCGCTAGTACTTCAGCTGGAGCAAGTGAATTTTTGATTAATTCGCTAATGTCTTCGCTCCATTCAAAGATATCGATTTTTTCGCCCTTTAGTTCCTCGATAACAACTTGTACTCGAGCACCTCTAGGTCCAATGCAAGCACCAATTGCATCTACATCAGGATGATGGGAATAAACAGCCATCTTGGTTCTTTCACCAACTTCACGAGCAATTGCTTTAATTTCAACGATGCCTTGATATATTTCAGGCACTTCTCTTTCAAACAAACGTTTTACTAAATTAGCGTCAGCTCTAGAAACCAAGACCTGAGAACCCTTAGTATCCTTATTTACTTCAGAGATAATAACTCTGATTCTTTGTCCCTCATGATAAGTCTCTTGAGGCATTTGCGCACTTTTTGGCATCATAGCTTGGGCTTTATCTAAATTGACTAGCACAAATTTCTCTTCAACTTTATCAATTACCCCGACAACCAAATCATCAAGTTTATCTATATATTCATCATAGACATTTTGTTTTTGAGCTTCACGAATTTTCTGTTTTAGCACATTCTTAGCCAATAAAACAGCAGCTCTGCCAAAATTCTCAATACTAACTTCTTCTTCAACAATTCCCCCCACTTGATAAGCGGAATTCAGATTCTTCGCATCTATTAATGAGATTTCTAGCTCCTCATCTTCTACCTCCTCAACAATATTTCTTTGTTGATAAACGTGGATTTGAGAATCACTTTCATTAAAATCAACCCTAACTTGAACCTCAGGAATTTCTATATGTTTGCGATATGCCTTGGCAATTGCTTCCTCTAGAGCCGAAATAACAATGTCCTGTGATAACATATTAGCTTCACCAATTGACTGCATCGCTTTTACTAGATCTTTAAAATTCATTTCATATTTCCTCCACTTTAGATCTTTATTGCTAAACGAATACTCTTAACTTTTCCCCTAGGAATTTGAAGAGTTTTCTTCGCGGTCTTCTTCATATACTCAACAACAAAATCAGTTTCATTTACCTCTTTCAGATACCCATATACATCATTAATCTGCTCAATCGTCTCTTTAAACACAACATAGACATAATTATCGATAGCTTTAGTAAGTTGAACTTCGTTAATGAGTGGCCTTTCTGCTCCGGCAGAACACACTTCTAAGTAGTATTCGGTTGTAATCAAATCCGATTGGTCTAGCACTACAGAAACACTCTCAGAAACAATAGCACATGTGTCGATATCCATACTTCCATCTTCATGCATTATCGCTACTTGTAGTACTTTCATTCCTTCTTCGTTGCGAAACTTCAGTTCACTTAATAGCACTTGATGACTGGTCAGTATAGGGTTAATAATCTCTTCAAGTTCTTTGATCAACTCCATAAATCTCTCCTTTTAGACATAAACTAAGGAGTGGGCGGCCCACTCCTTGTTGAATACATGTGAAGTATACAATATAAATTATAAAAATGCAAGCAAATCACTTAGAATAAAGATAGTTGGTTTGATTCAGGTAAACCATCTAGCATTCCCATTTCGCGCATAACCTGCAGCAAAGTATTAGTTAAGAATGTCCGTTGCATCAAGTCTTCAATTGAAAGAAATGGTTTTTCATTTCTAGCCTTTACAATTGAGTGTGCAATATTAGCACCCAAACCATCGATGGTAGTGAAATGAGGTATCAAGTAATGGTTGTCAAGTGGGTCAACGATTGTTGTTATCGCTTCTGATTTCATAATACTAATATTGCGGAAGAAGTAACCTCTACGCATCATTTCATAGGTAACTTCTAGCGTGCCATGTACCGCTTTATCTTTATTCGTTGCACTTCGATCATTAGCATTAATACTGTTGTTAATTTCCCCAATTCTAGTTCGCACTCTATCCTCTCCTCTAATCATTGTTGTTATTTCGTACGCATCACAACGGCAACTAAAGAAAACAGCGTAATAATACTCGGGCTTATGAGCCTTAAACCAGGCAATACGAACTGCCATCATTACATAAGCAACCGCATGGGCTTTGGGGAACATATACTTTATCTTACGGCAAGAATCTACATACCACATAGGAACATCATGCTTCAACATTAACTCTTCCCATTTGTCAGTAACACCTTTACCGCGACGAACGGATTCCATGATATCAAAAGCTTTTTTAGGCGGTAATCCCTTCTGTATTAAATAAACCATGATATCATCACGACATCCAATAACCTCAGCTAAAGTGCAGGTGTTTTCCTTAATCAAATTATTAGCATTGTTTAGCCAGACATCAGTTCCATGAGTTAAGCCAGACAAGGAAACCAATTCTGCAAAAGTAGTTGGCTTAGTTATGTCTAAAATTCCTCGTACAAACGATGTACCAAACTCTGGTAATCCTACAGCTCCAGTTTTTGCATCATCCGTTCTTGAACCACCAATAAAGTTTAAGGCATCAGTTGAATTAAATAGTGACATCGTTTTTTCATCATGAATTGGTACATCAACTGGGTTAATTCCACTCATTTCATACAACAATTTTATCGCAGTTGGATCAACATGGCCTAGAATATCAAGCTTTAGAATATTGTCGTGAATATCATTGATGGAATAATGAGTAGTCATCCACTGTTTACTCGGGTCATTGGATGGGAATTGTACAGGTGTAAAATCATGAATTTCCATATCCTTAGGGCAAACAACAATTCCGCCAGGATGCTGGCCGGTAGTTCTTTTAACTCCCTCACATTTACTGGCAATATACTCCATTTTCGCTTTAGAGAAGTAAGGAACATTTTTAGTTTCACAATAACCCTTGATATAACCAAAGGCTGTTTTCTTAGCCACAGTTCCAATGGTGCCAGCCGCGAAAACATGGGTATCACCGAATATTTCCTTAACCTGCAATTGGGCCTGGTCTTGATAATCACCAGAGAAATTCAAGTCGATATCGGGAACCTTATCACCCTCAAACCCTAAGAAGGTCTCGAAAGGAATAGAATGACCATCCCCCTTCATTAGTTCACCACAAACAGGGCAGCATTTTTCTGGTAAATCGAAACCAGAAGAATACTCACCATTTTCAAAAAACTCGCTGTGCTGGCATTTTGGACAGATATAATGGGGCACTAAAGGGTTTACTTCGGTAATCTTAGCCATTGTGGCGATGAAACTGGAACCTACTGAACCTCTAGAACCTACTACATAACCGTTTTCATTACTTCTTTTAACTAGCAAGTGAGCAATGTAATACTGCACGGAGAAACCATGTTTAGTGACACTACCAAGCTCTTTTTTAATTCTGCTTTCAACTAATTTCGGCAAGGGGTTTCCATAAACCTGATAAGCATTATCGTAGATTTCTTTAGCTAACAATTCTTCACAGCCTTCAATACTAGGTGTAAATAATTCCTCTTGAATTGGGAACACTTTTTCGACTTGGTCGCATATTAAGTTGCTATTATCTACTACTAATTCAAACGCAAGCGTTTCACCTAAATACTCATACTCAGATAACATATCAGCAGTAGTTCTGAAATGCTGATTAGGCGCAACTAGCAATTGATGGCGATCATACAAAGGATGTCTTACCCCTCCTATGCGTTGCGCTGAAATATAGATATCCCTAATTAGTTTATCTTTTTCATCTAAATAGTGCGCATCACTAGTAGCCACAACAACTTTTCCTAAATTCTTAGCTGTAGTTATGATATTTGTAATAATTGACTTTAGTCTACTTTCATCAAATGATGAACCTTTTTCAAGCAGCTTACAATAACTATCTAGGGGTTGAATTTCCACGTAATCATAGAATTTCATGCACTCAACCAACTCCGTTTGGCTTCGATTTGCTGCAATCTCAAATAACTCAGAATTGTAACAACAAGAACCAATTAACAGGTTCTCTTTTCGTTTTAAAATCTCACTGCGAAGTATCCTCGGTTCTGTGGTAGAGTTAGTCCCCTTTTCAACCGCTTGCTCAGAATAAACTAAGTATTTGGTATGAGAAAGAGTCACTAATTCATAAATAGATTTAATGCCAGCACTATTTTTGGCAATAATTGAAACAGGTTTCGAAAATATCTTCTTGTAGATATCATTAGTCTGTAAACTTTGCAAATCTTGTAATGTCATGGTATCACTGGTGGATGTTTGCAACATTTTGGTAAATGCTTGCGCTAAAACCTCGGCATCATAATCCGCTCTATGTGCTGCTTCGGCATCATACTCAATTTCATACCCTCTCACTAGATAACCAAGTGCATAACGTTTACGCTCAGGGAACAGCACCCAAGAAAATGGCAAAGTATCAATAACAGGATTGTAAATTGGTTCTTGGTCTAGTTTTCGCAAAGATTCATTCATAAAACCATAGTCAAACTCCGCATTATGGGCCACTAAAGTAGAGTTGCCAATGAAATCTATTATCTCAGGCATGATTTCGGCGATAGTTGGAGCATCTTCAACATCAGCTTGAGTGATTCCAGTAAAATTTTCTGTAAAAACGGAAATAGGAAGTGAAGGCTTAATAAAACTTTGTAGCCTATCAACGATAACTCCATTTATTACTTTTACCGCACCAAACTCAATTATTTCATCATAAGTGCATGACAGCCCTGTTGTTTCCAAGTCAAACACCACAAAAGTTTCATCTTTTAGTAAGTTATCATTTGGATTCAAAACTATATTAGCTTTTTCATCCACCATATTCATTTCAATTCCGTAAATTACCTTAAAATCATAATCACGATCATTTTTAACCAATCGTAAATGTGTGCGTTGAGCATCTGGATAGGCCTGAACTACCATATTATCCATAACGGTAACTGCTTTGTGCCCATAATCAAAGGCCCTTTTAACCAGATCGCTACACTCACAAACGCCATCCATTTCTGATTTATTGGTGTGAGCATGTAATTCTACTCTTTTCCTTGACGCATCATCACTTTTGGCCTTAGGCGCATCTATCGGCATGACTTCATCAACCAGCATCGATAATTCATTGCTATAAGTATCATACTTAACAGCACCATAGCACCTTAAGTAATCACCAACCTTTATTTTTGCTAAATCTTCTTTTTTCCAACGCCTACCTTCAAAACGTTTAAATGTGAAAGCATCATCGCCTTCATTCATCATAAAAGTTTGAATTTCCCTATCCTTACGAGACTTAATCGAATCCACAGAAAATACTTGCCCCTGCAAGTAAACATTTTCAACTTCTTGCTCAATGTTAGCCATTGGCAAATAAATTGACTTTTTTGTATCAGCCTTTTTTGGGTAATAGTTATTGTTTTCAGTCGCATAGGCGATAATCTGTCTTTTCTCATTTGGCACAGCAGATGGTACAATCTCAACTTTTTCATACTTATCAATACTATGGCTAAGACCACAGAGATTGAGGAACTTGCTTAAATCATCCAGCCCTTTTCGATCCACTAAGTCTTCTTCATTACGATAGGTCAAAGAAATACTGTCTTCCATAACNTTAGGGATTAGCGAATTATAAAAAAACTTTTTATTTTTAGCGTCAAAATATGTGATGTACTGACGTACATCAACGGCACTTAAGTCACATTTCTCGCAAGTTATTCTTAGCGCCACTTCCATGTGGGTCGATTCTTTAAAGGAAGATTGACATTTCAGCCAAACCTCAAATGGCAACGCTTGTTTTACCCTTAAGGCCAATAAAAGAGAATTGTCTTTTTTGATTAAGCGGGGTCTTAAAACATAACCACCTTCAAAAAAAACAATTTCTGATTCGTTCATTCCAATTTTTCTAAGCAAATCTAAGATTTCCATCTAACTCTCCATCTAATTTTCGCGTTTTTCAACAATAGAATTTAGCCAGTCAATAACATCGTTCACAGGGCGCTCGAAATCTGCACCACTCAAAAGAACATGCCTTCTACCGCTGTATAAATTTACGCTAATATTCTTATAACCATGTTTTTGTAACTTCTTTATACCATGATTTATACCTTTAGGGTAATTAGCACATGCATCATCACTGCCAACAATGAATAAAATCGGTAAATATGTTTTTAGGACTCGCCAATCGTTGTTTACATAAACATCACGAAGCCCAAACATTAAATCTCTTACTCCTCCATGTGTAAACACAAAGCCACACAATGGGTCATCTCTGTAATCGTTCACAACATCTTCGTCGTGACTAATCCAAGCATAACTTCCTTCATCAAACTTCTTATCTAGAGAACCAAAGTAAGTCTCGTGAAAGAAATTCGAAGGGTGAGTAGGACCTTCACGTTTAATCATTAAATCCAAATACTGCTTCAAGGCACCAGTGCCAAGAGTATGAGCTGGGGAACCACTTAGGATTACACCACTTACTTCATCTTCGTAGCGTTTAATGTAGGAGCGTGCTATTAGGGCCCCCATGCTATGGCCTAGAATGAAAAAAGGCAAATTTCTATGTCTTTCCCTAACAATTTGTGCAAATAAATGCATTTCCTTAAGGTTGTTCAACCAGCCATCTTGATATGCAAAATAGCCATAGGGATGATTCAAATCAACAGCATTACCATGCCCTCTTAAGTCCGCAATAATAACAACATAACCACTTTTAACTAACATTTCTATCGCATCATGATACTTAAATCTCGATTCCATCATTCCATGGATTATCTGAACAATCCCAATGGGATTGCGATCTGGTGTTGAAACCGTCGCCGTTAGGGTTAGGCCATCATATTCGGATATTAGTCGGATATTTTCTGTCTTCATTGGTGGCCTCCTTATTTTTAGCGCTGTTTACCACAGATATAATAACATGAATCTATGTTTTTCTAAGTAGTTAATTTGAAAAAACATCAAAAAGTTATTCAATTTTTTCCAAACCCAACTGTGTTATACTATTTAAGGTGATAAAATGAAAATAACTGGTGTTATTGTTGAATACAACCCTTTCCATAATGGGCACTTGTATCATATTAAAAGAACTCGCGAGTTAACAAATTGCGAGGTTTTGGTTGCTGTTATGTCTGGCAATTGGGTTCAGCGCGGCGAACCAGCTGTAATAGACAAATGGGAGCGTGCTAAGTTTGCTTGCGAAAATGGCATTGATTTAGTCGTAGAGTTGCCCTATATTTATGCTACCCAAAGTGCTACTCAATTTGCTTATGGTGCTATTGAAACCCTTAAACTTTTAGACATTGATTCAATTGTATTTGGTTCTGAAATAAATAACCTAGAAGAACTGAAAGAAATTAGTGAACTAAGTTTCGATGTAAATCGTTTTAAAGAAAACCTAGATAGCGGGTTTAGCTATCCAAAAAGTTATGGTGCTAGTGCTAGTGGTTATGGCCCAAATGATATTTTAGCTATCGCCTACTTAAAAGAACTACAGCAAACAAATATCCAACCGTTTTCGATTCAACGTACCAATAATTATCATGGCCTAGAACTACAGAAAATATCCAGTGCCAGTGCAATTCGCAATGCTCTTCATAATGGTCAAACAGTTATAGAAGCAACATCAATGGCACTAAGTAAGCCGTTTTTTTGGCCTGATTACTATCCCTATCTTCAAACACTTTTATTGACTCATTCAAGAAATGATATTGAGAGAATTTTGCTGGTTAATGAAGGTATTGAAAATCACTTAATTAAGCAAGCAAAAGTATGTGGCAGCTATGAAGAATTTATCAAAAAATGTGTAGTAAAAAGATATACAAAATCAAGGATTCAAAGAACCCTTGTTCATATTTTAACGCAAACAACAAAACAACAAAAAGACCAACTTCCCAAACTAGACCACTTTAGAGTGCTAGCATTTAATGAAGTTGGCCAAAAATACTTAAATAAGTTACGCAAGAAGAATATAGTAGTTGCCAATAAGTTTACTCAACTCCCAAAGATTTACCAAGAAATGGAGTATAAGGCCACTGTTGCATATGCTATTCCTTACACTATGGAGGAAAAGAAACAAATCATCCAAAAGGAAATATATGGGCAATACAGATAGCACAAACACAAACAGCACCGGGAAGTGTGCTGCTTGCGTTTGCGTTATTTAAGCCTCCGACTAAAGGGCTCGTTAATAGTATCCCATACCACTAGTTGAAAAAATACACCCAAAGGGGTGTATTTTAAATTTTAAGGCTATTTATTACTCTTGAGGCAAACACTTTCGCATTAGCGCAATCTTCAGCATCCGGTTTACCCCTATTCATTAATAGGAATTTTCCTTTACAAACAAAACTTTCAGCTACGATATTTAGTTTCGAGTCTTTAAGTACACCTTTGATGGCGGGCAAAACTGCATTGCCGCTGGCTGAAGTGCCAAAACAAACCAGATTTCCAATTAACTCTGGGCTTAAGTCTAAAAGAAACTTCTTTAATTTCGCATCAATTCCATCAGCCTTTAAGGAACCACCAATGAATAAGACATCGACTGCTTCTTTTTGGTAATTATCTATAGGTTCAGCATTTACTCCTAGTTCAGTGGCAATTGCCTCGGCGATTAGCTTAGTATTCCCTGCTTTTGAAAAGTAATATACTACCTTTTTCATTCAAAACTCCTTTCAAGCATTGATGCTTTCGTAATTATTTCGCTATTCTTTCCATTATTTGAGAGCGCTTTGGCCCATTGGATACTAAAGTTATTTTGTGTTCAATTTTGCTTTCAATAAAATCAATATAATCCCTACATAACTCTGGCAACTCATCATAATTAGTAATGCCAGTAATATCAGTTAACCACCCTTTTTTGACTTCAATTATCGGTTCTAGATTGTTCAGGATATTTGTATTAGGAAAATAATCATATACTTTTCCAGTTTCTTTGTGTTGATAGCCTACACAAACAGGAATTTCTTCCAAATACGAAAGGACATCAATATTAGTCATTGCAACATTCGTTGCCCCTTGAGCATAGCAGCCATAACGAGTCGCTACACAATCAAACCAACCAACTCTTCTTGGTCTACCCGTTGTTGCCCCATATTCTCCAGCATCACCACCGCGCTCACGTAATTCGCTAGCTTCTTCACCAAAAATCTCACTAACAAAAGGTCCTGCTCCCACACAACTAGAATAAGCCTTTGTGATGGCATAGGTTTCATCAGGCTGATAAGGCAAACCGCTACCTACCGCTGCATATGGTGCAATGGTATTGCTGCTGGTAGAGTATGGATAAATCCCTATTTCCGGATCTCTTAATGAACCTAGTTGACCTTCCATTAAAATCGTCTTACCTTCGCGATAAGCATCATTAAGCAATTTAATGGTATCTTTCACATATGGCCTTATTAATGCCAGATATTCACGTATATCGGCTTTAAGTGCTTCTTTATCCAACGGTTTCTCCTGATACACATGCTCAAGTAAAGCATTTTTAAGTAACAGAATATTATCCAATTTTGCATCAACTACATCTTCATTAAATATTTCGTTTAGTTGAAAGCCTATTTTTGCATATTTGTCAGCATAAAATGGAGCAATGCCACTTTTAGTGGAACCAAAAGAGTTCTTGCCCCTTCTTTTCTCTTCCAATTCATCAAACAAAATATGGTATGGCATTACCAATTGAACTCGATCGGAAACATAGATGGTAGGAGTTGGAATATTAGCACTTTCTAGTTGTTTTAGTTCCTTAATAAACGCTGGAATATTAAAGGCCACACCATTACCAATAATGTTGATAGTGTTTTCACTAAAAACACCAGAAGGTAACATATGCAATGAGAATTTTCCATAATCATTAATAATGGTGTGCCCTGCATTATTTCCACCTTGAAAACGTACTACTATATCTGCATCCTGCGCAAAGACATCAGTAATCTTTCCCTTTCCTTCATCTCCCCAGTTTGCACCAACAATCGCTTTTATCATTAAATTTTCTCCTAACTTTCTAACTTAAATCAACATTGTGATAAACATTTTGCACATCATCTACATCATCTAACAAAGTAATTAAACGAGTAAATAGCATTATCTGTTCTTCATCAACTAACTTAACATATTCTTGAGGCATCATTTGCACTTCCAAGACATCATAGTTAATCTCTGGATATAATTCATCAATTGTATCTTTGGCTTTATACAAATCGGTGGGTTCTACATATACTGTCATTGAACCATCTTCACACTCGATTTCCTTGACATCAACTTCCGCCATAATTAGTGCTTCTAGCACTGCTTCTTCATCCTCACCAACAAAACTCAAAATACCAAAAGTATCATAGCCATGCGATACTGAACCCTTCACGCCTAAATTAGCATGAGCTTTATTGAAACAGGTCCTAACATCTGCTATAGAGCGGTTAGCATTATCAGTCAATACATCAATAACAACTGTGCTAGCACCCGGGCCAAAGCCTTCATAACGTGCTTCATTGTATGACTCACTGCCGCCTCCTTTTGCTTTATCAATGTTTCTTTTGATTACATCACCGGGAACTTGAGCAGCTTTAGCTTTCTCAATTATCCGCTTCAATGTTTGATTCATTTCGGGATCAGGCACTCCAGCCTTTGCAGCCATATAAATTTCTTTGCCAAATCTTGAATAAACTTTCGTCTTCTGTGCAGCGGTTTTTTCCATTGCTGCTTTACGTACTTCATGCGCACGTCCCATTAAAATCACCTTCCTATTTTTTACTCAACTATTATACTCAAAAAAACTTTATTGCACAATTGAAATATCTGGTAATAATCTATTAATCTGTAAAAAACTCTACACTTTACAAATTTACTGCTTACTGTACGACTCATTTAGCCGATAAACCCTTTTCTTCTACAAAGCAATCTACCTTCTAGATTATACAACATAAAACAATGAAAAAACATGAAACTAAAAAGGCAGGTATAATCCTGCCCTATCTTAGTTTAGCATTTAGTTCCTTTTCCAAATGTTCTAAGATGTTGTTTTGAATTGGTGTAATATCATTTTCAGAAAGTGTTCTTTCGTTTGATTGATAAACCAGTGAAACAGCGATTGATTTTTTACCATCCGCAATTCCTTTACCTTGATACACATCAAACACTTCTGCCTCAACCAATAATTTGCCACCTTGTTTACGAACTATAGAAATAATATCATGCGCTTGGGTACTACTATCGACTAAAATGGCGATATCATGAGTAACAGCTGGGAATTTGCAAACTGGAACATATTTTACCTTTGCAGGTTTTGCGCTATAGAGCTCGTCTAGATTTAGTTCAGCAATAACACATTTATCAATGTCTTTCGCGATTCTAACAGCAGGATGCACCTCACCAAATACACCAATTAACTCAAGCCCCAAATAGATTTCAGCACTGTGTTTTGGATGAAAGTTTTTGATATCAGTACTATTTTGCTTAATCGTAATCCTGCTCTCACTAAAACCAAGTTTAGCTAGCAAATCGATTATTAACCCCTTGAGCAAGTAAAAATCGCCTGTAGTGCTGATCTTTTGCCAACTGCTATGGTTAATGTTATCACTAATTGCAATGGCTAAGTGCTCATATCCCTGACGATTGCCATCATAAACACTACCTATTTCAAACATACCCCAACTGGTTTGTGAACGAGCATGATTAAAGGATGCTGTTTCTAGCATGCTAGGAATTAATGAAGTTCGATAGTACCTTCTTTCATCACTAATAGGGTTCGCAATTTCAACCACACCATTAATCGGAAGTGTCGATTCATCAATATGTTTTTTTGAAACCAAAGAATAAGTGATGATCTCTGATAGCCCATTGCCAGTTAGGGCACTTTTAATTGAGCGACGAGTGCGACCATTTTTAGGTAAAGAACCGACGGTTGTTTCCATTACTGGCAAGCTGCTACTAATATTGTCAAAACCACGTATTCTAATGATTTCTTCAATAATATCTTCAGCAATCTTTAAGTCTGGACGATAACTTGGAACAGTGACTGTTATTTCACCGTCTGTTGTTTCTGGATTTAAATCCAGCCTAACTAGTGGCTCCACTACTTCCTCTAATGTAAAGTTTGTACCTAATACCCTATTAATCTTNGCTAAGGTAACAGTAATTTTCACTTCGTTGTCATTGATCTTGCCAGCAA
>JGI994J12354_10002418_pt1 | contig 18257 bp, 15 predicted proteins | sample IntmicLarv3ML3BL_FD_12354 | JGI IMG/M metagenome (IMG submission 12354)
GTCGCTGGGGGTGGGAGCGTCGGGGCTGGAAGGGTTCGAGGGGAGGGAGGTGCCAAAGGCTCGCGCTAGAGTTTCTTCAAGGTGCCTTGATGCGTTGGTGGTGAGGGGGACAGCAAGAGGATAGTTGGGGCTGGTGTTTTTTGTGAAATTGCGGTATAATGTAGTGCTAAGTCACAAGATTTGGAGGATGCTATGAGTGATATAAAAACTACATGGGATAAAAAAGCTTTGCTCCGGCAGTTTTTCCCACTATTAATCGTAATTTCCTTGCAACAGCTCATATCGCTCTCTGTTAACCTTGTCGACAACATTATGCTTGGCACATATAATGAAGCCTCGCTCTCCGGCGCGGCACTTGTGAACCAGCTTCAATTCATGTTAAGCCAAGTCGCGGTCGGCGTTGGCGCAGGCGTTGCGGTTTTAGGTTCGCAGTATTGGGGCAAAATGCGCACCGATCCGATAAAAAAGCTTATTGGAATCGGGCTTAAATTTTCGTTTTCAGCCGGAATTCTCTTTTTTGCCGTGACAAGCCTTTTTCCGCGCGAGGTTCTGATGCTTTTCTCGAGCGACGAGGCAATTATCGTTCAGGGGCTTTTATACCTTAACATCATGCGCTGGTCTTATCTGGTCTTTTCTATCTCGGCGGTTTTGATGTATTCGCTGCAAAGCGTTCAAACCGCGTTTATCGGAACCATCATGTCCGGCTGCACAATCATCATAAGCGCCACGCTGAACTATTTTCTCATTTTCGGAAACTTCGGCGCGCCGGAGCTTGGCATAACAGGCGCTGCAATTGCAACGCTTATAAGCCGATGCGTTGAGCTTGTTGTCATTCTTATCTACATTCTCGTATTCGATAAAAAGCTCAAAATGAATCCCTCGGACCTTTTAAGCTTCGACCGGGTTTATCTTCGTGATTACATAAAAATCGCATCACCCATTATCATCACAGGCTCGCTCTGGGGCGTTGCCCAAGCGGCACAAACGGCAATTTTGGGTCACATCAGCGCAACTGCAATTGCCGCAAACAGCATTGCCTCCATCGTTTTTCAAATTTTCGCAGTTTTCGGCATGTGCTGTGCGAGCGCAAGCGCCGTCACAATGGGCAAAACGATTGGTGAGGGCAAAATGCACCTTGTGCGCCCCTATGCCCGGGCGTTTCAACTTATTTTTATTACCATCGGCGTTGTGTCGGGGCTTTTGCTATTCTTATTTAAAGAAGTAATCGTAGATTTTTACGCAGTCACCCCCGAAACACGCCAGCTCACAATTTCCTTTATCACAATCCTCAGCATAACAACGGCATTTTCGTGCTACGAATATCCCACGATGTCCGGAATCATCGCCGGTGGAGGCGAGACAAAATATGCCGCGATCATTGACAACAGCTTCATGTGGCTTTTCACCATTCCGCTGTCGGTTTTAAGCGCGTTTGTGTTTTCATGGCCGCCGGAGGTCACGTTTATCTGCCTGAAGGTTGACCAAATTTTGAAATGCATACCCAATGCCATCTGCTGCAACCGCTTCAGGTGGATTAAAACCCTCACACGCGACGAAGGAGAAGCCAAAATTGAAGCTTAAAGAAAACTCGCACCCCTATGCCATCATTACAATAATCCTCTGGGCGCTTGCCTATGTCCTCACCCGTGCGGCGCTTTCTTATTTTTCGCCGTTTTCGCTGGGCTTTCTGCGCTATGCAGTTGCTTCTGCCGCGCTTTTGGGTGTGGTTTTTTGGAAGAGGCTCCATGTGCCGCGCCTTCGCGAGCTTCCGCTTTTTGCCCTTGCCGGGGCAACGGGCTTTTTTATCTATATGATAGTTTTTAACCTAGGACAGCAGCATGTCACGGCTGCCACCGGAAGTGTTGTGATTTCAACAGCGCCTGTGATAACCGCGGTTTTAGCGCGGATTTTCTTTGGCGAAAAAATCCGCGCAGTGCAGTGGACTGCCATTGCGATTGAGTTTGTCGGAGTTTTGGTGCTCGTTTTGCTGGACGGTGAATTTTCGGCAAATGGCGCGCTTTTGCTTCTTATTTTGGCAGCTTTGAACATCAGCGTTTATAACCTTTTGCAGCGCTTGCTCACGAAAAAATATTCCGCCCTGCACGCAACAAGCTACAGCATCTTTTTCGGCACGCTCATGCTCGCGGTTTTTCTGCCGCAGTCGGTGGCAGAGGTTTCGGCAGCGCCCCCAATCGGAATTTTTTATGCCGTGTTCATGGGCATTTTTTCAAGCGCAATTGCATACATTGCCTGGGCAAAGGCATTTGCCTGCGCAAAAAACACCTCGCATGTTTCAAACTATATGTTTCTTACACCGTTTTTAACAAGCCTTCTGGGCTTTTTCATCCTCGGCGAAACGCCGGATGCGGCAACCGTCATCGGCGGTGCAATCATCCTCTTGGGCGTTTTCATCTTCAATTTTGGAAGCCGCTCCCCGAAGCAGGGATAAAAGCCGTGCTTTTATCATTCCTAAACCGCGCTTGATTTTTGCGGTGCACAGCTTATAATAAGTCTTAAAGTATTTATTTTAACTGCCAATAGGAGGTTTTTGACATGGACAAAAAAACAGACCGGCGCGTACAATATACTCAGGCGCTTTTAAAAAGCGCACTGATGGGGCTTTTGCGTGAAAATCATATTTCTAAAATCTCCGTGAAAGCAATCTGCGACACTGCTGATGTAAACCGCAGCACTTTTTACGCGCACTACACCGACCAGTTTGACCTTTTTACAAGGCTAAAGCATGAGCTTATGACCCAGCTTCAAAAGCACCTTCAAAGGCACGGCGAGGCTGAGGGTGCGCCCATAAGCGAAAAGGGGCTTGTCCTTATCTTTGACTATGCAAAGGAAAACGCAGCCACCTTCACCGCAATGCTTTGCGATATGGACGATTTGCAGATGGCAGCCTTCGCGCACGCTATTATGCCGGCGAGCTGCGCTGCGCCCCAAACGCGCGAGGGCGAATATGCTGCCATCTATGCCGCGACGGGCGCTGCAAGCGTTTTGCTGAAATGGCTGCGCGATGGAATGCAGGAATCCAGCGAGGAGATGGCGCGGCTTATGCTGAATTTGATATCTTAGCTTTACAGCCTCTTATATAACAAGCTTTGAGCACCGGCGAAGGACGGCGCAGCTTAGAAAACCGAAGGGAGGGCAAGCTGACATGAAAGACATTTTAGAAAAAGTCTGCGAAAAAAAGCATTCGAAACGCATTTCAGGGACAGCGCCGCTCGCGCTTGCAGCGTTTGCGACAACGCTTGCACTTGAGGTCTTGGGGCGCCGCTCTTTTTTAGAAGGACTTGACTTTATGGCGCAGTATCCCTTCTTTTTCATCTTCAATTTCTTCATTGTTCTCGCAACGCTTGCCATATCGCTTCTTTTTTCAAGAAAATGGGCAGTTCTGGTGCTTTTTTGCGCCGTGTGGCTTTCGCTTGGAGTTGCAAATTGCACCCTTTTGGGCTTTCGCTCCAGTCCGCTGTCTGCAATTGATTTTTTCCTTTTGAAATCGGTTCGCAGCATTATCGGAATTTATTTAAGCCCGTGGCAGCTTGTGCTGATTTTTCTCAGCTTTTTGGCGGCGCTTGCGCTTGTTTTTCTCGCTTTTTGGAAAGCGCCGCGCACACGCTCTGACAAACCGCTTGCTGCCGCGCTCATGCTTTTTTGTGTTTTTGTCGTTTTTGCGCTTCGGGCTGTGTCTGTTTCCTCCGGAATGACGGTCGGCTTTTTCACAGGAACACGACAGTCCTACGAAAGCTATGGCTTTGCCTATTGCTTCACGGCAAGCATCGTGGACCGAGGCATTGACAAGCCCGAGCAGTACAGCCCCCAAACGGTGGAGGAGATTCTTCACACAATCGGCGCGTTTGACGAAACGCAGGCTAATTTTCGCCCCAACATAATCTTTGTGCAGCTAGAATCGTTTTTTGACACAAACTATGTTGAGGACATAAGCTTTTCCGAAAATCCCGTCCCGGTTTTCACCGCCTTAAAGGGCGGCTATCCAAACGGAGCGCTCGCTGTTCCAACTCTCGGCGCCGGAACCGTGAACTCGGAATTTGAAATTTTAACCGGGATGAGCATAGAATTTTTCGGCGCTGGAGAATATCCCTATCAAACGGTTTTAAAAGAGATGAGCTGCGAGTCTATCGCCTTCAACCTAAAATCCATCGGATATGCTGCCCACGCTATCCACAACCACGACGGAGCGTTTTACAGCCGAAACATCGTCTATGAAAACCTAGGTTTTGACACCTTCACGCCAAAGGAATATATGAGCGATTTTGAAACAAACCTCCTCGGCTGGGGTGACGACAGCGTTTTGACCGGAGAAATTCTAAAAGCAATGGAGTCCACGCAGCAGAGAGACTTTGTTTTTGCCGTGTCCGTGCAGGCACACGGCAAATATCCGCGCGAGGATATTGGACAACAAACGCCGATATCTGTTTTTGGCATTGACGATACGCAGCTTCAGATTGCGTACGAATATTACATATCCCAGCTTTACGAAACGGACGAATTTATCGGCGAGCTTGTTTCGGCGCTTTCCGAAGTCAAAGAGCCGACCATTGCGGTTTTCTACGGCGACCATCTGCCAAACTTCAGCTTTGATGAGGATGATATCGCGCAGGAGAGCCTTTATATGACAGAATATTTGATTTGGGCAAACTTTGAAACAGGCGCGGATGACTGCGACCTTTATGCCTATCAGCTCGCAGCGCATGTTCTCTCGCTGTGCGGCATAGACGAGGGCGTTGTCACAAAGCTTCACCAAGGATTTTCAGACAGCGAATATTACCTCCAGACGCTTGAAATTTTGGAATATGACATATTTTTCGGCAAGGCTGAGGGATACACCGCCCTCGGCGCGTTTGAAAGCAATGCCTTGCAGATGGGAAGTGTTCCAATCGCCGTTTCCGGCGCTGCTGACACACCGGACGGACTTTGGGTTTTTGGCAAGGGCTTCACGCCCTGGTCCATTGCCGAGCTTGACGGCAAAATTGTAGAAACCCTTATGCTTGACGATGAAACGCTCATCCTCCCCGGCGTCGAGGCTGAGGATTTTCAAACCCTTGCCATTTTGCAGCTTGGCGACGATGGCACAGAGCTTGGGCGAACCCTGCTGCCGTAAGGCTTTTATGTTATAAAAACTCCCCGGGGCTTATTTTAAGCCTCGGGGAGTTTAATTTATTCGCTTATGTCACAGAAAACAGAATATCGCCATAGGACGGATATGGCCAAACGTCCTTCGCCGTCATGGTCTCCATCTGGTCGACGGTTGCGCGCAGGTTGTTCATCGAAACGATGATGGTGTCCTTGCAATATTTCGCAAGCTCGATAGATTCGTCAAAATCCTTCATCGCGATGATGGCGGCGTCAAGCTCCGCAACCTGCTCAAAGGCGGCAGAGCAGAGCGCAGACAGCTCGCCCGAGAGCCGCTCCTCATAAGCGCAGCTAATTCCGGCGCCTGCTGCTTTTTTGGAATTTATCGTGTCGCAAAGCTCGCGGATGTAACGGCTTACGGCAGGTAAAATGTCCTTTTTCGCCATTTCGAGCATGGCAAGAGCCTCAATGTTCAGCACCTTTATGTATCCCTCGGTCTTAATTTCGTATCTTGAAATCTGCTCCTCGCGGCTCAGCACGCGGTGGTGGGTGAAAAGGTCAATGTTTTTCTGCGCCAGATAATGCGGCAGTGCCTCGGTTGTAGAGGCAAGGTTTAGAAGACCGCGCGCCTCGGCTTCGGTCGTCCATGCGCTGTCATAGCCGTTTCCGTTGAAAATGATGCGCTTGTGCTCGCGAATGGTCTTTCGAATAAGGTCATGAAGCGCACTCTCAAAGTTTTCCGCGCCCTCCAGCGTGTCGGCAAACTGGCGCAGCTCCTCGGCAACGGCGGTGTTCATGACAAAGTTTGGACCGGAGATTGAGGCAGAGGAGCCGGGCATGCGAAACTCAAACTTGTTGCCTGTGAAGGCGAAGGGAGAGGTGCGGTTTCTGTCCGTCGTGTCCTTCGGGAATTTGGGGATTGTGTGAACTCCGATTTTCATGAGCGTTTTTTCAGGACCGTCATAAACGCTTTCGGTTTCGATTGCGTCTAAAATTGCCGTTAGCTCGTCGCCCAAAAAGATGGACACAATTGCCGGCGGAGCCTCTGCCGCGCCAAGCCTGTGGTCGTTTCCGGCGCTTGCAACAGAGATGCGAAGCATGTCCTGATATTCGTCCATCGCCTTTATAACAGCGCACAAAAACAGGAGAAACTGCGCATTTTCATAAGGCGTTTCGCCCGGCTCAAGAAGGTTTAGTCCTGTGTCGGTTGAAAGCGACCAGTTGTTGTGCTTTCCGCTGCCGTTAACTCCGGCAAAGGGCTTTTCGTGAAGCAGGCAAACCATGCCGTGGCGGCGTGCCACCTTTTGCATGAACTCCATTGTGAGCTGGTTGTGGTCGGTTGCGATGTTTGTTGTTGTGAAAACGGGGGCAAGCTCGTGCTGTCCGGGCGCGACCTCGTTGTGCTCGGTTTTCGAGGAAATGCCAAGCTTCCAAAGCTCCTCGTTAAGCTCTGCCATAAAGGCTGCGACGCGAGATTTTATGGAGCCAAAATAATGGTCGTCAAGCTCCTGCCCTTTGGGCGGCTTCGCGCCGAAGAGCGTTCTGCCGGTGTACATGAGGTCGGGGCGCTTTTCATAGACGGAGGTGTCTATCAAAAAATATTCCTGCTCGGCGCCGACGGTGGTTTTAATGTTTTTAACCGCGTCGTTTCCAAAAAGCTTCAAAACGCGAAGCGCCTGAAAATTTATTGCCTCCATGCTGCGAAGAAGGGGGGTTTTTTTGTCCAGCGCCTCGCCGCCGTAGGAGCAAAACGCCGTGGGAATGCATAAAACGCCGTCTTTTATAAAGGCATAGGACGTGGGGTCCCATGCGGTGTAGCCGCGTGCCTCAAAGGTTGCGCGAAGTCCGCCGGAGGGAAAGCTCGACGCATCCGGCTCGCCGCGCACGAGCTCTTTTCCGGAAAACTCCATGATAACGCCGCCGTCCTGTGTTGGCGAGATAAAGCTGTCGTGCTTTTCGGCTGTGATGCCGGTCATCGGCTGAAACCAGTGGGTGAAATGGGTCACACCTTTTTCGATTGCCCAATCCTTCATGGCGTTTGCGACAATTGCCGCAACCTCCGCGTCAAGGCGCTTGCCGCCTTTTATTGCCATCTGCACAGCACGAAAAGCGTCCTTGGGAAGGCGCGACTGCATCACCTTGTCGCCAAAAACCATTGAGCCATATAGCTCGGTAATCCTTGTCATAAAAAAATCCCCTTTCAAAATCTCAATAAAAAAGGCGGCAATGAGATACAGAAACCCAAATGTTCCTGCGACTTCATTGCCGCCTTGATTGTTAAATTGTTTTAGTTCTTCCTAATTTTATACTCAAAGTGCTAATTTGTCAATACACTTTGCGCCTAATAATTTGTTTTGCCGCGGATAAATCGTCCTTTGCGGCGTTTTTTAGCCGTGGTAGCTCTCCGGCGCGACAAATTCGTCATAAAGCGCCTCTGTAACGCCGCCGGCTTTTATGACCTTGCTATAAAAAATGCCGCTTTTTTTGACGCTTCGCGCCATCGTTCCAAAATCTGTGCTGACAATGCCGAAGCGAGCGCTTGTGCCGCTTGTCCATTCAAAGCCGTCGGTAAAGCCCTTGTGGTAATAGCGCCGCACGTCAAGTCTTGATGTGCAAAGCGCTTGGAGGTGGTCATAGATAAATTTGCATCTAAAGGCGTCCTCGTTATCGCACACGCCGTTTTCGGTTATGTAGATTGGCATGGGCGCGATGCGCTGCATAAAGCTGCACGCGGAAATGATGCCGGAGGGCAAAATTTCCCAGCCAAGGTCGCTCTTGTTTGCGCCACGGCGCGGTGCGCCGCGAACTGGGGAGACGGCGTGACGCATGCTGTAGCTTATCGCATGAAAGTCGCAATAAATCCGGCTCCGGATGCGACCGGAGCTTTTCAGCGGGCTTTTAAATTCGCCCTTTGTAACGGCAAGGGCAATGACTTCCTGAAAATTCTTTTGAAACGCGGTAGCGGCAAGCTTGTCCGCCGGACTTAGCTTGTTTTTTGGCTCCACCGCGCAAAACCCGAGGGCGCAACTTGCCTTCGTGTCGCGAAAGCCCAAACTTCGGCGAACATCGTGGATTAGCCGATAGGTTTTTATGTGGGCTTCTGCCATGCTGCTCATCACAGAGAATGTGGTTTTCAGGCTTCTTTTCCCCGGCGGCCATATGCCGGTTCTATAGCCGTTTTGCGCATAGACATTCGGCTCGTTTATCGTGATATATTCACGCGCGAGATGACCGATGCTCTCGACAACTTTTTGAACATAGCGCACAAAAAACGTAATATTTTCTGGATTTTCCCAGCCGCCCTTCGCTTCAAACCACATGGGGTTTGTAAAATGGTGCAACGTTACAAGCGGCGTTATGGAAAGCGCGATGAGGAGCATTAGCTCCTCCTTAACATGCGCGATTGCAGCCTCGTCAAACTGCCCTTCCTCCGGCTCTATCCTTGCCCATTCTATGCTGAAGCGATAGCTGCCAATACCAAGGCGATGCATCAGCAAAATGTCCTCGCGCCAGCGAGTTCGATGGTCTGCGGCGATGGCAGGATTTGCGCCGCCTTTTATGCGGCCGCTTTGATACCAATCGTCCCATGTGTGGTCTAGGCTTCCGCCGTCAATCTGCGTGGCGCTTGTGGAAACGCCGAGGATTAGCCCCGGTTTTAAATCAAATTCTTTCAAGCTTTTTGCACCTGCCTTTCTCTGTCTAAGCGCGGCACTATATCTTTGCCCTTTGCGCTTTTCTCGCGCAAGGGGCAAAAAATTTATTTTTTCCTTTTCAAAACCTTTTCAGCGGCATCAACAACGCCTGCGGCATCAAGCCCATATTTTTTAAGCAGCTCGCCATAGGGTCCGGACTCTGTAAAAACATCTTGAATGCCGACAAACTCCGTTGGCGCGCCCGCGCCCACGTGTGCCAAAACCTCAGAAACCGCGCCGCCGAGACCGCCGTAAATGTTGTGCTCCTCCGCTGTGACGATGGCTCCGGTTTCCTCGGCACATTTTATGATAAGTTCGCGGTCAATGGGCTTGATGGAATACATATCGACAACGCGGACGGAAACGCCGCGCTCTTTCAGAATTTCGGCAGCCTCAACAGCCTTGTGAACCATGATGCCACAGGCGATAATGGTTAAGTCCTTGCCGTTGCGCACAATTTCGCCGCGGCCAAGTTCAAAGCTGTGATTTTCGCTGTAAAGGTCGGGGTATACATCGCGGCTTAGGCGAAGATACATTGGACCATAGGTTTCGGCAGCAAATTTTGTTGCCCAGCGAGTTGAGGCTTCGTCCGACGGTACGATGACCCTCATATTTGGAAGAGAGCGCATAACGGCAATGTCCTCTGTTGCGTGGTGGCTTGCGCCGTCCAGAGCGTCGCTCATGCCGCAGTAGGCTCCGCCGAATTTTACATTTAAGTTGCCATAGCAAACCTGACCTCTTGCGGAAATCAGCCCGAGGGTTGTCAGAAACACCGTGAATGTGTTTACAAACGGAATTTTGCCGGCTGCCGCAAGCCCAGCGGCGGTTGCGACCATGTTGCTCTCGGCAATGCCCATGTTGAAAAATCTATCCGGGTGCGCCTTGCCGAAAACGCCGCTTTTTGTGGAGCCGGAAAGGTCTGCGTCCAAAACCACGAGGTTTTTGCACTCCTGTCCAAGCTCGGCGAGCACTGCGCCGTAAACATCTCTGATTGCTTTTGCCATTAGTTTGCACCTCCAAGCTCTGTCATCGCGCCCTTAAAGCTGTCGGGGTCTATCGCCTTGCCATGCCAGCCGGCTTGTCCTTCCATGAAGGAAACGCCTTTACCTTTTACCGTGTTTGCGATTATGACGCTTGGGATGCCTTTTTTAGCCTCCGCCTCGTCAAATGCGCGGTCGAGCGCTGCCAAATCGTGCCCGTCGCACTCAATAACGTACCAGCCAAAGCTTTTCCACTTTCCTGAAAGGTCTCGCATTGGCATAACCTCGTCTGTTGTGCCGTCTAGCTGAACGTGGTTCCAGTCTACAACGGCAGTGAGGTTATCCAGCGCAAATTTCGGCGCGCTCATTGCCGCTTCCCAAATTGCGCCCTCGTTAAGCTCGCCATCGCCCAAGATGGCATAGACACGGGCGGCTTTGCCGTCGAGCTTAAATGCCATTGCCATGCCCTGTGCCGCGGAAAGCCCAAGCCCGAGAGGACCTGCCGGCATTTCGATGCCGGACGTGTGGTTTGAGGGGTGCCCCTGAAGGGCGCTGTCTATCCTGCGAAGGGTGCTCATGCTGCCTGCCGGGAGATAGCCTTTTTCTATAAGATTTCTGTAAAGCATCGGCACGGCATGACCCTTGCTCAAAACAAGACGGTCGCGATTTGGGTCGTCCTGGTGCTTGGCGTCGACATTCATCCGCTCCTGATACAAAATCGTCAAAATTTCGCAAACTGAAAGGCTTCCGCCGGGATGTCCGGACTGCGCGCTGTGTATAGCCTCCAGAACGTCGCGCCGAAAGACACGGCACAAATCCTCAAGCTCTTTTATGCTCTCACTTTTTAGTGACATGATTTCTCCTCCACTTGTTATCTTTGGTTTTTTATATTTTTCCCATATCTTAACTAGATTAAAGCTTTTTTCTCAAAATATCAATAATTTCTCGAAAAAATTCTCGAAAAAGCTTTGAAAAATATCATTGGCGCTTAAAGCACGATAAGCTCCTTCGGAGCCTTTGTGAGATTTTCGCAGCCGCTTTGCGTTATCAAAAGCATATCCTCAATCCGAACGCCAAAGCGCCCGGGCAGATAAATTCCCGGCTCTGCCGTAATCACAGCGCCCTTGGGCAGCGGCTGCGTGTTTGTCGGGCTGGCAGAGGGCGCTTCATGAATTTCAAGACCCACGCCATGCCCGAAGCCGTGACCGAAAAACGCGCCATAGCCTGCATCTTCGATGATTTTTGCTCCGGCGCTGTGAACCTCGGCGCCTGTGGCGCCTGCCCTTGCCGCAGAGATTCCCGAGAGCTGGGCACGCAGCACAACATCGTAAACCCGTCGCATTTCGTCCGTCGCATGTCCGATGGCAACAGTTCGCGTCATGTCGGAGCAGTAGCCGTTTTTCACGCAGCCAAAATCCATTGTTAAAAAATCGCCCGGGGAAATTTTTTCATCGCCCGGCGTGCCGTGGGGCAGGCTGCTTTTTACGCCGGAGACGCAAATGGGAGGGAAGCTGTTCCCCTCGCCGCCAAGGCGCAGCATTTTGTAGCCAAGCTCCGCCGCGACCTCGCGCTCTGTCACGCCGGGTTTTATGAGCGGCAGTGTTTCGGAAAATGCCGCCTCAGCAATGCGCTGAGCGGCTTTTATGCTGTCAATTTCGCCGGGGTCTTTAATGGCGCGAAGCTCGCCCAAAAGACTTTGCGCCGGCAAAAGCTCGGCTTTGAGGTTTTTATCAAAGAAAAGCCAGTCCTCGTGGCAAAGCGTTTTTTCCTCCGCACCGATTTTGCAGGCACGCTCGGCAGACAAAGCCTCGCTTATGTGCCGGTGAAGGGGGCGCTCACGCGTTACGAGAGAAACCTCAAGCTCGGTGACTAGACGTTTTGCGGCTTCTATATATCGGCTGTCGGTGAAAAAATGCGCCGATTTTTGCGTTATTAAAACAGCGCCGTAGCTACTTTTAAACAACGTTAAATACTGACGGTTTTCGCACGACAGCAAAAGCATCGCATCAAGACCGCGCTGCTCGAGCGCGGCGCGAAGCTTTGCGATTCTCATTTGGACACGCTCCATTTATAGCAAAGGCGAAACGGCGCTTCAAGCCAGTAGCGAGCGCGAAGCACGGGGTTTGTCACATCAATCGGCTTCACCAAAACCGCCAGAACGCCGGAGCGTTTGGCACACAGGACATCTGTGTAAATCTGGTCGCCGATTAGGGCAGCTTCGCCCGGCGCGGCACAATAGCGCGCCAAAACCTTTTTGAGCGTTTTTGTAAAAGGCTTTCTTGACGAGCCGTCATATTCTATGCCAAGAGCCCTCGCGAAAATACCCGGGCGCTCGTGATGGTTGTTTGACAAAATGTGAAGGGCTAGTCCCGCGCCCTTTATCCGCTGCGCCCAGGACAAAAGGCGCTCGTCGGCATCATCGCGGCTGTAGGGCGCGATGGTGTTGTCAACATCTATAAGCACCAGCTTGATTCCCCTTGATGTAAACATTTGCGGAGTGATTTCGTAAATGTCGTCCTTGGAAATATCCGGAATTGGGATAAAGCTCATGGGTTTTCTCCTCAAATTTAATTTTTTAGGCATCACCAAAGAGTGATAGTGTCTGAATATTCCATCGGCCACACCGTGCTAAAGCTTCCATAACTTGAAATGGCGCGGTCGGAAACCGTGATTGTAACCGCTTCAATGCCCGGAAGGGTGCAGAGCGAATTTACAAAGCTGTATATAACCCGGAGCGCGCCCTCGCGGTCCGACGGCTCTGTTGCGAAAAATTCCTCCGACAGGTTTAGCACACAGTGCCCGTCTGAAACCTGCGCGGAAACAAGCCGCGTTTGCGGCGAGATTGAAAAATTCTCTGCAACGGCGAGCCTTGCCAAAATCTGATTTGCAAGCGCGTCCTCAAGCGCCATGCCGCGCGGAAGGGTGATTTCAGATGTTTCGCAGAAAATCCCACCCTCGCCGGGCAAAAACAGCTTTACAAGCCTTTGCGTGTCCTCAAGCGCGGCGTCTTCAAAAACGGCGCTATAGACAGATAGATTTTGCGCAAAAAGCTCCCCCTCGCACCAAATGTCCACATAAACCACGCTGCTGAGCCTTGTGAGGGTGAGTGCGGCGGTGAGGTTTGCGAGGGCTCTGTCTTTTTGCGAAAGCTTTTGATATTCGGAGGACATGTCAAGAGTTGCGCGCCCATCCTCAAGCCTTGCCGACAAAATTTGGGCTTCGCCGAAAAGTGAGGACGCGCTGTTTGTTAGGGCTGAAATTGCCGTGACAAATTCGTCCTGTCCGTGCGGCGCAAAATGGCGCACTGTGCTAAAAACAGCGCTTGGCGCGTTGTCTGTTCGCTGTGTGTTTGGAAGATACACCAAAATCGAGCTTTGCTCCTTAGTCCCTTGCGACAAAATGCAGCCGGATAGAAGCAGCGCGAGCGCAAGCGCCGGTAAAAGCAAAGATAAACATCCTGTTTTCATAAAGGCGCCCTCCTATGCGTCGGCAGCAAGCGGAAATGTGACGACAAATCTTGTTCCAACCGTTTCGCGCTTTTCAAAATAAATCTTTCCGTTATGGGTTTTAACAGCATCATGAACTATGGAAAGACCAAGACCACTGCCGCCGGCGGCACGGCTTCGTGCCTTGTCAACGCGGTAGAACCTTGAGAAAACATGGGGCGCATCCTCATCGGGAATGCCCATGCCTGTGTCTTCTATGACAAGGCGAGCAAAGCCGCCCTCCGCCCGAAGGCTCATGAAAACATTTCCGCCAAAGCTGTTGTATTTAACTGCATTTTCCGCGAGGTTGAAAATTATCTGATAAATGTCATCCTCAGAGGCTGTGATGATGCAGCCGTCCGCGAAATCTGTGAAGATGGTTACATTGCATTTTTTCGCGAGCGGAGCCAAAAGATGTATGGTTTTCTCCGCAACACGCCGAACATCCACAGGGGCTTGGACAATTTGAAGCTTGCCGTCCATTCGGGTGAGGTTCATTAGCTTTTCGGTCAGGCGCTGAAGGCGCTCTGCCTCGGTGCCGATGTCGGAGACAAATTCACGCATGGTGCGCTCGTCCATATCGTCGCTGTGCAAAATACTGTCCGACAAAAGCCGGATGGAGGCAAGCGGCGTTCGCAGCTCGTGCGAAGCGTCCGAAACAAAGCGGCGGCGCAGCTCCTCCGTTTTTTGAAGGCGCTGGGTCATGTCGTTAAATTCCTCCTGAAGCTCTGTAACCTCGTCGCCGCCGCGTGGGAGCAGGCGATAGTCATACTGACCCTCGCGAACTATGCGCATCGCTTTTACAAGCGCGGTTATTCGCCGCGTGAGAGCCTTGGCAAACAGAAACACCATGAGGAAAACGGCAATTCCGCTTGTCAGCGCAACGCTGCGAAGGCGCGCCTGAATTTGGTTTATGAGAACTGCCTGGTGCGCGTCATATTCGCTCAGGTATACAGCGCCGATTATCACGCCGTTACTATAAACCGGTGCGGCGGCGTGGGAAAAAAATGCCTCGCCGTCAAACCGGCTTGAAAATGAGGATTTTCCGCCGAGAGCGTCCCAAAGCTCGGGAAAGAGAACATAAATTCCGGAAACATGCCCGGCTGCGGCGCTGTCGTATATTGACATGCCCGAGCCGTCGGTCACGACAATTCTGTCAAAGCTTTTAACGTCCACAAGCTCCATAACCTGATTTACGTTGTCGCTGTTAAGGCTCTCCAACACGGAAAGCGAGGAGGACATAACAGCCGACTGGCTAATCATGGAGCTTCGCTTTGTTGAATATACGATGTCTCGAGAGCTTGTTGTCGGATAGGTGGTGAGCAGGGCTATCATCAGTGCGATAAAGAGGAAAAAGATGGTCATAAAGGTAAACTGGACGCTGTATTTAATTTTAAATCTACCCTTTTCCATGCATGCTCCTACATTTTCGGCAGTTAGCTTTTGAAATAGTAGCCAACGCCCCATTTTGTGAAGATAAATTCCGGATTTGCCGGGTCCTCCTCAAGCTTTTCGCGAACGCGGCGGATGTGAACGTCCACCGTTCGGATGTCGCCCTGATAATCATAGCCCCACACAAGGTCGAGAAGAGCCTCGCGGCTGTATACCTTGCCGGGGTTTCGCATCAAAAGCTCCATAAGGTCAAACTCTTTGACCGTGAGGTCAACCTCGCGCTCGCCGGAGAAGGCGCTGCGGCGCTCGGTGTCGATGGCAATGTGACCGGCGGAAATTTGAGACGGCTTATCTTCGCTTGCCGACTGCATCGCGCTGCGGCGCGATAGGGCGCGAATTCGCGCCTTTAGCTCCAGCACGTTGAAAGGCTTTGTGACATAATCATCCGCGCCATATTCAAAGCCGATTAGCTTGTCTGTGTCGTCGTCCTTCGCGGTGAGCATTATTATGGGAACGGTGGAGCTTTGGCGAATGCGCATGCAAACCTCAAGCCCGTCCATCTTGGGCATCATGATGTCAAGCAGGATGAGGTCATAGCTCACCTTGCCTGCCATTTCAAGACCACTCTCGCCATCAAAGCAGGTGTCAACCTGATAGCCTTCGTTCTCAAGATTAAATTTAAGCCCCTTTACAAGAAGCTGCTCATCGTCAACCACTAAAATTCTCATCGCTGTCCTCCGGCTTTTCTTCAAGCTCTTCAAAATCGTCAGCCGGCACATCGCCGGTTGTTATATAATCGCGCATTCTCTCAAACAGTCCCGAGCCAATGCCATAAACTGCTGTGATGTCTTCTATTTCTTCAAAGCCGCCGTGCTCCTCGCGGTGGTCTATGATGCGTGCGGCAAGTGTTTGGCCAACGCCGGGAAGCTCTGTCAGGAGCGCCTCGTCTGCGGTGTTGATGTTTATCGGGTTTTCAGCGCTCAGCACAAACACGAGCACCGCATCAATTTCCTGAAGCTCCGGTGCAGGCGTGTCGGGACCGTTTGCATATTGCTGCGTGATGGAAAAGCGGCCGCTCGTGTCGCCTTTTCCAAGACTATATCCGAAAATAAGCGCGATAAACAGCACGGCAAGCAAAACTGCGCATTTTTCGCTTTGTCTAAGCTTCATCTTAAAGTTCGCCCTCAATGCAAAATTATTTCTAGTTGATTTTTTTCGCGGATGTCCGTATAATGTAGAATGATATTTAAATTTAACGCTAACGTTTTTCGTTTGCTCAGGTAAATAGGATAAACACAATCTAAGGTATATTAAACGCTTTTTGCCAGTATACCATATATTAAGAGAGAATAACATGAAAAAATTAAAGATTTTACCCCTGTTTTTGCTGATTTGTCTTCTCACGAGCATTTTTTTGCCGCTTGGCGCCACGGCGCTTGAGCCGCCCGAAATAAATTCAAACGTTGTGATGGTTATAAACCGCGACACCGGCGAGGTGTTTTACTCCAAAAACGACGACTGGAAGATTTACCCCGCCTCCATCACCAAGATAATGACCGTGCTGCTCGCGGTTGAAGCGGTTGAGCGCGGCGAGATTTCGCTCTACGACATGGTAACTGCCGACAGCACGATGAGCTACGACCTTCTGGAGGATGGAAGCTCCGCCGGCATCATAGTTGGCGAGACTATGTCGCTTGAGAATCTTTTATACTGCGCTATGGTTTCTTCGGCAAACGAGGCATGCAACATAATCGCGCGGCACATCGGCGGCTCTATAGATAACTTCATCGAAATGATGAACGCGCGCGCGGCAGAGCTTGGTTGCGCCGACACAAATTTTACAAACACCCACGGTCTTCCGGACGAAAACCACTACACCACAGCGCGCGATTTTGCGATTATTTCCGAAACTGCCGCAAACAGCGAAACCTTCATGCAAATCGCGAACACCTCCACCATCACAATTCCGGCGACAAATTTAAGCGCGCCACGCGTTTTGAACAACTCAAACGCCTTGATTTGCAGCGATTCAATCTATGGCAGCGGCTACATATACGAGCATGCGATTGGCATAAAAACAGGCTTCACCTCCGCCGCCGGCTACTGCCTTGTTTCAAGCGCCATCCAAAACGACATAAACCTTCTCGCCCTCGTTTTTGACGGAAAAAGCTACACTGTTGACGGACGAAATGTTATCGACAGTTTTAAGGACAGCATCACGCTTTTTGACTGGGTTTTTGATAATTACAGTTATCAGGAGATTTTGAAACCTACCGACACCATCACAAGCATTGATGTCGCCCTCGGCAGCAACGCTGACAGCGTTTCCCTTCGCTCCACCGGCTCAATAACGGCGCTTTTGCCGAACGACTATAACCCGGCAGATTTCACCCGAACCATCACAATTTACAGCGAGCTTGACGCCGAAGAGCTTCGCGCGCCCATCGCTGCTGGCGAGGTTTTGGGAGAAATGTCCATTTCAAGAGACGGCGTAAATTATGGAACAGTAAGCCTTGTCGCCGCTTCAAGCGTTGACCTTTCTTATTCACTTTACATGAAGCAAATGGTCAGCGCCACGCTGAGAAGCCCGATTGTTATCGCGATTATTGTAATTGTTCTGCTTTTGCTGTTGGCATACATTTTCCTTGTTGTGCGATACCGCCTGCAATACACGAAGCATGCGAAGGCTCGCAAGCTCAAGCAGGCGCAGGAGACTGGCGTGGCAGAAAAATCCCCCGTGCGCCGGAGCATTTTTGAGAAGTTTAAGAAAAACAAAGCTTTGCCACCGCTGGACGACGATTTTGAAACCGAAGTTTACAGCAGTGCTCCTCACACCGAGCTTGAGATTGAGCCTGAGGCTGAGTCCGAACTTGAGATTGCGTTCGAGCCTGAACCCTTTGAAACCACTACACCCGAGCCACTTGATGTCGCCCCAGACATTTTCGAAGAAGACGAAGCGGACGAGACTTCCTTCAGTCCCCCCCTCACCAACAACGCATCAAGGCACCTTGAAGAAACTCTAGCGCGAGCCTTTGGCACCTCCCTCCCCTCGAACCCTTCCAGCCCCGACGCTCCCACCCCCAGCGACAGCACTGACGAGACGCTTTACCGAGACTATTTTGAAGAATTTTTTAGAAATAAATAAACTAACCCCCCTTGATGGCGCATCAAGGGGGGTTCTCATATTACTTCACCAAACGCCCACGCCAGAGCCGCTTGACCCCACGCGAGAAGACAAAGCAACCAGCCTGCAAGCTCAGATATAACGGCAAGCTAACGCAGGCTCCCCACGCTTCATTAAAAAAAGCGCGGCGAACCGCTTGTCTGTTTCTTTATCTACTTTTAGCTATTTTTAGACATGCTAACGCCAGTCTCAGATGGCTAAAGCCTTCCAGACCTTCATTTTGGGTACACTTAACCAGACCTATAACCCCTCGTGCTTTTACACAAATTATAGCCCTGCTTTTTGTCGCTTATGTTGTTTTTAGTTTAGATAAATATAACCATGGTCGCGGCGGCAAATGCATAAACCGGCCGGTTTTTTGCGCGCAAGCCGCAGCTGTCGGCTTGTGTGCTATTTTTTTTGCATTTGCGCCGCGTTTGGCGCC
>JGI994J12354_10002419_pt1 | contig 18254 bp, 19 predicted proteins | sample IntmicLarv3ML3BL_FD_12354 | JGI IMG/M metagenome (IMG submission 12354)
ATTATCAAGGAAAATATCGAGTACGATTATCTTTCGCGGGACAATAAGCGTTTTGATAAAGACCGCTTGGACGAAATCGTAGACCTTATGCTTGAAACAGTCTGCACAGCAAGAAAGACAATCCGCGTCGCCGGTGACGATTACCCCGCCGAGATAGTCAAAAGCAAGCTCTTGAAGATTAACAGCAGTCACATTGAATTTGTCTTTGACTGCATGAGAGAGAACACAACCAAAATCCGCAATATCAAGAAATACTTACTTGCAGTGCTTTTTAATGCCCCGTCAACAATGGACAGCTACTATACCGCCCTTGTCGCTCACGACATGGCAAACGGCTTTATTTAATTACGGGTAACGCCGCCGGGAAAGGAGGACACTTTGCTACATGAAGAAGTAAACCGGGAAAGTATGCAGTTAGCCGCCAAAGTCGGAAAGCTCACCTATGAAGAAATCAAAAAAGCTCTTGAAAAGCTGATTGCCGAGCTAAAAACAGACATTCACAAAGCGCAGCACCCCGACCCTACCCACGGCAAACAGAGCTTAAAGGAGCTTGCAGCGCAGAACGCCGGATTATCCAGTATCGAGCTTACCGACCCGAATTTGCGGCAACTTGACCGGGAAATGAAGAAATGCGGTATTGACTTTGCGCCGGTGAAATCCGGCAAAGGAACCTTTGATAAATGTTTTCTTACGTCACCGCCCCTTTTCGCGGTGGTTTTTTATTATATGGATGCAAGCGCTCTTGTTGTTCCCGCGATGAACCTTTCAAATACAGGTACATTGGTTTCATTGGATAAAAAGCAGGCAATGAAAGGCGGATTACTCAAAACAATCCCCACATCATGGGTGATGCCGGCGTCTTCGCCCGTTTTGTGGGCGCATTTGATGCCATCGCCATGGAGGTAAAAGGGCATTTTGCCGTTTAATTGCTGATGGGTAAGGATATGAAGCATCTTTTCATCGGCTTCCTTTGAAATAAGGTCACGGCTATAAAGCTTTTTCAAAAGCAGCCCCATATCCTTGGCGGTAACATGGTTTTGTATGCCAAGCCTGGACAGTTCCGGCTGAAAAAGCTTGCGGTTCAGTTTGGAACCGCGAAGGCCAACGGCGGCCATGGTACGGTTGATGTTATCCATGCCCAAATAATCAATCAAAAGATTGGTGGCGGTATTATCGCTGACGATGATCATAAGCGTGACTAAATCAATCAGCGGCAGGGTGACACCGTCATGCAAATAGGATAAAACCCCGCAGGAGGGCAGCCTGTCTTTACTTTCAATAGTGAAGGGCGTCATGAGATCAACGCCCTCCTGCGCAATCTGCCGAAAGGCCTCTGTCATAATGGGCAACTTAATCACGCTGGCAGCGACAAGCGGCAAGTCGGCCTTATGGGAAATGATTTCGCCCGAATATAAATTCTCGTAATAAAAACCGATTTTCCCCTCAAGTTTTTCAAATTCAAATAAATTCATCGTTGACACCTCAAGGGGATTATACCATAATGAATGAAAAGGGGGAATCACCTTGGTTCAAACGGGAAAGAGCATGCCGATTACATATAATGGAAAAACGATTCTCTACCATAATCAGGCATCGAAGGAATGGGCGCATCCCTATCAATATTTAGATGGCAATGAAACGCTTTCAAGCTCGGGCTGCGGCATTTTCGCGCTGTGTCACGCGGTTGAATGGCTTTCAGGCATCCTTTTAAGCCCGGAGGAAATGGCGGATTTTTCCATGCGCGAGGGCGGAAGAGGAGATGACGGAACAGACAGACCCGCGCTTTTGCACGCGCTACAAGCAACGGGCAAGGCAAAGGAAATGGGCTTTGAATACCGCGAGGATGGGCTGCGAAACGATTTGGATGCATTGTTCACGCACCTGAATGAATTGAAGGGTGTCGCCTTTTGCAACCTGCGCGTCGGGCATATTGTAGCGCTTCTTGCCGCGCGTGTTGTGGATGGGCAAAAGCAGCTGCTGGCCATCGATTCCGTTGCGGAATCCGCCCGCGATGTGATTCGGAATCATGTGTTTGAAGTCATCCCCGCAAGCGAGACAACTCGTGTCTATATCAACGATAAGGGGCTCAACACGGGGGAAAGCAAGCAATACGCCATGTTCTGGGTGGATGCCGCTCTGCCGAAGGATTTTAATCTTTTGTATCGCGTTTAGGAGGGAAAGCCAATGATTCACTTAAAAAAAGGAAACAGCGCCGCTACAATTAGCGAAGTGGGCGCGGAGATGGTCGCTTATACGGATGCCGCGGGGGAAGCGCGCCTGCATGACGGCAACCCCGATGTGTGGGCGGGGTTTGGCCCGATTCTTTTTCCAAGCCTGTGTACGCCGAAAAATGGTCAGGTTCTAATCGATGGGGTATCCTATCCCATGCCGAAGCATGGCTTCGCGCGGGACGGCCTGTTCAAAGTGGAAAGCAAAACAGACGATGCTGTGACATTGCTGCTCACACAAAACGAAGAAACCTTGAAAAGCTTTCCCTTCGCCTTTGAATTTCGTGTGCGGCATTGCCTCACCGATGATGGATTCATAACCGAAATGATCGTCGCGAACTGCTCCGATAAGCCCATGCCCTTTCTTTTAGGCGGGCATCCTGCCTTTCGTTGCGAAAATTTGGCAGATTGTGCCCTGCATTTTGAAAAGCCCGAAACAGGCGAGCAGGTACTGGTGGTTAACAAAGGCACCGGCTTACTTGGTGAACAAAGTATTTTTGAACCGCTTAAGAATAAGCAGGTATGGCCGATTGATCGTGCTTACCTTTCTTCAATCGATACCCTGATGCTTCCGAATTTAAATTCCCGCAGCGTGAAGCTTATAAATGAAAAAACCGGAAAAGGACTTGTGTTTTCCTTTCCCGGTTTTCCTGTGTTGGCCATATGGACAAAGCCGAACATCGATGGAAAATATATTTGCCTCGAACCCTGGCACGGGCTTCCCTCCTGGGAAGACGAAAGTTGCGAATTAAAGGATCGCCCCTTCGCCTTGGTGCTTGATCCGGGCAAAACCTACCGTGCCCAATATCAGATGGCCTGTTTTTCCTGAAATTCCTTTGGCAGGTTAATGGTAAAGGTGGTTCCGATGCCGGGCTTGCTCTTTACGCTTAATTTACCGCCATGGGCGATAATGATAATACGCGCGATGGAAAGCCCGAGCCCGTGTCCGGAGCTCTGGGCTTTTCTCGCCCCGTCGGAGCGATAGAACCTGTCGAAAATTTTCGGCAAATCTTCCTTGGAGATGCCGCTTCCCGTATCGGATACCGTCAGCGTGCAGCCCTCTTCAGTCGCCTGGCAGCCTAAAGTCACCGTGCCGCCTTCGGGAGTGTACTTCACGGCGTTATCGCACAGCACGCGAACAACCTGCTTAATCATATTCTTATCGGCGCGAATCATACAATGCTCCATGGGGCTTAAAACAAAGGTATGCTGTTCAGATACCATTTTTGCGTCCCGATGGACGGCGGCCATCACCTCGCAGGGGTCGAAGGCTTCTGTTTCCAGCAGAAGCGTCTTTTTATCGTGCCTTGCCAAGAAAAGAAGGCTTTCTACCAAATCCTTCATGCTTTCCGTCTCCTGGCTGATCGCGTTAATGGCTTCTTCCAATACATCCTTATCATCCTTGCCCCACCGCTTGAGCATGCCGACGTATCCCTGCATAACGGCAATGGGTGTGCGCAATTCATGGGAGGCATCGCTTACGAATTGCTTTTGGCTGTTGTAGCTGCGCTCAATGCGATCCAGCATGGAATTAATCACAACCGCCAGATCCTTCAGTTCGTTTTTCGTGCCCGCGATATTCAGGCGGTTGCTTAAATTATTGGCGGAAAGGGTTGCCGCCATGTCTGTCATATCCCGAAGGGGTTTCAGTACGTTGGTGGAAAGATGGTTGCGCTTGTTCATAAACCCGAAGCAGCGCATAATATCAAAAAGAACAAATGCCGCCACAATGTAAAGATAGAGTTCGATGCGGTTTGTCAAATTGAAGCTGTACACCCAAGTGCCTTCCTCGGCGGGGATGCCGATTTGAAGCAGTGAGGGCCAGCGAAACAGCTCGGAAGAAACGGCCATACGCACTTCCTCCTGTATAAGCGCGCCGCCTTCAGGCAAATGGTGTTCAATCAGCATAATATCAATATCCGGATAAATGGTGGAACAGGGGGTCTCATAGGCGGGCTGATCAGGCAAGGTCAGCTTAATGGCATCCACGCTGCGCATCATCCCGGGAATCTGCATAAAAATATAAAGCAGCGTAAATAAAAGCACATACCCCAAGGTGGTGCTGAGCAACCGCCCCACGTAATGAAGCGCGATGCGAAAAGTAAGCGAAAAGCGAAAGTTGCTTGCCGCCGTTTCAACGCGCTGTCGCAAGGACCGGCGCGGCTTTGTTCTGTTTTTTTGCTGCTTATTCTTCATAATGGAACATATACCCCACAGCGCGAATGGTGTGAATGGATTTCAGGTTGAATTTATCATCTATCTTTTGGCGCAGGTAGCGGATATAAACATCTACAATGTTTGTATCGCCCGCGTATTCATAGCCCCATACGTCGTTTAAAAGCGCGTCCCGTGTCATGGCAGCGCCGTTATGCTCCATGAGGTATTTCAGCAGGTCAAATTCTTTTTTCGTCAGCGATACACTTTTTTCGTTAACGGTCACGCTGTAGCTCACGGGATCGACCACAATGGGCCCGATGGCGATTTTCGCGGACGCTTGCTGCGGGGAAGCGCGGTGCTTTTTCAGTTCCACACGGATGCGCGCCAACAGCTCTTCAATGGCGAAGGGCTTTGTCATGTAATCATCCGCGCCCATATCCAGCCCCATCACCTTATCGGATACATCATCCTTGGCGGTAAGCATGATGATGGGCAGATCGCTTTCCTGCCGAATGCGCCTGCAAACCTCGATGCCGCTTAATTCAGGCAGCATCAAATCCAGTATCATCAGATCGGGATGCCAGCTCTTTGCCAACTCAAGGCCGCTCCGCCCGTCGTGGGCGGCCTGCACCTCGTAACCTTCATGGGATAATTCCAACTCCAAGAAGCGTGCTATCTTTTTTTCATCTTCAACAATCAGTATGCGGGGCATTTTCACCACTCCTCGGGTTTTAATGGCTTATTATACCATATCGCGTCGCCTTTGGCGATGTTTTCGAATGGAAATCGGAGGGTTGCCCCTCCGATACCTCCCGGGTTTTATTCAACCGTTGCTTCGCTGTAGCCTTCCTGATCCGCTTCAATCTTCACGCTGCCGTCTTCATCGCAATTCACAATCACGGGTACAGTGGGCGCTTGCGGGGCGGAAGGGGTCTGCATAACAGGAGCGGAGGGGCGATTTTCGCTCGGCTGATAGTAGCTCCTGTCTTCTTTTACAGGCTCGGAAGCTGCCTTTTTGGAATCATGTGTCAATTCAGTGGTAATATCGGAAAAGGTATCCTTCACATTTTGCGCCGCGTTTTTCATCAGCTGATCAAAGCGCACATCCGAAAATTGTTCAGTGCCGTTTTGAAACTTGATACGATAGCCGAACACAAAAATCAGCACCAGAGAAACAACCGCTGCATGGGGAGCAAAAAGGGCAAAGGGAATCATGTAAAGCAAAGAAAGATTCACAACATCCGTTTTCCCTTTTCTTACAACAAAACGTTTGTTGTAAAGCTTTTGAACGAGGCTCATGGCCTTTTTCTTACCATCGTTCAAATCAATGGTCGCCTGAAAGCCCTTGAAGCTATGGCTGCCATCCAGCTTGCCGTTTCTTTCCAAATCAATCAGCGCTTTGGCAAGATTGCCGTTATGGTACTCCAAGAGGTTTACCGCTTCCTCGTAGCTGATACCGCTCTTTTTGCGGATAACTTCGACATCTTCAATGGTGTAACGTTCCATGTTGGTATCCTCCTTAAAAGTGTTTAGTCATTTGGTACGCTCACATCATAGCACAGTTTTGAAACCACTGCTTGAGAAAGCCATGTGTTTTAAATGAGAAATTGATGAGAAAGTGCGGCTTAACCTGCGGTTAAGTTCTTTATGTTTCTCTTGAAAACAGCTCCATTGTGCCGTTTTGAAGCTTTTGCTATAATAATGGCGAAAAGGAGGCGTTCAGATGATTGGTAAAAATATCGCTGCATTACGTGCGAAAAAAGGGGTTACGCAGGAACAGTAGGCAGTGGCGATTGGAATCTCTGCGCCGGCTGTGAGCAAATGGGAATCAGGAAAGAGTCTTCCGGATATTCTGCTTTTGAAGCCTATTGCAAGATTCTTTGGGGTGAGCCTGGATGAGCTGATGGCATTCAATCAGCTTATGCCGCCCGAAAAGATTGATAGCGTCATAAAGAACGGCACTTTGAAATTTGCCGAGGAAGGATTCGAAGCAGGGTTCGCCTTTGTGAAGCAGCTCTATGCGGATTTTCAGGATGACAAGGCTTTTCTTTTTCGCCTGGCGGGGATGCTTTATGCCTGTGTCAATTTTGCAAAGAATGATAATGACGTAAAGGAATGCTTCAAATTTCAGCAATGTATTTTGGAAAGTGCAGTCAATACACAGGATGAAAAGCTTAGCAATCAAAGCCGCTTTCTGCTGGCTGTCAACCTTATGAATAATTCAGCTGGAAGCATCCAGAAAGCTGATCGAAAGCCTTTCGGAAGCATGCACGGAAGTGATGCAGGCAGAAAACCTGCTGCCGACGCTGCTATTGCGTGAAGGAAAATATACGGAGGCTGAAAAGCTCTCGCAGCAGCTGTTGCTTAAGACCATTGGCTATGCGGTGAACAGCTTTGCTACGATGGTTCATGCCGCCATCAAGCAGGGGAATCTTGAAAAGGCGCATACATATGTAATAGCATTGGAAACATTGCTTATTCAATACGATTTGCAGCCGCTATACCACAGCGCTTTCGCGTCGATGCTCATGCTGTATGCTCAGGCAGCAAAGGATGAAGAAGCGCTTTTGAAAGGCGTGAAGCTGTTTTCGGAAGGTCTTTTAAAAGAAGAAAAAGCGCCCTATTCAAAAAGCGCTTTGTTTGATTTGGCACAAGCGGAAATGGAGCTGGATAAGCCAATGCGAACGGCGATGGGAAAAGCATATGCGAATGAATTAATCACCGATGATGGCTATGCGATGCTGCGTGAGAATCCCACTTTCAAAGAAATAATCGAAAAGCTTCAAAAAATGCAATAAAACAGGGCTGCCGCAATGTTGCGACATCCCTGTCTGTCATTAATCTGAATAACTGTTAAGCGCACTGAGCAAGTCTTTCCATAGCGGATGATTTTGATCCAGCACCAGGGTGCTCGATTGATCAAAGGATGCTTCCAAGGCCTGCAAAGAGCGCCAGTAAGCGTAGAAATCCTTGTCCACAGAATAGGTATCGGCGTAAATTTCAAGCGCCTTGGCATCCGCTTCACCGCGGATCAAGCCTGATTGTGAAACCGCCTCCGCCTCAATGCGGCGCGCTTCCAAATCGGAAGAAGAGACAACCTTCAAATAGCTTTCCTGGCCTTCGCTGCGCAATTGCTGGGCGACCTTGGCGCGGTCCGCCTGCATTCTCGCGTAGGTGCTTTCAAGGTTGGCAGGGGGCAGGATGGTGCGGTGAATCTGAATATCCTTCACTTCAATACCACGCAGGCACATATCCCGGTTAATGGTTTCCAGCCCTTGAGCCAGATAGGTGTTCAAAACATCCTTATTGCTGATGAAATCGTCGGCCAGCATGCGGTTGACAGATTGGACAATAACAGGATGGATGATGTTATCCAGCTGGTTTTCCGCGCTTGTCATACTGCCGAGCTTTAGGGAGAATAGCGCGGGATCGGTAATCGACCATTGGGCGAAGGTGGTGATATAGTACTGCTTCTTTTCGGCGGTGTTCACTACTTCCGAATCGGAGGTATAGGTAAAGAGGCGCGCGGGATATTTTTCCACCTTGTCGATAAAGGGCACCTTTATTTGCAAGCCCGAACCGATGGCGATTTTCACATCGCCCGAAAGCGTCAGTTCATCTTTCAGATGCTCATCGTAGCGGGTATGAAAATCATTATGGCTGTTAATCACAAGGCGTTTGATGACACCAAATCGGCTGACAAGCGCTTGCTCCGCTTCGCCGACAACAAAGAACATCTCATTTAGCAAAATCACCAGTGCGATAAAGGCAATCGCGAAGATAATCAGCTTCTTCATGTGCTTTTTCAAAAACAAGCGTGTCTGTTCCTCGCGGTAATTAATGGGGCGTTCAGGATTGGTATTCATCTCATTCACCTCCTATGACGGCAGCGGCGGCGTTCAAATCCCTTGTGCCGTTCAGATCCAACAGCTTGGTCACATCGCTGTCGTTATCTACAATATACAGCTTGCCTTCGCTTAAAATGCGCTCAAGGGTTTCAATCATCAGGCGGGTGCGCGTGATTTCAGGCGCGGCCTTGTATTTATCATATACAGCGGAGAATACGGCCACTTCGCTTTCGGCCTTGGCAATGGTTTCTGCCTTGTAGCCTTCCGCCTCCTGCAAAAGCTGATACGCCTTGGACCGCGCGACGGGCAGCACTTCATTCTTATATTTTTCCGCCTCGTCCAGCCGCTTTGTGTTTTCGTTCTTCGCGTTGTTCACATCCTCATAGGCCGCCGCCACCTCAGAGGGCACGGTAATATTCTGGATGCGCACATCGTTGATTTTTACGCCCATTTCATAGCTGTCCACGAGACGCTGGAAATCCGGCAAAACCTGCCGCTCAATCTCTTCCTTGTTTAAAAGCGCGTCGTCCAAAGGGCGCGATTGGATATTGCGGCGGATGACTGCCTCAAAAGCCATTTGCAACGTTCCCTCGGGATCATCCACATCGTAGTGGTATTGCTTTACATCGCGGATGGTATACTGATAAATGGCTTCTAAGGATACAATGCTGTTATCGTTGGTAAGCATGACACCCTCGTTGGATTCATCAATATACTTGGCAGCCGTGCCGAAGCTGCCCTGCTTGGTGGTGCGGAAGCCATACTCCTTTGTGTGGATGGTGGTCACGCTCTCGGCCACAATATCCTGCACAAAAGGAATGCGCCAATACAGACCCGGTCCGTGCCTTTGGGTAACGCGGCCAAAGGTGATGACCAGCGCTTCTTCGCCCTGCCCGACACGGTAAAAGCCGCTGTATGCAAGGATACCCACCACCAAAACAACGGCGAGCACGAAGCCGAGCACAGGTTTTTTTGTTTGATTCATGGTTCTACCTCCTCATTTACTGCAAAACAATGATAGCATATTAACACACGGATGTGAACGGAATATATCAAAATATACATTTTCATTCATGAATTATACGGATTTTAGGTTTTACATTACAGGCAAATAGGTATATAATTATTCACATAGCGTCATAGGAGGAATGTTTTATGCTCAAACAGGATATCGCGCAGGAAGTTTTGCAAGCAGCCGTTTCAACGGGCGGCGATTTTGCAGAAATTTTTCTGGAGGATCGCACCAATCACTTTGTGCAATTGCGGTCCGGCAAGGTGGATACCGTGAATTCCCTTCGCAGCCACGGAGCGGGCGTGCGTATTATTACGGGCACAAGCGCCATTTATGTGTACACCAACGATACCTCGCGTGAAGGGCTTTTGAAATGCGCGAAGAAAGCGGCGGAAGCGGTGCATGGCGCAAGCAAAATAACGCCTGCCCATCTTGCCTTTGCCGATACTATAGATGCGCATCCGGCTTTGATATCGCCGAATGCTGCCAAGGCAGCAAAGAAAATCGAAAAGCTGAGGCAGGCGGAAAAGGCCGCCAAAACAGATGCGAAAATCGTGCAGGTGGTGGCAGGCTTCAGCGACAGCCAACAAAATGTATGGATTGCCAATACTGAGGGGCTGTTCACTCACGATGTCAGAACCTATTCCCGCATGACCTGCCAGGCCATTGCCAATAACGGCACGGAAAATCAAACAGGCTATGAAGGCCCCGGCGCGATGATGGGCTTTGAAATATTCGACGGCTGTATCAATCCTGAAAATGTAGGCAAATCCGCGGCTCGAATCGCTTTAACAAATTTGAACGCCAAGCCCTGTCCGGCAGGCGTGATGCCCGTGGTGATCGATAACGGCTTTGGCGGCGTGATTTTTCACGAGGCTTGCGGCCACAGTCTGGAAGCCACATCCGTGGCCTTCGGTTCCAGTGAGTTCAGCGGAAAGCTTGGGCAGAAGATTGCTGCGGATTGCGTGACGGCTATCGATGATGGCACGCTTCCCTACGAGTGGGGCAGCACCAATATCGATGATGAAGGCATGCCTACCAATCGTCTGGTCTTGATCGAAAACGGCGTGCTGAAAAATTACATGATCGATAAACTGGGCGGCATTCGCATGAACATGCCGTCAACGGGCTCTTCCCGCCGTGAAAGCTATGCTTTCGCGCCCACATCGCGTATGCGCAATACTTTCATTGCCGCAGGGAAAGACAGCAACGAAGAAATGATGCGTACCATGGGCGACGGCCTCTATGCCAAGCGCATGGGCGGCGGTTCGGTCAACCCTGCCACAGGCGAATTTAACTTTGCTGTTATGGAAGGATATCTGATTAAGGATGGCAAAATTGCCCATCCTGTCCGCGGCGCATCGCTGATTGGCCGCGGTTCCGAAGTAGTGATGAAGATTGACCGCGTGGGGAGCGATATGAAAATGGCGCAGGGGATGTGCGGCAGCAGCAGCGGAAGTGTTCCCACCAATGTAGGCCAGCCAATGATTCGCGTATCCAGCTTGACCGTTGGCGGACGCTAAGGAGGATAGAGAAATGGAAATGAATTTGTTTTTAGAAACCTTAATGAAGGCTGCCAAGGCGCAGGGGCTTACCGCTGCGGAAGCCTATATCGCATCCGGTTCAAGCTTTGAGTGCTGCGCGACTCAGGGGCAAATTTCGGATTATTCCGTAAACGATACCCGAGGCGTTGGTTTTCGCGGCATGTACAATGGCAAAATCGGTTACGCGGGCACCGAAGCGCTGGATGAGGACGCGATCAGCGCGTTAATTCGCGGTGTGAAGGAAAGCGCCGAGCTGTCTGAAGATGATTCGGGCACGGATATCTACGCGGGCGATTCTATGTATCCTTCCTTTGAAAAGCCGTCGGAAGATATGAGCAGCATTCAGGAAAGGCTTGATTTTTGCCTGGCGCTGGAAAAGAATGCTCTTGCCTACGATAAAGCGATTTCCTCCGTGTCAGAAAGCATTATGCAGTCCGGCACAGGAACAGTGCGTCTGGTGAATACCTTCGGGCTGGATGTTTCCTATGAAAAAACTTTCGCGTTGGCCTATTTGCAGCCCATTGCCAAAGATGGGGACAGCGTGTCCTCCATCGGTGTGCTTCACTGCGCGGCGCAATTCGAGGGGCTTAACGGGGAAAAACTCGTAAACGAAGCGGGGGAGGCAGTGGTGTTTTCATTGCATGCCGCCCCTGTAAAAAGCGGCGTCTACCGTGTTATCCTATCAAATAAAGCAATGCAGAGCCTTTTGAGCACCTTTGCGGGCGTCTTCTCCGCCGAAAACGCGCAGGAGAGCATGTCCCTTCTAAAGGGCAAGGAGGGCGAAAAGATTGCCGCCGCTACGGTCACATTAATGGATGATCCGCTTTTAGAAGGCGGTTTTGCCTCAAAACCCTTCGATGCGGAAGGCGTGAAGGCATATTCAAAGGCCGTCATTGAAAAAGGCGTTTTAAAAACCCTTCTGCATAACCGCAAAACGGCGAAGAAGCAGGGTGTTCAATCCACTGCCAACGCGGGTAAAGCCGGCTACGCAAGTACCATCCGTGTCGCGCCAAGCAATTTCTTTTTTGTGCCGGGCGAAAAAAGCAGGGAGGCGCTTGAAGCGGATTTGGGGAGCGGCGTTGTGATTACATCCTTAAGTGGTCTGCATAGCGGCGCGAACGCGGTCAGCGGCGATTTCTCCCTTTTGGCAAAGGGCTATACCGTAGAGGATGGCATCAAAGCAAAGCCGGTTGAACAAATCACCATTGCGGGGAATTTTTACAAAGTGCTTGAAAGCATCCGCGCCGTTGGAAATGATTTGTTCTTCCCGGGCAGCGGTATCGGCAGCCCTTCGGTGGATATCGGCGAAATTTCAATAGCAGGAGAATAAAGTGTCTTATTTTTACGAAACGCATTTTCATACGAAGGAAACCAGCCGCTGCGGGTTCACCGCGGCGGCGGAAATGATTGTGCAGCATAAGAATCTGGGCTTTTCAGGCGTTTTTGTAACAGATCATTTCCTCACGGGTCATTCCCATGCCAATGAGCGGCTCTCCTTTGAAAGAAGGGTGGATATCATGCAGGCGGGCTATTCAGCCGCCAAGAAAAAGGGTGATGAAATCGGTCTGGATGTGTTCTTCGCCTGGGAGTACCCTTATCATTGCGGCGATTTTTTAACCTACGGCCTGAGCGTGGATTTTCTTTACACCCATAGGGAACTGATGGATTTCGAACCAAACCATGATTTTGCGGGTTACGCAAAGCTCGTTCACGACAATGGCGGCTATATTATTCAAGCCCATCCCTTTCGCGTAGCGGAGTATATGCCAAACGGCGCAGCCGGGCTTCAAAAGGAATATATCGATGCGATTGAAGTGGATAACGGCAGCCATCATAATCCCGCCTTCAACGAGGCGGCGCTTCGCGCGGCGAAGAAGCTGCGCATGCCCATGTCCGCGGGTTCGGATACCCATGGTCTCATCATGAGCGCCACAGCGTATATGGGCTTTGATCATCTCCTGAAAGACAGTCAGGATTTCATCGCCCAAATGAAGGCGGGGAAATATAAATTGCTTCATGGGCAATTACGGGAGGAGGATTTTATATGACGATCCGTTCCGCCGCAAAAGCCGTTATTTTAAAGGAAAATCAGATTTTACTGCAATGCTGCGTTGATGATGCATTTAACCTTGAATATTATGAACTGCCCGGCGGCGGCCAACACCCGCAGGAGACGATGGAAGCGGCCGTCATACGGGAATGTCTGGAGGAAACAGGCTATCATGTTGAAGTCCTCCGCTTTTTAGCGCTTTGCGAGGAAATCATCACGATTCCCTCTGTCATGCATGCTTTTCCCGATCATGCCCATCGCATAGCCCACATCTTTCTTTGCAAAATAAAAAATCTCCCGAAGGAAAACCCTTCGGAAGAAGATACCCATCAAGTGGATGTGCGCTGGTTCCCGATTGAAGAGATTAAAAACCTCCGTCTTCGCCCGACGAATTTGCGCACCGCGCTGGTCCCATTACTTAATTCAGGTGAAATCGGCTATTTGGGTACATCGGTATTAAATTCATACGATGAATAGCGTCGCTATTCATCATCTCCGCCGTCATCAAAGCCATCTCCGTAGCCATCGTCATAGGCCTGCTGAATCTTTTCATCCGTTGTCATATCAGCGCTGTTACGGCCAAGAATGGAATGAACCAAAAGAAGGGCAATCACAACAAGAAGGGCAATCAATATGGATTTGCGGCTGTTCTTCATAGGTACGCCTCCTTCAATTCTAAGCATGAAGTTTTCATGCTTTTGTTTTTTTGCTGCTGAGTTTATTCTCTGTTCCGCTTAGTATTCGTTTGATGTTGGCGCGATGGCGGTAGATGCAAAGGGCGGCTAAAAGGAATGCCCAAATGCAGGGGAGAGGTGAAAGCGCCGTTTGAATGGCGACAAGAATCTTAAACGCCACAAGCATGGTCATGCTGCCAAGGGAAATCATCTTCGTAACGGCAATCACAGTTATGCAGAGCAGTATCGAAACGACAGCGGCAGGCCAGGGAAAAGTCATCAGGATCACAGCGGCAGAGCAGGCAACGCCCTTTCCGCCTTTAAATTGGTGGTAGATAGGCCAATTGTGCCCCAGAATGCAAAACAGCCCCGCCAACATAGCGCCGTATAAATCCTTCAGGCACCATCCGATCAGGCAGGCGATCACGGCCTTCAAAAAATCGCCCAGAAAGGTGATCGCGCCGGCCTTTAAGCCCATGACACGCAAAACATTGCTTGCGCCTGTGTTTTTGCTGCCCATTTCACGCAGGTTCACACTGGCATCGGTTTTCGCGATCATTAGTCCCGTGGAAATGGAACCCAGCAGATATGCGGCCGCCGCAATGATAATATACAACAAAACATCATTCATCGTGTTAATTCTCCTTCTTCTTCTGCCTCAAAAAAAAGCGGATGGGTGTCCCTTCAAAGCCGAACACTTTTCTAAAATGGTTTTCCAAATACCGTTCATAAGCAAAATGCATGAGCGATTCATCGTTGATAAACAATACAAACGTTGGCGGGCGCACCCCCTGCTGGGTGGCATAATAAATCTTAAGGCGGCGTCCGCTGGTGGCGGGCGGCTGCAAAGAAGCCGTGGCATCGGCGAGCACATCGTTCAAAACGCCTGTTGATACGCGTTTTCCCGCTTCATCATAAACGCTTCGAACGGCTTTTAAAACCGTATTGACCCGTTGCCCTGTCTTGGCGGACAGGAAAAGAACGGGTGCGTAATCCATAAACTTCAAATCTTCAATCACTTGCTTTTTATATGCTTCCAGCGTACCCGTATCCTTTTCGAGGGCATCCCATTTATTCACAACAATAATGGCGGCCTTTCCCTCCTCGTGCACAAGGCCCGCGATCTTCGTATCCTGCTCCGTTACGCCATCCAACGCGTCAATCAGTATCAACGCCACGTCACAGCGGCGAATGGCGGCAATGCTGCGCAAAACGCTGTAGCGTTCAAGGGTTTCTTCCTCCACGGCGCGTTTTCTTCTGATGCCCGCTGTATCAATAATATTATATGGGTTCCCCTCAGCGTCTGAAAAAAGCGTATCAATGGCATCCCTTGTTGTTCCCGCGATATCGGATACCATCGTGCGTTCTTCACCCAGCAGCTTGTTCACAAGTGAGCTTTTGCCTACATTCGGGCGTCCTACAACGGCCAACTGAAGCACATGTTCTTCCTCTTCCATTTCATCCGCGTCCGCCGGGGGCAAAAGGGCGACAATTTGATCCAATAAATCTCCAAGGTTCAGCATGTTGACGGCGGAAATGCCGATAGGGTCGCCGAGCCCAAGGTTATAATATTCGTAGATGCTGTCGGCCATCCCCATGTAATCCACCTTGTTTACAACAAGCAGAACGGGTTTTTTTGTTTTGCGCAGAAGGTTCGCCACATCTTCATCATCGCTGGTGAGCCCCTGCCTGGCATCGGTAAAAAAGCAGATGACATCCGCCGTATCCATGGCGATTTCCGCCTGCCTGCGCATTTGGGATAGCAGCATATCATCGCTCTTGGGGTCGATGCCGCCCGTATCAATCAAGGTAAATTTGCGGGTTTGCCATTCCACATCGGCGTACACGCGGTCCCGCGTCACACCGGGGGTATCCTCAACAATGGAAATCCGCTTGCCGACAATCTTATTAAAAAAGGTCGATTTGCCCACATTCGGGCGGCCGACAATGGCGACTAAAGGTTTTGCCATGCTTACGCTTCCTCCAATCCGCAAATGGCGTTATAAAACGCCATTCCGTCGTTTTCAATCACAATGAGCTTGGCAGGCAAAAGGGCTTGCCGCGCTTCCTCCAAGGAAACATCATCCAAGAATAAATCCTGCTCCGCTCTTAGCATGTTGGCGCAAATAAGAATTTCTTCCGTTTCGGCGCCCTTTAGCTGCCTGATCAAATCCCCGCCTGTAACAAGCCCCGTAACGGTAACGGTTCTGCCGAAAAAATCATTGGTGATGGGTTGGACGTGGGTGGTGGTATATGTCGGCCCATACTCCCTAATAAGCCGCTCCAAGGATAACGCCACGGAGCTTCCGCAGGCAATGAGCCGTTTTGCGGGTCTACCCTTCGGTTTCGGATTTTGCCTGTAGGCATAGCGCACATCCGCTTCAAACAGGCTCAAAAGCCCAACGCCGTTCTCAATTTGCGGGAAGCCCTCGTATTCCTCCTCGGGCGGCACATCGCGCTTGCTTAAGCAATAGAATTCATCTGCCGGAAAAACGAACCGCGTGCCGATTTCCTTTAACAAAAGCCTTTGTATCGGGCGTACAAAGTCCAAAAGATCATTGGCTGTGCGCATATCATAGGGGATTAATTTTGCGAGACCGTCGCGGAATTTCGTCGTTCCCACGGGCACCAGCGCGACGGATTGGGCAGCGGGGTAGAGAGAAACCAAATCGCCGAGGGTTTGTTCAAGAATTTCCCCATCGTTGTAACCGGGGCACAGCACCACCTGGCAATGGAATTGAATGCCCGCTTCCTTTAGCCGTGTCAGCTTTTCCATGATTTGATCGGCGTTTTTGTTATTCATCATGCGCTTTCTGACTTCGCCGTCCGTCGCGTGAACGGAGATGTAAAGGGGGCTGGCTTGGCGCCTGATAATGCGATCAAATTCCGCGTCGGATACGTTCGTCAGCGTGACGTAGTTTCCCATCATCAGCGACATACGCCAGTCGTCATCCTTCACATACAAGGTGGAACGCAGGCTTGGCGGCATTTGGTCAATAAAGCAGAAAACGCAGTTATTGCGGCACAGGCGAGGCTTTGAGATCATGGTTTCGGCCATTTGGATTCCCAAAGGCTCATCTTCATCCTTTTCAATTTCAAACAGGATTTTCTCATCCTTGCGCTTAATCAGAATCTCCAAATTTTCCAAGACGCTCAGCGCCTGAAAATCGATTTGATCAATAATCTCTTCCCCGTTGATGGAGACGAGCAAATCACCTTTAAGAATGCCGATTTCCTGCGCAATGCCGTCCGCATGAACGGCAGTAATCAAATGTGCCAAAGCGTAAGCCTCCAAAGCTTTACAATATACCAAAATATATTATGCGTATTAAAAGGGCGATTGTCAAGAAAGGATACAAAGGCAAAGCGGAGCAGAACATGAAAGCCCTGCCGGAAAACGACAAGGGCTTTATCGGCAAGGTTATGGACTACATTAAGAAATTCATAGACGAGATGAAAGCGATAAAAGACCGCATTGTACGCCGCAGCCCGGAAGCGGCGGCGATGATGAAAAACCTTGACAAAGCGCAGGGGCTTGTAGATATGTATGACGCGCTGCTGGAGCAGGCGGCGATGAATTATGCTGAACGGGCAGAGCCCTTGCAAGGGGCGGATTTGCAATCCCCCCTCGCTGCTCCCCCCTCCGGGTTGGGAACGGAAGCGAGTGGACAGAACGGGACAGGAGTGGACACAGATGGACAGCAAGCCGCCAGTGTGCGGATGAGCTTGAAGTACTTTAATGATGGTGTGCCGTATGTGGAGATTGGACAAGATGAAGACATATTTATTAATGTGCCGGAAAGTGAATATGCCGCAACTGCACAAAAATATATCCAAGATAATTTTAGGGGAAAGGTAATCGGAAATAAAAATAGGGCATACATGAGATGGGACTCGGAGGATAAATTTGTATATGGCAGCCACGGAAGAATGCCCGACCCTGTTAGAAACGATAAGCTCCGCGTTACGAAAGAATTAAATAACATTATGGATGCCGCTGTATTTCTTAACAGCGAAACGGACAGAAAAGAAGATAAAGATGTCCTTGGATGGGATTACTATAAGGTTATATACAAAGTGGATAAAAACCTATATGAAGGAAAAATCAGTATAAAAAAAATCGCACGAGGCGATTTGTTTTGGGGAATTTCAAAAATAAGAGACATTGCACCGGCATCTGCGGCTGAATACGGGGAAAACCCGCAACACCACGCTCGTGAGAATGTCTCTAAAGAAAGGATACCAGAAAACGAAGAAAATAGCAAGAAGTTTTCCCTGAAAGACACCATGCAGCCGGAGTATGATGAGCTGCTTGCCGAAAACAAGCAGCTAAAGGCATCCCTTGGCAGCGCGTTGGAGACGATCAAGGCGCAGAACATGAAGGTGACGGACAAAAGGGCCGTGTATGCGCTGGCAAAGAAGATAACCAATGAGTACGGATCGAAGTACGGGGTTAATAAGCTGGCGGACAACCTGCAAAGTATATTTGATACCATCGCCAACGCCGAGGACACAACGACCGCAGAGGGCGCGATGGAGGTGCTGCGCTCTGTGACCCGCGCCGTTGTAGAGCAGGGAACGGATGTGAATACAGAGCTGCGGGAGGAATACGCGCCGCTTTTGAAGCAATTAAGAGAAAGCCCCCTTCGCCTGACAGCGACACAAAAGGCGGAGGCCGCCGCGATGTACGGGGATTATAACACCTTCCGCAAGAAATTCTTCGGGCAGATCCGCCTAAGCG
>JGI994J12354_10002420_pt1 | contig 18254 bp, 18 predicted proteins | sample IntmicLarv3ML3BL_FD_12354 | JGI IMG/M metagenome (IMG submission 12354)
ATCAAATGAATGCTATAGACGTAGCCTTTCGAAGAAAAATGGCTTGGAGCGAACGTTTTGCTTTTGTAAGTTTTTCGTAAGGTTACCTTAATCAGTGTTTACTAAACTGTAATTTACTAATTTTCCCATTCATTTCTTCGTTTTTCAATAAATTATTATATGACGTTCAAACAATACTTGAGTTCCTTTATTTCATCATCGCTTTCCTTATATTTTCTAACTCCATCCTCACATTCCAAAACCAGTCCTATTTTTTGCATGACTTTACATGAAGCCTCATTTCTGTAATCACAATGTGCGACAAGCTTTTTCACTTTCAATTCGTTTTTCGCAAAAGCACAAACCGCCGTTGCCGCTTCTGTCGCGTAACCGTTTCCTTGATAAAGCTTATTCATCACCCAGCCCATTTCGCCTTCTTGCCTGAAATCATCAAGATGAACCGAAACTGCGCCGACGTGTTTTCCGTTAAGTAAAACCGCGAACTCATAAAAGCCCGGCAAATCCTTTTCCCATTCATCGACAACACGCTGTAAAAAATTCTGTGTTTGCGCTATCGTTGCGTTCGGAAGATGCAGCATATATTTTGAATTTTCTATATCACTCGCATATTCATGCAAAGAAAACAGATCGCTTAACATGAACGGTCTGAGTGATAAGCGCTTTGTGCAAATTATAAATGGTTCTTTCATAGAATGACATTCCCTCTGTCTTTTTTCTGATATTAATCCAACATCTATCAATCTATGAGGTCTGCGATTTCTGCCCATCTCAATTCACCCTCATTGCATTTCATGTTTATTTGCATATTTTCTTTCAAATCCCATAGAGTTCACCCATTGGCGCATTTCAACGCGCCGAGAAAGATATGGAGATTCTACCGTTACATCGAAATCCATGTCACTAACGGTGCTTTCATCGGCTGTTGCACGACCGCTGACTACGACCAGTTTTCCCTCGTTTTCCGGCAACACCTTTCCATCGGTTATAACCACCGCATCTTTACGAAGCGAATCCATGTTATTATATTGCTTAATACTCCCTATCGAAAGAAACAACAAAAGAATGGTAAGCCCTCCGAATATAACCGCCCCTAACACGACTTTCATCCGATTTTTTTGCGCATTTTTATTCATATTACAACCCTTTCCTCTCCTGTAGCATGCTCCGGTTCATATATAATAGAACCTACCCCATTCATTTTACAAAAAAGGCACTTGCCGCTTCAACTTCAAACAAATCTTCAAATCCTGCCTCGCGGCACATTTTTTCGGAAGTTTCATGCGCAGGCCATTGAAAGCAATTCTTAATACCGTTTTGCTTGCAATAATCTGTTGCGTAGCTCAATATTTCTCGCGCATAACCCTTTCCCCGATGTTTAGGCGCAGTCAATATATAGTCAAATCTTGTGCAACCATAAGATGATTCATGAAAAGCCACGATTGTAGCGATTTCATTGCCCAAAAAGCCGGCAAAAAGATAATAATTTTCATTTTTCAAGCTGCTCTTTTCTACTTCAATTCCATAATCTTCATTAGAGGGTTGATAAACATCGAGGCTTATGCGTTCATCCCATTTTTTTATTCTCCTTATGGCAAGCCGTTCTTGTATTTCTAAAGTGCTTTCTTCCGACAAAAGCATAAATTTGTTTTTTCCGTACATTTCAACGTTGTATCCATGTTTTTCAAGCAATTCTTTCCTGTCGAAAAAATAACCTTCAACAAACGGCTGATACAAACGAGGAACAATTTCTTTTCTTATATAAAAATCTTTAATTTCCGAAATCACGGCTTCAAAATCGGTAATTTTATCGGGGTAAATAATTGCGTGATTACTGTCGTAAGATTCTTTTTCCTTCTCATTATAAAATAGCAAACCATACTCCATTTCGGCATAAGACGCAAAAAGTTTGGGAAACTCTTGTTCTTCATTGATAATACATTCTATTAATTCCATAGACTTCCACTCCTCAAACCGATTGAATTTTCCCGCAAACTCATTATACAACAAAAAACAAGCGTTGACTATATGTCTTCGCTTGTTTTTTTTCGCTTTTTTATTAAAGAATCTTCTATTTTGAAGCCTGTCTTATAAATTTATCATGAACAGCATTCATTCCGCGTTCCGCGTCAGCCTCGTCTATCAAACAGGAAATTTTAATTTCCGATGTGGAAATCATGTTAATGTTTATTCCCTCGTTGTAAAGCGCTTCAAACATCATCGAAGCGACACCCGGGTTCGTCGCCATTCCCGCGCCCACTACCGAAAGTTTTGCGACCTTGTCGTCGTGACTTATGTGTTCGCAGCCAATCGAGCCGAGGTTTTCATTAAGAACGCGCAGCGCGTCGTTAAGGTTGACTTTAGCTATGGTGAAAGAAATATCCTTTGAGTTGTTACGCCCGATGGATTGCAAAATAATATCAACAGAAATTTTATTTTTAGCCAACAGTGAAAAGATTTTAAACGCCGTACCCGGTTCGTCCTTCAATCCTACGGCAGAAATCCGCGACACATCCTTGTCTATCGCGACACCGTTCACAAACATATTTTCCACGTTAGTTTCCCCCTTTTTAATAAACTCGCGCGCCATAACCTGAGTTCCCTCAGCATCTGTCATGCTTGAACGAACGACTAATTTAACATTATATTTTTTGGCAAGCTCAACAGAACGGTTTTGAAGAACCTTTGCACCCAAGCTCGCAAGTTCAAGCATCTCGTCATAGCTGATTTCGTCCAATTTCACTGCGTTTTTAACTACACGCGGGTCGGCGGTGTAAACGCCGTCAACATCTGTGTAAATTTCGCAAATGTCGGCATTTAATGAAGCGGCAAGAGCAACGGCTGATGTGTCGGAAGCACCACGCCCAAGGGTTGTCGGGTCGCCGTATTTATCTACACCCTGAAAGCCTGTTACAACAACGATGTTCTTCTTGTCAAGCTCGGACAATATTCTGTCTGTTTCAATTCGTTTGAAACGCGCGTTTTGGTGGGTTGAGGTCGTCATGATTCCCGCTTGACCTGCGTTTAAGGAAATCGCGGGAAAACCCAGCTTGTGCAGTGCCAAAGCCATTAAAGCAACAGACTGTTGCTCGCCTGTGGTCAGCAGCATGTCCATTTCGCGCTTTGACGGTTCGTCGGTTATTTCCGAAGCCTTTGCTATAAGCTCATTTGTCGTTCTTCCCTGTGCGCTTAAAACCACTACCACGGAATTTCCCGCTTTATAGCTTTCCGAAATTCTTCTCGCGCAATTGAAAACACGCTCTGCGTTGGCGACCGAGCTGCCGCCGTATTTTTGAACGATCAGCAAATAAAATCAATCCTTTCGTTGAAACTGTTTATAAAAATTTAAACTTCTGTTAACTCAAAATAATCAAAACGCGCCCACTTGCTCTTCGTGTGAATGTCTTGAACGAACATTCCGACCATCGAGCCTGTAAACGACCGTCCGCCGACTTCGTCGGAAAGAATCGTCATGTCCAAAACGCCGCCCAACGGTTCATATGTTTTATCGTCAAGGCTGTAGCTGAAACGCAAATCGGCGCTGTCAATTTCGGCTCGCAAATAGACAGGTGCTTCGGCAGGAACAACAATACTCACGCCGTAATCAGTCATTTCGCCGTATTCAAAGCCGTAGACCGACAAAACGGCTACGCCTTTTTTGTCATCAAAAGTCTTGTAGGCGCAATAATGCTTTGAAGAACTGTATATGCAAGTGATTCCTGCCAAATGGTGGTAATCAGTCGGTTCAAAGTTAAGTTTGGTGGTTGCTTGTGCGCGGAAGGCTGTTAGTCTTTGGGCAATTAAACTGGTGTCGAAATTGCTTGAAAGAGTTTCTCTTCCGCGAAGGTGAAGTCCTCCTTCTTCGGGAAGTTTTAACCAATCGGGTTGAATGTCACCGTGTGCCGTAATGAATTTCGGATTTAATACGCCTCCGTCAAATACACAGCGTTCGGGTTCTTTCGGGAACGGGTGTTCGGCAAGATTAGGCTGCAAGACTTCGTCTTTTGCTAAATTTCCGCCGCCGACAATCGTCAGCCAATTATCGTCTGTCCATTCCATTCTCTGAATGGCGGTTTCTCTGCCTAAAATGCAGCGAAGCTGCGGCAAAATCGGACGTCCGCACAAATGTGACAAATAACATTCGCCGTTCTGCGTTTCGACAATCGTGCCGTGACCTGCTTTTTGAATTATTAAATCGGGATTGTAGCGTTCGGGCATAACGCCCGGGTTTCCCTCGGATTGTTCAAAATCACCGGGGGCGCAAGTGACAATCGGGTTGTAAGGACTCGGCTCGTAAGGGCCTGTCACAGAACGTGAACGCCCCATTGAGGCGCAGTGTGCATAGCCTGTTCCGCCCTCTGCCAAAACAAGATAATACCAGTTGTTTCTCTTGTAAATGAAAGGAGCTTCCCCGAATTTTCGTCGAGTAAATCCGTTTATCAAAGAAATCGGCTCACCTACAAGTCCGCCTTTTTTCTCGTCAAATTCCTGAATAATAATCGGACGAACCTCGATGTTTGCGGGTCGGAAGTCGCGATCTTTGTTCACCAACCATTTTCGCCCGTCGTCATCGCAGAACAAATAGGGGTCGAAACCGCTTGAATTGACATAAAGAGGCTTGCTCCATTCGCCTGCGGGATCTTCCGCCCAGATTATATAGTTATCAACGTCCATCAAATATTTATTCCTACAATGAACAATTGAATATGCCAAATAAAAACGTTTTTCAACTGTTGAATAGCTTAAACCGGGCGCCCAAACTCCCTCGGACGGGGCAACACCGCGCACATCCAAATATTCCTTCGTGTCAAGCAAATTGCGAACCAGCCGCCAATTTTTTAAGTCACGCGAATGATAGAGAGGCACGCCCGGAAACCATTCAAAGGTGGACGTCACGATGTAATAGTCATCACCGACACGAACAATACAAGGGTCGGGGTTAAAACCGGGGATTATCGGGTTTTTAAGCATGATTAATCCTCCCTGCAAAGTGTACCGTTAATAAACATATCCATTAAGTTATGCCCTTCCGCAACGAAAACGCCCGTTTTCTCGGCTTGTTTCTCGTCATAGCCCTTTCCCGATCCTTTTTCGGAAGAAGAATCATACAACGCGAAAGGAACAGGATCAGACGTGTGCGTCATCAAAGCCAAAGGCGTGGGGTGATCCGGAAGAAGCAAAATTCTGAACTCGCCAAATTGTTTCAATTCCTCAAGCAACGGCGTTAAAATTTTCTCGTCAATAAGTTCAATTGCCTTTACCTTATTTTCAATTTCATGCCTGTGACCGCACTCGTCGGGGGCTTCGACATGAATATAGACAAAATTCTTACCCGATTTCAATGCGTCAACAGCCGCGTCTTTTTTGCCGACATAATTCGTGTGAATGTTTCCCGTAACACCGGGAACATCAACGACATCAAGCCCCGCACTAATAGCCAAGCCCTTAACCAAATCGACCGCCGAAACAGCCGTTCCCGTCAAACCATACTTCTCTTTAAACGAAGGAATCGACAGCTTCGTTCCCTCACCCCAGAGCCAAACCGAGGTCGCAGGATTAAGCCCGCGCTCGACCCTTGCCTTATTTACGGGGTGATTCACTAAAAACGCATTGCTCTTAACCATCAATTCGCGAATCAATTCGTTTTTCGGCAGATAATCGCCTATTTTCTTGCCTGAAATGTCATGCGGCGGCGTAAGATTAAGCCCTGTAAGCCCGTTCTTCCACACCATACAATGGCGATAGCTTATTCCCGCGTAAAACTCCACGACTTCGTCGCCGAGAAGCTCCTCAACGCCCTCAATAAGCGCGCGGGATTCTTCTGTCGTTATTTCGTCGGAGCTATAGTCAATCATCTTTTTTTCGGCATAATCAATCTCTTCGGAAAGCGTCACAAGATTACACCTGACGGCAACATCAGTTGAAGCAAGCTCAATTCCCATGCTCACAGCCTCGATGGGCGAACGCCCCGTGTAATATTTCATGGGGTCATAGCCCATAACCGAAAGATTTGCGACATCACTGCCCGGGGGCAAGCCGCCCGAAACTGTTTTGACCAACCCTAAAGCTCCGTTCTTCGCGATGAAATCCATTGATGGCTTTTCGGCGATTTGTAACGGTGTCTTGTTTCCAAGTTCTGCCAACGGAAGATCAGCCATTCCGTCGCCGAGCATTACGATATATTTCATTGAATACAACCCCCTTTACTGCATTTTGCTCTAAATTTATTAAAATTAGTTAGCTTCCTCAATAGCAACCGCAACAGCAACAGTTGCACCCACCATCGGGTTGTTGCCCATTCCCATAAAGCCCATCATTTCAACGTGAGCAGGAACGCTTGAAGAACCCGCGAACTGCGCGTCCGAATGCATTCTGCCCATTGTGTCGGTCATTCCGTAAGAAGCGGGTCCCGCCGCCATGTTGTCCGGGTGGAGTGTTCTGCCCGTTCCGCCGCCCGAAGCGACCGAGAAATATTTTTTGTTGAGATCGTTACATTCTTTTTTATATGTTCCCGCGACAGGATGTTGAAACCGCGTGGGATTCGTCGAGTTTCCGGTGATGGAAACATCAACATTTTCATTGTGCATAATCGCAACACCCTCGCGAACATCGTCGGCGCCATAGCAACGCACCTGGGCGCGCAAGCCCTCGGAATATGCCACTTCCTTAACAACGCTGAGCTTGCCCGTTCCGTAATCAAACTGCGTCTGAACATATGTAAAACCGTTGATTCTTGAAATGATTTGAGCCGCATCCTTGCCAAGTCCGTTCAAAATGACTTGAAGCGGAGCTTTTCTTACCTTGTTTGCCGATTGTGCAATTCCGATTGCGCCCTCAGCCGCGGCGAAAGATTCGTGTCCTGCTAAAAATGCGAAGCATTTTGTTTCTTCTCTCAAAAGCATTGCCGCAAGGTTTCCGTGTCCGATTCCGACTTTTCTGTCGTCAGCAACCGAGCCGGGAATGCAGAACGCCTGCAAACCTTCACCAATCGCTTCAGCAGCTTCGGCAGCTTTTTTGCAACCCTTTTTCAACGCAATAGCAGCGCCGCAAACATATGCCCAGCAAGCGTTTTCAAACGCTATAGGTTGAATTTTTTTCGTGATTTCGTAAGGGTTGAAGCCCTTATCCTCGCAAAGCTTAAGAGCGTCCTCAAGCGAAGCGATTCCATATGAATTTAACGCTTTGTTGACAGCGCCTATTCTTCTTTCATAACTTTCAAAAGTAGCCATTTATATTAACCTCCTATATTTCCGCAATTATTCGTGTCTCGGATCTACATATTTATCGGCCTCATCAAATCTGCCGTATGTACTTGTCGCTTTCTTCATCGCTTCATTCGCGTCTGTTCCGGCTTTAATCATGTCAATCATTTTTCCGAGATGAATAAATTCATAACCGATTATTTGACCGCTCTTGTCAAGTGCGTTTCTCGTGACATAACCTTCCGCCAATTCAAGATAGCGAGGTCCCTTTGCTTTTGTGCCGTACATCGTGCCGACCTGGCTTCTGAGACCTTTGCCCAAATCTTCAAGACCTGCGCCGATAGGAAGTCCACCCTCCGAAAAAGCGGTTTGTGTGCGTCCGTAAACAATTTGCAGAAACAATTCACGCATTGCCACGTTGATTGCGTCACACACCAAATCGGTGTTAAGCGCTTCCAAAAGCGTTTTTCCGGGAAGAATTTCAGACGCCATTGCCGCAGAATGTGTCATTCCTGAGCAGCCAAGCGTTTCAACGAGCGCCTCTTCGATTATTCCGTCTTTAACATTCAAGGTAAGCTTGCAAGCACCCTGTTGAGGAGCACACCAGCCCACACCGTGGGTAAGTCCCGAAATGTCGGTGATTTGAGCGGCTTTAACCCACTTTCCTTCTTCGGGAATTGGCGCGGGACCGTGGCAGTCGAGCGCTTTGACGCACGTCATTTTTTCAACTTCGTGTGAATAAGTCATTGTCTTTAATCTCCTTTGCTTCGTATTATCAAGCGATATTATACTACATTGTAAAATATTTAACAAGTAAAATTTTGTGGCAACCTTTCTGAGAAAAACAGCTTGAGCGAACTACTTCGCGTTTACAGCCTGTTTCAAGTCAAGCTCGAAATACAATTCCGAAAATGAATTTTCATTGTATCGTGCTGTTCTCCGAAACTGATATTTGTCAATCAAATGCAATGAGGCATATCTATCGTGACGTGTATCGATCCGAACCGTTTTATAGTCTTGCTCTTTTGTATAGTTCATTGCCAATTCGAACAACAAACCTCCATAGCCTCTTCCTTGATATTTCGGCAACACATACAGACGTTTTAATTCCGCAACACTGTTTTCTTTATCAATACAACGCATAGCCACCATTCCGATTAGAATATTATCTTCAAACGCACACCAAAAGCAACCATGATACATATATGTATCCTCAATGTTGACTATATCCGAATGTCTGCCGCTCGGTTGATAATCCCAACAAAGCGCGTTAACACAATTTTTAAAACAGGTTTCAAGTTCCGTCTGCATTGATGGGTTATACATCTCAACCGTTACCATATGTTTAAAGCTCCCTTCGACTATTTCGCGCCAATCAAAGCCTGCTTCAAATTCCCCTCAAGTCGCACAAGCTCGTTCTCGGCTTCCATGCGGTCCTGATGACCTTTTTCCTGAATCGCCAAAACCTCGCTTATTGTCGTAATAAGGTTTTCATTCGTTTTTCTGACCGTTTCGATCGAAACCAAGCTGCGTTCCGATTCCTGCGCAATTTCTATCGAACCTTGCTTCAACGCCTCGCTGTTTTTAACAAGCATTTCGTTTGTCAAATCAGTTACTTTTTTCTGTGCCGAAAGTGCCGCTTTGCTATTTGCAAGTGACATTGCGATTACCATTTGGTTTTTCCACAGCGGAATTGCGTTTACGATGCTCGATTGAATTTTTTCAGCCAGCGCTCTGTCGTTATTTTGAATCATTCTTATTTGCGGCGCCATTTGAATGCTTATTGTTCGACTGATTTTCAAATCGTGCAATTTCTTTTCAAAGCGGTTGGCGTTGGCGAGCATGTCATTGAGCCGTTGGGCTTCCATTTCATCACCTGTCTCTTCCGCCAGCTTTCTTTGCTTGGGAATTTCTTCGTCATTATACTGCGAAAGCTTTTCATTTCCTGCGATTATATACATAGACAATTCCTTAAAGAAATTAAGATTGTTGTCATACATTGTGTCCAATGTGGAAATGTCCTTGAGAAGCACTCTTTCATGCTCGTTAAGAGACGAAACAATTTTGTCGATGTTTGTTTCAACCTTTGAATAGTTCGCCGACATTTTGTCCAATTGCTTTGTGAATCTTGCCGCAGAATTTTTCGCGCGGTTGAAGAACCCGCCTTTTTCTTCCGTCACATCAACACTTTTAATTTCAGTGACCAATGTGGTAAGCCCCTTACCTATTTCACCCGTGTCCTTTGTTTTAACATTTTGCAGCACCGAATCGGAAAACTGTGCGATTTTGTTTTGGGGTGCAGAGCCATATTCCATTATCGCGGCGGAATCGGAAATGTCTATTCTCGCAATAAATTCCTTGACGGCTTCCTGCTCTTCGGGTGAAAGCGTGTCGAGACTCAACGCCGGTTCTGCCGTCGGGGTGATGTCTTTCGGATTTTGCGGCGCTTCGCTTGTTTGCGCTCCGAATTCAAGGGTAAACTGATTGTTTTCGCTCATTTTTTAATCTTCCTCTCTCGTTTTATATGTTAGCTTTCTTTAACTTCGCCAAATGTGCCATAAACTTTTTGTTTCCTGCTTCGGAAAAGCTCACCAGCACTTCATAATCGGCCCCTGCTTCCCTTATATCCAAAACCTTTCCTACACCATATCTCGCCTGTTCGATCATGTCGCCGACGACAAAATCAAGTTTTTCCTTTGAAACGGGAACGCTTATCGGGTCGATTCGTTTTTTATATTGTGCCGAAAACGGCTTGTCAAAGCCTTGCTTCGCCGGCTGAGGGTTTTTCGCCTGAATTTTTCTTTCCGCCCCGCTGTTTATCAATTCTTTAGGGATTTCGCGCAAAAACCTTGAGGGTGCATTTGACACATAGGCGCCGTTGTGCCGCCTTATCACCGAATTTGAAAGGTAGAGCCGCTCCATCGCCCTCGTTATTCCGACGTAGCAGAGCCGCCGTTCCTCCTCCATTTCCTTTTCGGTTTCGCCTGAAACCGCACGATAGCCGGGGAAAATGTTTTCTTCAACCCCAACGATAAACACGTTCGGAAATTCCAAGCCTTTTGCGCTGTGAAGCGTCATCAAAACAACCGTGTCGTCGGTTTCGCTGTAGTTGTCGATGTCTGCGACGAGCGCCACATCCTCTAAAAACGCCGCAAGCGTCGGAGTTTCAGACTGTTTTTCAAACTCTGCCGCCTTTGAAATAAGCTCCTTTACGTTTTCCAGCCTGTCCTGCGAATCGTCATTGCCCGACGTTTTTTCAAACAGTAAGTTATCTAAATATCCCGTTTCGTCAATCACTTTCTTAATTAAATCGGAAACCGGCATGCTTTCGGAATCTGTTCTGAACATTTCCAGCATTTCAAGAAACACGCCGATTCTGTCGCTTGTTTTTGACTTTTTGCCCAACGCTTCCTCGGCGTTTTTAAGTGCCGCAAGAAAATTCATTTCTTCCTCAACCGCATATAATGTAATTTTTTCAATAGTCGTGTCACCGATTCCACGCTTCGGCACGTTTATTACGCGTTTAAGCGAAATTTCATCGTTTGGATTGGCAACCGCTTTCAAATAAGCAAGAACATCCTTTATTTCGCGCCTTTCATAGAATCGAATGCCGCCGAAAATTCTGTACGGCACGCCGTTTTTAAACAATGTTTCTTCTATAACACGTGACAGGGCGTTTGTTCTGTATAAAACCGCGAATTCGCTGTGCTTTTTGCCCAACTTAACCGCGCGAAGAATCGTGTCCATAACATAAATTGATTCCTGAATGTCCGTTTCTGCACGGAACAAATTAATCGAATCTCCCTCGCCCTTATCTGTCCAAAGCTTCTTTCCTTTTCTAGACGAATTATTTTTAATCACAGTGTTCGCCGCGTTAAGAATATTTCCTGTCGAGCGGTAGTTTTGCTCTAATTTTATGACCTTTGCGCCCGTGAAATCCTTTTCAAAATCGAGAATGTTATTAATATTTGCGCCGCGCCAGCCATAAATTGACTGGTCATCGTCACCCACCACGCACAAATTCTCGTATTTGGCGCTTAAAAATCGAATAAGCTGATATTGCGACGTGTTTGTGTCTTGATATTCATCGACCATTATGTATCTGAATCTATTTTGATATTTTTCTAAAACATCCGGATGCGTCGAGAAAAGCTCTACTGTTTTCATTATAATATCGTCAAAATCAAGCGCGTTGTTCGCGATTAGTCTTCTTTGATAAACCGAATAAATTTTCGCAATGGTTTTAAGGCGAAAGTCACCCTCCGACAGCATCGCCATGTCCTCCGGCGTAAGCAGCTCGTTTTTCTGGTTACTTATTTCATACATAACGCTTTTGGCGGGGAATTTCTTGTCGTCAATGTTGAGCTGTTTAATAACATCTTTTACAAGCCGTTCCGCATCCTGCGCGTCATAAATAGTAAAATTGCGGGAAAATCCCGTTTTTTCAACATCTATTCGCAATATTTTAACGCACATTGAATGGAACGTACTCACCCAAATGTCGGCGCCCGATGGAATAATGTTTTCAACACGGTGTCTCATTTCTTTGGCGGCTTTGTTTGTAAACGTAATCGCCAAAATGTTGTGCGGTCGCACGCCTTTTTCCACTAAGTGAGCCATTCTGTGAACAAGCACACGTGTTTTTCCGCTTCCCGCACCAGCAAGCAGAAGCAGCGGTCCTTCAGTTGTTTCGGCGGCTTCGCGTTGTTTCGGGTTAAGGTTATCAAGTAATTCCGACATTTTTTTCATTCCTTCTTCAAAATAACAATTTTCGATAGGTATTATGATAACATTTTTTTTAGTTGTATACAAGTCCAAATAAAGGTCAAAACTATAATCACAACTTTTGGAAGAAGGTTTTTGATTATGATTTCAGAATCCCACGACCCAAAACGGCACAAAACAAAAAACAGGCTTTGCGCGAATTACAAAGCCATGGAAGGTTGCTTTAGCCCGTTTATGATTAGAACAGTCGGCGCAAATTGCAAGGAGTGTGTTTATTTCTCTTCGAAAAACTGCGGCGTTGATTTGTCTAAAGGCTACCTCTAAAGGGGTTTATTTGTCTTAGTTCAAAAGGTCTTGACCGTAGGTATAAAACGCCCACGGAATTGTCGGCGGGCAAAACCCAAGGCTTTTGTAATTCTCATATCCAAAATCCTCAAGCTCCGGATACTCGCTTTGTCCGGCATAGTCCTCTGAAATTAACGTTGTTTTTATTTCTGCGTTTTCCAAAGTCAGCTGATCAAACTGATAAGCGCCCATATGCGCAAAAAACGCTATAAGACCGCCTTCGCCGTTGACCAATAAATTCGCGCGCCCATAAAAACCGCATTGTATTACTTCGCCGTCGTCAATCGTGTAAAAATGATAATGTTCTCCCGCCCCTGAGCTTCCTTCATACAAAATAAGCTCGGGAACACCGTCTCGGTCAATATCGTATAACGCGTAGTGATGATCCGTGAATATATAATCCGAGTCCTCAATACAGGAAAACGCATTTGATTTCATAATTTCTTCCATATACAAAGAAATATACTCTTCCTCAACAATGTCAAAGCTTTCCCATGTCGAGGCGTCATCTTCCTGCGAAAGATATTTCACTACTCTTTTTGTTTGTTGCAGTGTATTATTATAGTCTATGCCGTACACCTCTGACAAAAGTTCACTTGAACAGCCTGAATCTGCTAAATATGAACACAGCAATATTCTATTGTACCCGTAAACATTTTCGCTGTAAATAAGCTTATCCCTAACTATTTTGCCGTCGGAACAATATATGTTTGTATACCCTTCGTTTTCGTTATAGAGCTGTATTACGGGAAGCCCTTCTTTATTTTCAAAGACGGTTATAAATTTATAGCGGTAGCTATAATATCTATTTCCCGCGCTTACTTTAGATTCGTGCAGAATTTGCGCTAATTCCCCGTCTTTATATGTCCATATTTCAAATTCATATGTATCTTCGGCGGGAAAATCATAACTTTCCAAATATAAACCGCCATTATCGGTTTTTTCCATTTCACCGTTCGAGTAAGCAACGAACAAATCCTTTGTTCCATCGCCATCAAAATCCATTAGATTAACTACGCAAACGCCGTTAAGATAACTATGTCCTTCAAAAATTCTCTCTGTATTATTATAATCATAAAGCGAACACGTTCCATATTTCTCGGCTAATTCAACATACTTGCCGTAATAAGCTTCTTCCTCATGCGAAAAGTTCTTCTCCGTTTCTTCAGTTTTAATTTCTTCCGTTTCAATGTTTCCGCATGATGTCGCCGCGATTACGACAAAGAGAAAAACAAACAAATATTTTTTCATTTATAATATCAACTCCCTAAAATTTTCAATCGTAAAATCCGCAAGCGACAAATCCTGCTCGCCAGAGCTTGCGTTAATATAACCGACACACCTAATCCCCGCGGCGACCGCCGCCTTAACACCGTTTGATGAATCCTCAACAACGACACATTCTTCCGCCGAAATGCCGTGTCTTTCCACTGCCGCAAGAAAAATGTCGGGGGCAGGCTTACCCCTTTCCATGTTTTCGCCGCTTATTATAAAATCAAAAAACTCAGAGCCGCCAAGCCCTATTTTCTCTAACATTCGCCGAATGAATGACGGGCTTGACGACGAGGCGACCGAGCGGGAAATTCCACGCTCTTTAAAACTCTTCAAAACATCGGCGGCAAATTTCGAAGCCATTAAATCGCTTGTGTCAATAAGCCCTTCCGATATTTCCGAATACATTTCCACTAATTTTTTAACGTCCGTTTGAATCAACAAATCTTTTTTATATCCCGCCCATTTGTCAGCGACCGAGACCCCCGCATATTTCTGCACGATTTCAGGATCGAATCCCGACACGCCGCAGTTTTCCAAAACAAGCCTGTCCGCCTCAAAGTGAAGCGGCTGGCTGTCGACCAAAACACCGTCCATGTCAAAAATTACTGCTTTGGTTTCTTTCATTCTAAAACTTCAACCCTTTCAGCGACGCAAACGGATTATCCTTTTCATCTTTAACGTCGGTTTTGTTTAATTTATCAATATAATCCTTAACCTCGCGCTTTGAGAGCTTGTCGTTTTCTTCCTTGCGCCGTTTTTCATAAGCGTCAAACTTCTCACTGAAACCACAGCCGCAAACGGCGCGGCGTTTCTCACCTTCGCCGACCAAATCGAGATTCTTTCCGCAATGAGGGCAGCGTGTTCGAGTGGTTTGCGAAACGCTCATTCTCGAGCCGCATTCCCTATCTTGACAAACAAGCATCTTCCCTTTTTTGCCCGCAACCTCAAGCATCGGCAAGCCGCACTCAGGGCAGCGGGTCGAGCTTAAATTGTCATGGCGAAAGGTTTCCGTACTGTTTTTAATGTCCTTTATTATTTCGCCTGTATATTTTCTTATCTCGCGCAAAAATTCGTCTTTTTTAATTTCACCCTTAGATATTTTCGTGAGCTTTTGTTCCCAAATCCCCGTCATTTCGGGTGATTTCAAATCTTTCGGGCAAAGCGTTAAAATTTGCCTACCTTTGGACGTTGTGAAAATGTCCTTGCCTTTTTTCTCAAGCATAAAGCTTGCGAAAAGCTTTTCTATAATGTCGGCTCGTGTGGCGACCGTTCCGAGTCCGCCCGTTTTCTCAAGCGTGCTCGCCAGCGCCTTGTCGTCTGTCTCCATATATTTGGCGGGGTTTTCCATTGCTGAAAGAAGTGTCGCTTCGTTAAACGGCGCGGGAGGGCTTGTCTTTCCTTCTGTCAGCTTAAAACCCTTAACACCCACTCTGTCACCGCTCACAAGCTTCGGAAGCATCTGCTCTTTAATTCCGCTGTTATCCTTGTCGGAATTGTCGTCATCGTCGTCTGAACCCTTATAAACTTCCATATAACCATTTTTCAGAACAGTTTTCCCTTTGGCGACAAACATTTCGTTTCCGATCCTGACCTTGATTGACGTTTGTTCATATTCAAATGGCGGATAGAAAACCGCCAAGAATCTCGTCACAACCAAATCATAAATTTTCCGCTCGCGTTCGTCAAGGTCTGACAAATCCACTGGCTGCTCGGTCGGAATAATCGCGTGGTGATCGCTTACCTTTGAGTTGTCGACAAAGCTGTTGTTTGTTTTAATCGGAGCTCTTAAAATTTGCATACACATTTTCGCGTATTGCTTCACCGCGCACGCCTTAATTCTTTCAGAAAGCGTCGGAACGACATCCGTCGGAATATAACGAGAATCGGTTCTGGGATATGTCAAAATTTTATGCCGCTCGTAAAGATTTTGCATTATTGAAAGCGTGTCCTTCGGCGAAAATCCATAACGCTTGTTCGCGTCACGCTGAAGCTCGGTTAAATCATAAAGCTTCGGCGGCATTTTTTTCTTCGCCATCTTTATTACGTCCTTAACCGTTCCTGTCGTAATGCTTTTCACATCGTTCATCACGCCGTCAATTCGTTCTTTGTTGAAGCAACGCGAGCTGTTTGCACTATCCACCCATGTCAAACCAAATGCCTCGGCTTTTGCCGTCACGGCGTTTGCGGTTATTCCGAAAAACTTTTTCGGAATGAATTTGCGAATTTCATCCTCGCGTTTGGCAATTATGGCTATAGTCGGCGTTTGAACCCTTCCGCATGAAAGCTGTCCGTTGAATTTCGTCGAAAGACAGCGTGTCGCGTTAATTCCGACAAGCCAATCAGCCTCTGCGCGCGCTTTTGCCGAATCGCGCAAGCCGTCATAGAGCTTGCCGTCTTTGAGGTTAGCAAACCCTTCTTTAATCGCTTTATCGGTGACAGAAGAAATCCACAATCTCTTTATAGGCTTGTTGCATTTCGCTTTTTCTATAATCCAACGCGCGACAAGCTCGCCCTCGCGCCCTGCGTCGGTCGCTATTATGATAGTTGAAACATCTTTCCTGTGCAGCAATGTGTTGACCACGCCATATTGCTTCGACGTTTGCGGAATGACATTAAGCCGCATTTTGTCGGGCATTATCGGCAAGTCGTTGATTTCCCACTTTTTATATTTCTTGTCATATGCTTCGGGGTCGGCGAGCGTCACCAAATGCCCAAGCGCCCACGTCACGACATATGACGAGCCTTCCATGCAGCCGTTTCCGCTCGGTCGGCAACCTAAAACTCTGGCAATATCCCTGCCGACAGATGGTTTTTCTGCGATAACCAATGATTTCATTTGTAAACCTCGTTTCTATTAAAAATCTAACACAAAAACAAATTCCAAAATCCCATTATAACCAAAAATGCCGCAAATATCAATCCCCAGCCCGGAAGCAGGAGAATCGCCAGCATTCCCATCCCCATGGACAGCATAACAAGTCCCAATATTTTTCTGCCGTCAATTCGTTTTCTCTTTCCCGACATGATTTCGCACCTCCACACCGTAATATAGTATATTACGCATGGAAACGACGAATTGAGCTTATTCATACTGTTTAATTTGAAACTACATCATAAATCCAATTATTAATACCGCCGAAATCGCATATGTTGGTGTAACCCATTTCTGTAAGCAGTTTGGCAGCTTTTTCGCTTCTGCCGCCTCCTTGGCAGTAAACCAATATAAGCGCGTTTTTGTCGGGCAATTCCGACAAGGCGCGGGTTTCTATTTCGGTGGAGGGAATCAGCAATGCGCCCTTGATGTGTTTCTCATTAAATTCATTTTCATTGCGAACGTCCAACAGAACATATTGTTCCCCGCCATCCATGATTTGCTTTGCTTCCTCGGGCGAAAGTTTGTGATATTCCGCTTTATCGATTGTTCCGGCGATTCGTTCGATTCCTGCTCTAAGCTGACTCTCACCTATCATTCCGATGATTTCATCAACAAGGTTTCCCTCTGCGTCGATGAAAACCGTCTTCGGTATCGCCGTCAGGTTGAATTTCCTTGATGCTTCCTGCGTCGTGTCGTAATAAACAGGGAATGAATAACCCTCGCCCGCGACATAAGCAGCACCTGTCTCCTTTGTTTCACGACCGCCGTCAACCGCATCGATCATCATAAAGCTGACGTAATCTCCAAGCTCGGTAAACAGTTTCTCAAACTCGGGCATTTCCTCTTTGCAGGGCGGACACCAGCTCGCCCAAAAGTTTAGAACAACAGGTTTTCCAATCATGTCTGAAAGCTTTATGTCATTTCCGTCCGCGTCTTGAACGGTAAAATCCGCTGTTGAGCTTAGTTTGGAAATGTCAATGTCGTTGACAATCTCTATTGGGTTTTCCTTTCCCTTAAATTCATTGTAAAGCAACGTCGCGACGGCAATTACAGCGACAAAAATCACCGCGAGTAATATTGTTTTAAATTTCATAGTAATTCCTCCTCGTTGGGCGTATAATCGCCTGTAACCTCAATAACATTACCATCCGGATCTGTCAGTTGGAAATAATAATACGGAGCGACATTGCACACATACTTAATTCCCGTAACATTTTCCGAAATATTAAGCCTTTTCACTCTTTCATGTTCGCTTCGCAAATTCTCATCCCAAAAATTCAAAACAAACTTATTAGTGTTTGGGGCGAGTGCTATTCTTTTCAAAGCATCAAACCCCTCCGAATATTCACCCTTATGAACCACCTTATCGGGGTTTTCTGTGTCAAAATGACCGTTCATAAGCGAAATATTATGACCCTCGAAAACAAACTGCGCAAATCTGTCCATGTTTTTGCTTGTCACCGTCATTTCCAAAAGCTTTTCGTAAAACTCAATGGATTTGTTGAAATCATTTACGATTAAATAAATAGACCCTAAGTGCATGACACCCTCCTTTAGACGATAAAATCACATTACAAATCGTTTCTATGTTTCGATTTACTTAAAACCAAGATCATTCATAATGCTGATAAAATTAGTCGAATAGTTTATATTGACTATAATAACCGCAATAGCTGCCCCGATAATAAAAGCCGCAACAGATATGATAAAATATTTTTTAGTAAGCACCGATTAAGGTAACCTTACAAAAAACTTACGAAAGCAAAACGTTCGCTCCAAGCTATTTTTCTTCGAAAGGCTACCTCTATAGCATTTCCATTTGACATAAGCTATTT
>JGI994J12354_10002421_pt1 | contig 18253 bp, 14 predicted proteins | sample IntmicLarv3ML3BL_FD_12354 | JGI IMG/M metagenome (IMG submission 12354)
GTATGGCTGCTTTCCACGGGGATCGATGTGGTCAGCGAGCTTCAGTCAACGATGCACATTCGTCAGGGCGTAAAATTCTCAAACGGCAATCCTCTAACGGCTGAGGATGTTATGTTCACCATGGAGCTCAACGCTGCCAACGCGCGTTCCTTCCTGAATGTCAAGGGCATCGACATCGAAAAAACCAGTGTTATTGACGACTACACTATTGACCTTTGGTATACCGAGTTTAACGCAGCTCAGGAACCGGGCTTCAGCCAGATGTCAATAATGGATAAGGAATCCTATGACGAGGTTGCAATGGGCACCAACCCCATTGGGACAGGTCCCTATGTAATTACGGAGCACATCGTTAATAGTCATGTTGTAGCGGAAGCACGCGATGATTATTGGGGCGACGCTCCGGGCACGAAAAAAATCGTCTTTAAGGTAATCGATGAGGATTCACAGCGAATCAATGCTCTCGAAGTGGGCGATGTCGACGTAGCGAGCATATCTCTCAAAGACGCTGAATTCGTAGAATCTCTCGGTTATACTGTCCAGAGCACCAGCGCCGCTATGCCGATCACTGTTAACTTCAACATGACAGAGGGCGGTGTGCTTGGTACGAAGGAAGCGCGTTGGGCTGTATGCCACGCAATTGACCGTCAGGCAATTGTCAACATCATCTATTACGGCAGATCCAGCATCCTCGACTGGCCTATCTCGCATAGTGTAACCGATTTCGAATCAAGATTTATAAACCAGCATGAAACCTATACAATAGGATACAATCCTGAACGTGCCCGTGAACTCGCCGAGCAGTCAGGTCTTGTAGGAAAGACCGTTCGTCTTATTACAAACGGTTCATCAGACTGGATCACGATTTCTGAAATCATACAAAGCAATCTTGAGGAGATCGGAGTTAATGCGGATATCATCAACTATGATCAGGCGACATATTTCTCAATAATCATGGATGAGAGCAACTTTGATCTCGCTGTATTTAATCCGGCAGCAACGAGTATGATGGCTGTTGACACATTTGGAATGTACCTTACTTTCGTTCCGCAGGGTTGGTCAGGACCGCAACGCGAGCTCTACGGGCAGCTGAGCACAAAAGCACTTGCCACACAGGATGCCGCCGCGCGCGGCGATATGATTGCCGAGTATCTGCCCATTTTCGTTGATAATTGCCCATGGTTCGGCCTTTGCGAGGGTCTGTCAATGAGAGCTGTCTCAAGCGACCTCCGCGGAATCGATGAACTGTCATTAGGCGGAAATCTGCGTTACTCGAAACTATCCTTTGCGTCTTAAAAAGCAGGATTCTGCTTCCATCCCGCGGAGAGGCATAAACAGTAACGACTAAAGATACATAGTTAATAAAAACCACTCACACAGGTCGGATCATTAAAAATCCGCTCTGTGTGAGCTTTTTTCGTCACATTCCACGGCGCACCAAAGCGGCAGCAAGCGGTGCTCTGTCACTTGGGAATGCTAAAACCTGTTCTCATTTCTGGAAATTATATCGTTTTGCAGGTCTCTGCCCAGTTCAACAAAGTATGCCGAATATCCTGCAATCCTGACAACAAGGTTGCGGTGAGCAGCCGGATCCTCCTGCGCGGCACGCAGTGTGTCGGTATCAACAACATTATACTGACACTCAAGCCCTCCGTTTTCAAAGTATGTCTTGGTCATATCACGCAGCTTTGCAATACCGTCCTCTCTGCTCAGCACAGAAGGATGCATACGAATGTTGAGCGCTAATCCATCCATGAAACGCGACTGATCCCAACACACCGACGACGCAAAAATCGCAGTCGGTCCGTTTTTGTCGCGCCCTTGAGCCGGGCTGATCGCATCCGCTATCGGCTCGCCCGCTCTTCTTCCGTCCGGTGTCGCCCATGAGACTTCACCCTGCGGGATATGGTCAGCCGCGCTGTACATACCGCCCTTATAAACCTTCGAGCGCTGTGACGAGACTTCACTGCACAGTGTGTAGTAAAAATCGACAATCCATTTCAGCTCATCATCAACATAAGGATCGGCGTTGCCATAGTGCGGAACCTCGGCAAGAATCATTTGACGCAAGGGTTCATGCCCTTCCCAGTCAGCCATAACGGCGTCATATAATTCTCTTGTTGTACAAAGCTTCTTATCGAAGCACATGTATTTAATTGTCGAAAAGCTGTCCGCTATCGTCGCAAACCCGACTGCCGTGCCGCCATAAGAATTATACTTACAACCACCTTCGGCACAGTCCTTGCCCTGCTCCATGCAGCCTTCCATTGAGATTGAAAGGTTTGCAAGGGGTTTGTTATACGGCATCATATATTCCGCATAGTTATTTATTGTGATGTACCACTTGAAGAGATACCGCGAGAGCTTCTCAAAGGCATCCCGCACCTCCTCAATTGAGTTCATCTCATAAAGATATCCCGACCTTGCCGCCAGCGGTGCCTGCTTGCCGTTCATCGGATTTATTCCGTCGTTTATTGCCATTGACAGCACGATAGCCCACCAGAGCCCTGTGTGTGCAGCTCCCATCCCGTTGCCTGCCGGATAATCGTTTCCGGAGCCTACGACCTCCTGACATCCGATTAGACTGTAGTCGCGTGCGTCCTCAAGCGAAAACTCAAGCTCACGCATCAGCCCGGCAATTATGACCTCGTCATTTTGAAACAGCGGCAGACCTCCGACAAGCTTCGATGTCGCAAGCGCACAATCCCACAGCTCATCAGGCGTATCCTTGTGAACACGCAGCGATACCGTGGGGTCATGAAGGCGGAGACGTCCAACCGTTTCAAGCACCATATATGTCACCGGATTTGACGCATCCTCACCGGTTGCGGGAATAACCCCGCCGATTGTAGTGTGCTGATATGTGTTTCCTATTCCGGATACGCGTGACATCTTACTGAGGTCGCCCTCATAATATGTGTTTGCTTTAAGGAAGAATGCATCGACAAGCTCCTGAGCCTCATCCATCGTCAGCCTTCCCTCTTCGAGATCTCTCTTTAGGAAGGGCCACGTATACTGGTCAAAACGTCCCAATGACGGTCCGGGGAACCCGTTATCCAGCATAAGGTAGAGCTGATACAATAGTGTCGCCTGACATGCCTCGCGGAATGTTCGTGCGGGATTTTCTGATATCCAGAAAAGGCTGTCTGCCATCAGTTCAAGCTCTGCCTTGCGTGCGGGATTCTGCTCAGCCTCCGACTTTTGCTTTGCAAGCTCGCCGTAGCGTCTGACAAGGGTTGTCGCCGCATCACAGGCTATGACGACGGATTTGTAGAACATGTATTTTGACATGTCGTTACCCATAACATTTCCGTCACGTTCATCAATCCAGTCCTGAGCCTGCTTGCGTATCGCTCCGTATCCCACGTTTATAATTTTAGGGAAGCCCGGCGTTAGATGCCCCGGCGGAACCAGTGCGTTGGGTCTTCCCGGTCCGTAATCGCTTGCTCCGAGCTCGATAAACTCTGCCGCACCGTCAGGGAGCCATTCATCCTTATAGTGCGATGAGAGCTGTTCAAGCTTGGGAACCACATCCCTGAGGGTATCCAGATCCTCCTGAGATATAGAAAGCCTCAGCTCCTGATTTTCCCCGTTGCGCCATATACCCTCTGCATCCTTAGTCCATTCCTTCTCAATATCCACAAACATCGCCCAGCTTTGCCCGCTTGTAGAGAAGGAATATTTCCCCTTGCCTCCGACAAAGAAATCGTCGTCCTCAATTCTCAGCTCGAGCCTCTCATAAATATACTTTGTTATCGATGGTCTGCTGATAATGGGAACCATACCGCCGTATTTCAAAAATGCCTCAAGACGAAGGTTCAGCCTTTGCGGGTCGGCGCGGAGCACTCTGTCGCGGATTCTCTCTCTTATCGTCCATATTCTGTCGGTATACGGCTTAAATTGATACACATTTCTCACTCCCTTGTAGATTAGTTTTTGTACTGCGCTATCTAATAAACTGCCATAAAGACACAACCGCTGCAGATGGTGACACATTGGCCCATCTGCAGCGGCAAAGATCAATCACATATTCCGGTAATCTAATCAGTATAGCAACCTATCTTGCCTGTAGACAGATCAAAGGATACTCTTGGATGAATTACCAAATCGTTAAAGAATCGCTTTCTGCTGTTAATTATAAAGCGGCTTCATGAGATAGTAATATACGCCGCCGTTTGTTCTGTATACGAAGGAATCGGGATCAATTCCGTCTGCGACAACTGTCGTTGTTTGAATATCGCATATGGCATAACCTAGTGCCTGACCGTTATAGGCCTTCATCATCTCATAGGTCATATCATTGCGTTCCTTCAGATCCGGAGTTGCAAAGTATGAATAGCTGTACGGCAGATACCAGTCCTGACCCTCAAATGCGCCCGGTGTTGTGCAGATCAGTGAAGTGCGGATGCCCATGATCATCGGGCTTGCAACGTGATAACCGGGGTTAATGCCCAGACCAAGTCTCATATTCCATGAGGATGCGGTAACGTCCTCTCTGCTGAGTGTTGAAGCGGTAGCGGGGTCATAGGATACGATCTGGACTTCAACGTCGATCTCCTTTAGCATTGTCTGCACCATCTCAGCCATCAAAACATACTCCGCCGAACCGTTTGTCATCAGCTTGATTGTTTGACCGGCAAGCCCGGAGCTCTGTGCAAGCTGTTTGGCAAGCTCAAGATCATAACCGATCGAATAAATCTCGCCGACGTTGTCGTAACGCTCTTCAAAGTCACAGTTTAGATAGCTGTTTGGCATGTTACATATATTTGCCATACCATAATAGACGACATCGATGATCGCCTGCCTGTCGAGTGCGTGACAAATTGCTTTACGGGCATCGATTTCACCCAGAGGTGTACCCTTGCTGATATTAAAGCCGACTTGAGCATAGTTGGTGTCGTAGAAGCTTATCGCATTGAGTCCCGGCAGGCTCTTAAGATGCTCAACATCCTGGTTTGCTACACGGTTTACAAGGTCAACCATTCCTGTTTCAAGAGCATTATTCATCTGTGACGGTTCGCTCATGATACGGAAATTGATATTCTTGAACGCCGGCTGCACATCCCCCCAATAATCATCACGGGCTTCGAGGAAGAGGTGGCTGTTGACGACATATTCCTTGACTGTGTATTGTCCTGTTCCGATAGGATTCGTGCTGACGGTGCTCTCATCAAATGTATCCTCATCATAAATCAGAACATCCGATAAAATACCCCATTGCCCGATATGGAAGTCATCCCAGATAAAGCGGATCGTATAATCATCGATAATTTCCGATTTATCCATATTCATCAGCTGACCTCTGGAGGCTCCGTTCATTGCGCTGGCTTGAACCTTACGAATTGAAAAAACGACATCGTTCGCAGGCAAACGGGCTGCCGTTTGAGAACTTGATGCCTTCCTTCAAGTGTAGGATCCACTCAGTGGTTGAGACTTTTTCAAAGCTCTCAGCCAGGAGGAATTCAACATCATCGATTTCCGGCAGCAGTTTAAACTGAGCCCAGAGCGGTTCATTCACGAGACCGAGTGCATGAAACAGCTCTCCCGCTGTATTCTCATGAGCAAGCGTACCGTAATCTGTCGTTGCTACTACGGTGAGAGTGTCTTTCACCGGCGTCTTGCCGGTAGCGGTGTTGCCTTGATTTGAGCCTGCGTCATTTGTGGTTGTCGTTGCGCCTGTGTCGCCTGTGGTTGCTGCGGTAGTATCTGTGCTTGATGTGGAAGTCGAATCTGCCCCGCCCTTGTCTCCGCCGTTGCAGCCCGCGACGACAGAACCCAACATCACCAAACACATCAGTATTGCCAATATTCTTACTTTCTTCATTTTTTCCTCCTATTATTCTTGTCTCTATATTATTGATTGCACTTGCAACAGGACACAAAATGATCCGGATTGACCTCTCTCAAGACCTGCGGCTCGGAGCACTCCTCCGAGGCATATTGACAGCGATCCATAAACCTGCATCCGGGCTTAGGGTTAATCGGCGAGGTTATCTCACCTTGCATAATTATACGTTTTTTCTTGTTTAAAAGGCTCGGAACCGGAATTGCCGAGAGCAGCGCCTGAGTGTAGGGGTGCAGTGTGTTCTTGAAAAGCTCATCCGAGGGTGCCTTTTCAACCATCTGCCCCAGATACATGACCATGATATCATTCGAAATGTATTTTACAACCGAAAGGTCATGTGTCACGAACATATATGCCAGATTGAATTCCTCCTGCAGGTCAAGCAGAAGGTTTATTATCTGTGCCTGAATTGAAACATCCAGAGCCGAAACCGGCTCATCGCAAACAATGAATTTTGGTTTCAAAGCGAGCGCTCGCGCGACTCCGATGCGCTGACGGCGGCCGCCGTCAAGCTCGTGTGGGTAAGAATCAGCAAAACGTGCCGCGAGACCGACAGTATCCATAAGTCTTGCCGTTTCTGCCCGAATCTCCGTTTTACTCATTGCCCCTTGAATGACGAGCGGCTCCGAAATTGTTTCACTGACCGACATTCGGGGGTTCAATGATGAATAAGGGTCTTGAAATATGATCTGCATATTATCGCGGACATAATCGAGGTCTTTTCCCGATGGTTTTGAGATATCCTTACCGTTAAATGCGATATTACCTTCTGTCGGATTCACCAGATGGAGTATTGTGCGCCCGAGCGTAGTCTTGCCGCACCCGGATTCACCGACGACGCCAAGTGTCTTACCCTCACTGAGTGAGAAGGTAATATCATCAACTGCATGCAGCCATCCGTCTCCGGCTTTAAAGTATTTTTTAAGGTTCTTCACCTCAAGAAGTTCCGACATCAGTTTCTCACCTCCGTTAAAAAGCACTTGGAGAAATGCCCCTCGGAAATCTCGACCGAGTCGGGTGAACTAAGGGAGCATTTATCCATCGCGTCAGGACAACGCTCGCAGAAGGTGCACCCCTTCGGCAGATTTGTCGGGTCAGGCATAAGCCCCATAATCGGCTTTAGCCTCCGTTCTGTCGATTCGAGTTTTGGCAGCGAGTTGAACAAGCCGAGTGTATATGGGTGTGCCGGCTCATTGAATATATGCGCTACCGTGCCGTGCTCAATTATTTCGCCGGCATAGATGACCGCGACCGAGTCACAGCAATCCGCAACGACTCCAAGGTCATGTGTTATCAGAACTATCGATGTGCCGAGCTTTTCCTTTAGTGACTGCATCATCTCAAGCACTTGAGCCTGAATCGTAACATCAAGCGCTGTCGTCGGTTCATCGGCAAGCAGCAGCTCAGGATTGCACGCCAGAGCCATCGCGATAACGACGCGCTGCTTCATCCCACCGGAAAACTGAATGGGGTATTCCTTATATCTTTCAGCCGGTATTCCCACCATTTCAAGCATTTCACANGCTCGAAGCTCAGCTTCGGCTCGTGTGACCTTGTTGTGCAGCGCAACGGCTTCGGCGATCTGAAAGCCAACCTTTTCGATAGGATTGAGCGCCGTCATGGGGTCTTGAAAGATCATTGCTATTTTATCGCCGCGTATCTTCCGCATTTGCGACTCTGAAATCCCCATTATGTCCTGATCTTGAAATGTTATCTTACCGCTGCAGAATTTGGCGGGAGGGGTCTGAAGGATACGCATTATTGCACGGGCGATTGTGGTCTTTCCTGCACCGGTTTCGCCCACCAAGCCGATCGTTTCACCTTTTTTTACAGTGAGGTCAATTCCGTTCAGAGCGTGGATAACGGCTTCGTCAGTGTGGTATTCGACGACCAGATCTTTGATTTCAAGTAAATTTTCAGCCATTTCACACACCTCTAATTCTTAAGCCGCGGGTCGAGTGCATCACGAAGTCCGTCGCCCAGGAGATTAAACGAAAGGACAGTTACCATGACACAAATTCCCGGATACAGCGCAAGCGTCGCATGATCTCTCATTACATTTCTTGCATCCGATATCAGCGCTCCCCACTCAGGGATGGGCGGCTGAGCTCCTAAACCAATGAAGCTGAGCCCCGCTCCGGAAAGGATACCGAGCCCTATGCTCATCGTTATCGATACGATCAGGGGCGCTATTGAATTTGGGATGATATGCTTCGTGATGATGCGGAAATTGCTTGCCTTAATTGATTTCGCGGCTTCAATATACTCCATCTCGCGAATGGTCAGAATTGAAGCGCGCATGAGACGCGCGGGACCGGGCACCATACTTATACCTATCGCCAGTATGGCGTTTCTCAGGCTCGGACCCATTATAGCCGCGAGCACGACACATAACAAAAACATCGGTATGCTTTGATAAATATCAAGCACACGCATTATTATTGTGTCTGTCCATGAGCCGAAATATCCCGCAATAGCCCCGACAATAATACCAATGACAGCGGAAATAGCTACCGCAATGATACCGAGCTGAAGCGACTGGCGCGAACCATAGATGATCCTGCTTAAAATATCACGTCCCTGTCTGTCACATCCCAGCAGATGCTCGGCACTGGGCGGAGCAAATGATTTCTTGAAATCTGACGTATCATACGAATATGGGGCAATTATCGGAGCAAAAATAGCTATAAGAAGAATCGCAATGATAATAAAAAGTGAGACCATTGCCGCTTTATTCTTCTTTAAACGCCGCCAAACCTCATTGAATTTCGAGTTTTTCTTCTTTTTCTTAATAACCTCATCCACTTTACATACCTCCCTTCTCAGCTTTTTTTCTTACTTCTGGAATACTGCGAGCGAATTCTCGGGTCAACAATCGCAAATATAACATCGATCAGCAGNANCACGACGGCAAACAATGCCGACATGAAAAGCACACTGGTTTGAATGACCGGATAGTCTCTCGCCTGCAGTGCTGAAAGAGTATAAACGCCTAGCCCCGGTATAGAGAAGATAACCTCAGATACCATCGAACCGCCCATCGCCATACCAAATATTCCGCCGACGACCATTATGACGGGGATGATGGCATTTTTGAGCGCGTGCCTGTAGAGTACCTTTCTCTCAACCTGACCCTTGGCACGCGCCGTTGTTATGAAGTCCTGCCTGATGACCTCCAGAAGATTTGATCTCGTCTGTCTGGCGATTGTAGCTGCAAACCCCAGCGCACCTGTGAGCGTCGGCAGCAGCCAACCCTTCCATGTATCGACGCCGGAGGGCGGCAGGAGACCAAGTCTGACACACAGGAGTTGAATCAGCATCAACGCAAACCAGAAGTTCGGCATTGAAACACAAAACAGTGAGGCAAAAATCGCTGCGTTATCCTTCCACGAATACTGATGCGTCGCGGCATAGACTCCAAGCGGGATACCGAGCAATATCGCCAGACTCATGCTAAAGAGTATCAGCATCAGTGAATATGGATATCGCTGAAATATCTCCTCAATTACACCTCGTCCTGTCCTGTAAGACGTGCCAAAATCACCGCGCAGGACACCGGTGATGTAATTCGCATATCTTACAATAAACGGGTCGTTTAGCCCCAGCTCCTCACGAATACGCTCCACCTGAATCTCATCGACATTATCGCCGACCATCAGTCTGACCGGATCGCCCGGTGTGAGGACTATGAAGAACTGTACAATAAGCGTAATGCCCAGTAAGGTCGGTATCATAAGAAGCAAGCGCTTAACAATGTACCTGAGCATTTTATCCCTCCCTGTATTATCGTTATATTATCTAAGACAATTCGTAGATTCATCTTTCGTAATACGCGCAAAATAAAAAAGGACTACCTTGTTTGATGTTATTGATGTATCCTAATATCGTGGAATAATGGACAAATGCTAGCTGATTATAATCACTGGATTTGTGTTTGTCAACAAAACCTCTCAGTTTTTATACTTATATTTAACTCATATTTTACAAATATAACGTAATATATTGCTAAAACGGCGTAATTAACAGTAGTAATTGCAATTGTGCCCGTGCAAGCATCATGTGCCGCATTGTCGCGGCAACGCTGCTCCAGGCGGTCCTACCGACCGAGCGCGCGTCCTTGCACGCACGGTCGGCGCTCCACCGTCCTTGGTTGCGCTGACGAACCGCTTCCGCAGCATTACCGCGACGATGCTTAGGGCAGCACTGAACAGTCATCGACGATAGAAATATCACCAAACAGAGCGAAACTCTGGCAGTTTCATTAAGCCACAGTCAAAGGAGAGTTTCGCAGGAGTTGTAAGCCATGCTTGTCTCAATCCCCGGTTTCGCATCACTCAGGCTTCACGAAGCATTTGCCGCAAATGTTGCAGCGCTTTTTATCGTTGAATTTACACATACGAACATTATCGCCGAGGTAGCTGTACTGCTTCGAGCCTGCAAAGGGCCCCTTCTCTATCAGGTTCGGTGTTTGGTTTATTGTCCCCCATGTGCCGGACAGGAACGCAGCCTGGAAGATGAGGGGCTTCTTCATATTGCGGAAGTAAATCGGGCAGTGCCAGACATTCGCGGGAACGCGGACGACTGTCGGTTTGGTTATAATCTTGCTTTCCATGTGGTCAGGGTCGTCGCCAAAGAGGAATTCTATCTCGCAGTCGAAATCAAAGATATTCATCGGGTCGGCACCCATAAAGAAGATATACTCCTCCGCTCCCTGATGGATGTGCGAATCCTCCATGTTGTTGTCGCCTGCAAAAACCTGCCAGCCGACATGATATGTTGCGTCCTCCATGTATGTCTCTCCGCGGAAATATGCCTGCGGCGAGGGGCACCATGCGCCCCATTTCGTCTCCTCCTTAGGAATGGCAAGCACCTTTTTGGCAAGCTCGGTTGAAAGCGGAGGTTTCGGAGCCTTTAGCTTTGTGGCATCAGAATAGGGCTTTGATTTATAGTCGGGGGTGATAACGCACTCTGTGCTCATCGGCGACTTGCTTGCATCGTAAGCGCCTTTATCCGAATAGGATTCAATTCCATCCTCATTTATGACTTTCCACTCGACATATTTGTAAGGAAGCTCCGGTAATTCGTCACGGTGTGAAAAACAATAACCGCAGAAATCACATTTTTTATCCTGCTTGAATCTGCAATATCTCACTGCTTCCTCACCCGAATAGAGATATTGCAGCTCGCCGTCGTTACGCCTGACATGCTTGACGAGCCCCGACTTGCCCGAAAGCATCACAGCCTGGAAAAGCAGCGGCTTATCGATGCGCACAAAGTTGAGCGGACTGTGCCACCACCCCTTGGGGAGCTTGATTATTGTCGGTTCGGTTATGATGATCTTCTCCATCGTTTCAAGTGTCTCACCCAGATAAAAATGTGCTTCCGCATCAAATGAGTCAAACACGTCCGGAAGCTTGGCCCCCAGAAAGACAAGATATTCGTCCTCCCTGTGAAAATGCGGCTCTGTCTCAAGAAAGACCGGCGCCTTAAACACCTGGAAACCGACATTCATCGCAGCGCCGGGGATATCCCTGTCGCCGCGAAAATATGCCTGCGGCGAATGGCACCAATCACCCCAGCTTGTCTCCTGCGGGACAAATTCATAAAACAGCTTCTCATATTTTTCTTGCATATTATCTTTTTCCCTTCCGTTTTAATTTGCTAAACCGCCCCTCTTTACCGGTTGTTGTATCGAGGGACGGTTTGTCTTAATTGTTAAGCGGCTTATATTCAGTTATATGCGTTATTTCCAGCTCATGTCATAGATGTAGAAGTTTCCACCAAGCATATTCTTCATCCCTTGAAGATCAGGTGAGGTTGCGGATGCACCTACGACCTCACATATACCGTACCACGGGACAAATTCCGAATGCAACTTCATCGCTTCATACAGAAGGTCGCTTGCTTTCTGAGGATCGGCAGAGGTAAGTGCTCCCATTGCAGCAGTCATAAATCTGTCGCGATCCGATCCTGACCACCCGTGTGAAATGAAGGTCGGATACATTGCGAACACGTCAGCGCCCAGAGCACTGGGAGCAGCAGGAGTGAAGATTGCGATCTCAAAAGCGGTTGCATCCATCATAGCTCCGAAATATGTGGCTTGTTCGTAGTTGACGATTTGAGCATCGACACCGATATCAATCAGGTTTGCCTGCATAATCTCTGCAACGTCGTTGTATGCCTGCGAACCGTTGGTGATGATTCGAAGTGTTTTTCCGACAATCCCTGATTGCTCTGCCAGTTCACGCGCTCTGTCCGGATTGTAGCCAACGGAATATATCTCGTTCAGGTTTTCAAAACGCGGTTCGTAGTCTGTCATTCCGTTTGAACCCGGCCAGTTTACGACTGTTGACAAACCGTTGCAAAGAATGTTATTGATTGCCTGACGGTCGATTGCCATGCTGACTGCCCAGCGTGCTTCCTTAGCGGCGATCGGGCTGCTCGGGTCTAAGCTGTACATCGCGACATACGGATACCCTGAATTGACAACACGGACATTATATCCAAGTCCTTCGACATAGTTTACATCTGTGATGGAGATTGCCGCATAATCAATGTCGCCTGTCTCAAGTGCGTTTACTATCTGCGACGGTTCGCTTATTGATTTGTAGGTTACTGATTTGATTGCCGGCGCTCCGCCCCAATAATCCTCGCGGGCTTTAAGGGTCAGGTGACTGTTGACAACGTAATCTTCAACCATATAAGCACCAGTTCCTATTGGTCTGGAAGCTATAGCCATCTCATCGTAGGATTCCTTATCCAGCATGTAAAGCTGCATCATTCCGACTTCCTGCGAGGCATTGAATTCTGTATACCACATGTCGATTGTATAGTCGTCGATTATATTGGTTTTATCAAAATCTATTACCTTGACATTCAATGAGAACTGCGGATTATCTCTGCAGAGCTCCATTGAGAATATAACGTCCTCAGCTGTAAATGGATTGCCGTTTGAGAATGTGACTCCCTCACGAAGGTGCAATGTGTATTGAATGTCGGAGATGGGCTCGATGCCTGTAGAGAGGATCCATCTGCGTGTCCCATCCGGCCATGTGTCAAGAAGCGGCTCATAAAATGAATACATGACGCTCACAAAACCGCCCGAAACACCAAGCGGGTGCAATGTACCGGGATCTGAGTTGACCGCTATGTTGAATGTTCTGTCGGAAGCGGTTGCAGTGCTGCCGCCGCTGTTTCCGCTGTCTGGGCTTGTGCCCGCGTCGTTGGTGGTCGTACCTCCGCCGCTGTCGGTGCTGCCGGAACCGCCGGCGTTGTTGTCGGACGTACCTCCGGTGGATGTGCCGCCGGTTGTATTGCCGCTGCTGTTTTTGGTGTCTCCGCCGCAGGCTGCCAGAGATGCCATCATCAGGCATATCAGCAGCAGTGCCAGAATTTTCCTTGTTTTTTTCATTTTTCTTTGCCTCCAAATTGTTTTGTTTTTATTTCCCGGTTTCTCATATCTTCCCCTGATTATACAGGTTCCTTATTGGGGTATTCGCGGTTCTCACTGGTTTGCCTTGATCTCCTTATACTTGCAGCATGCTACAAAGTGTCCCGGTGCGCATTCCTCAAGCTGCTGCGGTGCGTTGCACTCTTCCGAGGCAAATCTGCAGCGCGCCATAAAGCGGCATCCCGGCTTGGGGTTGATCGGCGATGTGATTTCGCCTGCAAGCAGTATTCTTTCCGTTGTGTCGTGAATGTCCGGTATCGGGATTGCCGAGAGCAGTGCCTGCGAGTAAGGGTGACAGGTATTGTTAAAAAGCTCGTCGGTCGTCGCTTTTTCTACTACATTACCGAGATACATGACCATGATATCATTGGAAATATACCTGACGACGGAAAGATCGTGCGTAACGAACATATATGCCAGACCGCGTTCCTCCTGCAAGTCGAGCATAAGGTTAATCACCTGCGCCTGAATCGAAACGTCAAGCGCGGAAACCGGCTCATCACAGACAATGAACTTGGGATTGAGAGCTAGAGCGCGCGCTATACCGATACGCTGACGGCGTCCTCCGTCGAGCTCATGAGGATAGGAGTTTTCAAACCTCGATGCCAGCCCGACAGTATCCATCAGCCGTCTTGTCTCAGTGAGCATATCATTTTTTGACATCCCACCACGCAGTACAAGCGGCGCCATAATTGATTCGCTTAGCGACATGCGCGGGTTGAGTGATGAAAACGGGTCCTGAAAGATTATCTGCATCTCCTCGCGCAAGCGTCTGAGCTCACGCGGCTTAGGGCTCGATATATCTTTGCCTTCGAACAGTATTTGACCGCTCGTCGGCTCAACAAGGTGAAGCACAGTGCGGCCGAGGGTCGTCTTTCCGCAGCCCGATTCACCGACGACACCGAGCGTCTTGCCCTCTTCAAGGATAAAGTCAACGCCGTCTACAGCGTGGAGCATTCCGGCTTTGTTCTTAAAGTATTTCTTTAAGTCACGGACTTCAAGTAACGGTGCCATATTAGCCCACCTCCCCTGCTACGAGGAAGCATTTCACAATATGCCCCGGCTCAATCTCGTAATCACCGGGCGCTGACTTCCCGCACTTATCTGTTGCTTCGGGGCAGCGGTCCTTAAACCGGCAGCCATCAGGCAGATTCGTCGGATCCGGCATAAGCCCTTTGACCGGGTTAAGCCGCCGTCCCGAGGTTCCGACCCTTGGCAGCGAACCGAAAAGCCCCAGTGTGTATGGGTGCTTGGGGAAATCAAAAATATGCTCGGCTGAGCCGCGTTCAACGATCTCACCCGCATAAGCCACGGCGACGGAATCACAAAATCGTGCTACGACACCAAGGTCATGCGTGATAAGAACGACCGAGGTGCCAAGCTTCTCCTTGAGCGACCTCATCATATCGAGAACCTGTGCCTGAATCGTGACGTCGAGCGCTGTCGTGGGTTCATCCGCTAAAAGCAGCTCGGGGTTACAGGCGAGAGCCATTGCAATGATGACGCGCTGCTTCATCCCGCCGGAAAACTGGTGCGGATATTCATTGAAACGCTCCATCGGGATCCCCACCATCTCAAGCATATCGCATGCCCGGTGGTCGGCGTCAAGACGGGATATCTTATTATGCTGCATAATCGCCTCGGTGATCTGATAGCCGACGGTCTCAATGGGATTGAGTGCCGTCATCGGATCCTGAAAGATCATTGCGACCTTGTTCCCGCGAATCTTTCGCATATCCTTTTCAGAGAGTGCAAGCACATTATCACCCTCATAGTATATCTCGCCGGAGACGATCTCAGCCTGAGGGTTGGGAAGTATTCTCATTATGCTTTTTGCGATCGTCGTCTTGCCTGCGCCTGTCTCGCCGACGAGCCCTATGGTCTCGCCTTTTTTGACAGTCAGGTTGACTCCGTTCACAGCGTAAATGATTGCTTCGTCTGTATGGTACCGCACCGAAAGGTTGCGGATTTCCAGTAAATTATCATCCATATCAACTACCTCCTGCCTTTCGCTAGTTTTTCAGGCGCGGATCGAGCGCGTCCCGAAGTCCATCTCCAAGCAAGTTGCAGGAGAGCACACTGATCATAACGCAGATACCGGGATAAAGCGCGTGAGTCGGATATTCCCTCATAGAGTTGCGGGCATCCGAGATCATTGCACCCCATTCGGGGATCGGCGGCTGCACACCAAGCCCGATAAAGCTGAGTGCGGAGCCTGCGAGTATACATCCGCCCACGCCCATGGTGATCTGAACGATCAACGGTCCGATCGCATTGGGCATTATATACTTAAATAGTATTGTTCCGTTTCGTGCGTTTATCGCCCTTGCCGATTCTACATATTCCTTTTCACGCACGGTCAAAACCGATGCTCTCATTATTCGTGCGTACCCCGGCACGGAACCGATGCCCAGCGCAATTATCGCATTTCGCAGGCTTGGTCCCATAACCGCAGCCAGTGAAACGCTCAGCAAAAACATCGGAATAGCCTGATATATATCGAGCAGCCTCATTACAAGGTTATCGACCCATCCTCCGTAAAACCCGGCGACCGCGCCAAGCACGATACCGACCGAAGCTGCGATTCCGACCGCAATGACACCCATCTGAAGCGACTGCCTCGACCCATAAATCAAACGGCTGAGTATGTCGCGCCCGAGTCTGTCATTACCAAGCAAATGCGCGGCACTCGACGGAGCGTTAGAGAGACTTGAATGCTGCTTTGCGTAAGGATAAGGGGCGATAAAAGGCGCAAACACCGCAACAAGAACAAGAAACACCAAAACTACAAGAGCGACGACCGATAATCTGTTCTTTTTTAAGCGACGCCATATCTCAAGCAGTCTTGACTTCTTCTTTTGTGGTTTCAAGTTGATTACCTCCCCTCTTTTTGCCTCTTCCCATATATTGGGAACGAATACGCGGGTCGACAAGCGCAAAAACAACATCGACAATGAGAATAATGATCGCAAACATTGTCGACAGTATCAAAATACCGCTTTGTATGACCGGGTAATCTCGATTGCTCAGCGCGCTCATGATGTATTGCCCCATCCCCGGAATAGAATAGATCATCTCAGCTATCATTGAGCCGCCGAGCGACGAGCCGAACACACCGCCGATGATCATGATAACCGGGATCATCGCATTTTTAAGCGCATGGCGGTATATGACTTTTCTTTCGGAAAGCCCTTTTGCTCTGGCCGTTGTGATGTAATCCTGACGTATTACCTCAAGAAGATCGGAGCGCATCTGTCTGGCTATCATGGCTGTAAGCCCGAGTGCCATCGCGGTGCAAGGCAGAATCCAGCCCTTCCACGATGCCACTCCGGAAATCGGCAGCCAGCGCAGCTGCACACCAAAGAATCGTATGAGCAGTAACGCGAACCAGAAGCTTGGCATCGACACGGCAATGAGCGCAATAAAAATCGCTGTGTTATCCTTCCATGAGTATTGGTGCGTCGCCGCATATATTCCTATNGGGATCCCNAGTATGANNGATAAAACCAGACTCAGCGCAACCAACATCAATGTATAAGGGAAGCGTGTCTTCATTTCATCAACTATCGGACGTTTAGTCATGAGCGAGGAGCCAAAATCTCCCTGCAATACATTGGATAAGAATCGAAAATAGCGTACCGGCAGCGAATCGTTGAGCCCGAGCTGTTCGCGAAGGTCGTCAACCTCCTCCTGCGTCGCCCTCGCGCCAAGCATCATCCTGGCGGGGTCGCCGGGGGTTATGTCGATAATGACCAGCACGACCAGTGAAATGCCCAACAGAACCGGTATCAGCAGAAGCAATCGTTGTGCTATGTATCGTAACATTATATTAACCTGCCTTTATTATGCTCTCCAGTCCTCCTGCAAACACTTACCGCATGTGTCACATTTCTTTGCAGCGTCATATTTACATTGCATCGGTCCGTTATACATCATGACCTTCTCACCGTCGGGAGTGTCATAGATACCGCCGAACATCGGCTGCATAATAGCGGCCTGGAAGAAAACAGGTTTGTTTATTGCTTTAAAATTGAGCGGGCAGTGGTGAAGATTGGCAGGAACACGGATGATTGTCGGCTTATTAATTTTGAAAACCTCGGCGTCAACTCCCACCTGACCGAGCGTGAACTCTATATCAGCGTCAAAATCAAAGACATTGGGGAATGTACCACCGAGGAAAATCAGATATTCGTCAACATCGTGTCTGTGCGGAACCCGATCAAGGAAAAACGGTTTAACAAAAATTTGAAAGCCTACATTGTAGCTTGCTCCCGGGATTTGCGAGGCGCCTCTGAAATACGCCTGGGGTTTAACAACATAGCCCGGATCGTCGCCGGTGGCGACAGCTTCATTGTTCTCCATGGGGAACGGGAAGACCAGTTTTTCGTACATTTCTTTCGTTTCCTTTCACGTTTAATTATGCTGCAACTATAAATGCCGCAACATCCCAAAAGAGGTAAGCTGCAGTCTACCGCAGCTTACCTAAATTGTCAACTCTCATTTATACTACTTTTGTTGCTTTTTACCGGTTTTACCGGCTTTTTACCGGTCAGGTAACATCTATTCAGTGCCCATGCAAGCATCATGTGCCGCATCGGCACGGCAACGCTGCTCCAGGCGGTCCTACCGCCCGAGCACGCGTCCTTGCGCGCACGGGCGGCGCTCCACCGTCCTTGGTTACGCTGACGGACCGCTTCCGCAGCATTACCGCGCCGATGCTCAGTGCTGCACTGAACAGTCATCGACGATATAAGTATCACCAAACAGAGCGAAACTCCTGCAGTTTCATTAAGCCATAGTCAAAGTAGAGTTTCGCAGGAGTTACACTATAGCTGCCCAACCACTCCGGTTTCTTTGTTCTTCCAACGCGGTTTGAGCGGCAGCGGCCAGTTGAATTTGATTGCTCCTGTGTTCGGGCAATCACAAACGCAGCAGCCGCAATACCAGCATTCTTCAGC